>CAJDUD010000027.1_pt1 | contig 25242 bp, 23 predicted proteins | sample 7390161 | NCBI WGS metagenome assembly CAJDUD01 (sample SAMEA7055664, study PRJEB34461) | soil metagenome | biome: terrestrial ecosystem; feature: Peninsula; material: soil | place: Antarctica | collected 2016
GTGACTGCAATTGCCGCGGTCAGAGCGCGTTCAGTGCTGGAGAGCATGCCGGTGAATGGAGTGGTTTTCATGATGTGTTTCCCTTGGTTGGTTGTATCGCGTTGTTGCGATAGAACGTAATGTAGGGAGATACATTCAAAGCCGCGATAGGCAGGCGACGAATCGCGGAAAATCTCTCGCGAAGCGGATAAATTCAGCGTGAAATGTTCACCGACTAGAACGGAACCACTGAAGAAAACTCGCACAGCACGCCCGAAACTGGATGCGGAAATCCCAGTCGAGCAGCATGCAACATCAGGCGCTCACCCGCAGCTGGCGGCGTTGTAGCGTAGAGGCTGTCACCGATGATCGGGTGACCCAGTGACGCGAGATGCACGCGCAGCTGATGGCTGCGGCCGGTGATGGGCGTGAGTCCGACGCGTGTGCGTTGCAGTAGCGTGTCGCGTGCGAGCACGGAGAAATGCGTGGTCGCAGGTTTGCCAATTGTGTGATCAACCATTTGTCGCGGCCGGTTCGGCCAATCGCAAATCAACGGCAAATTAATCGTGCCAGCGTCGTCCGCAATCAGGCCGTAAGTGACCGCAACGTAGTACTTGCTGACGGCGCGCTGTTCAAACGTGCGACTGATGGCGCGCTGAGCCTCAGTGCCACGCGCGAAGACCATCAGGCCGGAGGTTTCCATGTCAAGGCGATGGACGACCAGCGCGTCGGTGAATTCAGTCTGCACGCGCGCACTCAGGCAATCCTGTTTATCCGGTCCGCGACCGGGGACGGAAAGTAGGCCGCTCGGTTTGTTGACGATGACAAACGCATCGTCTAACGCAACGACAAAGAGCGCGGTGTCTACGATTTGACTTCGCCGACGACTAAATACTCAAGCAACGCCTTCTGCGCGTGCAAACGATTTTCGGCCTCGTCCCACACCACACTCTGCGGCCCGTCAATCACGCCCGCCGTGACTTCTTCGCCGCGATGCGCGGGCAGACAATGCATGAAGAGCGCGGATGAATCGGCAAGCGCCATCATTTCTTCGTCCACGCACCAGTCGGCAAATGCTTTCTTGCGCACTTCGGTTTCGGCCTCGAAACCCATGCTGGTCCAGACATCGGTTGTGACAAGATGCGAGCCGCGCGCCGCGTCTAGCGGGTCAGCAAACACGCGAACGTGTCCGCCCGCTGACGCCAGCATCGTTTCGGGAATGTCATATCCGGGAGGCGTGGATGCGTTAACCGTGAAATCAAGCACTTTCGCGGCTTGCAACCATGAATTCAACATGTTGTTGGCGTCGCCCACCCAGGTCACGATCTTGCCTTTGATGTCGCCACGCTGTTCAACAAATGTGAAGATATCGGCGAGCACCTGGCACGGATGGTGATCGTCGGTGAGGCCGTTGATCACGGGAACACGCGAATATTCAGCAAACTTTTCGACGACGCTTTGATGAAACGTGCGGATCATCACGACGTCAACCATGCGGCTCACCACGCGCGCCAAATCTTCGACCGGTTCGCCACGCGAAATTTGCGACGCTTCGCTGGTCAAAAAAATCGCTGATCCACCGAGCTGATTCATGCCAGCTTCAAAACTTACCCTCGTGCGCGTAGAGTTTTTCTCAAACACCATCGCAAGCGTCCGGTCGCGCAGCGGGTGATACAGCTCATAGCGCTTGAAGCGATCCTTGATGATGCGCGTGCGTTCGAACAGGTACGCGTATTCCTCGGCAGAAAAATCGCTCATTTGCAGGAAATGGCGCACATTCGCGACTGGCACGGAGGGTACGGAATGCACGCCGGACGCCGTACGGGCGGCGTGAACAGTGTTCGCAGGATTGTGATCAGCGGTCATAGGCATTGCGAGTTTGCAGCGCTTATAAAAGAAGGAGTTTACCCGCGTTGCTAAAATTGAATTCTGTAGGGCCTTGTCCATCTAGTGCCCGGTGATTAGGCCAACACATGACCCTCAGCGCCGATTCCGCGCTCACCTTTGCCGCCTCAGCGTTCGTTGATAGCGATCTCGTCATCAAAGGGATCACGCTGGACGGCCAACAGTTTCGTCCGAGTGACTGGTCGGATCGATTGTGCGGTGTGATGTCGGCGTTCGGTGCGGACGAACAGTTGCGCTACAGCCCGCTGATCACGCCGGCGTTTCGCGACGGGCTGCGCTGCGTCATTGTGCGCCGTGAACTGGCCGAGCTGGAACCGCGACTGTTCAAATTCTTTTTGAGCTTCGCGGTCGACAATGATTTGCAGATCACGTTTGACGCGGATGCGGTGGCGACGCTGTTGCCCGATACAGTGCGCCGCATGTCACGTGATACGCCCGCTGTTGCGGCAAACGCAGCCCCCGCAGCGACGATTAAAAACGAAGACTACTAAAACAAAAAAAGGCCCCGAAGGGCCTCTTTAACTCACCAGAGTCGTATCTAAAGACTTAAGCGGCTGCTTTGGCGACAGTTGCGCCCATGCCCTTAACGGCGCGAACGAGGTTACTTTTCACGCGTGAGGCGAGGTTCTTGTGAACAATGCGCTTGTCGGCGATACGGTCGATGACCGATTGTGATTCCTGCATCTGCTTTTGTGCTGCGGGTTGATCGCCGGCGAGGACGGCTTTTTGTACTTTTTTGACTGCGGTGCGAAGCTGCGTGCGCAAAGATGCGTTGTGAGCACGCTGTTTGTCGTTTTGACGGGCGCGTTTTTTAGCTTGAGCGGAATTTGCCATGGCGAATGCTTTTTATGTATCGAATCTGGTGAACCCGCTATTCTACGGAGTAAATCCGAGTCCTGCAACTCAACTCCCTACCCATCGCATCATTTGAACCTCTTTAGATCCATTGTCGGTGTCTCCGCCATGACGTCGCTGTCCCGCGTGGCGGGCTTGGCCAACCAGATGGTCATGGCCAAAGTGTTCGGCGCAGGCGCCGTCAACGACGCCTTTGAGATCGCATTCCAGCTCCCAAACATGATTCGGCGAATGTTCGCGGAGGGCGCATTTGCGCAAGCTTTTGTGCCGCTGATAGCCGAATACAAAAGCCAACGCGGCGAAGCGGCCACTCACCAACTGATCAATCGCGTGGCAACGTTGCAACTCGTATCGTTGCTCGTTGTGACCGTACTTGGCATCGTAGCTGCGCCCTGGTTGATTACGCTTTTTGCTGCTGGTTTTGCCAAGACCGAGGGAAAAACGCTCCTTGCGACCCAGCTTTTGCAGATCATGTTTCCGTATTTGTTGTTCATTTCGCTGACCGCGTTGGCCGGTGGCGTGATGAACATCTGGAAAAAATTTGCTATTCCCGCCTTCACGCCAGTGTTGCTCAACCTGTGCATGATCGCGGCCGCATTGTGGGCGACGCCTTACTTCGCCGAGCCGATTCATGCCCTGGCGTGGGGCGTGGTGGCGGGTGGCGTGGCGCAACTTTCGCTGCAATTGTGGCCGTTGTACAAACTTGGCATGTTTCCGCGCCTGGATTTCCACTTTCGCGACGAAGGCGTCCAGCGCATGCTGAAAACAATGGCACCGGCGCTGGTCGGTGTGTCCATCGCGCAGATCAGCATGTTGATTAACGTTGGCTATGCGTCCGGTTTTGGCGATGGTGCGGTGAGTTGGCTGAAAAAAGCAGATCGCCTGATGGAGCTGCCGACCGCTTTGCTGGGGGTGGCGATTGGCACGGTCATTCTGCCCACATTAGGCACGTTGCGCAGCGAGAAAAACATGCGCGGTTACGGCGAATTGCTGGACTACGGCATGCGCTTCGCATTGATCGCGACGCTGCCCGCGATGGCCGTGATGAGTGTCCTCGCGACGCCGATGGTCGCCACGTTGTTTCAGCGCGGCGCATTCAGCCCCGACGACGTTGCAAGAACTGGCCCCGCGGTCGCGGCCTACGCCGTAGGCATTGTCGCGCTGGTGTGGATAAAGATTTTGGCACCGGCTTTCTACGCACAACAGGACACCAAAACACCCGTGAAGATCGGCATCCGCGTGCTGCTGATCACCCAGTTGTTCAATCTGCTTTTTGTGTTCGTCGTGTTCAGTCGATTCGCGCCCCTTTTGCTGCACGCAGCGCTCGCGCTGTCGACCAGCCTCGGCGCGGTGCTCAACGCATGGTGGCTGTATCGAGGGTTGCTCACTCGGGGCGTGTACGTGCCGCAGGCGGGCTGGGCGCAGTTCGCCTGGAAGTTGCTGGTAGCCACGCTCTTTACGACGGCGTTGATCGTTCTCGCCAAACCCATTGATGTGTGGTGGGTGCATACGCCTGAAATTCCGCGTGCTGCCATGCTCGCAGCGCTGTTTGCGCTGGGGGGCTTCACCTATCTTGGCGTGCTGTATTGCTTCGGGTTTCGCTTGCGCGATATGCGGCGCTAACGCTTCTGTGGGAGCGGTTGTACCGCGATCGCTCGTCGTTAACTTGTTCGCGGTAGAACCGCTCCCACAGTTTCAAGCCCCTACGAAAACTTGCGCGGCACGCGTTTCTTCTCCGACTCTGGCACCGGCGCCAGCGCGCGAATGTGCAGCACATGATCCACCAGCTCAAAACCATGATCTTTCACGATTTTGGCGATAAGTTTCTCGATTTGTGCGTCGTGAAATTCGACGACCTTGCCGGTATTCACGCAGACGATGTGATCGTGCTTGTCGCCTTCATTTAGCTCAAAGATCGACTTGCCGCCTTCGAAGTGATGGCGCTTCAACAACCCCGCCTGCTCAAACTGAGTCAGCACACGATAAATCGTAGCCAGACCGACGTCGAGTCCTTCATCCATCAGCAGGCGATACACGTCCTCTGCGGTCATGTGGCGCACTTTTGATCCTTGAAACAGGTCGAGCACCTTCATGCGCGGCAGCGTCGCCTTGAGTCCGGCGTCTTTAAGGTCTTGAGCGTGGGCCATAGTCAAAAAACGTCAAAAGGAAGGGGTGAAAATGGTTACTTGCGGCATCGACTGGCATGCCGCGAGTCGAACTAACGCTTGCCTTGGCTATCATACCCGCCTTACCGCCTCGTGCTCAAGCTTCCCAGACCATGCGCTTATTCAGTTTTATCGCCGCCACCGCCCTCGCAATGCTTCTCTCGGGCTGCGGCCTCGTCTACAAGATGGAGATCAATCAGGGCAACTACATCACGCAGGACATGGTGGCCAAACTCAAAGAGGGCCAGACCCGCCAGCAGGCGCGCCTGGTGCTTGGAACGCCGACGACGGAGAGCATTTTTCACAAGGATCGCTGGGACTACGCGTACTCGCTTGAGCGTCGCGGCAAGCCGATTACGTCGCACAAATTGACAGTGTTTTTCGTTGACGACAAGGTAAAAAGCTGGACAGTCGCTAATCTGCCGACCTCGCCGGTGGTGGATCGCGATCCGGCGTACGCGAACCTCGAAAAAGATAAACGATCAGATGAGGGTGGCGCGAGTTGGTGGTCGAAGCTCGGTGATTGGTGGCGCAAGTAGGTCCGGCGCCATGTTGGCCAGCAAACTAGCCATCGCTGGTGCCTCGGGCAGGATGGGACGCATGCTGCTGGAGGCGTGCGCTTCCGATGCCGACACGGTCTTGGTCGCCGCGCTCGACGCGCCGCAAAGTCCGGCGATTGGCGTATCGGCGAAGGCGTTCGGCGGTAATGTTGATGTCGCCGTTACTGCCGACGCAGCAGGCGTCCCGCGCGGCGCAGTGCTCATCGATTTCACCCGACCCGATGCCACCTTGACGTACCTTGACGCTTGCGTCGCCGGTGGCGTTGGCATGGTGATCGGAACGACCGGTTTTGACGACACTGGCAAGGCCAAAATCGCCGAAGCTGCGAAAAAAATTCCGATTGTGTTCTCCCCGAATTATTCGGTCGGTGTGAACACGGTTTTTAAATTACTCGAACTCGCGGCCAAATCTTTGAACGAGGGCTACGACGTCGAAATCCTCGAAATGCATCACCGCATGAAGGTCGATGCGCCGTCGGGCACCGCGCTCAAACTCGGAGAAATCATTGCCGAGGCGCAAGCAACGAAGCTCGCCGACCGCGCTGTGTATGCCCGCGAAGGGCACACTGGTGAGCGCAAAAACGGCACTATCGGCTTCGCGGCGCTGCGCGGTGGCGACGTGGTGGGTGATCACACGGTGGTCTTCGCTGGCGTCGGCGAGCGCATAGAAATCGTCCACAAATCGGCGAGTCGTGCCACTTACGCCGTTGGTGCGATACGGGCGGCAAAGTTCTTGCAAGGGAAGTCGAACGGATTGTTCGACATGCATGACGTTTTGGGCTTGAAATCGCGGTCGGCGGGGTAACAGCTTTGTGCTGAAACCTCCATTTGACCGGGGCTAAGCTCGAAATATTCGATAAGTCGATATAAGCCGGAAATCGCAGTGAGCCCCAATGCAGCGGTGCTTACGCCTAAAAGACGTTTCCCGACAAAGGTTGAAATGGGCAGAGCAGACGTAACTGGAGGCGCAGCCTCTAACAGCGGCAAGCGCATCAGCGCGCGCTGTCCACGCTGCTACGACAGCTTCCCTTGCGGCGCGAATGCCGGATCGTGCTGGTGCCAGACGCTACCGCCGCTTTGTTTGTCGCCGCAACCTCCGGATCTTGTCGGCAAAGGCTGTCTTTGCGCTGCCTGTCTGCGAGCTGCCCTTCGCGCGGATCGCGCTGACGGCACAGGGTCGGCCGGATAGCCTGCGTTGGCCATCTTTTTGGTGCGCCACACGGCGCCCGACATCAAGCCTGGCGTGATCTATGCCGCGAGCAACGTGCCTGTGCACGAGGCCGAATTCATGCGCGTGATGCCGCTTATTGATGCCGCACTTCCGCAAGAGGCGCTGATCGTCACCAGCCATTTGTCGCGCTGCCGACGGCTGGCCGACTTTCTGTCGATGCGTGGCACCGGCCGCATCGTGGTCGTCGACCCAAGGCTGACCGAGCGCGATCTCGGTCGCTGGACCGGGAAGCTTTGGGAACAGATTCCTCGCGACGAGGCGAAAGAATTCGACGGCAATTTCCTTGACCACTGGCCACCGCCAGTGGAAACCGAAAACGGCCCCGTGCTGCGCGGTCTGAATGTGTATCCGCGCCTCGGTGCAGGCGAATCGGTGCGCGCAATGCAGACGCGTGTGATCGAAGGCTTCGAGGCCGCGTGGGAGATCGCGGAAGGGCGCAATCTGGTCATCATCTCGCACGCCGGACCGATCGCCGCGATGATCGCCTATTGGCAAGGCGAAATCCTCCGGCGCGGTATTGATCCGTCGCCGGGTTGTGGCGACGTGGTGCAGTTGGCCAACGTTGATGGGCAGCAGCGAGCGTTTATCGCGCGACGAGCCACAGCCGTCGCAGAGACCAACAGCTTTTAGCTGATCGCCCCTTTGTACGAGGGAAGAGGCGGTAAATTGGCACTTTCCGACTTTTGCTATTTTGAGGCTACAGCCCCAATGCAATAGAAGTTTGGACGTAAAGCTTATATAAATTGTGCGCCGTTAATCGGGTACAATCGACAAGCTCTAGACACAGGATTTCGCGCGCTCTTAAGTTTTTTGAGTTGATCATCGTTTTGACCAACGCTTCGCGCGCAAAGTCCCGTTACCGCGCCATTGTTGGTGATCGATCATTGAGTTGATCGGCGTTAACCGCGCACTAGGGCTCGCAAATTAATCGACTGCCGCTCCTTCGTCGCTGCGGCGGTCTTCGCACAGAGCCGGACTATGACCCTTCCTACGCACCCTAACAGCACGTCGTCGCTGTTACCTATTTTCACGCCCGCCCTACTCGCACTAGCCGACGGAACCGTGTTTCGGGGACGCAGCTTTGGCGCGGTGGGTCAGGCGACCGCTGAGGTCGTGTTCAACACCGCCATCACCGGTTATCAAGAAATTCTTACCGACCCGTCGTACGCAGGCCAGTTCGTTACGCTGACCTATCCGCACATCGGCAATGTCGGCGTCAATCCGGAAGACGTTGAGTCGCACAAAGTTTTTGCTGCTGGCCTCATCATCCGCGACCTCTCGATGGTCGTGTCGAGCTTTCGTGCCACGCAGTCGCTCGATGATTATCTGAAAGCCGCTGGCGTCGTCGGTATCTCCGATATCGACACCCGCAAATTGACCCGAATCCTGCGCGACAAAGGCGCACAAAACGGCTGCATTCAGTCTGGTGAGGTCGATGAAGTCAGGGCGATTGCCGCCGCCCGCGCTGCGCCCAACATGGTCGGGCTTGATCTTGCCAAAGTCGTTTCCTGCACCGCACCCTATGAGTGGACGCAAAGCACCTGGGCGCTGGGCGCCGGGTACGCTGTGCGCGAACGCGGCGCAGCGGAGTTTCACGTCGTCGCCTATGACTACGGCGTCAAGTTCAACATCCTTCGCATGCTTGCCGAGCGTGGTTGCAAACTGACCGTCGTGCCCGCGCAGACAAGCGCCAAAGACGTGCTCGCAATGAAACCCGACGGTGTGTTCCTGTCGAACGGTCCCGGCGATCCCGAGCCGTGCGATTACGCCATCGCAGCGATCAGGGAAATCGTCGACAGCGGAATGCCCACGTTCGGCATTTGCCTTGGCCATCAGCTGCTCACGCTCGCGAGCGGCGGCAAAACATTGAAGATGAAAACAGGTCATCACGGTGCCAATCATCCGGTGAAAGATATGGACGACGGTCGCGTCCTGATCACCTCGCAAAACCACGGGTTTGCGGCTGACGCCAACAACCTGCCGGCGAACCTTCGTGTCACGCATCTGAGCCTGTTTGACGGTACGCTGCAAGGCATTGCGCGCACCGACAAACCCGCATTCAGCTTTCAGGGCCACCCCGAAGCAAGCCCCGGTCCGCATGACGTGGCGTATCTGTTTGACCGGTTCATCCAGTTGATGGGCGAGCCATCGTGAGTTCGCTGAAAACTAGGCAACTGATCCTCGTCCGCCACGGGGAGACCGACTGGAACGCCGAAGGCCGGATTCAGGGCATGCTCGACGTGCCGTTGAATGCGCTCGGCGTTCAGCAAGCGGAGTTGACCGCGGCTGAAATTGCTCGCACGATTGACGTGGCTGAACTGGTGTCGAGCGATCTGGTGCGTACGCGCGAAACGACCCGACCGATCAACGAAGCAACCGGTTTTGAACCGCGCTTCGACTCGCGAATTCGCGAGCGGCACTTCGGCGTTTGGCAAGGCAAGACCTACGATGAATGGCGCGTTCTCGATGCCGAGGGAATGGCTCGCTACAACGCGGGCGATCCCGACTACGGCCCGGAAGGTGGCGAAACGGCGACCGGATTTCTCGCGCGGTGCGTGAGTGCCGTGTCTGACCTCGTCACTATCAGCAACGAAAAGACGCTGATCCTAGTCACCCACGGTGGCGTGGTCAGTTCGATGGTGCGACATGCGCAGGGGCTTAACCCGCAAAGTGCGCGCACCTGGAACGTGCCGAATGCCTCCATCAGCGAATGGCGCGTTGAATACGTCAACGACGAACCGGTTTTTTACGTCGGCCGCATCGGCGATGTCTCCCATCTGGAGCATGCTGAAGTCGCGCTCGACGAAGTAGATAAGTAGAAGCACTATGCCAAAACGTACCGACATTAAAAGTATCCTCATCATCGGCGCTGGCCCGATCATCATTGGTCAGGCCTGCGAGTTCGATTACTCCGGCGCGCAGGCGTGCAAAGCGCTGCGCGAAGAGGGCTACAAAGTCATCCTTGTCAACTCGAATCCTGCGACGATCATGACCGACCCGGAGATGGCAGATGTGACCTACATCGAGCCGATCACAGCGGCCGTGATTGAACGCATCATCGAGAAAGAAAAGCCCGATGCATTGCTGCCTACGATGGGCGGGCAAACCGCGCTCAACGCCGCGATGGAGCTGTCCAAAAATGGCGCCCTCAAGCGGCACAACGTCGAGCTGATTGGTGCCAACGAAGAGGCGATTGAAAAAGCCGAGGACCGCTGGAAATTCAAAGCCGCGATGACCAAAATCGGTCTCGGCTCTGCGCGCTCCGGCATCGCGCATTCGATGGAAGAAGCGCACGCCGTACAAAAAACGTTGGGCTTCCCGACCGTCATCCGCCCGAGCTTCACGATGGGCGGCAGCGGCGGAGGTATCGCTTACAACCACGAAGAATTCGTCACCATTTGCAAGAACGGGCTTGAACTTTCACCCACCACTGAGCTTTTGATCGAAGAATCACTGCTCGGCTGGAAAGAGTTCGAGATGGAAGTGGTGCGCGACAAAAAAGACAACTGCATCATCATCTGCTCGATTGAAAACCTCGACCCGATGGGCGTGCACACCGGTGACTCGATCACGGTTGCGCCAGCGCAAACGCTGACCGACAAGGAATACCAGATCATGCGCAATGCATCGATCGCGGTGCTGCGCGAAATCGGCGTCGATACCGGTGGCTCCAACGTGCAGTTCTCGATCAACCCGAAAGACGGGCGCATGATCGTGATCGAGATGAATCCGCGCGTGTCGCGTTCGTCTGCACTGGCTTCAAAAGCGACGGGCTTTCCGATTGCTAAAGTTGCTGCAAAACTCGCGGTGGGCTACACGTTAGACGAGTTGAGAAACGAAATCACCGGCGGCGCGACACCCGCGTCGTTCGAACCCACCATTGATTACGTCGTCACCAAAATTCCCCGCTTCGCATTCGAAAAATTCAAGGAAGCCGATCCCCATCTCACCACGCAAATGAAGAGCGTCGGCGAGGTGATGGCGATTGGCCGCACCTTCCAGGAATCGCTGCAAAAAGCCCTGCGTGGGCTTGAAGTCGGCGTCGATGGTTTCAATCTGAAATCGGTCGATCCGGACAAGATCAGCGAGCAGTTGTCGAACCCAACCCCCGATCGCCTCTGGTATGTTGCCGATGCGTTTGGCGTCGGCATGTCGGTCGCAGAAGTGTTCGAGGACACCGCGATTGATCCGTGGTTTCTGGAGCAGATCAAAGAGATCGTCGACCTCGAACTAGCGATTGAAAAGCGCACACTGGAATCGATCGGCGCCGATGAAATGCGCCATTTAAAGCGCAAAGGCTTTTCGGATCGCCGCCTCGCCTATTTGCTCAAAACTGATCAGGACGCGCTCCGTACCGTGCGTCATGCGCTCGGCGTAAGACCCGTTTACAAGCGCGTCGACACCTGCGCAGCTGAGTTCTCGACCAAGACCGCCTACATGTATTCGACCTACGAGGAAGAGTGCGAAGCAGAGCCGTCAAACAAGAAAAAAATCATGGTGCTCGGCGGCGGCCCGAACCGCATCGGGCAGGGCATCGAGTTCGACTATTGCTGCGTGCATGCCGCGATGGCGTTGCGCGAAGACGGTTACGAGACCATTATGGTCAACTGCAATCCTGAAACCGTGTCGACCGATTACGACACTTCTGATCGTCTGTATTTTGAGCCGGTCACGCTTGAAGACGTTCTGGAAATCGTCCACGTCGAAAAGCCGGTCGGTGTCATCGTGCAATATGGCGGGCAAACGCCTCTGAAGCTGGCGCGTGATCTGGAGCGTTGCGGTGTGCCCATCATTGGCACCACGCCGGATGCAATTGACGTCGCCGAAGATCGCGAACGCTTCCAGAAACTGCTGCAAGATATCGGCCTCAAACAGCCACCAAATCGCACCGCACGCGATGAAGCGAGTGCCTTGCGCCTGGCTGAAAAGATCGGTTATCCGCTCGTCGTGCGCCCCAGCTACGTGCTCGGTGGCCGTGCCATGGAAATCGTTCATGCGCCTGAAGATCTTGAGCGCTACATGCGCGAAGCGGTCAAGGTGTCAAACGATTCGCCGGTGCTGCTCGATCGTTATTTGAACGATGCCATTGAAGTCGACGTGGATGCACTGTGTGACGGCACCGATGTCGTACTAGGCGGCATCATGGAACATATCGAGCAGGCGGGCGTTCACTCGGGCGACTCGGCGTGTTCGCTGCCGCCGTATTCACTGTCGGACGAATTGCAGGACGAACTGCGGCGGCAGACCGTGCTCATGGCGTTGGCGCTTAAGGTCGTCGGCCTCATGAACGTGCAGTTCGCGGTTAAAGTCGAGGACGGCAAAGACGTCGTCTACGTGCTCGAAGTGAACCCGCGCGCTTCGCGCACTGTGCCGTTTGTCTCCAAAGCGACGGGGCGTCAGTTGGCAAAGATTGCCGCGCGCTGCATGGCCGGTCAATCGCTCAAATCGCAAGGCATTGTTGGCGAAGCGATTCCACCGTATTTCTCGGTGAAAGAGGCGGTGTTTCCGTTCAACAAGTTCCCTGGCGTCGACACGATTCTCGGCCCCGAGATGAAGAGCACGGGCGAAGTGATGGGCGTCGGCTATAGCTTTGCCGAGGCATTCGAAAAGTCGCAACTTGCTGCCGGCACAGTTCTGCCGATTGCAGGCAAAGTCTTCCTGTCGGTGAAGCATGGTGACAAGTCCAAAATCGGTGAGATCGCGCGCATTCTGCACGGCGTCGGCTTCACACTGGTTGCCACCAAAGGTACGGCGGCGGCTGTCACCGAAGCTGGTGTGCCGGTCGAAATCGTCAAAAAAGTGCAGGAAGGCCGCCCCAACATCGTAGACATGATCAAGGACGGTCAGCTCGCACTGGTCATCAACACCGTGGAAGAAAAGCGCGGCGCAGTCGCTGACAGCTCCTACATCCGTCGCGCGGCACTCGCCGCTCGGTTGCCGATCTACACCACCATTGCCGGCGCAAAAGCCGCTGCAATGGGCATTCAGGACGGCCCCGAGTTAACCCCGTACTCGTTGCAGTCACTTCTGAAAGAAGTTGTAGTACAGTAGAACGGTTAACGCCGTTACTAGATTCGGCCCGCCGAGAGCGAATTCGGCGGGCTTTATTTTTTTGTCCGCGTTCCTTCGTAAAAGGGGCAGGAAAGTCGAAGAAGTCCACAAAAAATGAGCACAATCCCCATCACCAAAGTCGGCGCAGAACAACTTAAGGCGGAACTGCATCGCCTAAAAACGGTTGATCGAATCGAGACGTCAAAAGCCATCGGCGAAGCGCGCCTACAAGGCGATATCAGCGAAAACGCCGAATACGAAGCCGCGAAGGAAAAGCAGTCCTTTATCGAGGGCCGCATTCAGGAAATCGAAGGAAAACTCGGCAACGCGCAAGTCATTGACCCGAAAACAATCAACTCCGAAGGCAAAGTCGTGTTCGGAGCCACGGTTGAGTACGAAGACTGCGACACCGAGAAGAAATCAACGTATCAAATCGTGGGCGAGGACGAGGCCGATTTCAAAATCGGCAAAATTTCCATTGGCTCACCATTGGCACGCGCGTTCATCGGCAAATCCGCTGGCGACGTGGTCGAAGTGCAGGCACCGGGCGGTGCCCGCGATGTTGAGATTCTCAGTGTTCGCTACATCTGAGTTTCAAGCAGCGTGAAGCGCAATGTCATTGCGCTTCACCTGGGGTTAAACCGCTAACAGCTCCACATCGAACATCAAGGTTGCGTTCGGCGGAATCACGCCGCCCGCGCCACGTGCGCCGTAGCCTAGTTCCGCCGGAATGATCAGGGTGCGCGCACCGCCGATTTTCATGCCCTGCACGCCTTCGTCCCAGCCTTTAATGACGTGTCCTGCACCGAGCGGAAAGCTAAACGGGTCGCCGCGATCTTTGCTGGAGTCGAATTTCGCGCCTTTCACGCCGTCGTTGTAGAGCCAGCCCGTGTAGTGCACGCTGACGTGCGCGCCAGCGTTGGCTTCGGCGCCGGTGCCGAGGGTGGTGTCGTCATACTGGAGTCCGGAGGCGGTGGTTTGCATGATGGTTACGCTTAGTGAAATTACAAAGATGAGAATCGTAGCAGCGTTGGCGATAGAGGCGAATCGGTGGGCAAAAACCAAAAATCGTTCGTCTGCGTAACCATCGGTTGCCTTGGTGCCGTTTGGCCCACTGTGTGCTGTTACGCTTAAATTTCAAAAAAACGGGTGCTTTCATGAAAAAGTCTTGTCTCAAACTCGTCGCAAGCGGCCTCTTTGCAGCGTCGGCACTGGCTGCGCTTCCCGCATTTGCGCAGACCGCCGCGCCAGCACTCGATCCTGATTCACCCGAGGCGAAATTCGGCGTGTCGTCCGGGCCGGGTGTGAGTGGTCGTTTGCTGGCAACAGGCGGAGTGTCGACGATTGAGGGTTCAGGTGGAGGCGGGCTCGGCACCTGGGCGCTGATCACGGGCTATGGCACGGACAATCAAATCGGAGCAAACGCGCATTACACCGTCGCCAAAACCCGTGACTATGGGTTGCAAACCGGCGGTGTGGCGATTGGCTTATATGACCGCGTCGAGCTGTCGTATGCGAATCAGCAATTTGACACGAAAGACGTGTTGGTTGCGATCAGCCCCACGCTGCGCGGATACAAGCTGAAGCAGGACGTGTTTGGACTGAAAGTACGCGTGCTGGGCAACGCGGTTTATGACCAGGACACATGGATTCCGCAAATCGCTGTTGGCGTGCAATACAAGGACAACAAGGACGCCACGGTGATTCCGTTTTTGAACGGCGCATTGGCAGCGTTGAACCCTAGCATCCGCAACAGCGGCACTGACTTCTACGTCGCAGCTAGCAAACTCTATCTCGACAAGAGCATTCTGGTGAACGGCACGGTGCGCTTCACCAAGGCCAATCAGTACGGATTGCTCGGCTTTGGCGGGCCGGACGGACACCGTTATCGACCTGAATTCGAGGGTTCGATTGCGTACCTGTTCCGTCGAGATTTCGTGGTCGGAGCCGAAGTGCGCACCAAGCGCGGCAACCTGGCAAACCCCGCGTTGAACCTTCGCGAGCAGGCTGCATTCGACGTGTTTGCCGCGTACTTTCCCACCAAGAACGTATCGCTAACGGCAGCGTACGTTGACCTTGGAGAGATCGTGGGCGCGCTCACGGCAAACCGGCGGCAGAGTGGCGCGTATCTGTCGTTGCAGGTTGGGTTTTAGGCCGATAGCTGCGTCGTAAGGAACTCGAAGCGGTTCCGTCTCGCGCAACCGCCGCCGGCGTTTCATTGGGCGACGTTCATGCACCGCGATTGGCAGAACCGCTTTGACTTTCGCGCTACCGATTCAGCTTGCGGCTGAAACGACGTCTAATATTGGGTTACAGGCCAAATTTGTATAAAGTCGACTTTTTGGAAATTATGCTGCTAGCCCATGTGGAATAGCGCTTTTGGCTCAAAGCTGTTTGGCTGAACCCGGGGCCAAACCCATCCGCTGCGCGGCGTTCGTTGCCTGAGCGCGAATCAATGGCTGATGCGTTGCCAAATCTGGCTCGCCAAAAATTATTTGCGCCTATGTACGCTAGTACACAGAGAGGATGTGCCGATTGCCCGACACTCGCTCATGACGGACTCGCCAAATTGTTAGAGTGTTGTGTTCCAGTCGACTGCAAAGCGCTTCGAACCCAGCCTTGATCAATGCGTGCGGCGTTTGACACTCGTCAACACGGCGGCTGCGAAATGCCGACACCACTGAGCCATGCACGAAAGGGACAGCGTTATGCACACATCCATCTCTCGACCCAGTGAACATGCTTCGAGGCTGATTTGCCTGCTTTCGCTGTCGCTTGTTACGCTCGCTGCGACGTTGTCGTCGACCGTTTCCGCGTTGCCGCTTTTCGCGCGACAAACCGGTCAGAATTGTGTGTCCTGCCATGCAGGCGGGCAATTCCCTGAGCTGACGCCGTACGGTCGAATGTTCAAGTTGACGGGGTACACGTTGGGACAACGAACCGTGCCACTCTCGGTGATGGGCGTGATCAGCAGCTCCCGCGTTGCCAATACGTCGAAGAGCGATGACCCGGGCAGTGATTTCCAGAAGAACAATCAGGCCATTTTCGCAACCGGAAGCCTGTTTCTCGGTGGCAAGATTACCGACAACATCGGCGCATTCGTTCAGATCAGTCACGACCCGTATGCGACGCAGTCGGATGACGGGCGCTTCCACGGTCACACCAGCGCCGACAACATTGATCTCCGGTATGCCGACCGATTTATCAACGAGATGCGCGACCTTGTGGTGGGTGTTTCGGTCAACAACAATCCATCGTTAGCGGACCCGTGGAGCACCGCGCCAGCGTGGATGCAATATGTGCCAGTCCCAAGTCCAAGCAGCAGCCGGTTCGTCGACGGCAACGCGCCGTATCCGGGGTATGCAGCGGGCGGCAATCTGGCCGGTGTTACCGCTTATGGCTACTGGAATAAGACGATCTACGCTGAATTGGGCGGCTACGCGACCTCGCGTGGGGCGTTGTCATTCATGAGCGCAGGCCTTAAAAACGACGAAATCACCAAGCTGCGCGGCATTAATCCGTACTGGCGACTGGCATGGACGCACGAATGGGGAGCGCACAACATCATGTTGGGCACCGCTGGGATGATGGCGCGAATCTACGACGATCCGCTCGATACGTCGGATGCCTCGACCACGCACCGCACGCGCGACTTGAGCGTCGATGCGCAGTATCAGTATTTGCTGGATCCGCATTCGGTCACTGGACAATTTGTGTATTCGCGTGGCAACTACCGATACCCAGGCTTTCTGGCAAACGTGCCGGCGGCGTTTGTCGCGGCCAATGGCAGCGCCCTTGCCAACTCGAACGGACGCGATACGACCGATCTTGTGCGAGCGAAGGTAAGCTATATCTATCAGGCCCGCTATGGCGGAAGCTTGGGCTTCTTCGGTTTGACCGGCAGCACCAATACCGCCAATCAGTCGTCGGGCTACAGCCCGGACACCCTGACGATTACCTCCAGTCCCGGTGTCGAAGCCCCGTCGGAGCGCGTAGGTGGCAATCTGTCCGGAAACCCAGCCACACGCGGCTGGACGCTGGAAGCGTTCTGGACACCGGTGCAATACGTACGGGTTGGTGCGCAATACACGGCGTACAGTCGCTACAACGGCGCGGCGCACAACTATGACGGCTTCGGCCGCAATGCCAGAGACAACAACACGTTGTTTCTCTACGTCTGGGCCGCGTACTAGGCCATTGCTTGACCCAACCATTGCGCCGCTTTGATTCATTCAGGAGATCTTTATGAAACGTGCATTTATGGTCGTTGCGACTGCTGCCATTGCCGCCACCGTGGCTACCACGGCGTGCACCAACATGCCACGCTCGCGGGATCTCGGAAACCCGAACATTGCGGCGATGACCATCGCGCAACAGGTGTGCTCCGATTGTCACGGCGTTACCGGTAACTCGGTATCGCCCAACTTTCCAAATTTGGCCGCGCAGACATCGCCCTACTTGATCGCGCAGTTAAGGGGCTTTAAAAGCCACAATCGCGCTGATCCTGCGGGCTTTGAGTACATGTGGGGACTCAGTCGCAGTCTTAGCGACGAGCAAATCGCAGGGTTAGCGGCCTACTATGCCGCGCAATCACCCGCAGCTAACAAGGGTAGAAACGACGCAACCCGCGTGTCGGCTGGCAAGCAGATATTCGAAACAGGCGTTGCCGCCAAGAACGTACCCGCATGCGGAAGCTGCCACGGGGCGCTGGCGCAGGGCAATGCCACTTTCCCCCGACTGGCTGGGCAACACGCCGATTATGTCGTCAAACAATTGATCGTATTTCAGCGAACTGACAATCGTCCGGAGGGCGCTGTGATGAAGGTCATTGCTCACGATCTCGCGCCTGACGAGATAGAGAACCTCGCGGCGTACCTGCAGTCGCTCTGACAGTATCGGCGCGGCGCACTTCCCGCGTCTCCTATCCGTCGCCATTCAGCAACAATCTCCCCTCTATAATCGCTCTGCTTGCCGTTTCTGCCTGTTTTGAGTGCAGATCGGCAGCGGTGCGGATTTTCGCGGGCCAAGTGCTGGAGGACGCTGCTTTTTGAACAAAAGTCGGCGTAGCAAACCCCAGATACGGAAGCCGTGCCGCGGGGACAGTTTCCGATCATTACAAAGGGAGTTCACACACTATGTCAGCCACCACCTGGCTCATCATCTCGCTCGTCTGCGGTGCAGCGGCGATTCTCTACGGGGTCATGTCGATTTCGTGGATCAACGGCCTCTCGGCCGGCAATGCACGCATGCAGGAAATCGCCGGAGCCATTCAGGCCGGCGCAAAGGCCTACCTGACGCGGCAGTACCGCACCATCACCATCATCGGCGTCGTGATGGCGATTGTCATCGCGTACTTTCTGGGTACCAAAACCGCGATCGGCTTCGTGCTCGGCGCGGTGCTCTCGGGTGCAGCGGGCTTCATCGGCATGAACGTGTCGGTGCGGGCGAACGTGCGCACCGCTGAGGCGGCTCGCTCGGGCATCAATGCCGCACTCGCTGTTGCCTTCCGCGGTGGCGCAATCACTGGCATGCTGGTGGTTGGCCTGGGTCTGCTCGGCGTTACCGGCTTTTACTGGTTCCTGATCGGCACGGCTGAGCACACGCCAAACATGATGAAAGAAGGTCTGCATAACCTCATGAGCCCGCTCATCGGTTTCGCCTTCGGCTCGTCGCTCATCTCGATTTTTGCGCGTCTCGGTGGCGGCATCTTCACCAAGGGTGCGGACGTTGGCGCTGACCTCGTCGGCAAAGTCGAAGCCGGCATTCCGGAAGATGATCCGCGTAACCCTGCCGTGATCGCCGACAACGTCGGTGACAACGTCGGCGACTGCGCCGGTATGGCCGCTGACTTGTTTGAGACGTACGCCGTGACCATCATCGCTACGATGCTGCTCGGCGCGCTACTCATGAAACCAAACGCGGCTGTTGCAGCCGTGTATCCGCTGGCGCTCGGCGCAGTGTCGATCATCGCGTCGATCATCGGCTGCTACTTCGTTAAATACAGCGGCACTGGCAAGATCATGAACGCCTTGTACAAGGGCTTGACCGTTGCGGCGATTCTCTCCCTAGGCGCTTTCTTCGTTGTCACCAACCTGGTGTTCGCCGGCGTCGATTTAGGTGAAGGCGTCACGACGCTTCGGCTTTTCGGCGCCTGCGTCGTCGGCATCGTGTTAACCGCCGCGCTGGTGCTCATCACCGAGTACTACACCGCGACGGAATACGCGCCGGTCCGCCACGTTGCGCAAGCCTCCACAACTGGCCACGCCACCAACATCATCGCCGGTATCGGCATCTCGATGAAGTCCACCGGCTACCCGGTGCTTTCAGTGTGTATCGCGATTCTCGCTGCGCATTGGTTTGCAGGTTTGTACGGCATCGCCGTGGCCGCGACTGCCATGCTTTCGATGGCGGGTATCGTCGTTGCGCTTGATGCGTACGGCCCGATCACGGACAACGCTGGTGGCATCGCCGAGATGGCCGATCTGCCAAAAGAAGTTCGCGCGGTCACTGACCCGCTCGACGCGGTGGGCAATACCACCAAAGCCGTCACCAAGGGCTACGCCATTGGCTCGGCAGGTCTCGCCGCACTCGTACTGTTTGCTGACTACACACATGGCCTTGAAGGTCGTGGCATTTCGGCCAACTTCGATTTGTCGAACCACATGGTGATCGTTGGCCTCTTCATCGGCGGCCTGATTCCGTTCCTGTTCGGCGCGATGGCGATGGAAGCGGTCGGTCGTGCCGCTGGCTCGGTCGTTGTCGAAGTCCGTCGTCAGTTCGCCGACGGTCAAATCATGGCTGGCAAGCGGAAGCCTGATTACAGCGCAGCGGTCGACATGTTGACCACCTCTGCGATCAAGGAAATGATCATTCCGTCGCTGTTGCCAGTCGGTGTGCCGATCCTGGTTGGCTTGATCCTTGGACGCCAAGAAATACATCGAAGACGGCCACCACGGCGGCAAAGGCTCAGACGCACATAAAGCGGCCGTGACCGGCGATACCGTTGGCGATCCGTACAAAGACACCGCCGGTCCAGCCGTCAACCCGCTGATCAAAATCATCAACATCGTCGCGCTTTTGATCGTGCCACTCGTTGCTCAGATGCATGGTGGCAAGGACGCAGGCGCGATGACAAGTCATAGCGCGGCTCCGGCAGCGATTGTGGCTGCTGCTCCAGCGGTCCCGGCCGTGGTCGTGGCGGCACCACCCGCAGCCACCGTCGAAGTAGCACCGATGCCCGCCGCAGTGACAACGGTTAGCGACGTCGGTTCGTTCGTAGTCACCGGCAAAGCCGACGGCGCCAACTCCACCGGTCTGATGAAGGTTTACTTCGCTAGCGGCTCGGCAGCGCTTCCGGCCAACTCCGACACAGGCATTGCTGAGCTGGTCGGCTACTTCAAGGCCAAGCCCAACGGCAAACTGGCACTCAGCGGATTCGTCGATCCAAGCGGCGACCCCGCGAAGAACGCCGAAATCGCCAAGCAGCGCGCCTTCGCTGTCCGTGACGCGCTTAAAGCAGGCGGCGTTGCAGAAGACAAGATCGAGATGCAAAAACCAACCGACATCACTGCGGGTGCTACCAGCTCAGCTGAAGGTCGGCGCGTGGAAGTTAGCTTGCAATAGCACGCAACTGGCCTCGTGAAAGAGCCACCTTCGGGTGGCTTTTTTGTGGGCTGACGCGACCCTGTGGGTTGTGCGTCGGACTCTCTTACCGCGCGATGACCCTCAACACTTCGCGCAGATCACCGCCCATATAGCTCGGTCGTGGTCCAATCGCTTCATACGGCAGCCCTTGCCGATTGATCCAGAGCGTGGTGAAGCCGAACCAGGTTGCGCCGAGTGCGTCCCACGCGTTACTGGAAACGAACAGAATTTCCTCAGTTTTTACCGGGATGAGCTGTTGCACGAGCCCGTAACTCTCAGGAGATGTTTTGAAGCGGCGAATCGTTTCAATCGAAATAACATGATCGAGTAAATCGCTCATGCCGGCGCTCGCGACCGCCGAATCGAGCATGTCACGGCTGCCGTTCGACAGGATGGCGGTGGCGATGCCTTGAGCTTTCAACGCTTGCAGCACCCCGATGTTTTCCGGGAAGGCGGTGAGCTGCGCGTACTGCTGCATCAGCGCGTCTACGTTTGCATCGGTGCTGTCGAGTTTCAGGCGTTGCAGTGCGTATTGCAGTGAAACCCGGGTGATCTCCCAAAACGAAAGGTAGTGCTTGCTGCCACCTGCTGAATGCGGGTCGGACAGGGTGATGAGCCGCGTGTATTCAATCTGCTTGTCGCGCCAGAGGTTGGCAATCGCCGCACCCTGTCCGGGGTAGAGTTTTTCGGCGAGAGCGCCGATGGAATAGACGTCGAACAGCGTGCCGTAGGCATCGAAAACGACGGCGCGAAGGGTCATGATCGCGCCTGCTGGTCGGTCACGGAAGGCATTACTTCATGAGCCGCGCGTTTTGCGGGAACAGCACTTTGCGAGCGTCGTCGTCGACGGCGGTTTTGTACTCATGCTTCGTCTTCAGCGCTTCGGCGCGCTGCGCCGCCGGACGCGCGTTGATTTCGTCAAACAGGCGCTTGACATGGGGCAATTTATCCCAGGCGTCCGCGCCGAGTACAAACGGAATTACGCGCGCCCATGCCCAGACCGACATGTCGACCAGCGTATAGCTGTCGCCGACCATGTAGGGTCGCGTGGCCAGATGATCATTGACGATGTTCCAGTGCCGCCACGCCTCAAAATCGTAGCGATTCACAGCGTATTCTTTCGGCTCCGGCGCGTAATGTTTGAAGTGCACGGCTTGGCCGCAGTACGGTCCGATGCCTGTGGCGACAAACATGAGCCACGAGTAGAACTCCGCATGAGAAGCGGGCGTGTTGGCGGGCATGAATTTGCCGGTTTTCTCGCCGAGATAAAGCAGCATCGCGCTGCTGTCGAAAATGTTGATGTCGCCGTCCTGCATCGCTGGCGTTTTCGCGTTCGGATTGATCGCCGTGAACGACGGAGCGTGTTGATCGCCCTTTCGCGTGTCGACGGCAATCAGCTCATACGGCTCGCCCGTTTCCTCAAGGTAGAGCGCGATTTTCAGGGGATTCGGCGACGGATGAAAATAAAACTTGATCATCAGATTCTCGTGGGTGGAAAGTGGATTGTGTGAGCGCGTGATCGTGAGGGACTAGCAAGAAAGTGGATTTCAAAAATAGATACAGCATTTTCGTAAACACTATATTGCACAGGGCCTATTGGCTAATTTATTCACAAGTCGACTTTTGTTGAAAAAGCCCGATGGCCCCTGAAAATGGTCATTTCGTCGAAAAGTTGAATACATTCCGACAACCTTAAGACTATTTTGCGCTGCCTTAAGCGCATGTCCGAAATCCCGCGAAAACCTCACTGCGATTCGGTAAAAAATAGTTTCGATACGCGCTGTGGTGCATCAGGGGCAACGTGGCGTACGAGCCGCCGCGCAACACGCGATGTTGGCCGTCAAACCACGGCGCTGAATATTCGCGGTAGCGATCTTCCCTAAACCCCGGGTAGGGACCGAACGTTGTTGCCGTCCATTCCCAAACGCTGTTGCCCCACTCGATGACGCCAAGTTGCGCGGCCACTTCCCACTCTGGCTCAGTAGGCAATCGGCGTCCGACCCAGTGGCAATAGGCTTCGGCTTCCAGCGCGCTGACGTGAACGACTGGCGAACGAGGGTTTAGTGCTTGCCAAAGTTCAAACTGACGCGTCTGCCAGCCGCCTTTAGCCCGCCGCCAATAGCGCGGATGCGGCGCGCCGGTTCGGGCCTGAAATTCACCTGATTCGACGAACTGTGCGAACTGCGCGTTGCTGACCGGCGTGTGATCGATGCTGAACGCTTCGATGTCAATCGCAAAACCATCTCGCTCATTGTCGAAACCGAAGCCCTCACCCGCATATCCGCAGCGGTAGGCGCCTGCCGGCACCAGCACTTCGCCGGGTTGATGCATCGCTGGCAACGGTCGCGCCCAGGCGGGCATCCGGCCACCTACTGCTTGCGCGCACCACGCGAGCGCCTCCAGATGCATGGCTTCGTGAAAAAGCGACAGGCGATAGGGATAGAGCGCGCCGTCGGTTTCGGGTTCTGAGGCTAGCGAGGACAACACCGCCGCCAACGTGTTGTCAAGGTAGGTGACGGTGCTTGCCCGCGTCAGCAACGATAGATTCCAGCGCTCATCATGCGCCATCACATTTGAATTGAGCATCGCGTCGGCGTCTTGCCACAGCGAAGGGATGGCCGGCCACAATGCTGATTCCGGAATGCCGAGCACGAAATCGCGAGTGAACTTTCTCAGCTCAATCAATGCTTCGGCAAGCGCCGCACTGCCGAGCGTTCGTGCCCGGTTGCCGGAATTGCGCCCAGAGTCAAAGTGCGCCATGTGCGATAGTTGATCGGTGAAGCCTGAATTGATCATTGTGTCCCCGGCGAAACCAGAGGCCAACAACGGCAACTGGCACACTGCCGCGCGTTGGGCGCGATTCCTCGCCCGTGATTATGCGGTTAAAGTCGTGCAGCATTGGTCTACGAGCGATCCGATCCCGCAAGTGTTGCTTGCGCTGCATGCCCGGCGCTCGGCGGAATCGATCGCGCAGTTTCGGCTGGCGCGGCCGGTGGGTGGGCTGGTGCTAGCTTTGACCGGTACCGATGTATATCGCGATATTCATGAAGACGAGGTCGCGCAGCAGTCGCTCGCGCTGGCCGATCGCTTGGTCGTGCTGCAACCGGGGGCAATGGCCGAATTGAAGAGGGCGCTTCGGGGTAAATGTGACGTCGTATTTCAGTCCGCACCTTCGCTCAAACCCGCCGCGCGTCACACACGCCACTTTGAGGTCATTCAGGTCGGGCATTTGCGCCACGAAAAAGACCCGTTCACGCCGATCACGGCGCTGCGCATGTTGCCACCAGCAAGCCGCATCCGCCTGACGCATATCGGCACCGCGCTCGACGATCATCACGCCGACACAATGCGCATCGTGACGCGCGACGAGCCGCGTCTGACCTGGCTCGGCGGCCTCTCGCGCGCACAGACACGACAGCGCATCAAGCGCGCGCATGTGCTGGTGATCGCAAGCCGGATGGAGGGCGGTGCGAATGTCATTGTCGAAGCCGTGACCGCGGGCGTGCCCGTGATCGCAAGTCGAATCAGCGGCAACGTGGGCATGTTGGGCGAGGACTATCCGGGTTATTTCGTGCTTGGTGATGCGGCGGATTGCGCAGCGGTTTTGCGTCATGCCGAGACCGATGAAGTGTTTTATCAACGACTTGTAAAAGCCTGCGCCAGGCGCGCGGCCAACTTCGCTCCGGAGCACGAGGCAACCGCGATTCGTGCCAGCGTTGCCCGCGCACAGCTAACCCCAATCGCCGGCGGGTTATCTACCGTGTAAGGAACGCCGGGCGGTTTGAGACAATAGAGGTTGGCCGACGGTCATCAGAAGGTCAGCGCAAAATGTTTTTAACGGAGTTTTCATGAACGCACCCACCGATCCCCTCAAAATTGTTGAGCCCCGCCTCACCTCGCTGTCGCATGGCGGCGGCTGCGGTTGCAAAATCGCGCCGGGCGTGCTGTCAGAAATTCTCAAAAACAGCGCGGGCCTGTTGCCGAAAGAATTGCTGGTCGGCATCGAAACGGCTGATGATGCTGCTGTTTACAAATTAAACGACACGCAGGCGCTTATCGCGACCACCGATTTCTTTATGCCGATTGTGGACGATCCATTCGAGTTCGGTCGCATCGCCGCGACCAACGCGATCAGCGACGTTTACGCGATGGGCGGCACGCCGATCATGGCGCTGGCGCTGGTCGGCATGCCGATCAACGTGCTCTCGATTGAGACGATCGGCAAGGTCATCAAGGGCGGCCAAAGTGTCGCCACGGCGGCCGGCATTCCGATTGCGGGCGGTCATACGATTGACTCCGTGGAAGCGATTTACGGCCTCGTGGTGATGGGCCTGGTCCACCCCGACAAGGTCAAGAAAAATGCTGACGCCCAAGTCGGCGACGTGCTCATTCTTGGCAAGCCGATTGGCGTCGGCGTGCTCTCTGCAGCGCTTAAAAAAGAGAAGCTCTCTCCTGAGGGCTACGCCGCGATGATCGCCAACACGACCAAGCTCAACACGCCGGGCGCGAAGCTCGCCGACATGGCTGGCGTGCATGCTGTCACCGACATCACCGGCTTTGGCCTCGCAGGCCACACGTTAGAGCTTGCACGCGGCGCGAAGATGACCGCCGTCATCGAATGGGCGAAAGTGCCATTTATTGAGAACGTGCAAGCGCTGGCTGCCGAGGGCTACATCACGGGCGCATCAGGTCGCAACTGGGGCGGCTACGGTCACGATGTCGACTTGCCTTCTGGCTTCAGTGACGTCAATCAGGCGCTGCTGACCGACCCACAAACTTCCGGCGGATTGCTCGTGTCGTGTGCGCCTTCGGCTGTCGATGCGGTGCTTGATTTGTTCAGGCGCGAAGGGTT
>CAJDUD010000063.1_pt1 | contig 24643 bp, 21 predicted proteins | sample 7390161 | NCBI WGS metagenome assembly CAJDUD01 (sample SAMEA7055664, study PRJEB34461) | soil metagenome | biome: terrestrial ecosystem; feature: Peninsula; material: soil | place: Antarctica | collected 2016
AACATCGACCGGAACTTGAGCGACGACTTGCGCGCTGTTGTCCTTCATCGCTTCTTCCTGAATGATGCGCAGGATGTGCAGCGCAATCGATTCGGTCGACCGGATGTGGCCGGTGCCGTGGCAACGAGGGCACGGCAGATGCGCGCTCTCGCCAAGCGATGGCTTCAGGCGCTGGCGTGACAGCTCCATCAAGCCAAACCGGGAAATCTTACCGAGCTGAACGCGTGCGCGGTCGAGCTTCATCGAATCGCGAAGCTTGTCTTCGACTTCGCGTTGATGCTTTGACGACTCCATATCGATGAAGTCAACAACGATCAGACCACCCAAGTCGCGCAAGCGCAACTGGCGCGCGACTTCGTCAGCCGCTTCCATGTTGGTGTTGAACGCGGTCGTCTCAATGTCGCCGCCTTTGGTGGCGCGTGCCGAGTTGACGTCGACCGAAACCAGGGCTTCGGTGTGATCAATGACGATTGCCCCACCAGACGGCAGGTTCACTGTGCGACCAAACGCAGACTCGATCTGATGTTCGATCTGAAAACGCGAGAACAATGGCACGTCGTCGTTGTAGAGCTTGACGCGATTCACGGTGCCCGGCATCACGTGGCCCATGAAGCCTTTGGCCTGCTCATAGATGTCTTCGGTGTCGATCAGGATCTCGCCGATGTCAGCCGTGTAGTAATCACGAATGGCGCGGATCACGAGGCTCGATTCCTGATAAATCAGGAGCGGCGCTTTGTTCGCTTTAGCGGCGCCGTCAATGGCGGTCCACAATTGCAACAGGTAGTTCAGATCCCATTGCAGCTCTTCGGCAGTACGCCCGATGCCGGCGGTACGAGCAATAGTGCTCATGCCGTTTGGCACTTCGAGTTGCGCCATTGTGTCGCGCAATTCGTTCCTATCTTCGCCTTCGATACGACGCGAAACGCCGCCACCGCGAGGATTATTCGGCATTAAAACGAGGTAGCGACCGGCGAGCGAAATGAAACTCGTGAGCGCCGCACCCTTGTTGCCGCGTTCGTCCTTTTCGACCTGAACGATGATTTCCTGACCGACGCGCAAGTTATCCGCAATTTTGTTGCGGTTCATTTCGCCATCGACGTTTACGACCGAACGCGAAATTTCCTTGAACGGCAGGAAGCCATTACGCTCCATCCCGTAGTCGACGAAACAGGCCTCAAGTGAGGGCTCAACACGGGTGACCGTGGCTTTGTAAATATTACTTTTGCGCTGCTCTTTCGAAGCAGATTCAATATCGAGATCGACCAGTTTTTGACCGTCGACGATGGCAACGCGCAGTTCTTCTGACTGGGTTGCGTTAAACAGCATGCGTTTCATGCGTACCTTCCTTGTCCAGCTTTTAGGGCAGGGCAATCGTTACGCGGTGGCCTGTGACGCAATGACGATGCGCCGCGGAAGTCGACTAAGACTTTAGCGGCGTCGGATGCGGGAATTTGAGGCGAAAAACGTCAGTGAGGGAATCGGCAAATGACCAGGCGACGACTCTGCTGACCGGGCGTGTTTTGCCCGGGGGAGAGTGTGTTTGCTGGTTCGTCCGCTGCACATTGGATGGAGCAGATGAACCAAAAGCGCTGGTGCGCGGATTCATTGACAATTATTTTTCGTATAGGTCCGCCGCGATTTACGACGCACCCTTATCAAACTTTTCACAGGCCAGCGAGCAACAAATTGCGATGCGCGGTGGCTGAACTCTTACAATCGCCGCTTTTCTCGGTGGCAGCTTGACCGTGGAATCGATGGGTAGAGTAGGTGCGACAAAGCAGTTCGGAAATCGGTGGACGCGATGTTTTCATCATGTCGACTTGGGAAAATTTTTGATATTCGATTGCGATTATCAAAAAAGTGCCAAACTGTTCGTACGATCTACAAGTTGACCGCTTGATTCAAAATGCCGAACTTCCTTCGAAGCCCGACAACGCTGGAATTATAAGGCAAATGAAGGACTTAGCAGCTATTTCTACACCGCTTTCTTTGCCGCGCGTGGCTGCCGGTGCAGCGCCCCGCCTGAGTGCGGACGCAATGCCAGGTGCCAGCGCGCAAGTGCGGCATGTGCGCGTGTCCGAAGCCTATGCCGGTCAGCGTTTGGACAACTTTCTAATTCGAGAGCTGAAAGGCGTTCCAAAAACGCACGTCTATCGTATCGTCCGCTCTGGCGAAGTGCGGGTGAACGGCGGGCGGGCTAAAGCGGAGACGAAGCTGGCGGCCGGGGATGAGTTGCGGATTCCACCAGTTCGAGTCGCAGCAGAACCCCAATACAAGCAGCTCACGGGCGACTTCCCGCACGAAATCGTGTGGGAAGACGATCACCTGATCGCGGTTAACAAGCTAGCGGGGGTGGCGGTTCACGGCGGCTCAGGGGTCAGTTTTGGCGTGATCGAGCAAATACGCATGTCGCGACCCAATGCACCCATGCTCGAGCTGGTGCATCGGCTCGACCGCGATACCTCCGGTGTTTTGTTGATCGCCAAAACGCGCATTGCGCTGATTGGTATGCACGATACTTTGCGTGAAAAGACCGGCGATAAGCGCTATATGGCGGCAGTTAAAGGCGAATGGCTGAACGATCGCCAACACGTCAAAGCGCCGCTAGCCAAATATACGCAGCCCAACGGTGAACGCCGCGTCGAAGTGAATGCGGATGACGGGCAGTTCGCGCACACTGTTTTTAACCTCGTCGAGCGACGAGCAGAGATGAGTCTGCTTGAGGCTGAGCTTAAGACCGGGCGCACCCATCAAATCCGAGTTCATCTGCAACACTGCGGATACCCGATTGCAGGAGATGATAAGTACGGTGACAGCGCATGGAACAAAGCGTTGCGTGCATCGGGCTTCAAGCGCATGTTTTTGCATGCCAAATCCTTCACCTTTGAACACCCTGTTACTGCTGAATCAGTGACAGTAGAAGCGCCAATGCCGCGAGAGCTGGCAGCGTTTTGGTACGGCGAACCCACATGAGTAAAAAAAAGTATCCTTTTATCGTCTTCGATTGGGATGGCACCCTGGCCGATTCCACCGGCGTGATCAAGCGCGCTTTGCAGCGCTCGGCTGAGGACTTGGGGTACCCAATCCCGACCGACGCTCAGGCCGCTTTCATTATTGGCATGGGCTTGCGGCCTGCGCTGGAGCACGCGATTCCGACGCTGAAAGAGTCAGATTTGTTACCGCTGACAGATCGTTATCGTCATCACTTTATGGCCGGTGAGAACGAGATTTTTCTGTTCAACGGCGTGACCGAGATGCTGGCGGCGCTCAAGGCTCGCGGCCATTGGCTCGCCGTGGCGACCGGAAAGTCCCGCAAGGGGCTGGATCGTGCGTTTGACACATTGGGTTTGCGGGAGTTTTTCGTCGCCTCCCGCTGTGGCGACGAAGGTTTTGCCAAGCCTCACCCCGGCATGTTGAATGCCTTGTTTGATCAAACTGGAATGACCGCTGTCGACACGGTGATGATTGGTGACACTACGCACGACCTGCAGCTCGCCGAAAACGCCGGTACGGCCGCTATTGGCGTGACGTACGGAGCGCACCACCCTGAGCTGTTGCACGGCCACCGTAAGCTAACACTGGTAGATTCCGTATCTGCGCTGCGCAGCTACCTTGAAGCCAACGCATAAATATTCGAACAATGGACCCTATGGATCAACTCCCCTCACAACCCGGCTGGGAACGCGAACTCGTGACCAAACTTGCGCTTGCCAACGTGCGAGAGCAGGCTGCCAAACGCCGCTGGTCGATCTTTTTCAAGCTGCTGTGGCTAGGCCTGGCGTTGCTCGCGCTCGCCTGGTTCAACGGCTGGATTGGTTCGCGCAATTCGACAAACGACAACGTGGGACGCCACACGGCTCTGGTGAAGTTGGAGGGCGAAATTTCGGACAACTCCAAGGCGAGCGCTGAAAATATCAATGCGGCGCTTGCGGCGGCGTTTAAAGATACCGATAGCGTGGCGGTGATTTTGAATGTCAACAGTCCCGGGGGCTCACCTGTGCAGTCGGCGCGCATCTACAACGAAATCAAGCGATTACGCAAAGACAACCCAGAGAAGCCGCTGTATGTAGTGGTCGATGAGTTGTGTGCTTCGGGCGGCTATTTTGTGGCCGCTGCAGCAGACAAGATTTATGTGGATCCATCTAGCCTCGTGGGCTCGATTGGCGTAATTTTTCAGGGCTTCGGTGCCGACAAGGCGATGGAGAAGCTTGGCATTGAAAATCGCACCGTGACGTCGGGTGAAAATAAAGCGTTCATGGATCCGTTTGCACCGATGAAACCTGAACAGAAAGCGCATCTGGAAGCGATGCTTGGCGACGTTCATCAGCAATTCATCAAAGCGGTTAGAGACGGTCGTGGTGAGCGGTTGAAAGAAGGCACGCCGGGCCTGTTTAGCGGCTTGATCTGGAGCGGCAACAAAGCCATTGAAATCGGCCTGGTTGACGCGATTGGTTCGGTGGGCAGCGTGGCGCGTGACGTGGTTAAGGCGGAAGATTTGGTCGATTACACCGTCGAAGAGAACACGTTAGACAAATTGGCGCGCCGCATGGGCGCGAGTTTCGGTGCCGGTGTCGTGCAGGCGGTGAATCGATCTAGCTGGAAGTAGACTGCGGCTTCGCGCCGATCCTACAAAGCCCCGATCGAGAGCCCTTCGGCGAATAGCTGTCCCAACTCGCGACACGCCGCAAGGTCCTCGCTGCGCAACGTGCCGCGCGATGATCCGGCTTCGCCGCCCAAACGACGAGCGATCACGCCTGAATGCGCTTTGCGCATCCGCCAGCCAGTGACGATACGATCAACGCTTTGCATCGCGCCTGTGCCGTCGTTACCAGCGCAGACCATGACGGAATAGGCGCGCCCTGCCAGCAGACTCGCGCTACCACCGCCTTCGTCGGTCGTGTCGGCCATGCAGGCGTAGAAAGAGCGATCAAAAAACGCCTTTAGCGTTCCGGCCATATATCCGAAATTCTCGGGTGTTGCGAAGATCAGCGCGTCGGCGTTCTGCAGATCTTGTGGGGTGGCAATGTGCGCCGAACGCGTGACCAGCTCGGTGCCATCGGTTTCGTTCGCCCCGTCACAAAAAGCGCTCACCATGGTGCGTGTTCCGCCACTGGCTGAGTGATGAACGATGAGTATTCTTTTCATTGATCGCACAAAAAAGGGTAAAAAAATGGGCCCCCGAAGGAGCCCATTGTCTACTGCTCACTTCTGCTAATCAATCAGGGATCAATCAGCGTTACGTTCGCAGTTGCGCTACCGCCTTTACCGTCACTAATCGTGTAAGTAAAGGAATCATGTACGAAGCACACACCCGTTGGGTTGTAGGTGAGCGTCTTGCCGTTCGCACTGATGGAGATGGCTGCTTTTGATGGCTGCGTGACGGAGGTAATCGTCAGCGCGTCACCGTCTTTGTCCGTGTCGTTGCTCAACACATCAAGCACCAGGCTGGTTTTGCACGGTACGATGAATACATCGTCAACAGCGACCGGCGCGTTGTTGGTGGGAACGATCACCGGTGCCGCCTTGATCGTCACAGCCACTGTCGCGGTAGCCGTCCCGCCTTTGCCGTCGTTGATGGTGTAGGTAAAGCTGTCCACAGCACCAGTACAACTGCTTGCCGCAGGCGTGTACACAATGCGGCCAGCCGAGATTGACGCCGTGCCCTTACCGGGTGTCGAAACGCTGGTGATAGTTAATGCGTCGTTATCGGGATCGGAGTCATTGGCCAGGACATTAAATGTCGCGGGTGCATTGCATTCAATGATGTACGCGTCGTTAACGGCAGCCGGGCCGCGATTTAAGAAGCGGCGAGGGCCGGTGGCCTTAGTGCTGTTCGTTTCCACCCAACGATAGGTGTCAACGGCGGTTTTGTGCTGAGCAGGGTTGTGTAAAGCGCGCGACATCCAGTTGTTCGGAACGTCTTCTACGACTTCTCGTTGAACCTGACGATCAATCATGGGTGCGACGGCCGTCGTCCCTGGTGTGGCCGATCCAGACACACTCGACGGGGTAGCCGTCGCAGAGACCGAAGCAGGCACCGTGACGCGCACGTCTTCCACTTTTTCTTTGACGATCACCACGTCGGTGTCGGTGCGACGATTGCGGAAGCTTTGACCTTTTACTTCGGGGTATTTCGGTGCGCGACCCGCCTGACCGCTGGTCGTTACGAGTTCAGTTGGCACGCCTTTACTGACGAGGTAGGCCTTGACTGCTTCAGCGCGCTTGTTCGACAGCAGCACGTTGTTGCGGTCGGAGCCCGTTGGGCAGGTATGACCAACGATGTTCACTTTTAAGTCGACGTATGGGCGCTGGGCCGCAATGCGCCCCACCAGTGCGTCGAGTTCTTTGTGTGCGGCTGGTTTGAGCTTTGAAGAGCTGAGATCGAAATAGGTTTCCTGAGCATCATTCGAGTTGGCGCGGGTGACGCGTTTCTCCATTCGTGTCGTTGGCTCGGCCGCTTTGCCAGCGGGCGCTGCCGCGACCATGCCGGGGACCGTCGCGGCTGAGGTGGGCGCACGCCAAGAAGGATCAGGCACGCGCTCAGTCGCGGTGACCATTCGGGTGACTTTGTTGGAGCGGAAGCTGCTTTGCGGCGCACCCAATTCGTAGCGCAGCATGATCATGCCGCGCTGATCGTTGCGTCGGCCTTCAAAGTCGCCGCTGCGGCGGAACAGTTCACCAGTGATTGCCACGGAGAGCGGCGAGTTCGCGAAGAACTTTTCAGCCATCAAAGTCCCCGTCCATTGGCGGCTGGAGAATTTCCCCCACTCGTAATCGAGACCGGCGGTAAGTCGAACCAGCGAGGCCTCATAGAACTGCCCGGCGCGGGCGCCAACGCCCCAATCGTACGCGCGGGTGAAGGCGCGGGAGGTTACTGTTGTGGTGACGTCTTCTTCGAACGGGCGACCCGCGTCAACGCCGCTTTGCGTCACCGTTGTGGCGATGTTAGTTACTGCCCCCAAGCGCGCGCCAGAAAGGCCTTTGCTCAGGTAGGTGTTCCAGAACCATTTTTCGTATTCCTGACCGCCACCGAGCGTTGCTTTGCGCAGGTCTTTGTCGCCCTGATCGACGGCTGCGAACACCTTATTCACGGCTGAAGTGCCGCTCGTCCAATGCTGAGACAGTTTGATGCCACCGGCATTGCGGGAGCCCCAGATTTCTGCCAGCGTGGCGGATTTGTCATCGCTGCGCAGCACCTGAAACAGCTCACCACGGGCGTGGTTTTCGCTATCGATGCCAATTCCGAGACGCGTGTCCGCGCCGACGTATTGCAGCGCAGCGCCCGGTGTCGGTTTGCCGGCGTCTTGTGCAAACGCGGGTGAAGTGATCAAAGAGGCGCCGCCGAGCAGGATCGCCAGCGCGGCGTTAGAAGGTGTTCGTTTCATGTTTTCCCCCGAGGAACTGGAGTGTTGCTCGCTATGTGAAAAGTCTAGCAAAGCGCGAGCAGAAAAACGAGTAAAACCCTTGTAAAATCAGGGCAGTAGCGCAAGTAGCGTATCTAATCCGCCAACGTTGATCGCAATCTGCACCTGTTCACGGACGCGTTGCTTTGCGTGATATGCCACCCCCATGGTCGCTGCCTTCAACATCGGCAGGTCATTTGCGCCGTCGCCGAGCGCAACCGTGGCGTTGCGCGATGCGTGCAAAGTTGAGGCGATAAAGCGCAGCAAACGCTCTTTTTCTGCGGCATCGACAATCGCGCCACAGACCGTACCGGTGAGCCGTCCATCGTGTTCGCCGAGCGTGTTGGCGCGGGTGTAGGTGTAGCCAAAGCGCTGCCGCATTCGCTCCGTGAAATAGGTGAACCCCCCCGAAACGAGCAGAGTTTTCACGTCGTTTTTGTGCGCCTCGGCCATCAATTCTTTTAACCCCGGCGAAGGGCGGAGACGAGATTCGTAAACTTCCTCAAGCACTTTCGTCGATAGCCCTTCGAGGCAGGCCACGCGCTGTTTCAGACTTTCCTGAAAATCGAGTTCGCCGCGCATCGCGGCTTCGGTGACCGCCGAAACCTCGGCTTTGACGCCGGCAAAATCGGCAATTTCGTCAATGCACTCAATGGTGATCGCGGTTGAATCCATGTCCATCGCGATCAAACCGACTAGCGAGAAAGGAATGGCGAGTTGGGCTGGGAGTCGATTTACTTCGGCGTGCGATGGGGTGTTCTGCATGAAGCAGGATTTTAGTGGTGCGCACTGTAGCGCTCGCATCGCCCCATCCGCTTGTCACTGAACTCTAAGTTTAGGAAGGTCAGGCAGTAACAAATTCCAAAAAAGTCGATCACGGCGAAACGCGGTTGTTGTCTCCCGTAAATGGGGTTGAGACAAAAAAAGCGGGCGTTAAATCCAGGCTTGACTTCCACCTCAAATTCACCGACGCACGGGTAAATCCGGACGTGCGCGCAAGTCGCGCCCACTATCCTTCGGAACGGAGTATTTTTTAGAAAATAGAGGGCAATATGGAACGACGCGATTTTCTATCCAGCGGTTTTGGTGCAATAGGAACGGTCGGTGCCGCAGGCGCAGCGGCCGGGTTGGCGGGCTTGATGCCGGGCATCGCCAGCGCTCAGGATTTGCCCGCGGTCAACTGGCGATTGACATCGAGTTTTCCGAAATCGCTCGACACGATCTACGGCGGTGCAGACCAGTTCGCGCGTATCGTTGAGGCAGTCACCGGCGGCAAGTTCAAGATTAGCGTGGCAGGCCCCGGCGAGATTGTGTCGGGTGCGGGCGCGTTTGAGGCCGTGCAGAAGGGCACTGTGCAATGCGCACACACGGCAGGGTATTATTTTTTGAGCGTTAACAAAGCGCTCGCCTTTGACACCACATTGCCGTTTGGCATGAACCAGCGCCAGCACAACGCCTGGGTTTATCAGGGTGGCGGGCTTGAGCTGTTGCGCGAGCTGTTCGCGCAATACAACATGGTGAACTTTCCGATGGGTAACACCGGAGCTCAGATGGGCGGTTGGTACAACAAGGAAATTAAAACCATCGAGGATGTGAAGGGACTCAAAATCCGCATTCCGGGCTTTGGTGCAGAGATTTGGAAACGACTGGGTGCTGATCCGGTCAACTTGCCAGGTGGAGAAATCGCAGCAGCACTCAAGAGCAAGAAAATCGACGCCGGTGAGTGGGTGGGGCCCTATGACGACGAAAAGCTCGGGCTGCCTGCGGTGGCGCGTTTTTATTACTACCCGGCATGGTGGGAGCCGTCTGCCGCATTGAGCCTTTACGTGAACAAGGCTGCCTATGATGCTTTGCCAGCGCCGTACAAGGAGGTGATCAATGTGGCCACTGGCTGGGTTAATCAATGGATGATGGCGGCGTACGATTCGAGAAATCCTGCGGCGTTCAAAAAAATGATCGGCAGCGGTACGCGACTGCAACTGTTCCCCAACAATTTCATGATTGCTGCCTACCGCGCCGGATTTTCGATCTATGACGCCGAAGCAAAAATCAATCCCGCGTTCAAGAAAATCTATGAACCGTGGAAGCGCTACCGCTCCGAGATCAACGAATGGCACAAAACGGCTGAGGCGGCGATGACTAACTTCCTTGGAAACTGGCGCGCTGAGGGATAACTGCTTGAATTTTTCCGATATAGCTTTTCGTCGAAAGAACGGTTTGTCGGGGTCTGAACCGCGTAAATCGCAAAAGTCGCCTTTTCAATAAAATGCTTTCTAGCCCCCATGAAATGGGTCGTTTACGATAAAGCTGATCGGGCGGCGCCTGATCCTCGAGGGCGCTAACCGGCAAAACCACCCTCATCGAGAAATTTTTGCTCCATTGCGGTCGTCTCGCGTCCCAGCAAACGATTGCGGTGTGGGAAGCGACCGAAGCGCGCGATGATGTCGCGATGAGTGTGCGCGTGGCGGGCTGTGTCGGGGCCAAGCGGAGCGTAGAGTTCCAAGGCCAGGTCCTGATTTTCGATGCGTTCGGAGTGGATGAACGGCGTATAAAAAAACAGGCGCAGCGACGGCACAGACGTCAGGTCAAAGCCGTCCGCAATGGCCTGTTTGGCGACGGCGAGCGCCTTATCGTCCGTCGCGAACATGCGCGCCGTGCCGCGAAAACTGTTGCGCGGATATTGATCGAGCAGAATCAGGAGCGCTAGCGCGCCTTCACCGCTGCTCAACCAACCATCAAGTTCCCCGCGCGCCGCAGCCTCGTGCGCCGCCGCAAATTTTTCGCGAAATCGATCATCAAATGCTGCGTCTTTGCGGAACCAGCTGCCTGATCCGGCATCCATCCAAAATTTCACAACTTCATTACTATCAAATGGCTGTTGCATGACGTGATCCTGTTGTCCATTCGTGGTTGTCCCGGCACCCTGGTTCGACAAGGCTATTCCATTTCGTAATCAATACTGACTTTGAAGGGTTCGCCATGCCATGCTCACGCACTGTCTGCGGTTCGGCTTCGCGGCACTATCGATTTAGCAATGGCGTAACACGGCTTTGCGAGCGCTATTTCGCCAAGACTGTTGATGCTGACGGGATCGATACGCAACTTTGACACGATCATGAAATGCCCTGCGCTCTCGTTGCTGATGACCTCGGCGTTGGGCGCGTTGCCGCGATTGGGGAGCGAATATGAAACTTCGGGTTCAGCATGTTTTATTGGGCGGGCTTGCAGAAGTGCGATGGAGGGAACAATAGGCAAGTTGCGAGGCGGACGCTAGCGCCATGAGACAAGCGGTAGACAGTGCTCGTTATTAACCATTTCACGCCGTGAATGGCTCGCTGACGGAGCTTCGGAGCCCTTGGAAATTGTGTGAAACTCAATTCACCGCATAATCGTTGCTATTGACAGCACAGGACAGGGACGCGACATGGCCATTTACGAACTGGACGGCGTTGCGCCCGTTGTCACCGAATCCACTTGGGTAGCGGACTCCGCTGAAGTCATCGGCGACGTGCATTTCGGCGCCAACACCAGCGTGTGGTTCGGCGTCATCATTCGCGCCGACAACGAGCCGATGAGAATAGGTGCGGGTACCAATATTCAGGAAGCGGCGGTGCTGCATTCCGACCCAGGCAAGCCGCTCACGCTAGGCGAGAATGTCACCATCGGGCACAAGGCGATGTTGCATGGATGCACAGTGGGTGACGGCTCGCTGATCGGCATTGGCGCGGTCATTCTGAACGGCGCCAAGATTGGTAAGAACTGCCTCGTTGGCGCAGGCGCACTCGTTACTGAGGGGAAAGAATTTCCGGACGGTACGCTGATCGTCGGAAGTCCGGCTGTGGCGAAACGCGAGATGTCACCGGAGGCGATTGCGTCAGTGCACGGCGCGGCGCAGCACTACATTGAAAACGCGAAGCGTTTCCGCACTGGGCTTAAAAAAATCGGGTGAAATGTATTGCGGGCAAGCGTGCGCGTTGCCGCGCTCGGCCGCTCAAGGCAGGAAGCGTTTGCGCTCGAGGACAGAGCGCAGTTTTTCCGAATAGTGGGCAAATTCTTCGGGGTCGTACTTCACCTTGCTCGTATAAAAATCGGCAAGATTTTTGATCTGGTGCGCTTCCACGAGGGCCTTCAGGCGTGGCGTACTCATACAGCGAGCCCAGCCATTTTTTTCCCGCTCGCTATACATCGCGTCAAGCTCAGAAGCGTTCGGTGTTGTGTACTTTTCGTAATGAATGAACGCATTGAGCGGCAGTCGGTCCCGTCTCGCTGGATCTTCCGCAGGCACGCCTACGACAACGCTTGTTACAGGCACACAGGTTTCGGGCAACTCGAGAAAATCTCCGATTTCGCCCATCGAATGCAACGTCGTGCCCATGTAGCAGATGCCGAGGCCGTGTGCTTCAAATCCCAGACACACGTTTTGCGCGACGATCATGGCGTCAAATGCGGCGACGTGGTAGCCCAGCAAATTGTTGAAATTGTCGCGTGCCCCACGGCTGGCCAGCCATTCGCGCGTACGAAACCAGTCTGCACAAAACGTAATGACGAGTGGTGCCTGCAGCACCATGTCCTGCTTGAAGTGCAGTTCGTACAGGTGCTGCTTTCGCGCTTCGTCCTGCGTGAGAATGATCGAAACGCTGTTCAAATTTCCGGACGAAGAGCCGCCGGCGATGGCGTCTCCACAGACCGATTCGATCAACGCTGGATCAATCGCATCCGGGCGGAAGGCGCGGATGGAGCGATGAGCGTTGAGAAGTTCGGAAAGAGCATTCATATTGTGTCTGCCGCGCAATCCAGAACGACAGGTCGTGCCGTACCAATAGAACTAATTGGCGTGCTCGGCCCGATCGACATACTGAAAATCCACCTTCGCAGTGTCCGCATTCACCGCCGCGATTTTCACGCGAACACGCTCACCAAGTGCGAGCTTGAATCCGCTGCGCTGTCCGACAAGCGTTACTTTGTCGTTGCCCAATTGGTAGTAGTCGCGCGGCAAGGTGGTCGCGTGAATGAGACCGTCGGCGAAGGTCTCGTCCAGCGTTACAAAGACACCGAAGGGCACCACCCCCGAAATCGTTCCAACGAACTCCTCACCGATGTGGGATTCAAGATATTTCGACTTGAGGAACTGTGTGACCTCGCGTGAGGCGATGTCGGCGCGACGTTCGTTGGCGCTACACATTTCGCCGAGGCGTTTCCAGTCTTCGGTCACATACTTGTTGCCCGCCAGCACGGCCTTGATGCCGCGATGCACGAGCAGATCGGGATAGCGCCGAATCGGCGACGTGAAGTGGGCGTAGTGGTCGTACGCGAGCCCAAAATGCCCGGCATTGTCGGGCGTGTAAATCGCTTGCGGCAACGAACGCAACAACACGGTGTGCAGCGCGGGCGCGTCGATTCGATCTTTCGTTTGTTTGATGAGAATTGCGTAATCCTGCGGCGTGGGCTCTTCGCCGCCGCCGAGGGTGAGACCGCGAAGCGACAGCGTTTCGCGCAAGGCCGCAAGTTTTACCGGCAGCGGAATATCGTGAACGCGGTAGAGCAGGGGTTGTTTGGCGGCGTCCAGGAACTGTGCGGTGCAAACGTTCGCCGCGAGCATCATCTCTTCGATTAACTTGTGCGCATCGTTGCGAACTGCGGGCTTGATACTGGCTACGCTGCCGTCGTCGTTGAACGAGAAAACCGCCTCTTGCCCCTCGAAGTCCAAAGCGCCGCGATACTCGCGTGCTTTGCGGAAAACCTGGTACAGCGCGTACAGCGTTTTCAGTGACGCATCAATGCTGCCGGCCTTTGGTTTCGCCGTTTCGAGCGTTGGCAACAGCGCTGCCACCTCGGTGTAGGTCAGTCGCGCTTTCGAGTTCATCACGGCCGCGTAGAACTCGTGCCCGGTGATGATGCCCGCCGCACTCACCTGCATGTCGCACACCATACACAGGCGATCGACGTTCGGGCGCAAGCTGCACAGCTCGTTTGACAATGCTTCCGGCAACATCGGAATCACGCGGCGCGGAAAGTACACACTGGTCGTTCGTTCGCGCGCGTCGGTATCGAGCGCGGATTTAAGCTTCACGTAGTGCGAAACGTCGGCAATGGCGACCAGCAGTCGGAATCCTTTTCCGGACTTTTCGGCATACACCGCATCATCAAAGTCTTTCGCCGTTTCGCCGTCGATGGTGACCAACGCCGTATCGCGCAGATCGACGCGACCTTTGCGATCGGTGGCAGTCACTTTGTCGCCATAAGCCGCAGCTTCTGCCAATGTCGCTGGCGAAAAGATGTACGGCAGGTTGTGTTTGCGAATTGCGATTTCGAGTTCGATATCGCTTGAGTCTTCGTCACCGACGACTTCGACGACTGCACCTGTTGCTTCGTCGTACGGCGTGGGTTGAGACGTGATCTCCGCGACCACGATCTGGTTTAGCGTTGCCGTGCCCAGCTTATCGCGCGGAATCAGTATGTCCTGATTGATTCGCCGCTCGGAGGCCACCACAAACCACTGACCTTCTTTGCTGCGCAGCTTGCCCACGACGCGGTGATTTGCCCGTTGCAGGATCGAAACGATCTCGCCGTTAGCCTTGCCGTCGCGATTGAATCCAGTCGCCTGCACGGCCACGCGATCACCATGCAGCACGGCGCGCATTGAGGCTTCGGACAAATACAGATCGTCGCCGCCCTGATCGAGCTTGACGAAGCCGAACCCGTCAGCATGACCGATCACCGCGCCCTGGACGGCGTTCGACTGTCCAGCAAGCGCGCTCGCTGGGGCGGGCGCTGGTTTGGGTGTTTTTGCCGATGAACGCTTTGCGGCAGCGGTCGTCGCTGCCGCGATTGGGGCTTTAGTCGCAGATGCTGCGCCCTTTTTGCCCCCAACGTTGACGTTCTTGTCCGTTTTTGGAGCAGTCGTGCGCTTTGCTGCTGCAACGATGACCCGAGCTTTCGGAGTTGGAAGCGGGGGTGCCACAACCTTGGCCTTAGGTGCCGCAGTCGTTTTTTTGGCTGGCTTGGCAGGCGCGACATCCGGCTTTTTTGCCACCTTCGCGGCCGAAGCTATCGGAGGTTTTGCAGTTTTTGGCGCGACCGCTTTGGGTGCAGGACGTTTGACCGACTTTGGTGGTGCAGCGGGTGGTTTTGCGGCGGCAGCGCTGCGAGCCTTGCTGGACGGCGCTTTCGCGGTAGCGACAGCTGTACTTTTTGGTTTTGTGGCGGTGGTCTTGTCAGACTTTTTCGTGGTCAATCTATAATCTCGGATAACTTGAAATGCCCGGGTGGCGGAATTGGTAGACGCACTAGTTTCAGGTACTAGCGAGTAACATCGTGGGGGTTCGAGTCCCTTCCCGGGCACCAAATGCATCAAGCGCATTTGGATTTAATAGCCAGTCAAGGGGGTCTACGCACCCCAACCCACGCGCATCGCGAGAGTTGTTTCAGAACTGGACTGTACCCGAAAAGCCGACGTTAGTCGGCTTTTTGTTTTTTACGGTCGAGGTCGACAAAACTCTGTGCGTCAATTTTGTCAAGAACAGGTTGTTGAGCGAACCTTTCGAGCGTTTTTATAGCTCGTGATACGCCAGCTGAACTGCCTCTGCCCCATGCAGTCGCTCCAGCCGCCGCACGATGAAATGGCCGCGCGCCATATCCTGGAAATGGTCGATAAACAGCGTGTTGATCACCGCGCCACCGATAGCACCGACGATCGGCACGGCCTGCGCTGCGGCCTTTTCCGACACAACGACAGAAAAGCGCGACGCCACGATGGTGATGAGGCGAACAATCGCCGGAGCGCCGTGCTGACTCACTCCCTGAGCGGCGAAGTGAGCCGCCGCTTCGGACACCGCCTTCGCCATCGCCGCTCGGGCCGCGAAGTACCCGATCTCGGTGCCGTCGTCGTCCTTGGATGAACCGCCCAGCGCTAGCACCTGGACGCATTCGAGCTGCGCATCAGCAAGCTTCAAATTCTCGCCTTCGCTGCGCGCGATGTCGGCGATGGAGCGCAGCATGATGGTGGTCGATACGGGAAGCTCCACCGACAACGCCGCGAGCCCGAGCGCACCACCCGCTGCTCCAGACGCACCGGCGGCCAGCTTGTGCCACCAGTTCGAAGGCGCGCCCGACTTGGCCTCGCCTTTTTCCAGCGTCCACAAAGCTACTTTCAATGCCGTCTCAATGGCCTTGCGCGTCGCGTCGTTGACCACCGCGTTCCATTGCTTCGGCAGCATGGCAAAGCCCTTCTCAATCGGCGTGCCGACAAAGCTGGAAATCTTCGCCGCGAGGCCGGGGTTTTCCAGCAGTTGTTTCGCGGTGCGGAGGTCGTCCAGCTCCGTGTTGGTGAGAACGGTGAGCAATTTTTTTCGTGTCACTGCCGTGCTGCTTTCGGATTTTTCATCGCAGGGCGAAGCATCCCACATTTTTGAAAATTCGACGTAATCGAGCGCCTGGCAGGGAGCCCCGTAAGGGCACAAAAGTCGATCTCCATGAGAACAACTTTGTCATGAAATGCTTATTTCACTGGGCTTTAATCATCGAAATGTCATAAGTCGACTTCCGACGAATAATCCGTTTAGCCCCCGAGAAATGTGACGTCTAGCGAAAAGCTGTAACGTTGGGCGATACGCGTGTATGCGTAGATCTCAGGGCTGTTCAGCAGAGCAACGCATCCGCGCTACCCGCCAGCGCAGCATCTCAGCTTGCATTTTGTCGGAAGCTTGGCGAGGTCAGTATCTTGACAGAGGCGCCCAATTTGTGAGATCGGATTCATGCAATCTCCTGCGCGCACCGCGCCTCTAAATTTGCCTTTCGACTAGCGACGTCCGCGATGTCCGCCGCCGTGGTAACCACCCCGGTAGCCGCCAAAAAAGCCTAATGAAATGGATGGCCCCCAGCCGCCGTAGTACGGCGTGCCGTAGTAGCCGACGTATCCGGGCTGCGGGCCGTAATAAACATAGGTCGGATACGGTGCTGGAGCAACCGTGCTCTGCACCATCATGACTGCGTTTGAATCTGCGTACAGCGATGGATCGCTGGCCGTCATGTGTTCGGAGGTGTGCGCGGGCGCGCCTGCGACCGGGATGGCATTCGCCGGATCAACCGAGACACGCAGTTGCAGCGTTGGCCCCGGATCTTGCGGCAGCTGCACAGCGTACTGCTTGCCAGCGTATTCATAAATTACCTTGTAACCGGCCACCCGATTTTCGTAAATCGTTTGCGTGCTGCATTGTGGTGGCGCGCCGTTAGTCATCGTCGCACATGCTTGCCGTGGCACGCCTACCTGCTGCATCACAGGCGTGCTCGACACTACGCGTGCAGATTCCTGCGCGCAGGCTAGGGTAGCGGTGCCGCTCGCAGCCCCGGCTGCAAGCAGAATGAAAGTAGATATTGCTTTGTTCATTCATGACTCCATCGAGTTAGGCGCGGTTTAGCGCTAATGTGAGAGCTTACGCCCATTGGCCCGGTTTAGGGCGGTTGCTTCGCCGTCCATCCCGCAGCTACTTCTCGCTGTCGGTTGGCGGCGAGCTGGACATCTCGCGCATTTGACGGGCGATATCTTCTTCTGATTTTGCTGGTTCGCCTGACGCTGCTGCGGTCGGCGCATCAAGCAGGTGCACGATGGGCGGTAACGCGAAGACGCACACCGTCACCGCAAATTGAACGAGGATGAACGGAAGCAGCGATTTGACGATGGCTAAAGGGGTTGCAACACCCAGTCCGCCGCGTGATCGCACCATCAACACGGCGTAACCCATCGGTGGAATCAGAAAACTGGTTTGCAGCACGAGCAGCAGCAGAACCGCCGCCTGTTGCGCGTCGCCAAGCTTCGCGATCAGCGCCGGTGCCACAATGGGAATCACGACAAAGATCATCTCGAACGCATCGAGCACCCAGGCGCACATCGCCACGAAAAGCAGCACGCAAAATGCCGTTACTAGCGGTGACATGGTGGATTGCAGGATTATTTCGGATAGCCAGCGGTCGGTGCCAAACGCCCGGAACACGAGACTAAATGTTGTGGCACCCACCAGGAGCGCGAACAACGCGCCACTCAGCGTGAGCGTGTCCTGCAACACTTCGCGCCAGCCAGACCACGACAGAGACCTGCTAACAAACGTGGCGAGCATCAACAGGCATCCGCCAGCGGCTGCCGCTTCGACGGCGAATAACTTGCCGGTAAACACGCCCACCAACAGCAACACAATTACGGCAATTGCCGCGAACGCTACGGCCATGTGTGACCGCGTGACCCCGCTGTCGTCCGCAGTGCGACGGTCGGGGCTTTGCGTCGGTTCAGTGATGCGTCCTTGCCACCATGCCATGACCATCCAAAGCAGAAGTGCAGCAAGGGCGGGGACCAATGCGGCGTTGAACACATCCTGCGTCGAAATGATTCGCGCCGTGCCTAGAGAAAATCCTGGCATGTTGCTGGCTTCAAGGTGCGCGCGCAGCATCGCGTCGCCGAGCAAAATCAATACCAGCGACGGCGGCACGACGACACCAATGGTGGCCGCAGCACTCACCAGCGCTATGGCCCGGGCCGGAGCCAGATGGCGCAAGCGATGCCCAACTAACCGCGACAGCAGGGACGCGCTTGAACCCACTGATCCGCTCATCGGTGCAATTAACGAGCCCACGGTGAGCGTGGCCACCGCCGCGACCGAGTCTCGTGTACCAAATGGGCGAAAAATTCTCACCAGTGTTGAAAAAATCGAATCCGCGACCGTGACCCGTTTCAGCAGCACGCCGATGAATACATACAGCGGCAAGGCCTGCAGCAAGTCGTTTTCGAGCAGGCCGATGATGCGCGGAGACAGCGCAGCGAGCACGTTGAAGTCGACCGCACCCATCAGCAATCCGCCGATGGCAAATGCCGATGACGTACCGAGCAATAGTGCCCAAACTGGCAGTCCCGTCGTTGTGACGAGAACGCCCAGCGCCAGCAACATCCAGAGTCCGGCTGTGGTCATCGTGAATTCATCGTTTGCGGACGAGGTCGAACACCGAATAGACCAAAGCGAGCAGTGCCATCAGCCAGCCGGCAAATTTGATGACGAACAGGCCGGGATTTCCCGTTTCCGAAAACCGTTCCAGGTGCAGCACGGATTGCCAGACCTGCGCGCTCGATGTCCACAAAATCAACAACGCCCACGGCGCAATGCAAAGGAGCATCGCATACGACTTCCAGCGGGTGGAGCCATCACTCGACGGGGCGGCCTGATGGCTGGCTGCGAGGTGTGCGTTGGCGTAAGAGGCTGCCGTGATCGCGACGCCGACATAGAGGGCGAAGAGCACTTGCGCCGCGTCGTTGGTCTGGCGCGAAAAAGCTTGCACGACTTCGCGAAGTGGCCACTGTGCAAATAGCAGAATTGCCAGCGGCACAACAAGCACGCTAATCCATGTGAAGACGGTCTTCAGATTTGTCCCCCTCAGCGTCGTTCATCATCGTGCGATTAATCACCGATCAACCGTGCGTTGGTTGTCCACTATCCTGAACAACCATGCGGTCAATCATTTTGCCGAAGTCTAATTTGCGGGGGCGAGACCCGATGTAGCGACCGGTGTCGTCGGTTGCATGGCCGGTGCCGATGGCGGCGTTGCTATGACCTTGGGAGGTGCAAGCCGAGGACTGAGATCAGTGAGGGTCAGCAAAATATCGGCGTACCAGGCGCAGTTGAGCCCCAGGGCTTCGTCCAGTTTCAAATCGCGTGTGCCCACATCGAGCCGAGCTGAATGCACGCCCAACAATTTCCACGGCAGCGCGTCTACTCCGCTCACCGGATTTGCGTCACGCATCACGACAGGAGCACCGCTCGTTCCCCGGTGCGTGCGGGCGTCGGTAAGGAAGTAACCCTGACCCTGAAAACGAAGACCGAATGATGATGCGATCACCGCGTGACGGGCAACGGGCATGTGGTGCAACGTGTCATGGAAGCCGAGCGGAAAACCTATCACCAGCAGAGATGCACCGATTTCCACCGCGTCGTTTGCACCGAGTAAATGATCCGGCGTGAATGCGCGGAATACTGCTGTGGGCGGCAGTGCTGCACGCTCGATTTCGATCACCGCGACATCAATTTCGCCAGAGTTATCTTGCCCCTGCCGCCACAGACTCTTTCCGTCGCGGTAGAGCGGCATCGAGAACCCAATGGACCGTGCCATGTTGTCGGGGTCAATATGAATCTCGATTTCGATTCGATTGGGAAAGTGTTTGCTGGGCTCGTCGATCATCACATGACGACTGGTCACCAGAAACAGACGCTCATCACGCTGAAAGAAAAATCCGCTGGCGTTGGTGAGCGACTTTTGCAGATCAAACGTTGCAACGCGTGCGGTGGCCAGGAGGACGGTGTCAATCATCGATAAACTCTTTTCGTGCCTGCGGGGTTTACGAAATTAAAAATGCGAATCGGAAGAGGCACGGTGCTGAGGAGGCAACCGTTACTCATTCGATTCGCATTTTGCGCTAACCGCACTTCGCCGCAACCGGAGTTGCCGCGAAGCACTTGTCAGTACGTCGTCAGTCGTTACTGACGAGGCTCACCATTCGCGTTGACCGCGATCGTACGACCCGGTGGCGAGCTCATTTGTACACTGTGTTCAATGCCACGATAGTTGTAAGTCACATCCCAATAAGCAGGCGCTGTGCTGACTGTAGTTTCGCAGCGGCGCAGATTGCGGTCGTACGTTGAACCACCGCCCTGATTGTTACCAATCGCGGCACCGGCGATAGCGCCGCCTGCTGTTGCGATGTCGCGACCGCGTCCGCCGCCGACCTGATGTCCCAGGACGCCACCGAGAATGCCGCCGATGATCGCGCCGCCGATATTAGCGTCGGAGTTGACCTGTTGGCGCTCAATCCAGCAACGCTGTTCGGGCGGGCCAACCACGGCGCGTACGGAGGTCACAGCGACGTCGGTAATGCGTTCATTCGGACGACGATAGTAGTCATAATTAGGCGCGGCCAACGGTTCCGGCGCTTCGATGACGTTATTCATCCTGCCGTTGACTCTGCGAACGGACGAAATCCGATTGCTCATGCCCAATCCGCTGAGTGAGGCATAACTGCCTTTCCGCAAGACAACGCAGCGACCACCAAAGTTGGCGTCATCGCACACTTCCCAGCGACCCTTCGTCACCAATACCGACGAAGCGAGATCGTTGAAACCGAATCGTTTAAAGTTATTGACCTGACTGTTCGCAGTGAAGGTGCGGCCTCGAAAGCCTTCGCCTTCGTAAAAAGTAACTTGCGCGGCGGCCTGAGTGGCAAGGATTAACGCAGTTGCGCCAAGTGCTGATTTAAGCTTCCAGTTCATGATATTTCCTGTCTAGATTTGTTACGGACTCATCGCGAGTTGAGCGAGCGGCAAGCCGCTGGCGATATTTGGTGGCGACTACAAATGTCTGCACTGCTGTATCAATTCGCATACGCTACCGATGTAAGCAGTTTAGATACTCCACTTCTGCTGTCTGTCGTTATTCAGGCTGAATGCCTGTAAGCCGTTGCCTACACCCGTATGTGGCTCCTCGTGTGGGATCCTCACGTGGTCAGTATTGACATCGTGGGCCAGCGAAAACGCTTGGCACGTCGGCGCCATCCCGAACCTGCGGGCTCGCGCGGTTACGTCTCTAGTGCACACTTGAGCGTACTGACGCGATCGGCGTTTGTTAAATCGGGTTTGAGCACGCAAGAATGACCGACATATCAGTTGTACTTCCAGCCGCCGTCACTGATCGTAAAAACCTCTGGCGGTGGATCCCGACGCTCTACTTCGGACAGGGCATTCCTTACGTTGCCGTGATGACTCTCTCGGTGATTCTGTACAAGAACATGGGCGTGTCAAATACCGACATTGCGCTTTATACGAGTTGGCTGTACCTGCCATTTGTAATCAAGCCGCTGTGGTCGCCGTTTGTCGACATGTTCCGCACCAAGCGCTGGTGGATCGTATGGCTGGAGTTGCTCATTGGTGCGGCGTTTGCGTTGGTGGCGTTGACCATCCCCGGCGACAATTTCTTCCGAATGACGCTTGCAATTTTCTGGTTGCTGGCGTTCAGTGCGGCGACTCACGACATCGCGTCCGACGGTTTTTACATGCTCGGTTTACGGCAGCACGAGCAGGCCGCGTACGTCGGCATTCGCAGCACCTTTTTTCGGTTGTCGATGATCACGGGGCAGGGCGGTCTGGTCTATCTCGCCGGAAAGCTCACCACCGTCACCGGCAACGTGACGTCGGCCTGGTCTATCGTTTTTTACCTGTTGGGTGCGATGTTCGTGTCGCTCTTTGTGTATCACAACATCATGTTGCCGCGACCGGTCAACGATGTCGCGAAGATTGACGACGGTCAGATCGGCAAAACATTTGTCGCGATCTTCGCGAAATTTCTGAAGAAGAAAGAGATTGTGACTGTCCTTGCATTTTTAATGTGCTACCGATTCGCCGAGGCACAGCTGGTAAAAATCGCGCCGGTTTTTCTGCTCGACAAAATGGACAAAGGCGGGCTGGGTTTATCCACCGAAAACGTAGGTTTGCTCTACGGAACAATTGGCGTCGCCGCGTTGACGGTCGGCGGGTTGCTGAGCGCGTATCTGATTTCGCGTCACGGAATGAAGCGCTGGCTCTGGGTTATGGCACTGGCTATTAACGTGCCGAATGGCGTTTACGTCTTTCTGGCGATGACGCAGCCGACTGACCTCTATTTAATTGGAACACTCGTCGGCCTGGAACAATTTGGTTACGGATTTGGCTTCACGGCGTACGTGCTGTTCATGATCATGACGTCCAAGGGTGAACATCAAACGGCGCATTACGCCATCTGCACCGGCTTCATGGCTCTGGGTATGATGCTGCCCGGCATGGCAAGCGGTTGGCTGCAATCACAGTTGGGCTATACCCACTTTTTCATCTGGGTTTGCGTGGCAACCGTCCCGAGTTTTCTGGTGACGGCGCTGATTAAAGTTGACCCGGCGTTTGGGACCCAACGCGACTAACGGAATTCGTGGGCCTGGTGCTGTGAACGTGCGGGACATAATATTGTGAAGCTGATCGGCATGTTGTCGTTCTCGAAACCCTCTCACGGATAAATCATGACTTACGCCATTGCTCCCGCCCCTGTCACTTCGCTTCCGATCACAGGCTCTGACCAGCGTTTTCCGGTTCGTCGCGTTTATTGCGTAGGCCGCAACTACGTCGAGCACGCGAAAGAGATGGGATTCACCGGGCGCGAAGTACCGCAAGTGCGGATATCGCCTACCCAAGCCTTACCAAAAATTATCACCACGAGGTCGAGTTGGTCGTCGCGATTGGTACGGGTGGAAAAAACATCGCCGCTGCCGACGCGGCGAAGCATATTTTTGGCTACGCCGTTGGTCTCGACATGACGCGCCGAGACTTGCAGGGCGAGTCGAAAAAAACTGGCCGCCCGTGGGAAATTGGCAAGGCGGTGGATCAGTCCGCACCCATCGGACCGGTCACCCCGATCGCACAAACGGGCGAGATCACAAGCGGACTCATCAGTCTGACCGTGAATGGAAAAACCACCCAATCCAGCGACATGGACAAGCTGATCTGGAGCGTCAACGAGATCATCGAGCACCTGTCTACGGCGTGGGAATTGCAACCTGGCGACTTGATCATGACAGGCACGCCTGAAGGCGTTGCGGCGGTCGTGGCAGGGGATGTGATGATCGCTTCGTGCGCTGGCGTGGAGCCGATTACTGTGAAGGTGAAATAGCGAGAGGAAAGTAGTAACTTCTTAGTGCTAGGCCCCAATACACGGGGGCTAGCAGCTAAAAACGCCATTTGTCGACTTATTGACTTTATAGGCATCAAGCCCCTATGTAATATAGTTTTGGTCGAAAAGTTATCACCGTAAATTGCATGAGATGCACTGTCTGGAGCGGTCTCGGTGGCAGCATCGCATCGATTTGGCACGAAAACGTACTTGCGAGTCAGTCTGCTGGTGCCTTCGACATTGCCGAGGTGCTAAGGTCACTAAACTTTTATGACGAAATACCTTCGCCCGCTACCTTTCGGCGATTTGGAGCGCAAATGAAACCCCATAGCAAACACACTTTAATTGTTAGCCATACGGCTCGAATTTCCGCGTTTGCCGCGCTGGGCGCCGCGGCGTCGTTGTTTGTGGCCGCGGAAGCTGGCGCACAGCCACAGCCGACAATCAACAGTCAGGAAACAACCGTGGAAATGAGTAGCGCTCCTGCTGGTAATCAACCTTCAAGAAATTTTGTCACCGCCAATGCCGCTGGCATGGTGGTAGTGGTTGATCGCGATACCGGCAAGATGCGTGGACTGACGGCGGAGGAGGCGGGCCGGCTTGCCGCTGGCATCCAGTCACTTCTCAGTCAGTCTACGGACGGACTGGTACAGGTGCGTCATGCCGATGGTTCGGTGTCGATGGATCTGCAGGGCCGCTTTCAGAGCGTACTGCTGGCAAAAAAAGAGGACGACGGAAGCATTACCCAAGCGTGCGTCGACACCCCGGAATTGGCGGCGGCTTTCTTTGATATTGATCCGGCTCTGGTCGGATCGCTGCTGAGGGGGGTGACAAGGTCATCCTCGCGCCTGCTGGAAACACGCTAGACATTGAACGGACTATCCTCCATGAACAACGAAGCATCTACAAAAATGAAGTCACCTCTGCATTGGTTTGCCGTGCCTGCACTCATGCTGAGCCTAGGCAGCGCGTGTTCTGCATTCGGTGCCGCGACAGTGTCAATCCTCAACAATGATGCCGCTGGCGTGGGGTTCAACGATACGACTGTCGTGGCGCCGGTTGGCGGCAATGCCGGCACCACGCTCGGACAGCAGCGGTTGATCGCATTCCAGGCTGCGGCGGCTACGTGGGGAGCGACGCTCGACAGCACTGTGACTATAACGGTCCGGGCGCAGTGGACGGCGCTGACCTGTACCGCGACGACTGCTGTTCTGGGTTCTGCTGGCGCGGTGACCGTCCACCGAGATTTTGCCAACGTGCCATTCACCGGTACCTGGTACGGTGGAGCTATCGCCAATAAACTCGCGACCGCCGACCTTGATCCATCGAACCCGGAGATCAACGCAAACTTCAACGTCAATCTCGGATTGAATGCCAATTGTTTGCCTGGATCGCCCTTCTATCTTGGTTTAGATGGCAACCACGGCACAGGCATTGATCTGGTCACGGTGCTAACCCATGAGTTCGGACATGGCCTTGGATTTCAAACCTTCACAGCGGGTACGACCGGCGCATTTAAT
>CAJDUD010000034.1_pt1 | contig 24460 bp, 21 predicted proteins | sample 7390161 | NCBI WGS metagenome assembly CAJDUD01 (sample SAMEA7055664, study PRJEB34461) | soil metagenome | biome: terrestrial ecosystem; feature: Peninsula; material: soil | place: Antarctica | collected 2016
ATGACCGAACACGCCCCGCAGACCTGTCGCACCGCGCGAATATGCGTGCTGGTACCTTGTTACAACGAAGGCGTGGCGATCTATGGTGTTGTGCAGGCGTTTCGCTCAGCGCTTCCCACAGCGGATGTCATCGTGTTCGACAACAATTCGAGCGACAACACGGTTGCCGAGGCGCGGCGCGCTGGAGCGGACGTGCGCCAGGTGTTGCTTCAGGGCAAAGGAAACGTCGTCCGACGCATGTTTGCTGATGTCGATGCCGACGTTTACGTGATGATCGATGGCGACGGCACCTACGATGCAAAGGCTGCGCCGCAGCTAGTCAATGAACTTCTCGGCCGACAACTCGACATGGTGGTCGGACGTCGCAAGTCCGTCGAGGTTGAAACTTACCGCAGCGGACATCGCTTTGGCAACTGGGCACTCACCTCCGTTGTTGCAGCGCTTTTTGGTCGCAGCTTCGATGACATGCTGTCGGGCTATCGAATCTTTTCGCGCCGGTTTGCGAAGTCGTTTCCTGCGCAATCGCAAGGATTCGAAATTGAAACAGAGCTCACCGTGCACGCCCTCCGCCTGCGGCTGCCGGTGCGCGAAATCGACACTGACTATTTTGCACGTCCCGAGGGCTCACACAGCAAACTGAATACTTATCGCGATGGCGCACGCATACTTCGGATGATTGTGGGCCTGCTTAAGAGTGAACGCCCGTTCGCCTTCTTCAGTACTGTCGCCGCTGTTGCTGCGACCATTAGCGTGGTGCTTGCCATTCCGATCTGGACGACGTTTCTGGAAACAGGGCTCGTGCCGCGATTGCCGACTGCGGTGCTCTGCGCTTCTCTTGCAATCATTTCGGTCATTTCACTCGTTTGCGGAATTTTGCTTAACGCGGTGACGGCATCGCGACTTGAAGCTCGTTATGCGAATTATTTGCGGCAAGAGCAATACTGGCCGCAATTATCGAGCGCCGATCGTCCGGCATTGCACCCCGCTGCCGCAGTAAAGCAGAAGATCCAACGAGTGCCTCCTGCGGTGATCGTGCAAGCACGGCGCTTGTTAGCCGCCGTCTTCTCGTCGTCCGCACTGTACGCGTGGGTCCCGATCCTCATAGGGACTGTCGTCGCGACGGTGATGCAACAGGACTTCAACTGGGACCTGCAAAACTACCATCTGTACAACGCGCATGCGCTACTGGGTGATCGCTATGGAATCGACCTGGCTCCCGCGATGTTTCAAAGCTACTTTAACCCCTTAATCGACGTTCCCTATTACTGGTTGAGCGTTGTGCAAAACTGGAATGCCCGTTGGGTTGCATTCGCCACTGGGTGCTTTCACGGTTTGGCGGCGGTCGGACTGCTCTACGTTGCGCGCCGTTCGCTGCCATATCGACGTGGTGGCAATGCCTCGGCGCTGCTGGTGACGATACTGGGTTGCCTGACGGGCTCATTCATCATGGGAGTCGGCACCACGATCGGGGATAACACGACGTCAGTACTGATCATGGCAGCGCTCGCGTTAGTGGTCACGGAAGCCAGCACAGAAACAATACGAAGGGTGCGACTGACGCGAATCGCGACGGCTGGTTTGCTCGTTGGTGTCGCCTGCGGGCTGAAACTTACGGCGGCGCCATTCGCGTTGGCACTGATGGCTTCCGTCGCGGTACTCGCGGCGTCAGACTGGCGAGCGCGCTCACTGCGCTCGGCAGTGTTCGCGGTCGCGTCTGTGGCTGGCATCGCGATCAGCGGTGGTTGGTGGTACGCATTTTTGTGGAATACGTTTGGCAATCCGCTATTTCCGCAGTTCAATCAGATTTTTGCGTCACCGCTAGCGGCGTCCGTCATGTATGGAGACCCCGCAGCATGGCAACCGCGGTCGCTGCTTGAAGCACTGGCGTTCCCGTTCGTGGTCGTGGCGAATCCGATCCGCATATCCGAGGTAGAAGTACGGCCGTTCATTTGGCCCATCGTCTATTGCATTGCACTGGTCGCCGTCGCATTGCGTGCGATGGGCAAATTTACGCGCAGCAAACGCCCTTCACAGTCGAGCAGCAGCGCAGTTCAATATAGTCAGGCGCAGCAGGTTGTTTTAACGTTCGCGTTGGTTAGCTACGTTGTATGGATGTTTGCATTCGGCATTTTTCGCTACACGGTGGCACTGGAAATGCTGTTGCCGCTCGTCGCGTGGATACTGATCGGCAAGCTACCACTATCGATCGGATGGCGAATATCTGTGATGGCGTTGATCATCTTGACTTCGGTGGCGGCGTTGTTCCGTCCCGCGCTGCACGAGCGGGTTGAATTCGCTAAAAAATCGCACCGAATTGAAACCCCCAGAATCGAGCATCCTGAATCGACGACCGTTTTACTGGTCGGTGATGTGCCCATGGCCTGGCTCCTGACTGGGTTCCCAAAGGAAATCGCAGCAATCGGCCTCGCCAACAACTTCCCGGAATCGTCGGGCTATATTGATCGAGCGAACCGCATCATTCGAGAACGGGGTGGCAAGGTGCTTGCGCTCGTTAGAGCCGACAGTGGCGCAAACCACACTGCGGCAGATATGGCATTTCGCACTACCGTTGACTCAAAACTACGCAAATATGGCCGCGCCCTGGCCGACGGCGACTGCCCACGATACCGTGCACAGGTTGGCCAACGCGAGATGTACTATCAGCTGTGTGAAGTCAATCGACTAGTGAGTACTGACTGATTCGCTGGCGAATCGCTGCCGTTGGCTTTTGCCCGACCTTCGATCCTACACGTTAGCCAAATTTTCATCACGAACCCGGATGCAGCCTTTCGGTGTGAGGCCTTCAGGGTGCTCGCTACGCCTGCTGTGATCTAGCGACAACACTGCAAACATCTGGGTCGGCTTGATGCGTCCGGCGCTTAATTCTGCTTCGTCGCGAAAATGGACACGGTCAATGAACGCGCGATCCCCATCAGAGTTCACGTCAAAATTTGGCCCGAATCCGCGATCAATGAACGGTGAAATCACGTTAGCGAACGGAACAAACAGGTCAAAGTGAAAGCGATCCACCAGCAGCGGCAAGATGTCTTGTGCGCGAATGCCCTCAAAGCCCTCGGTGGCACAATCCCAATTAACGAACGTGTCCTCTTGCCGCTTGAGCTGGTGGTTATAGTGGTACTGCGGCTCCAGATCCCGCCAAAATTCTTCGACAATCGCAAGTGCTTCAGGCCAGCGTTGATGGCCGTTGCGACCGATCATGTCAGAGGTTATTAGCACACCATTTGTGTGTTTAATTGCCATTGCGATGGCATCAAATAATCCTTCCAGATTCATGACGTGATGCAACGATTGGTTAGCCATCACCGCGTGATAGTTTCCGCTGGGGCTCCAGTTATTGAAGTCTGCCTGAACGGGAACCACATGTGCGCTCAGTCCAGCGGCAGCGGCGAGTTCACGACCTCGATCCAGCATGGCAGGATTGAGCTCCAGGCATTCGATGACGAATTGGCTTTGGCCCAGATCACGCAACGCGGTGGCGACACGAATCTCGGTATCGCAATTGCCAGCACCTATGCTGACAAATCGACTGAAACCATTATCCGGAGCCATTCTGTTTACAAGTTGCTTGATGAAAAAATCATCAGGATGCGAGAAACCGAACGTCTCAATTTTTGGCCTTAAATAGGTGTTGGACCAATAATGAAAGATCGCGGGCAAATCGTGGACCACCTCGTTGTGCTCAAACGTCGCAAGTTCAGAGCTGATGCGCGACTCGTATGTCACGGCGTTCGGGTCCGGTACTCTTTCGCCGATTCCAGCGCCGTCCCGCAAAACCTTGCGAATCAAATAAGCAGGTCTCCGCTTAGCTTCCAAAAACGCCCGCCCAAGGTATTCGCCAATCATCCCAATGCCAATGAGCTGCAGGCCGCCGAGCAGCAGCACACCGACCAGCACGGACGCATAGCCCGGAATGTCTACGCCCCAGACGATGGTGCGCACTGCGATCCAGCCGCCCCAACCCACCGCAGCGAGCGCGACAAAAAAGCCGAGATAGGTCCAGATTTTCAGCGGAGAAATTGAAAAACTGAAAATGCCTTCAAGCGCAAAATTCCAAAGCTTCCATGCGTTGAACTTCGACGTTCCTGCGGCGCGCACGTCGCGGCGGTAGTCGATCGTCGTGGTTTTGAAACCGACCCATGCGAACAGGCCCTTCATAAACCGCCGTCCTTCAGGCAGTGCGTTCAATGCCTCGACAACCACGCGATCCATGAGGCGAAAATCGCCCACGTCGGCGGGGATTTCCACGTCCGCCACCGCGTTATGAATGCGGTAAAACGATTGCGCGGTAAAGCGCTTGGCAACCGAATCTGACGAGCGATCGCCACGCCGTGCGAGCACGACCTCGAAGCCCTCCTCCCACTTCGCGAGCAAGTCCTTGATAACCTCGGGCGGGTCCTGCAAATCTGCATCCATCGGAATCACGGCGTCGCCCGCTGCGATGAACAGTCCAGCAGACAGCGCAGCTTCTTTGCCGAAATTTCGGCTTAAATCAACCACGACGAGGTTTGATCGCGTAGCGCTCTCCCGCATCAGTGTGATGAGCGTTTGGTCCGTGCTACCGTCGTTCACGCAGACGATCTCGAAATCGTAGGTCGCGAGAGGTGGCAGCACCACGTCGAGTCGCGCAAACAAAACAGCAATCGCATCGCCCTCGTTGAACATCGGAATTACCAATGAAATGCGTTTGCGAGGGTTTTCGGACGGTTCGATCATGACAGATGCATATTAAGCGTTCCCCATCGATTCTCCCACGGACCGACGACCGAACGGGCAGGGCTCATTGTCTACAGCGCCGCGACTTCGCCCGCATCCGCGCCCGCGCCGACCCACTGCGCAAACTCATCGCGCAATCGCTCGCTCTCGGCGACGGCCGTCTGCCACGCGGCGACCCGCGCGGGCAGGTCGCGACCGTAGCGCACAAAATCCGTGCGATCGGGCAGCTTGTGATTGGGCAGCGTGGCGACCCATTCGGCGCGCGGCGCGAGCACGATCACGTCATCGAGAAATTGCGTTGAACGATGCCGCCATTTGAGCGATTTATCGAGCCATCCGGGCACGACCGCACGCTGAAAATGGGGGTAAAGGACGACGCCTGCGCCGACGCCATCGTGATCGCTACCAGCGCTTCGATAGTCCAGATGCAGGTGATAGTCGGTGATGCCGCCATCCCAATACGCCCCGCGCGCCGCGCCAGGAATGTCATGCACGGCATTGAGCACGAAAGGGATAGAACACGAGGCTTGCACAACCGATGCGAAGTTAGCGTCGGACAGCGCATAACGGCGCGTGCGGTAATCATTTGCAGCGAACGGCAATGGAGAAATGTGCGACGAGAACACTGCCCGCTCCAGCCATGCGCCCATCGCTTTGCGCGACGCAACATTGCTCAAAAAAGCCCCCGCGTAACCGAGTGGTGTGCGCACGCCCCGATCGCGACCCAAAATATGTCGGCCCCGCGAGGTCACCACATGCAGGCGATAGCGTGAGTGCGACAACACCTCATGCACGCGCTGACCAAACATTGCGTGAATGCCTTCGGCAAAGCGTTCGCTGACATGTTCCCGCGTTGGCGACTTTCGGCCCGGCGGCACATCAAAATCCTGACGAATGTAGGCGTGCTCCAGCGACGACATTGCCGCGACCGGATCATTCAGCATCGCCGCCGCCATGCGCCAGGCACCGATGGACGCCCCGATCAAATCGACAGGCTGCGTCGATTGCGGCAACCATTCGCCGAACAGGAATCGATCCAAAGGCAACAAGGTCAAGCCTTTGGGTCCACCCGCTGCGGCTGGAATCGCGCGAATGTCAGAGGGAGACAAGCCGCGCCCTCGAATGCGTGCCAACGCTCGCGGCCCGGCAAAAATCTGCAACGCTTTCATCAAAAAAACATACAGCTAGTGACTGAAACGCTTATTGTACCGGGGCTGAAGTAGGTTTTATGCGTGAAGTCGAGTTTTGCCATTTATGCCACTTAGCCCCCGATGTGACGTCATTTCATGAAAAAGTTGATAAAGATAACCGCTTGTTACTTGCGTCGTTTGGCGACCCGATTCTCAGCGCGCGATGCAGCTCCATCGACCGAACGAAGGCTCTCAAAACTGCGTATTCATACAGTAAAATCGCCAGATGCTCCGCGCGCTCTACGTCGATTTCAACAGCTACTTCGCCTCGGTCGAACAACAGCTTCGCCCGGAGCTGCGCGGGCGTCCGATCGCCGTGGTGCCGATGATCGCGGACACCACATGCGCGATTGCCGCGAGCATCGAAGCGAAACGATTCGGCGTCAAAACGCTGACCAATGTGGCTGACGCGCGGCGCTTGTGTCCCGAGATCGAGTTTGTCGTGTCGCGACCTGCCGTGTATGTGGAGTTTCATCAGCGTGCCAAAGTAGTGGTCGAATCGGTCGCGCCGATTGCGTCGGTCAATTCGATTGACGAGATGTGGATCGCGCTCACAGGCCGCGATCAGCCACGCCCCGCAGCCGAAAAGCTCGCGCTCGAAATCAAGTATCGATTGCAGCAGCAATTGGGCGTTTGCATCACCTCCTCCGTCGGCATCGCGCCTAACGCCTTTCTCGCCAAAACCGCGAGCGACATGGTGAAACCGGATGGTCTCGTGGTGATCGAGTTGGCCGATTTGCCGAACGCGCTGATGAATTTGAAGCTCAACCATTTTGTCGGTATCGGCCGCAAAATGCTCGAGCGCCTGCATGATCACGGCATCAAAACCACGCCGCAACTGCTCGCTGCCGAAGTCGGAAAATTGCGTGAAATCTGGGGCGGCGTTGAAGGCGAACGGTTCTGGCAAAAGCTGCGCGGCGAAGACGTGCAAACGCGCGAAACCAACACTTCGTCGATCAGTCATTCCCATGTGCTTGCCCCCGACAAGCGCACGCACGTTCGCGCTCAAGCCGTGCTCTCCAGTCTCACGCAAAAAGCCGCGATGCGTTTGCGTGACGGCGAATACATCGCCTCCGACGTCTCAATTTACCTGAAGTTGCGTGGCGGCGAAAAGCGAAAAGCGCATCGACGTATCGATGCCACTGATCGCACGCCTCACATTCTCGACGTGATTGACCGACTCTACGCCCAATTGCTCGAAGACCGCGCCGTGCGCAATGCGTCTCCGATGGCGGTGGGAATGGCGTTAGGCGGACTCGCGCCGCGCGCTGGCCAATCGCTGTCACTATTCGACGAGCAACCCAATACCGAAAAGCTCGACAAAGTCGTCGACCAACTAAACCTCAAATATGGCAAGAACACGCTCTTCTGGGGCGGCGCGTTTAGTGCAAGGCAGAGCGCCCGAATAGCCATTGCGTTCAATCACATTCCCGACATGAAAGTGGAATCAGACGAAACGGGCAAAGCGTTGAAGCCGCGTGAGCCGTTGGTCAATGCTCGGAGATCGGTGTGACAAGTAGGCCGCGCATCAAAATTCGCACCGCCATCGGCAGCCATCGAACTTCAATTTTTTAAGCTCATGGTGCGCACTTTGGCGCACACCTTACGACGACAGCGCGTTACGGCCGTTTCGGCATCGGCGTGGCGCGCGGGGCCGCCTTAACTGCTTTCGATTTTTTGTCCACCCGCAACAGCGTAAGCATGTCGGCGCCGATGAATTTCTCAACGAAACTTCTGTGCAACATGAACCATACCGCGAGCGCGGTAACGGGCGGCATGATGAGGGTTGAGAACTGGTAGAGGTAGGCGATGACCTCCAGTTGCCACGGTGCCCAGCCCGTTTGTTCGACAACGCCGGGACCGCTGCTAAGGAGGATTTGCTTCATACCCACAGCGAACACAGCGAGCATTTGCAGCGGCAACAGAATGAGCCAGCCGTACCAAAGATTTCGCCAGCGTTTCGGTGACCACGCTGCGAGCGTGAGCGCGGCCATGAGAGCGGTGCCGTAACTGTAGAGCCGGGCGTCGATCTCAGCGCTGATGATGGCGTCGGGCCGAAAAGCCTGGCCCGGGGCGCTGCCCGGCGCGAGGTTGGTCACGAATTCAAAACCGTGCAATGTTTGTTGAATCGAGGTTACAAATTCGGGCACACCGAGCAACGCCATACCGGACAAAAACCAACGAATCGGCCAGTGCAGCAGCGGCACGAGTACGTACCACGCCATGAACACGGGCGGCACCCATAGCAGGATGCGAACGAAGAAGCGGCCAATGGTCGTGGGCACGACTGTCTAACGCTTACGCAGCTACTGCGGTGACTGGAGCGCCTGCTCCCGGTGCTGCCGAATCGTCGGACGGCGGCTCGCCGCCGCGATCACGATTGATACGTCGCACCCAGATCAGCCAGACGATCAAAACGTCCAGCATGATGAGCGCTTGCCAAATGTAGAGATGCGCCCATTCGAACGCAGTCATGCTCCATTGCCCGAGGTAGAACAGGCTAATGATGCGCACCACGTTCAATCCCTGAACCGCGACGAACCCGAAGCCAAGCCCCCAGAGCTTTTGCTTCCATGTTGACGGGAACGCGAGGATGGCGGCGATCAAAACGAGTGTCGCCTCAACGCCGTTGCAACCCGCTTCGATGCTGACGGCGAAACCGTTGGTCGCGCTGCGCAAAATCTTGCCATTAGCAACGGCGCTGGGGTCAACTATGGCGACCAGTTGCGCGCAAAAATGCGCGAGCTCGTTGGTCCACGGCGTCACGAAATAGTCTTGCCCCCACGGCGTGAGTTGTGCGCCGAAGAGCACGGCTTGAATCACAAGAAAGAGGATTAGAAATCGGGCCATGAGTGATGGTGCAAGTCAGGACGTCTGAAGTTGAAAGCGGAAGCCCTGAATCGTAACCGATGCGCCAAAAGTTAGCGCCGCCGCCGACTTCCCGGCATCATCCAACCGTTTTACGCTAAGCTTTTCGTCAATGCAGATTCTTGGAGACACTATGGCCCGGTTTTGTTCAATCAAAAAAGCGTCGCTAGCCGCTTTGGCGCTGGCGAGTCTGTTCGCGCTCGGCGGGTGTGCGTCCGTCGTTCAGGATCAAAAACGCGCGATGCTGGATCGGAAGTGTCAGGAGCGCGTGGTGCGAATGTTGAACGCCGTGTCGCCGATCATCGCCGAGTCGAATGCGCCGCAAAAGTTTTGTGGCTGTTTCACCGAAAAGCTGGATATTGTCAAGCTTGAGACCGATATCGACGGCGTCAAGGACATCGGCTTGAATCCGGAGACGTTGCGCTTTGTCACCGAATACATTCCGACGATTCGGAGCTGCGCTAAAGAATCTGGCCTCTGGAAAAATTAGGGCGCTTTGGGCGTCACAAACGACCGTGCTGCGCCGCGAATGCCGTTGACGATGAACGCGATCAGTTGCGGCATCACCGCTGGATCGCCCGCGACGTTGACGCCATTTGACAGCCGCACAATGCGTTGATCGCGCAGGTAGTGCAACAGCGCGCCGAGCGAAAACTGATAACACCAGGCGGCCTGCGGCTGGTCGATATTAAGGCCCTCAGCATTCAACGCATGATGCATTGCGTCGATGAACTCGGTGGTGAGCGGATCAAAGTATTCGCGAATTGATCGGTCTTCCTCGATGCTCTGCTGCGTCAGCCCACGCGTGACAAATAGCGCATACGATTCGCCCGCCGGCGTCGTCCGCATCTGGCTGATCGGGATTACCATCGCGGCAACGATGCCCGACAGCGGATCATCCGATGGTTCAGCCAGAGCGGCGCGAAGGCCTACGCGACGCTCATCAAGATTGCCGCTCAGGTGCCCAAAAATGGCGTCGTAGAGTTCCTGTTTCTGCCCGAAGTAGTAACCCACCAGCGCAAGCGGCACCTGTGCGGCTTCGGCAATCTGGCGAATGGTGACGGCGTGGTAGCCGTAGAGGGCAAACAAGCGCTGCGAGGCATCGAGAATATTTTGTCGTCGATCCGGTCGCTCTTGGCCTGCCGGCGCGCTGACATTCTTTGTCGGGGTCATTACGTACGCTCCAGTCACGGCGTGATCCCGAAGGTTATGGTCGAAATGCGCCGTGCGATCAAATGAATCTAGTTAAAAATTTAGGGGGGATTTTGACGATACTATTGTGACAGACCGTTAGCTGCGGCCGGTGCTGACGTTTCATCACGCCGTCCGAACGTTTCAGTATCAGACGCAAACGACGCGCCTTGTCTTTGTGACCGTTCACCCCAAAATAGATTCCCTATAACCGTAATTGCCAAACTTAACCGCGAAGCACATCACGCTCGTTCAGTGCGCTGCGACAAATCTATTCCGTACTGACCGGCTTTGCCCCATCATGCCCTCCATCACAAAGCCTACAGCGAGCCTTGCCTCCCTGAGTACGCTGAAAAAATCGGCCCGGATGCCGGTGCTGTTTCTCGGGCACGGCAGCCCGATGAACGCGATTGACGATAACGCGTATCGCCGCAGCTGGCAGGCGCTTGGAGCGGAATTTGGTACGCATGCCGGAGCGAAATATCCGACGCCGCAACTGATCATTTGCATCTCGGCGCACTGGCTCACGCGCGGCTGGCAATTTACCGCGATGGATCAGCCGAAAACGATTCATGATTTCGGCGGCTTTCCGCAGCCATTGTTTGACCAGCAATATCCCGCGCCGGGTGCCCACGCAGCCGTGAAGGAAATCGTGCAATCGATTACAGCGCCAACGGTTGGGCTGGACATGCACGAATGGGGCCTCGATCACGGCACCTGGTCGGTGTTGAAACCCATGTTTCCGAACGCGACGATTCCGGTGGTGCAACTCAGCATGGACTACGAACGCCCGGCGGCCGAGCACTTCGCGCTGGGCCGCGAGCTGGCGAAACTGCGCGACTTGGGCGTTTTGATCGTTGGCAGCGGCAACATCGTGCACAATCTGCGCGCCATGCGCCCGAATGTGACAGACGGCCCCTCAGGGCAGGCTTACGACTGGGCGAAGGAGTTTGACTCGGTCGTGGCCGATCACGTCGCACAGGGCCGCTTAAGCGCGTTGCAGGATTTCCAGAAGCTCGGACAAGTCGCGCAAATGGCGCACCCGACGTTTGAACATTACCTGCCGCTGCTCTACGCGGCAGGGGCGGCAAGCGTTGATCCTGCAAACGATACGCCAGAATTTTTCAACACCGATTTTCAGGGTGCGTCGATTTCGATGCGCTCGGTGATCTGGAGTTAGTTTGCGGCGCTCCTCGGATGAGGCGACGATCATCTTTTTTATAAAATCACCGCTGCGCTGGGGCTAACGGCCCATTTTATCAACTGTCGATAATCCGTAAAACGCAACTTCATCCCCTGATAAATAAGGCTTTCAGCGAAAAGCTGTTAACTATTTACCAGCGCGGTCAGATCCTGGGCGATTGCGTCCGCTCCCGTTTCATGGCGAATCATGAGGCGAATTCGGCCTTGCGGGTCAAACGCGTACATCTGCGTTGAGTGATCGACCATGTAGGTGAATTCGCTTTTCACCTGCGATTTTTGATAGATGATCTTGAACTCTTTGGCGACTGCTGCCGTTTGTTCGTCGGTACCGTAAAGCGCTGCGAATGACGTGTTGAACGCCTTCACGTAGTCAGTCAAGATCTTCGGCTTGTCGCGAGCCGGATCAACGGTCACGAAGACTACTTGAACCTTGGCAGCGTCCGCCGGTTTCATCTTGCCAAGCGCCTCATTTAACGTCGTCATCGTCGTCGGGCAATAGTCGGGGCAAAACATGTAGCCGAAGAAAAAAACGGTGGTCTTGCCCTTGAAACTCTCTAGCGTGCGCGGCTCCTGCGTTGCCGAATCATTCAACGACAGTGTCTTTCCAAACGCCGCGCCTGTGATGTCCGTTGCATTGAATTTGACGGCGGCTTTGTCGTTGCTGCATCCCATCAGCGCCAATGCAGCCAATGCTGCAACCGCCAAAAGACGCGTGCTAATGCTTGTGCTCCGAATGATCTTGTGCGCCCGGCTTTTCAACGCTCACCTGCACGGTGATTTCGCCGGCTTTTTCAAACTTGAGTTTGAGCGGAAATTTCGTACCTTCTTTCAAGCCGTCAGGAATGCCGATCAGCATCACGTGATAACCACCGGGCTTAAATTCCGCCTTGCTGTTGGCGGGGATATCGAGCGCGTTGATCTCGCGCATTTTCATCATGCCGCCCTCGGTAACCATACTGTGCATCTGGACTTCTTTCGCGACGCTGCCCGTCACGCTGATCAATTTGTCAGCAACGCCAGCGTTGTTAAACGTCATGAAGGCAGCAGAATTTTTCACCGCGCCCGGCGTTACTCGCGCCCACGCATGATCGATGGTAATCGCACCGATTTTGGTGTCTTGGGCGAAGGCGGTAGCTGCGAACAGGGTAGCGAGGAGTAAAGTGATTGTTTTCATGCGGAGATTTTAGGCGTTCAGAAGCGCCAAGGAAGAACGGTCACAATTCGACTCGCAAACACGCTCACGGTTCCGACTAATGGTTGCGTAGTAACCTGCAAGATGGTTTTCAACCCACCGGGAAATAATGAAAGCTGAGACGGCTTGGTAACGCGAGCGGATCGCAGCTCACTCCGCAATTTTGTAACCACGCTCAATCAAAAACGCCTTCAGCCATTGAGGTGCTCGAAGTCCGACGAAGAGTCTCGCCGCAAAAAATAGCGCCGCGGCAACTACCCATCCCAGCGCTTCCCTTTGGAGCAAAGCACCAAGTGCCACGGACATCACAGCGATGGTCGTTGAGAGCGCGTCGAAGACGTACAGCTTCCCCGCCCTTATCGGCATACCTTCGCTCAAGGCCCAGAAACTACCCATCGCGAACGCACCGAATGAAAATCGGTGTGGAACCCTTCTCTCAGGAAGCGTCGAATGCCAAAAGACGATGGCCACCGCAGCTACGCAATCACCGTCGCCAAAGCCTCCGCCAACTTCGACGCATCCGTTCCACCTGCCATAGCCATATCGGGCCGTCCGCCGCCTTTGCCACCGACAACAGCCGCAGCTTTGCCAACGATATCGCCAGCCTTGAACTTGCCAACGAGGTCAGCGGTCACACCCGCACAAAGCGCAACCTTGCCATCAGCTGATTTGCTACCGAGCAGCACAACACCGGAGCCAAGTTTGTTCTTCAACTGATCCACCATCTCACGCAGCGCTTTCGCATCCGCGCCTTCGATTTCTGCGCTCAGAAATTTCACGCCGCCCTTCGCAACGACCTTACTCATGAGATCGCCACCCGCAGCGGCGTTGAGTTTGCTCTTGAGTGCGCTGAGTTCTTTCTCTAGCGCTTTGACGTGATCCTGAATTTGCGCGATCTTGGTGGTGACTTCGGCTTGCGGAATTTTGAGTGCGCCAGCGACGTCAGCCATGCGCGCGTCGAGCGCTTGCACGAAGGCCATTGCGTTCAAGCCGGTGACCGCTTCGACACGACGCACGCCCGCTGCTACGCCACCTTCGCTGATGATTTTGAAGAAGCCGATGTCGCCGGTGCGCGTGACGTGCGTGCCGCCGCAGAACTCTTTGCTTGTGCCGATTTCAAGCACGCGGACTTCGTCGCCGTACTTCTCGCCAAACAGCATCGTCGCGCCGCTGGTCTTGGCTTTTTCGATGCCCATGACCTCGGCATGCGTCGCGGTGTTGGTGACGATTTCGGCGTTGACTTTGGCTTCGACTTCGCGAATTTGTGCGTCGGTCATCGGCGCGTTATGCGCGAAGTCAAAACGCGTTTTGTCGGCATCAACGAGCGAGCCTTTTTGAGCGACGTGGCTGCCGAGCACTTCGCGCAGCGCCTTGTGCATGATGTGCGTTACGGAGTGATTGCGCACGGTGCGGGCGCGCGCGTTAAAGTCCACTTGCGCCGCAACGGTGTCACCGATTCGCAGCTCACCGTTCTGCATCAGGCCGTGATGGCCGAACACATCGGGTTGCACTTTCAGCGTGTCTTCCACGGTGAACAGCGTGAGGCACACGCCCGATTTGCTGAGTTCGCCTTTGTCGCCCACTTGACCGCCGGATTCGGCATAGAACGGTGTGCGGTCGAGTACGACGATGCCCTGATCGCCCGTGACGAGCGAATCCACTGCGGTGCCATCCTTGTAGAGCGCGACGACGCGGCCCTCTTCTGACAGCGATTCGTAACCTCGGAAAGTTGTTTTCGGGCCGGTGTATGCGAGCACCGTATCGGCCTTGAATTTGCCTGCGGCACGAGCGGTCGTGCGCTGTTTCTCCATCGCGGTTTCAAAGCCCGCTTCGTCCACCGTAACGCCACGCTCCCGACAGACGTCCGCCGTCAGATCAAGCGGGAAACCGAAGGTGTCGTAAAGCTGGAATGCGACTGCACCGTCGAGCGTTTTCGCGCCGTCAGCCAGTGCTTTCTCAAGAATCGCCATGCCATGCACCAGCGTTTCGCCGAAGCGAATCTCCTCTGCCTGCAAAGTCTCGGCAACGCGAGCTGCGGCCGCACGCAACTCAGGATACGCCTCACCCATTTGCACATCAAGATCGGCGACCATTTTGTAGAAAAACGGCTTCGTCTGGCCCAATTTGTAGCCGTGACGCAGCGCTCGGCGGATGATCCGGCGCAGCACGTAGCCGCGCCCTTCGTTCGACGGAATCACTCCATCAGTAATGAGGAACGAGCAGGCGCGGATGTGGTCGGCGATCACCCGCAGGCTTGGGTTCGCAAGATCGGTGCAGCCTGTTTCGCGTGACGCCGCGTTGATGAGCGCGACGAACAGATCGATCTCGTAATTCGAATGCACGTGTTGCAGGATGGCGGCGAGGCGCTCGATGCCCATGCCGGTGTCGATGGACGGTTTCGGCAGCGGCAACATGGGGCCGTCTTTGGCCTCACGGTTGAACTGCATGAACACTAGGTTCCAGATTTCGATGAAGCGGTCGCCGTCTTCATCGGGCGAACCGGGCGGGCCGCCGGGAATGTGCGCCCCGTGGTCGTAGAAAATTTCCGAGCAAGGACCGCAAGGGCCGATGTCGCCCATCATCCAGAAATTGTCGGAGGCGTAGCGCGCGCCCTTGTTGTCGCCGATGCGCACGATGCGATCTTCAGGAACGCCGATTTCGTCGCGCCAAATGCCGAACGCTTCATCGTCGTCGGCGTACACCGTAACGAGCAATTTTTCTTTCGGCAAGCCGTACACGACCGTCAGCAATTCCCATGCGTATTTGATGGCGTCACGCTTGAAATAATCACCGAACGAGAAGTTGCCAAGCATCTCGAAAAACGTGTGATGGCGCGCCGTGTAGCCGACGTTTTCCAGATCGTTGTGTTTGCCGCCTGCGCGCACGCTGCGCTGGCTGCTGGTGGCGCGAGTGTAGGCGCGCTTGTCGACACCCGTGAACACGTCTTTGAACTGCACCATGCCGGAGTTCACGAACATGAGGGTCGGGTCGGCCGCGATGAAGAGCGGCGACGAGGCGACACGGGTGTGGCCCTTGGACTCGAAGAAGGTTAAGAACTTTTCCCGGATTTCAGCAAGTTTCATGGGTGCTTTTTTGGCAGTGAATTGAATCGGTTGCGATGGATTCGAAGCAATCCAGCGCTCGCCCACGTCGGGCGAAACCCTTGATTTTACGGGGCGAAGGACCGGAGCGCGGCGAACGGCGAAATCGTCGTTCAGGCCAAATCGGCATAGCTGCGACGGATGCTACAGTGCATACAGCTTTTTTACAAAATCACCATTTTGTCGGGGCTATATTGCCATTTTGCTAGTTATCGACTTCTGCCATTATTGACGCTTAACCCAAGTAAATAGATCGTTTCATGAAAAAGTTGCTAATGTCATCCAAGTGAAACATTCGCGCTGGCCACATACGCGGTCGCGAGATAATGGAAAGCTCAAAACGTTCCATCCCCGCTCCGCTCGTATCCGACGAGCCATCTGTGCCGCCAAACCCGCTAGACCCACTGCCGCCACCGCCGAATCAGCCGTCCGCAACAGTGGCAGCGCGCCTGCCACGCGAGCTGTACGTGCTGGTGCTCCTTTTGATCATCGCGCACACGGCGTTTAACGGCATCCGCATCACCACCTCACTGGCGGCGATCAAGGCTGGCGGCGGCGCGATCTGGGTGGGTTTCCTGACGGCGATGTTCAATATCGTGCCGGCGTTTGTAGCGATTCGCGTTGGGCGTCTGATTGATCGGGTGCCGCTGAAGCGACCGCTCGTTTTTGGCTGCGTGATCGTGGCACTTGGCGGTGCGGTCGCTGCGATTGAGCCGATGCTGGGCGTTCTCGCGTTGTGCGCCTGCGCGATTGGCTTGGGCTGGATGGCGATTGCGGCTTCATCGCAGTATGCGGTTGGGCTATACGGCGGTGGCGTCAATCGCGTCCGTGCATTTAGCGTGATGTCGATGGGATTTTCGATTTCAAGCTTTCTCGGGCCTTTGATCGCGGGGCTGATGATTGACCACGTGAGCTATCAGGCGGCGTTTGGCGTGCTGGCGGTACTCCCGGCGATCTCTGCGGTGGCGTTGTCCACGCGATTGCTGAAACTGCCAATCGCGCCACCGCGCCTCGTCACCGTCGATGGCGGCGCACGAGAATTGTTTGCGATGCCTACGTTGCGAAACACCTTGATCACCGCGGCGTTCATCACGGTGGGCTGGGATTTGTACGCTTTTATGGTGCCGGTGCTCGGCAGCCATCTTGGGCTGACCGCAACTCAGATCGGTTCGGTGCTATCGCTGTTTGCGATTGCGGTATTTGTCGTTCGCTTTTTCATGTCCAACTTAACGCGTCGGCTTGGCGAAACTGGTGTAATGATTGCGGCAATGACGCTGGCAGGTTTCACCTTTCTCGCGTTCATATTCGCCAACAGTTATTCGCTGATGCTGGTGCTCTCTTTCGTCATCGGACTGGGACTCGGTGCGAGTCAGCCGATCATCTTGTCCCTGCTTCACGATGCCTCTCCGCCCGGGCGCATCGGTGAAGTTAATGGCATGCGCATGACGCTGATTTCAACCAGTCAATGGACGATGCCGCTCGTGTTCGGCATGCTCTCGGCGAGCACTGGCATGCTGCCGCTATTTTTGATTGTCGGCGGTGGAATTTTGTCGGGCAGCGTTTTCGCACGGCGGAAGTTGCCGCGAGGCTAGAGTCGGCGGATACTTATCCGAACGCATGATCGTGCGACCTGAGTAGCACTTGCATTTGCTTTCGAATATTGACAACTGTATTTGTGTACATTACTCTGCACTCAAATTTGCAGATGAGGCTGTCCATGAAAATACCGCGAATGAGCATGATTACGCTGGGCGTCGCTGATCTCGATTCAGCGACCGATTTTTATGAGCAGGTGCTGGCCACGCCGCCCAATAAAACGCACGACGGCGTGCGCTTCATCGAATTGCCCGGCGTGTGGCTGGGGCTTTACCCCCTCGCGGATCTCGCAAAAGATGTCGCACCAAATGTGTCCCCAACGCGCAGCGGCTTTCCGGGCTTCTCGTTGGCGCACAACGCGCGCAGCGAGGAAGAAGTCAGCGCCATTTGTGAACGGGCACGTGCCGCTGGCGCAACCATCGTGAAGGAACCACAGGCGACGTTCTGGGGCGGTTTTTATTGCTATTTCACTGATCCCGATGGCTACTACTGGGAAGTGGCTTTTGGCGATATGTTCGCGTTTGACGCGCAAGGCGACATGAAATGGACGACCGCGTAATGGCTGTGAAAACTGTGGAAAAGACGGTGAAGAAACCGCCGAAAAAAGCCGCCGCGAAGAAAGTTTCAGCGCCAAAAGTAACGTCCGACGGCCAGCCGCGCTGTTACGAGAAATATCACGACGAAGAATGGGGCGTACCGTGTTTCGACGAACACAAGATGTTCGAGATGATGATTCTCGAAGGCGCACAGGCTGGCTTATCCTGGCAGACTGTGCTCGCCAAACGGGACAACTACCGCAAAGCATTCGATGATTTCAACGTCGAAAAAATCGCACGCTACGAGGAAGCAAAGATTCAAAAGCTGTTGCTCGATGCCGGCGTCATCCGCAATCAATTAAAGATTCGTGCCGCCGTGACCAACGCGCAGGCGCTGCTTACGTTGCGCGAAACGGCCGCTCGGCCTGACTTCGCGCTCACCGATTTTTTCTGGCAGTTCGTCGACGGCAGACCCAGGCAAAACGCACTCAAAAGCCGTGAAGACATCAGGGCCACCACGCCCGAATCGGATGCGCTGTCAAAAGCCCTCTTAAAAGCTGGATTCAAGTTTGTCGGCTCAACCATTGTCTATGCGCACATGCAGGCATGCGGCATGGTCAACGACCATCTGACGACGTGCTTTCGCTACGAAGCGGTGCGCGAAATGGGACGAAAAATGTAGCTTGACGTCTGACGCGGATTTGACGGTTAGTCAAATAACGACCCAAGCAGACTCCCCAGCCCATCGCTGACCAGATCGATGAGGCCATCGCCAGCGGACGATGCCACGTCGCTGGCGACGTCCAGCGCGCCGCTGCCGACGCTTTCAATCGCGCTGCCGCCTAGGTCGGACAGAACGTTGCCAGCCGAATCGACAATGCCGGATGAGGCGGTGCTGGAAAACAGGTTGCCCAGTTCACCCATAAATCCGCCAGCAGCGTCACCGGCCGAGTTAACCAGGCCCGATCCGCCGCCGAACAGGGCCTCAGTCGCGGAAGGTAGCGCGCCTGTCGCGTCAGGCAGGATGAGATTAGCGCTCGATAGCGCGTCACCGAGGCTGTCCACGAGACCGTAATTTCCCACGCTTGAACTAATGCCGCCGCCGATGCCATTGCCAAGACCTGCACCGAAAAGCGCATCGGTCGCGCTCGGCAACCCGACCGCACTGCCGGTCTGAAGGGAATCAAGCAAGCCACCGGTGGCGCTTGAGCCGGTGTCTGCCAGGACACTGCCAGCACCCGCGCCGACAGCTGCGGGAAGCGCACGAGAAGCGCCGCTGCCGAAACCCCTGAGCGCAACCCGTCCCAGCGCAAAGAGAATATCGGTCGCAATGTCGACCGAGTGATATTCGAAGTTGCTGGATCCTGTGCTCGCGTGGCCGTATGGGGGCGCCGTGCCCGGTGCTTGTCGCGACGGCGTTTTTTGCCGTTCGCTCAGGTAATGATCGATCGCCGCTTTCGCGGCATCGCGATCAAACACCGACACCGGCGCGCGGCAGTATTCACAGGCGTCCGTCTTGCCGATGTTGACCGAAGCACCACAACCGGAGCATTTGATTTGCTGCACGCGGAGCCCTTCTCCGAATTTGCTCGCCACCGCGCTGGACGCGCCGCCCCGCTCGTTAATCAGCTGGAACAACGCAACGGTGCCATCGGGCGAGAGTTGCGTACTTTCCCACTGATCGAACCAGATCGCGTTGCAGTCGTGGCAAACGTCGATTTCGAGGGTCTGGTTGTAATGACCAGGCAGGGTGTAGATCGACATCAGCGAGCTGCAATTGGTGCAGTGCCGGGTCGAGACCTTGCTGGCGAGCGGTGGAAATTGTGAGGCTGACATGGTGGCTTCTCTTGCGGCTGACATCACAGACGACGTCGATGAGGACGCGAACGCGGCAAGCTTAGCGACAAATCCGCTGATTCGCGCGCAAGTCAGGCCTTACGCGACGAAGCGCAGGGAAGAAGGATAGAACAACGCAGCGAGGGATGAGGGCGTATTTGCTGGGGAAAGAAAGCAAGATGTACGGATCGTTGCCTCTAGCAAGTGCTAAGCGCAGTGGCGTCGCTGGGGCGAGGGTGTACAGAGAACAGTTCAGTCCGGGGTGCGTCTGAAAATCTTACTGCTGGTGCTTGTGCTGCTCTCTTTGGCTTTTTTGCCGCCTCGGCCAAAGGTTGACGCGCCACCCGGTTTCCCACCGCTCTTACTGCCCCACGCGGAACGCTGCATGCCGGAACGCGGCGTACGCTGTGAGTCTTGAACAACAGGCTCAGCGGGAGCGCCATCCGCGATTGCCACCTCCGGAGCCGGCGCCGGGAACGGTATGCGCGGGACAATCTTGAAGGCGTCTCCTAGGTGAAATCCGCGGCTTAACAAGAACCTAATTTGCTTTTGTCGCTCCTTGTCGTCCGACGGAACGTTGCCATATCGCCGCTCCCAAAGCGCCTTGGCAACTTCGTTTTCGTCCTGCTCCAACGCTTCGAGCGCGAGTTGCGCGACGTCCTTTTTGATGCCTGTTTGAGCGAGTTTGTCTTCGATGAAACGGCGACTGGCTTGCCCCGTGAGACGTCGCACGATGGCTTCGGCGTAGCGGTCATCGGATTGCCAGCCTTGCGCGACTAAATCATCGATCAGGCGCGAAATGTCGTCCTTCGCAGGGGGCGGAGCTTTGGCTTCATTTCTGGCGCGGCGAGCTTTGGATTGCGCGAGTTTGCGCATGAGCTCTTCGCGAGAGTGCTCGCGCGTGGTGAGGAGGCGCAAGGCTTTGTTGCGGAGCTTGCCCGCAGCCTCTGCAGCGGCCGCTGACTTCGCGGCGTCCGTCTTTTCGTCGTTTGACATTAGCGGATTATCGAAGGTATTGCCCGATGTAGGTGGCATGGGCGGGGTTTGAACAGACTGTCTGGGAAAAGTGAATGCGAGTTGCATATCGTCTCCTTTGCAGCGGTGTGAATGTACTCACCACAATTACTTCGACCCTGACACGCCTAAAGCGTTCCAGTGTCGTGCAACGACGGGCGCTACGTCGGGGTGCATTTCGATGCGAAGCAGCGTGTCCAAAAATTTCGGGCGCTTGAGCTTCAGGTGAGCACGCGTTCCGGACCATTTCGATACGACGACGGTTAGGAAGTCGAGCGCACCGGGCGAAGCACCATCCAGGTAAGGTGCGCCATCAAACAAGTCGGCGAAGATTTCCCAATGCAGATACAACTGCGCACGCGCGGCTTGGCGCACGCGCTCGTTGGTCAAGTCATCCGGATCTGCGTTCCATCGCTCTGGAAAATCGGACACACTGACGGCGGAGTAACAGTTAGCCGCAATGAATACGAGACCGCGCAGCGACCGTGCGCTTCGCGCTGCGTCATTCACAAACAGACCAGCATTCGGAAATACCAGTCCCAGGTGAATGAGAATCGCCGCGCTCTCCGACATCACCGTGCCGCCTGGCAGAACTAGCGTCGGGATTTGCTTGAGCGGATTAATGCGTTCAAGTTCTGCCAACGCGGAATCAGGCTCCCACGTCGAAGCGCGGACGATTTTGAAAGGTGTTTTGCACCGCTCTAACGCGATTTCGATCGCGGCTGAGCCAGAGCCTTTGCTTCCATACAAAGTGTACATTGATGTGCTCCGTTCGGACGAGTTGATGACGATCGCACCGCTCCCTTTCCCTCACGCTCTTCTGCGAGGCGAGAGAGCCGTAGCGCGACGACTACGACAGCTAGATTGTGCCGCCACCAATAGAGCGGAGCGAAAAGTGCAAGGTCTAGGCGGAATGAGCCGACGTGTACTCAAAGTACACGAGGCTCGATCCAACGACGAGATTGCGCTTTGCAGCCCGCTCTATTCGTCGGGTGAGCCTTCGTCCTTCGACACCGCGCCACCGATCGTAATGCCGACTTTGGCGCGAATCTTGTCTTCGATCTCTTTCGACAAGGCAGGATTTTCGCGGAGATATTCGCGTGAATTATCGCGACCCTGGCCGATGCGATTGCCATTGCAGCTGTACCACGCACCAGATTTTTCGATGAAGCCGTGTTCAACACCCATATCGATAATTTCGCCGTGGCGCGAGATGCCCTGTCCGTACATGATGTCGAACAGCGCTTCTTTGAACGGCGGTGCAACTTTGTTTTTTACGACCTTGACGCGGGTCTCGTTACCGACGATTTCGTCGCCCTTTTTGATCGCGCCAATACGGCGAATGTCCAGACGCACCGAGGCGTAGAACTTGAGCGCGTTGCCGCCGGTGGTCGTTTCTGGACTGCCGAACATGACGCCAATCTTCATGCGAATCTGATTGATGAAGATGACGAGCGTGTTGGTGCGCTTGATATTGCCCGTGAGTTTGCGCAGCGCCTGGCTCATAAGGCGAGCTTGCAGGCCGGGGAGCTGATCGCCCATTTCGCCCTCGATCTCGGCCTTGGGCACGAGCGCTGCGACTGAATCGATCACAACGATATCCACACCGCCAGAACGTACGAGCATGTCGGCGATTTCAAGGCCCTGTTCACCCGTATCTGGCTGGCTGATGAGCATGTCGGGCACGTTGACGCCCAATTTGGCGGCGTAGATCGGGTCGAGCGCGTTTTCGGCGTCGATGTAGGCGGCGACACCGCCCAGTTTTTGCACCTCGGCCACCACGCTTAAGCACAGCGTAGTTTTCCCTGACGATTCCGGACCGTAAATTTCGACGACACGACCACGCGGGAGACCGCCGATTCCGAGCGCGATGTCAAGGCCAAGCGAGCCGGATGACACGGGGATGATGTCGAGTTCGAGGTTCCCCTCGCCCATCTTCATGATGGAGCCTTTGCCGAACTGTTTCTCGATTTGTGAGAGCGCGGCAGCTAGCGCTTTTTTGCGGTCATCCATGGGGAGTTCTTTGCTCATTTTGAAAGTCCTTCAATTGTAGTTTTGGCCACCTGCGCATTCCTAAATAGAGCGACCAGCTTCAGGAAAGGTGCCTCGCAGGCGGTGCCTCGCAGGCAGCCGAAATGTGTTCGGCAAAACGAATCTGTTCACTTGAATCCTAGTCCACGCGCTGCTAAACATTCAGCAATTACTTGCGTTTATGAACAGCACTGGATAGAATTCACTGTATGGATGCGCACTGTATAAGAAAACAGTTTTCGAGTCAAGCGCATTGTTAAATTTCTCTGGAGTCTTCAATGCGCCCACTCACCGCCCGCCAGGCCGAAATCCTTGCCCTGATTCAGGACTTTATGGAGCGCTGCGGCTTTCCGCCGACCCGCGCCGAGATCGCCGAGAAGCTGGGCTTCAAGTCCGCTAACGCTGCCGAGGAACATCTTCGCGCGCTAGAACGCAAGGGTATTCTGGACATCCTTCCCGGCGCGTCGCGTGGCATTCAACTTAAGCAGGCAGGTTTGCCCGGTTTGCCCCTAATCGGCCGTGTGGCTGCGGGTTCGCCGATTTTGGCTGAGGAAAATATCAAGTCGCGGCACAAGGTCGATCCGACCCTGTTTTCGCCGAGGGCGGACTATCTGCTTAAGGTCAAAGGCGACTCAATGATCAACATCGGCATCATGGATGGTGATCTGCTGGTCGTCGCCCGTATCGATAACGAGGTCACTGTGAAGCGCTTAAAGCGCAAGGGCAATGCAATTGAACTGCTACCGGAGAACGACGCGTTAAGTCCGATTCTGGTCGATGCGCAGGTGAATGATTTTGCGATTGAGGGGTTAGCTGTCGGTGTTATTCGTTCGGGCGGAATTCACTAGGCCCGAATTACAGCTTTTGCACGAAATGGCTTTTGATCGGGGGCCAAACCGATAAAAGCTCAATACTCGACTTTCGTTGATTTTCGCCTCTAGCCCAGACACAACGGACGTTTCAGCCAAGAGCCGATACATTCGGTGATAGCGATTGTGCTGCGACACGCCCGAACGCCGGAATGCCCCAAAAACCGTTCCTGCAAGAAAACGCAGACCTCACTTTCAGCGCAATACCCGATGCTTCACCAAAGCGTCGCGGGTGCTCTGAGGGTCCGTGATTAATTCCGACGCCCAGCCTCTCGCCAGGGCCGCATCGACGTTTTTCTGCGAGTCGTCGAGAAACAACGTCTCGGCAGGATCGAGTCGAAGCTTGTGTTCTGCCGCAACATAGATCGCGCTATCGGGTTTCGCCAGCCGCACCCGCCCCGAGAAAATTCCGTCCTCAAAATGGCCAATCCACGGACAGCGCGCTTCCAGAACGTCAGCAAATGCAACCGGCATGTTGGAAAGGTAAACCACGCGATGCTTGCCGTGCGCACCACTGGCAAGCTCGCGCATCAGCGCAACCGTCTCGTCAAACACTGTCAACACGTGCGGAATACGATCAACGAAGTGCTGCAAATCATCCGCATCCAGCCCGACGCGGCGTGCGCTGCGTGCTGCCAGTTCGGCCGACTCAATCAGGCCAAGATCGAAGTCGAGCCAGTCCTGATGGTTGACCAAAATCTCGGCCAACGCTTCAGGCGAATGCCTGACGCGAACCAGATTCGGGTAGTGTTCACGGATCAGCCGCGCCGGGTTCCACTCCACCAGCACGTTGCCAAAATCAAATACGATGTTCATTGTTAAAGCATAGGTGAAGTGATGGACCGCGACGCGGTAGCGTCAACCGGAACTCCGTGATGAAATAGAAGTGTCTCGCCTTAAAACACACGTTCCGGACTATGACCAACGCCTCAGCAGAACTTTTCGAATCACTGATCGGTCAGGATCTTGGCGTTGCCACCGCTGCGGGGACCGAGGCATGGCGTGTCGTCAGCGTCAAGCGACGCGCCGCGCATGCGCTGCGTAGCGACCCTCCGTTCAACGTCGTCCTGCTCGCCCCAGCAAGCAACGATCGCCGACA
>CAJDUD010000037.1_pt1 | contig 24327 bp, 21 predicted proteins | sample 7390161 | NCBI WGS metagenome assembly CAJDUD01 (sample SAMEA7055664, study PRJEB34461) | soil metagenome | biome: terrestrial ecosystem; feature: Peninsula; material: soil | place: Antarctica | collected 2016
AACAGCAGCAACAGGTTCGGCAACAGAAGCCATGCGGTTTGCAGCACCTCATTGCGCAAGAAACTTGTTGCGGCGGCGCTGAACGCTGCCACGATTGCGCCGAGCAGCGAATAGACACTGATGCGACCCAGGTGCGAGACAAGCGGCTGTCGTGGGCGCTCAGGCGTGCGCGTTACCAAAGCCAGCGTGATCGGGCCGCACATGGTGGCGCAGTGGCCCGCACCCATCAGCCCCATGATGACGGCAGAGGCGAGAAGCGACAGCGTCATAACGAACTGATCGGGCTAGGCGATGCGTGAGAAGGTGATCGTTTGTTCACGCTTCAATGGCAAGTGCGCATCAAACACCATTGCCACCCCACGCAGCAGCAGTCGGCCTTGCGGCGTGACGACCAACTGTGTGTCATCCAGTGTGACAACGCCTTCTGCGATGAACTGTGCAAGCGCGTTCCGCTCGCTGGCGAAATAGGTCTTGCAGTCAATCGAAAAGGTTTGCGCGATATCGGCCCAGTCGACTCGACCGATGCACATGATCTGCTCAATGACTGCCGCGCGAACGTGGTCGTCGTGAGTTAAGGTGAAGCCACGCACCGTAGCGAATTCTCCGCTCTCGATGCGCTCACGATAGACATCAAGCTGAGGGCTATTCTGCGAAAACACGCCGTTAAGATTGCTGATCGCGGAGACGCCGAGTCCGATGAGATCGGTGCTTTGGTGTGTGCTGTAGCCCTGAAAATTACGGCGCAGCGTGCCCGCAGTGAGCGCTTGGGCGAGCGAGTCGCTCGGCTTGGCGAAATGGTCGAGGCCAATCGCCACGTAGCCCGCATCAACGAGGCGCTCGGTGGCGTACAAAAACAGTTCTGTGCGCAGCTCGATGCTCGGCAGCGTATTCGTTGGAATACGCCGCTGCGCCTTGAAACGCTCCGGGATGTGGGCGTAGTTAAACAGCGCCAGGCGATCTGGTTCAAGCGATAGCGTGCGTTCAAGCGTCGCAGCAAATGTCTCACGCGACTGAATCGGTAGCCCGTAAACCAGATCAAACGAAATGGACGGAATGCCGCTGTCGCGTGCGGCGCGAACGGCTTGCGCCGTTTGCTCAAACGTTTGCGAGCGATGAATGAGCGTCTGCACGCGTTCATCAAAGTCCTGCACGCCGTAGCTGACGCGATTGAAGCCCATCGCGGGCAAAGCGCTCACGTAGGCCGCGTCGAGATAGCGCGGATCTAGCTCAATACTTTGTTCGCGTTCGCCGAGCATTTCGAACTTGCTCGACAAGTCAGCCATCAAGCGACCGAGTTGTTTGATCGTTAGAAAGTTTGGTGTACCGCCACCAAAAGCCAGTTGCACAATCGGCAACTTGTCGAGGTATTCGTCGGCGATGGTCGTGCTTTTGCTGATGATCTTGTTGCACGCGCAGTAGTGACACAACGAGCGACAGAACGGCACATGGACGTAGAGCGATGCCCGACGATGCGGCATGCCTTGTAGCGCAAGCGCATACGCGTCAGGGCCGAACGACGTCGTAAAGCGATCAGCCGTTGGATAAGACGTATATCGCGGTCCGTTGAGATCGAAACGATTTAGAACTTCGGCAGGAAACACAGGCGTGATGCAGGTTGGAAGACTGGCACTAGTATCAGAGCGCTAGTCGATTCAACTGTTGACCTACGTCAGATAGACGTAAGAGAGACGCAAGTTGGTGGCTTGCCCACTGGAAGGCGTCATTGCCGCGCGCTATCACGCAGCGGCAACTCTGATAGATCACGCTTCTTTGCTGCACCGTCATGTAACCAGAGCGAAACAAAGCTAGCCCCAGCAATCAGAAACCACAACAAAAAGAAGCCGACCGTGTAGGCGCCCTCTCGCGACATATTTTCATGGCTACCAAACCATTCGAGGCCCGCCGGGTCGATGAGCGTAAACAGGATTGCGTCGCCCAGCGCGGCTCCTACAAACGCGGGCCAAAGCACCGCGCCCAACATCGCTGCTTTTAGCTTCATAGATGTCCTTCTGGGCTGAACATTTGATTCGGCATTCGCAAGCTATTTTTTAGGCGGAATGAGTAGCGACTCAACGCGCCAGCTACGCGCCGGTGAGTCGGTCACAACGACGCGCCGGCGCTCTGCTAGCGGCGCTTTCAGCGTCAGCTCATAGGTGCCGTTAGCACTTGCGGGAAGAACAACACGAACGTCACGATCAGGATCGACCGGATGCGCCAGCGTGACGTCAATGGCCGTGACGTCCCGTGCATCGGGAAAACGCAATGTGACGGCACTTCCGGTCACCGACATCTGCATCGTGTCCATACCCAATTGTTGCGCACGATTAAGTTGCGACAACTGGGCGTTGATCGCCTTGCCCTGTTTGTAGTAGTCGCTGGCGACAAGTCCGTCTGGGTGACCGACGACGAAGAACGCGGTGATGATGCAGGCCACAACCACGGACGCCGGTCCAAGGATCAATAGGCCGGGCCAGATCCAGCGGCTAACGGGTACGATCGGGACGGCGGGAGTTTGCAAAGCAGTTGAATTCATGGTGTTACCTTGGAATTAGAAATACAGCTTTTTCGCGAACGCTCATCGCGGCGTCCGCGTCTGACTTCACAGTCAGGAAAATTGTGTGACTTCCTGCTTTGGCTTTTTCGGCCACTTCAACGGGTATTCGAATCGTTAGCACCGAAGCTGCCGTTGATGCGGAGTCAGCTTCGATCTGAGCACCACGGTCAATCTTGATATCGCTGAGCCCATCGACCGATACCGTGAAACGCTGCGGTTGCTCGGTCGTGTTCATCACGTTTAGCTTGTAGATGTTCTCGATGTACTTGCCTTCGATTTCGCGAGCTAAAACACGTTTGTCACGAATGATGTCGACCTTCAGCGGATTGCGCATTGCTAGCGAACCCAACAGACCGGCGATCAGTATCAACAATACTGCAAAGTAGATGATGATGCGCGGTCGCAGCATGTGCTTGCGGATAGCTGCCGCGTCCCAGCGCTTCTCAAGGGCATTTTCGGTGGAGTATCGAATGAGGCCGCGTGGATACGCCATTTTGTCCATCACGGTGTCGCAAACGTCGATACACGCCGAGCATCCGATACATTCGTATTGCAGGCCCTCGCGGATATCGATGCCGGTCGGACAGACTTGCACGCACAGTGAACAATCAACGCACGAGCCCAGATTCAGTGCCACAGGATCTGCGCTCTTCTTGCGACCACCGCGCGGTTCGCCGCGCGCCTGATCGTAGGTGACGATCATCGTGTCCCGATCAAACATGACGCTCTGGAAACGGGCGTAAGGACACATGTACTTGCATACCTGTTCGCGCATGAAACCAGCGTTGCCCCACGTGGCGAAGGCGTAAAACAGGATCCAGAAGGTTTCCCAGGCAGTGGTCGATGCGGTGAGTACTTCCTGAGCCAATGTGTGAATCGGCGTGAAGTAGCCGACGAATGTAAAGCCAGTCCACAGTCCGATAAGAACCCAGAAAAAGTGCTTGCCGCCTTTGCGCCACAGCTTGTTGGCCGACATCGGCGCACGGTCAAGCTTCATGCGCGCAGCGCGATCGCCTTCAAACTTTTCTTCGATCCACATGAAGATTTCGGTGTAGACCGTTTGCGGGCACGCATAGCCGCAGAACACGCGCCCCGCGATGGCCGTCACAAAAAACAGTGCGTACGCAGACACGATCAGGATGAACGCAAGGTAGAGCACATCCTGCGGCCAGAAGACCCAGCCAAAGATATAGAACTTGCGCGAGGTCAGGTCAAACAGTACCGCCTGCCGACCGTTCCACGGTAACCAGGCTAGCCCGTAGAACAAAGCCTGCGTGAACAGCACCATCGCCACGCGCCAGTTGGCAAAGCGGCCAGTGACCGACTTAGAGTAGATCTTCTTCTGCGATTGATAAAGCGAGATGACTTTCGTCTCGCCGGTGGCACTGCTCATTAATATCCTGATGAAATGGGTCGTTCGCTACTTCGTGGGCAACTATTTGCCGTTGCTCTGCGATTGTTCCTGAGACTGTGAGTAGACGTACGCTGCGAGCAGATGCACGCGCGACTCCCCGAGCAAATCCTTCTGTGCCGGCATGTGCCCTTGGCGCCCTTTGGTGAGCGTTTCGACGATGGTGGTGAGGCTGCCACCGTAGAGCCATGTATTGTCGGTCAAATTCGGCGCACCTAATGCGACGTTGCCCTTCCCGTCAGGACCATGACATGCCGCGCAAATCTGCTTGAACGTGGTCTCTCCGCGCGCGGCTGCTGCAGCGCCCGTTGACCGACCGGACAGTGAGAGCACGTATTGCGCTGCGTCGGTGATTTGATCTGGTTTCAGCACTTCACCAAAGGCGGGCATCATGCCGTTGCGTCCCTCAAGAATGGTGGTCTTGATGCCATCGGGCGTGCCCGGATAAAGCCAGTCGTTGTCAACCAGATTCGGGAAACCTTTTGAGCCACGCATATCAGTGCCGTGACACTGTGTGCAGTAAGTCTGGAACAAACGTGCGCCAATTTGCAATGCGCCTTTGTCGAGCGAAACGGTCTTCACGTCTTGCTTGATATAGGCATCAAAAATGGGATCAGTTTCTGCTTTAGCCTGCTTGATCTCGTCCGCATACAACGTCGACGTGCTCCAGCCGAGGATGCCGGGAACGACGATCAGGCCGGGGTACAAAACCAGATAGCCGAACGAAAATATGATGGTGATGTAGAACAGATTGGACCACCAGCGGGGCAGTGGATTGTCGTACTCGCGCAGACCATCCCACTCGTTTTTTCCGTGCAACTCAGGCTTGTCAGAGGACACTTTCTTAACGCTGTTGACGCGCAATACCCAGACACAAGCTAGCAGACTGATGATGGTTGCGATGGCGACGTACCAACTCCAACCGCTCGAAAGGTTTGATGCAATAAGGTCGCTCATTCGCGTGCTCCATGTACGTTTGTCGCTGCGCTCACGCGAGGGTCACGGTCGTCATCGGCAAGCATGTCGCTGACCGCAGCATTTGCTTTGGATGCGCTGCCTGGGCGCCACGCCCACCAAATGATTCCGATAAACGTTACGAGCGAAATTACCGTCAACGCACTTCTGATCTCATCCATCGCTCTATCCTTTCGCCGCTTTGAGCTGAGTACCCAGCCCTTGCAAGTACGCTACCAGCGCATCAAGCTCAGTCTTGCCCTTGATGGCTTCTCCCGATTTGGCAATCTCTTCGTCCGAATACGGATGTCCCAACATCTTTAGCACCTTCATTCGCTGTTCGATATCGTCATCCACCATCGGACGATCCAGAAACGCGTAACGTGGCATGTTTGATTCGGGTACCACGTCGCGCGGATTGCCAAGATGCAGGCGATGCCAGTCGTCGCTATAGCGACCTCCAACGCGCGCCAAGTCCGGCCCGGTGCGCTTGCTACCCCAGAGGAAAGGACGGTCGTAAACGAACTCGCCTGCGACGGAGTAAGGCCCATAACGCTCGGTTTCCGCGCGGAACGGCCGGATCATCTGCGAGTGGCAGTTCGAGCAGCCTTCACGCACGTAAATGTCCCGCCCCATCAGGCGCAGAGGGTCGTATGGCTTGAGTCCTGCGACGGGTTCGATCAGGTTCTTTTGAAAGAACAGCGGTACGATTTCAACGAGTCCGCCAATGCTGACGACCAGGATGACTAGCGCAATCAATAGCCCGGTTTTTCGTTCAATGGTGTCGTGTGTGATTTTCATTTATCTTCCCCTATGAACCGCTAGGCTGCGACTGCTGCACCGAACGCGACCGGCGGAACAATCGCCTTCGACACCTTCGCGCCGCGCACCGTCATGTAAACGTTGTAGGCCATGATGCACATACTGCCGAGATAGAGGACGCCACCCAGAAAGCGGATGAACCAGAACGGATAGCTGCTCTTGACTGACTCCACAAAGCTGTAGGTGAGGGTGCCATCCTCGTTTACGGCGCGCCACATGAGACCCTGCATTACCCCAGAAATCCACATCGCTGCGATGTAGAGAACGATGGCGAGCGTAGCGATCCAGAAGTGGATTTCGATCAACTTGGTGCTATACATTTTTTCTTTACCAACCAGGCGCGGAATCATGTAATAGAGGGCGCCAATGGAGACAAACGCGACCCAGCCAAGCGCACCGGAGTGCACGTGTCCAATTGTCCAGTCGGTGTAATGAGAAAGTGAGTTGACGGTCTTGATCGCCATCATCGGACCTTCGAACGTTGACATCCCGTAGAACGAAAGCGACGTCACAAGAAACTTCAAAATCGGGTCATCGCGCAACTTGTGCCAAGCGCCGGAGAGCGTCATCATGCCGTTGATCATGCCGCCCCATGAAGGTGCCAATAGCACCAGCGAGAAGATCATGCCAATGGATTGCGTCCAATCAGGCAGTGCGGTGTAGTGCAGATGATGTGGACCTGCCCACATGTAGGTAAAGATTAGTGCCCAGAAGTGCACCACCGACAGGCGATACGAATAAACCGGACGCTCAGCCTGCTTCGGAACGAAGTAGTACATGATGCCGAGAAATCCCGCCGTCAGGAAGAACCCGACCGCGTTGTGTCCGTACCACCACTGAATCATTGCGTCCTGCACACCAGCATAAGCAGAGTACGACTTTTTCAGAGAAACGGGAATCGCCGCGCTGTTCACGATATGCAGGATGGCGACGGTAAGGATGAAGGCGCCAAAAAACCAGTTGGCGACGTAGATATGCGATGTCCGGCGCTTAGCGAGCGTGCCGAAAAAGACAACCGCGTAAGACACCCAGACTACGGCGATGAGGATGTCGATCGGCCACTCAAGCTCCGCGTATTCCTTGGAGCTTGTCATGCCTAACGGCAGCGTGATTACGGCCAGAACGATTACGAGCTGCCAACCCCAGAAGGTGAATGCTGCAAGCTTGGGCGCAAACAGTGGCACATGACACGTGCGCTGCACCACGTAGTACGACGCGGCAAACAGCGCACAGCCACCAAATGCAAAGACCACAGCATTGGTATGCAGAGGTCTGAGACGACCATAACTGAGATACTCACCGAAATTCATTTCCGGCCATACCAGCTGCGAGGCGATTAGCACGCCAACGCTCATTCCGATAATGCCCCACACAATCGTGGCAATCGAAAATTGATAGACCACCTTGTAGTTGTAGGTCTCTTTGTCAGCGCTTAGCGCTTGATTGCTACCCATTGTTTTTCACCGTGCCCCGTGTTTACTCTTGACCTATCAACATTAGTGTGGGCATGGGCTTCTCTTGTTGACACGAATCAACTGCGCAGCAGGAATCAAAGATTGTGACGATTAAGCCCGGTCGTTGTCGTCGATAACGCTACGACCTTCTTCTTCTAGATTTTCAAATTGACCAGAAGTCGTAGACCACCAGAACGCGACAGCAATCAGCACGGCGAGTACTAGCGCCAGGGGGATCAGGATGAACAGGGATTCCATGGGGCGCCTAAGCGTTGCGGACGTCGAGGCGCATCACGTTCAACATCACCATGGCAGAGCTGGCGGCCATGCCAAAGCTTGCTGTCAGTGGATTGATGAATCCGGCGATTGCAAACGGAATAGCAATTAAATTGTAGGCAATAGCCCACGCAAAGTTCGACCGCATCACTCGCTGAGCGCGTGCCGCATAGTCAATGCTTTCCGAAATTGTCGAAAGGTGATCCGTCGTGCATACGATGTCAGCGCTAGCGCGCGTCGCGTCGGCTGCTGACCCGACTGCAATGGCCACGTCGGCACCGGCGAAACCAACGCTATCGTTTACGCCATCCCCGATCATGACCACGGTATGCCCGGCCTGTTGCAGTGTTTTGACTCGCATGGCCTTTTTTTCTGGAGTTGGCGATCCGGGAGTCGCTTGAACGCCCAGCAATTCCGCTATGCGGTTCGTTTTGTCCTCGTGGTCGCCGCTAAGAATTTCAACCGACCCTCGTCGCTTCAGTTCGGCGACCAATTCGATCGCACCTGGCCGCAGCGTCTCGCCTAGTTCGATGCCGCAAATAGGCCCTGAGCTATCGGCTAGCCATAGATGCTCCTGACTAGACTCTGTCCTGGGAAAATGGGTCAGTCCGTGCACAAAACCGGCTCGACCCAGACGATATTCGGTGCCGTTCACAGTTCCGCATACACCTTCGCCGGGTGTCCATTGAAGGTCGTGCACGTTGAGCCCGCTGGGTTCGGAGGATGCAACAGCGCGCAAAGCGGTGCTCAGTGGGTGATTTGCGGACGATTCCAAAATAGAGATTAGATTACGCGCCTGCGTCTGCGTGAAGTCCGCCCGCAGCGCGGTCAAGCTAACCAGGCTGGGCGTAGTCAAGGTTCCTGTCTTGTCCAACAAAAAGAAGTCAGCATTCTCTAAACGCTCCAACGCCGCGACCCGCCGCAATACGATTCCACGGCTCAGCAAGCCTGCAAATGTCCGTGCCTGCGCAGCGGGTGCGGCGAGCGCCAAAGCACACGGACAGCTGATAATTAGCACAGCGATTGCGCGCTCCAGGGCGAGCGCTGCACCTCCAGGCAACATCACAATAAACGTTAAGGAGGCCAGCGCCAGCAGCGTTGGCATGAAGTATCGCGCGACGACATCGGCCAAGGCGAGTGTCTCGGGTTTTTCAGAATCATCGGCAAGCGAGAGCAATCGGCGCTCCGTGCTTTCATGCATGGTTGCGACAGCTCGCACCGTGATCGCGCCGCCACAGTTAATCGCCCCTGCAATGAGCGCTTCTCCGGCTGCATGCCGAACCTGCGCGGACTCGCCCGTCAGCAGCGCTTCGTCGCAAACCGCGCCGTCACTCTCAAGCAAACAATCCACAGGCATTGCTTCGCCGGTGCGTATCCACAGGCGATCGCCCGGTTGCACGGTCGAAATCGCGACAGCGTGGGTAGTTTGATCGCAACGATCACCGTGAAAACGAAGCACCGTGTCTGTCGTCGCGCTGCCTGCAGCGTGTTGTATTGCCGTCTGATTGCGTTCGCGTTGCTCCCACGCGAGCCAGCGAACTCCAAGCAGCAACGCAACAAACATCGCCACTGAGTCGAAGTACAACGCACCAGTGCCGACTACGAGATGCCACACCGAACCTGCCAATGCCGTGACAATTCCCAGAACGATGGCCATGTCCATCCCAGGCCGTCGCATGCGTATTTCGCGCAAGGCACCTCGGTAAAAACTGCGGGAACACACGAAAACAACCGGAAGTAAAAGCACTAATGCTGTCCAGTCAAGTAACGGCCCAAGCTCGGGCTCCATTTCTGTGCCAGCCAGAAACCTCGGCAGCGTCAACATCATGATTTGCATGGCACACAGTGTTGCCAGTCCAAATTGCCAGATGTGACGCCTGCGCTGACGTTTGACTATATCGGCGCGGCTCCGGCTGGACTCGGCGCTGGCGCTGTACCCCAGATCATCAATCGCCGAGAGCAGCCGCTCTTCATCAACGATGGCTGGATCGAAAGAGACTCGGGCACGCTGGGTTGAATAGTGAACGCGGGCGCGAATCACGCCCTGATAATCGCGCAGCTTGTCCTCGATCAGTGATGCGCACGCAGCACAGTGCATGTCGAAGACATCGAAAGTGCGCGTTGTCGTCGTCGCTTGAACATTGATCGCTGCGAGCCCCGCGTCATGCAAGTCGTCGACTGTGATCGTTTGATTCGACATTGATGCAAGCGTAATTGGCAAAGCCTGCGTACTGGTTGATCGAAATCAAATCGAAACTGATTGTTTCGACTGATGATCGCTGTTGAGGAGAAAAACGATGCCACCTGCCCAATTGATGCCGACGCAACTAACTGATCTGAGTGAACTCTTGCGTCAGCGCTATATTGATTTGTCGCTGGTTGTAGAGCGCGAATTGCACGTCGATAGCACCTCGGAAATTGCAGTCACAACGGCAAGTGATGCCGATTGGACTGCCGCTGACGTTGATGCCGATACTGCGATCGCCAGAGCAGAGCGAGACTCGAGTGCACTTACTGATGTCGCTGATGCACTTGATCGTGTTCAGAGCGGGCGCTACGGCGTCTGTGAGGCGTGCAGCAAGGATATTGGTTACACCCGTTTGCTGGCCCACCCAGCTGCGCGACGCTGCCTAGCGTGCCAGCAGGCCATGGAGGCTAAACCAACTTCAGCCTTTGGTATTTCCAGAAGCTCTCGTTGAGTGCTTTGGGAAATTTGGCCTACTGAGGGACTCGTCGAGTTCGACCAATGAATCGTGATTCGAGGTGGAGTCTTGGCGCAAAACTCACTGCAACCGCGACACCGTTTCTTTTACTCGGATTTTTAGCGATTTCGCTAACGCTCTGGGTGTCATGGCAGCTTGAGGGCGGTGCAGCGGCGGTTAATGAAGCCGGTCGTATGCGCATGCAGGCTTTTCGAATTTCACTCGCTCAGACTACGCGCGACCAGGCCAGTGTTGCAGCTAATGTCGCGGATTTTGAGCGCTCCCTGTTGCTACTGCGCGATGGCGATCCGGACCGTCCGCTATTTGTGCCATGGGACGATGCAGTGACCGCTGGGTTTTCCGATATCAGCGCGAGCTGGCTTCGCTTTCGCGAGGCAGCGACGCGTCAGGGTCAGGCAAGTGACGAGAGGCTGGAGAGCGCAACGGCCAAATTCGTTGACCAGATCGATCATTGGGTCATCGCAATTGAAGGACACCTGTCGCGGTGGACGGCACTTTTGAACTTGCTACAGATGGTCATGATGGCGTTGACCGTTCTCGGCGCTGCAACGTTTGTCTACACCGGTTATCTCTTCGTGCTGGAGCCGGTCGGACTGTTGAAGCAGGCGTTCGCCAGAATTGAGCGCGGCGACCTGGGCTCACGCTTCAGTGCAGCGGGCAATGACGAGTTCGCAACGTTGGCAAATGGATTCAACGGCATGGCGGAAAACTTGGAGTCGATGTATCGTAATCTGGAAGGGAAGGTGGTTGAGAAGACCGCACAACTTGAAGAAAAAAATGCACGACTTGAAGCGCTGTATCGGGTAACAACCCTTGTGGCTGGTGCCACCGCCCTCGAAACACTGGCGCACGGATTCGTCGATCAGGTGATGACAGTGGCTCATGCTGATGGTGTGGCGCTACGTTGGTCCGATGAAGGCAATGCCAAATACGTGATGCTCGCGTCCAAGGGGCTGCCTGCGACGATGACCGATGATGAGCATTGTCTGTTGGCGAATCAGTGCCATTGTGGTTCGCCCGCTTTGCCGGGCGGCGCTCGCGTTATTCCAATTCGGAGCGACAAGCCCGCAACTTTTCCATACTGCGCCGATGCGGGATTCCAGACGGTCGTGTGCGTTCCCGTACGCCACCATGACCGCATCAAGGGCGAAATTGATCTTTTCTTTCACGCCCGCTATGAACTCTCTTTAGCCGAACGCTCGCTACTTGAGGCACTAACCACACATCTGGCTGCCGCAATGGAAAACTTGCGATTGAGCGCACTCGAGCGCGAAGCTGCGGTAGCGCAGGAGCGAAATTTTCTCGCGCGTGAGTTGCATGATTCCATCGCTCAGTCGCTAGCCTTTCTCAAATTACAGGTGCAGTTACTCAGGGATGCGCAAGCGAAAGGTAACTCATCCCTGATAGAGCAAGCCGTGAGCGAGATTGATGCGGGTGTGCGAGAGAGTTATGGCGACGTGCGCGCGCTGCTGCTGCACTTTCGCACCCGCGCCAACATCGAAGATATTGAACCAGCCTTGCGCACGACATTGCGCAAGTTTGAGCACCAGAGCGGGATCCGAACTGAACTGTCAATGCAGGGGCATGGCGTGTCGCTCGCGCCTGACTTGCAGTTGCAGGCGCTCCATGTGGTCCAGGAAGCACTGTCAAATGCACGCAAACACTCCGATGCCAAGTGTGTCTGGCTTGATGTTCAGCAGCAACCGCAGTGGCGTTTTGAGGTACGCGACGATGGTCGAGGCTTCGCTCAAGATGATCCTTTGCTCGACGAAACACACGTCGGCCTGCAAATCATGGCAGAACGGGCTCAGCGAATCGGCGCGGCACTGGAAGTGATTTCCACCCCAAGTCAAGGTACGTCGGTCATCCTGACGCTGCCTGCTGATCGCGCCACTATCCATACCTCGACGAAGCCGGTGCTTTCGCCAATCGCATTGAACGAGAAGGTGATGACCTAATGAGCACTACTACGACCAGCAACGCCGAAACTTCCGATCACAACGATGCTGCACTCATCCGTATTCTGGTGGTGGATGATCACACGCTGTTTCGCCGCGGCCTGACTGCCATCTTGTCGCGCTGCCCAACGATGTTGGTGGTGGGAGATGCAGGAGACGCAACGGAGGCGCAACGGCGTGCCGAAGAACTGAAACCCGATCTCATCCTGCTCGACAATCACCTGCCGGGCGTGAATGGCGTGGACGCGCTTCCAGCGCTGCGAGCCGCACTTCCAAAGGTACGGATCATCCTGTTAACTGTAAGTGAAGACGAAGATGATCTTGTAGCGGCGCTAAGAGCGGGTGCGAATGGGTATCTACTCAAAACCATGGATGCCGATGCGCTTGTCGCTGCGATCGCGCAAGTAATGCGTGGCCAAAGCGTGATTGCCGACGAAATGACGAGCAAGCTTGTAGACGCGTATCGTGGCGCGATATTGCAAACCCCCGATGTTGAAACGCCCGCTGATCCAGCGACCGCTGCGACCTCCCCGTTGTCGCAACTCTCGCCGCGTGAACTCGATATTTTGCGAGGCATAGCGCTTGGCGAGAGCAACAAGCTCATCGCGCGCCATCTGGGGATTGCCGAGACCACCGTAAAGATTCATGTCCAGCATGTGCTGCGTAAGCTCAATGTCGCCTCTCGCGTGCAGGCCGCGGTTATTGCGGCTGGGGTCGAACTGAGTTGATCTGCATCATGCGAGGCGTGAAATGTCAGCGCTATAGTTCTTCAGAACGATGCTCGAAAGAGAAGACTAGTTCTTTATAAGCGGTTAACTGCACCAATCGGTGGATGTCGAAAACCCCTGATCATGCCTACATTTGATACATCGACGAGAAGGATGAAATGATGAATAAAAAGAGGCAGGCGCTATCTGTGCTCATTAGCAGTACGTTGGCGTTCACGGTGTGCTTCATGGTCTGGATGATGTTTGGCGTCATCGGCATTCCGATCAAAAAAGCGCTTAATCTCAATGCGACCCAGTTTGGCCTGCTGACTGCAATGCCAGTACTGACAGGATCGCTCATTCGCGTACCACTAGGCATCTGGACCGACAAGTTCGGCGGCCGCATCGTCATGACCATTCTCATGGCAATCACTGTTCCAGCGATCTGGATGATGAGTTACGCCACTGAGTTCTGGCACTTCCTCGTCATTGGTCTTTTTGTAGGCTTGGCCGGCGGGTCATTTTCTGTCGGCACGCCTTACGTCGCGCGCTGGTTCCCAAAAAACAAGCAGGGCTTTGCGATGGGTGTTTACGGTGCCGGGAATTCGGGTGCAGCCGTCAACAAATTCGTAGCGCCAGCTCTAGTTGTCGCATTCGGTTGGGCCATGGTGCCGCAGGTGTATGCCGCCATCATGCTGGGAACGGTTGTCCTGTTCTGGTTTTTCAGTTACAGCGACCCTACCCATTTAGTGCCGTCAAACACTAAATTTTCGGACCAACTCAAGGCGCTCAAAGACCCTAAAGTGCTGAAGTATTGCCAGTACTACAGCATCGTTTTCGGCGGATACGTAGCGATGTCACTCTGGATGGTTCAATACTACGTCGGTGAGTTTGGGCTCGACATTCGCGCAGCGGCATTGCTTGCGGCGTGCTTCTCGTTACCAGGCGGGGTGTTGCGTGCGGTGGGTGGCTGGTTTTCAGACAAATACGGTGCCCACAGCGTGACGTGGTGGGTGCTTTGGGTAAGCTGGATCTGCCTGTTTCTGCTCTCGTATCCGCAGACTGACTTCACGGTGGTGACCATCAACGGACCGAAGACGTTTCACCTTGGACTCAACATCTATGTGTTCACCGGGCTGATGTTTGTACTTGGCATTGCCTGGGCATTCGGTAAGGCGAGCGTATTCAAGTACATCAGCGACGACTACCCAACCAACATTGGCGCAATCAGCGGCATAGTTGGTCTGGCAGGAGGGCTTGGCGGCTTCGTATTGCCGATCATGTTCGGGGTGCTGATGGACATCACTGGCATTCGTTCTAGCGCCTTCATGCTGATGTACGGCGTGGTCTGGGTATCGCTGATATGGATGTACTGGACGGAGGTGCGCCGCGTAGAAGTAATGGGAAAAAACGCACATTCCTTCAGCCTTAACGGCGAGTAAATCGCCACTCAAACGCGACTCAAAGAAAAGACAATGAATAATTTTCAAACACGTTCGCCTGATGCGGCTGCGCGCGCAAGCGGTGCAGATATTGCAGATTGGCGGCCTGAGGATGAGCAATTCTGGGAATCGACCGGCAAGAAGATTGCCTATCGCAACCTCTGGATCTCGATTCCGGCGTTGCTATGCGGCTTCGCCGTCTGGGGCATGTGGGCCATCATCACTGTGCAGATGCTCAATCTTGGTTTTCCTTTCACCCAAGCTGAGCTGTTCACACTGACCGCCATTGCGGGCATCGCTGGTGCCACGATGCGTATCCCGGCATCCTTCCTGATCCGTCTGGCGGGTGGGCGCAATGTCATCTTTCTGACGACCGCAATGTTGCTAGCTCCGGCCATCGGTACAGGCATCGTGCTGCAACACAAGGATTGGCCGCTCTGGGCCTTCCAGTTGATGGCATTATGGTGCGGTGTGGGTGGCGGTAACTTCGCCTCTTCGATGTCTAATATCAGTGGCTTCTTCCCGAAACGTCTACAGGGTACCGGCCTCGGGCTGAATGCGGGCTTGGGCAATTTTGGCGTGACCACGATGCAGATCGTTATCCCGCTGGTCATGACGGCCGGTATCTTCGGTGCGTGGGGTGGCCCGCCCGAGATTTTGCTTAAGGAAAGCGGCTGGATCTTCGGCAAGATCGCCGCCGGTACACCAACATGGATACAGAATGCCGGCTTTGCTTGGGTGCTCTCTCTGGTGCCTTTGTCGATCCTGTGCTGGTTCGGCATGAACAACCTGAAGACCATATCGCCCGGCACCGGCAATCCGCTCGTCGCGTTCTCGAAGATCACTTACCTGTACACGCTGGCGTTCATTCCATCAATTTTCATGCTCTGGCTGTACTTGCCTGCACCAACAGGTTTGGGGCTACTCAATGTATGGGTAGCGATTCCGCTGGACATCATGCTCATGCTGACGGTGATGAAGTTCGCTGCCTTCGGACCAATGAAGGAAGGCGTGGCCAAGCAGTTCGAGATATTCAAGAACAAGCACACTTGGTCACTGACTATTTTGTACATCGTTACCTTTGGTTCGTTCATTGGCTTTTCGATGGCCCTGCCGTTGGCGATGAAGGTTATCTTCGACGTCATTCACGTGCCGGACGTGAACGGCGTCATGACGCACACAAAAGGCAACCCCAATGCACTTCCGGTGCTCGCCTACGCATGGATCGGACCTTTCGTCGGCGCGGCAACGCGCCCGTTGGGTGGTTGGATATCCGATAAGTTCGGTGGTTCGATCGTCACGCAATGGGTTTGCGTGGTGATGACGGTGGCAGCCGTGGCGGTCGGATACGTGATGATGTTGGCCTATCACTCGGCCACACCCGAGCAATACTTTTTCCAATTTTTGGCGCTGTTCATGGTGCTCTTTGCCGCGACAGGTATTGGCAACGGCTCGACCTTCCGCAGCATCGGCTACATCTTTGATCGCCAGCAGGCAGGCCCAGTGTTGGGTTGGACCTCGGCAGTAGCTGCCTATGGCGCCTTTGCCGCGCCGGTTGTCATCGGCGAGCAAATCAAGGCCGGTACGCCACAGGCCGCTATGTACGGTTTCGCAGTGTTCTACGCCCTATGCTTGGTGCTGAACTGGTGGTTCTATTTGCGCAAGGATGCGTACATCAAAAACCCATGATTCCAGCTATGCTCTCTCACACCCATCAAGTAGCCCGCCGCTCAGGTCAACGATTACTAAGGAGCCTCAATTGAGCCATTTTCTCGATCGACTAACCCACTTTACGCAACCCCGCGAAAGCTTTGCGAACGGGCATGGTGTGACCACCGGCGAAGATCGCACGTGGGAAGACGCATACCGCAACCGGTGGGCGCACGACAAGATCGTGCGCTCGACGCATGGCGTGAACTGCACGGGCTCCTGCTCGTGGAAGATTTACGTCAAAGGCGGTATCGTGACGTGGGAGACGCAGCAGACCGACTACCCACGGACGCGATGGGACATGCCTAATCACGAACCACGGGGTTGTGCACGCGGTGCTTCGTACTCTTGGTACCTGTACAGCGCCAATCGGGTGAAATTTCCGATGGTGCGTGGACGACTGCTGAAGTCGTGGCGTGCCGCACGACTTGCGGGTGATCCAGTCGCAGCATGGACCGCCATTGTTGAAAACGATGCAACTCGCAGCGACTATCAAAAGGTGCGCGGGTTGGGCGGATTCGTTCGTTCAAGTTGGGACGAAGTCAACGAGATCATCGCCGCTGCGAATGTGTACACGATCAAAAAATATGGCGCTGATCGCGTAGTTGGATTTTCACCGATCCCTGCGATGTCGATGGTGAGTTATGCAGCAGGCTCGCGCTATCTGAGTCTCATTGGCGGCGTGTGCCTGAGTTTCTACGACTGGTATTGCGATCTGCCGCCGTCCAGCCCGCAGGTCTGGGGCGAGCAGACCGACGTACCCGAATCGGCCGATTGGTATAACTCAACCTTCATCATCGCCTGGGGTTCCAACGTGCCGCAGACGCGCACACCGGACGCGCACTTTTTCACCGAAGTTCGTTACAAAGGTGCCAAGACAGTCGCGGTGACACCTGACTATTCAGAAGTTGCGAAACTCGCAGATTTGTGGATGCACCCCAAGCAGGGCACCGATGCCGCGATGGCAATGGCGATGGGGCATGTGATCCTCAAAGAGTTCTACATTGACAATCGCTCAACGTATTTCGACGATTACGCGCGGCGCTATACCGATCTTCCTATGTTGGTGATGCTCAAAGAGCACAAGCTACCATCAGGCGAGACAGTCATGGTGCCGGATCGCTACGTGCGCGCATCCGACTTCAATGGCAAGTTAGGGCAAGCGAATAATCCCGAGTGGAAAACGGTAGCGTTCGATCAGGATGGCAAAGTCGTACTGCCGCATGGCGCTATCGGCTTCCGCTGGGGCCCCGATGGCCGCGCCGACCAAGGGCAGTGGAATCTCGAATCGAAAGAAGCACGCCACGGCAGTGACGTCAAACTGCAATTGTCGGTAATGGAGAGTGACGAGACCACTGTCGAAAATGCCAAAGTGGGCTTTCCATATTTTGGCGGTATTGAGCACAGCCACTTTCAAAATAACGCTGGTAGTGATGTCACCGTTCGGACGGTCCCCGTTCGCCGCATCATGCTCGGAAATGAGGGCGAGAAGCGTGATGCATTGGTTGCCACCGTATTCGACTTGCAAGTTGCGAATTACGGCGTGGCACGCGGCCTTGATGGTGAGCAGGCGGCGAAGGACTACAACGACGACCAACCGTATACCCCCGCATGGCAGGAAAAAATCACGGGTGTGCCGCGCGATCAAGTCATCACCGTGGCCCGCGAGTTTGCGCAAAACGCTGATAAAACGCATGGCAAGTCGATGGTCATCATCGGCGCAGCAATGAATCACTGGTATCACAGTGACATGAATTATCGTGGCGTGATCAACATGCTCATGATGTGCGGCTGCATAGGTCAATCTGGCGGAGGCTGGGCGCATTACGTCGGTCAGGAAAAGCTTCGTCCACAGACCGGTTGGCTGCCTCTGGCGTTTGCGCTCGACTGGATTCGTCCGCCTCGCCAGATGAACAGCACCAGCTTCTTCTATGCTCACACTGATCAGTGGCGCTACGAAAAATTAGGGATGGACGAAGTGCTCTCTCCGCTCGCAGACAAGAGCAAGTACGGCGGCAGCATGATCGACTACAACGTACGTGCCGAGCGCATGGGCTGGCTACCGTCCGCGCCACAAATGCAAACCAACCCGATGCAGTTGGTAAAGGACGCGCAGGCCGCAGGATTGGAACCAAAAGACTATGTAGTCAAAGGGCTCAAGGACGGCACCGTTGCAATGAGTTGCACAGACCCAGATCATCCGAATAACTGGCCGCGCAATATGTTTATCTGGCGCTCCAATTTGTTGGGTTCGTCGGGTAAGGGGCATGAATATTTCCTGAAGCACTTGCTGGGCACCAGCAACGGAGTGCAAGGCAAAGACCTGGGCAAAGAGGACGCAAAACCCTCTGAAGTTGTCTGGCACGACAAAGCACCCGAAGGAAAACTAGATCTGCTGGTAACGCTTGATTTCCGCATGAGCACAACTCCAACCGCGACTTGGTACGAGAAGAACGATCTCAACACCAGCGATATGCATCCCTTCATCCATCCACTCTCAACTGCGGTCGATCCGGCATGGCAGAGTCGCAGTGACTGGGAGATCTACAAGGGCTTTGCAAAAAAGCTCAGCGAAGTCTGCGTTGGACACCTGGGTGTGGAAAAAGAAGTCGTGCTGACGCCGCTCATGCACGATAGCCCGGGTGAGCTCGGCCAGCCGTTTGAGGTGACCGACTGGAAGCGCGGCGAATGCGATTTGATTCCCGGAAAAACAGCACCTCAAATTGCTGTCGTCGAGCGCGACTACCCTAATGTCTACAAGCGCTTTACCGCCCTCGGCCCATTGATGAACAAAATCGGCAATGGCGGCAAAGGCATCGCGTGGAATACACAAACCGAGGTCAAGCAACTTGGCGAGCTTAACGGGCTCGTGCTGGACGAGGGTGTGACTAAGGGTATGCCGAAAATTGATAGCGACATTGACGCCTGCGAAGTTGTGCTTCATCTGGCACCGGAGACGAACGGTCACGTCGCCGTTAAGGCATGGGAAGCACAGTCCAAAGCGACCGGTCGCGATCACGTCCATTTGGCGCTGCACCGGGAGGACGAAAAAATTCGCTTTCGGGACATTCAGGCGCAACCGCGAAAAATTATCAGCGCACCCACGTGGAGCGGTATTGAGAGCGAGACAGTGAGCTACAACGCGGGCTACACAAACGTGCACGAGTTGATTCCATGGCGCACCTTCACGGGGCGTCAGCAGTTCTATCAGGACCACCCGTGGATGATCGCTTTTGGCGAAGGTTTCTGCAGCTATCGGCCCCCGGTTGACCTGAAAACGACCGGTGGGATACACAACCTACGCAGCAATGGCAACCCGGAAATCCTGCTCAACTTCATCACGCCACATCAAAAATGGGGCATTCACAGTACGTACACCGACAACCTGATGATGCTCACGCTAAGTCGCGGTGGACCGATCATCTGGCTGAGCGAGGACGACGCGAAGAAGGCGAATATTGTTGACAACGACTGGGTGGAATTGTTCAACATCAACGGCGCTATCGCTGCGCGGGCCGTGGTGAGTCAGCGCGTGAATCCTGGCATGGTGATGATGTATCACGCACAGGAGAAGATCATCAACACACCCGGTGCGGAAATCACAGGGGTGCGTGGCGGCATTCATAACTCGGTGACGCGCATCGTGCTGAAGCCGACCCACATGATCGGTGGCTACGCACAGCTTTCCTACGGGTTCAACTACTACGGCACGGTGGGTACCAATCGCGACGAGTTTGTGGTCGTACGAAAGATGAACAAGATCGACTGGCTCGACACACCTGTCGCACCCGAACGTATTGAGCTGGTGCAAGCTCAGGGAGAAAACGCATGAAAGTTCGCGCGCAAATCGGCATGGTGCTCAATCTCGACAAATGCATCGGCTGTCATACCTGCAGCGTGACCTGCAAAAACGTCTGGACGAGTCGGCCCGGCATGGAGTACGCCTGGTTCAACAACGTCGAAACCAAGCCCGGCATCGGCTACCCGAAAGAATGGGAGAACCAGGACAAGTGGAACGGCGGTTGGGTTCGTAAGGCCAATGGCAGCATCGAACCACGGCAGGGCGGCAAGTGGAAGCTGCTCATGAAAATTTTCGCGAATCCAAACCTGCCCGAGATTGATGACTATTACGAGCCGTTCACGTTCGATTACGACCATTTGCAAAGCGCGCCCGAGATGAAGGCGAGCCCGACGGCACGGCCCCGCAGTCTGATTACCGGCAAACAGATGGACAAAATCGTCTGGGGCCCGAACTGGGAAGAGTTGCTGGGCGGCGAATTCAGCAAACGAAGCGCCGATAAGAATTTCGATGGTTTCGAAGCCGCTCAGAAAGCGATGGTCGGCGAGTTCGAAAACACGTTCATGATGTATTTGCCACGCTTGTGCGAGCACTGCCTAAACCCGGCGTGTGTGGCTAGCTGTCCGTCCGGCTCAATCTACAAGCGCGAAGAAGACGGCATCGTTCTTATCGACCAGGATAAGTGTCGTGGCTGGCGCATGTGCGTCAGCGGTTGCCCGTACAAAAAGATTTACTACAACTGGAAGAGTGGCAAAGCGGAAAAATGCATCTTCTGTTATCCACGCATTGAGGCCGGTCAGCCGACTGTGTGTTCGGAAACGTGCGTGGGTCGCATACGCTATCTCGGTGTATTGCTTTATGACGCTGACCGCATTCAAGAGGCGGCGAGCGTTGAGCATGACCGCGATCTGTACCAGGCACAGCTCGATATCTTTCTCGATCCGAACGACCCGAAGGTGATTGCACAAGCGCGTCTTGACGGTGTTCCGGACAAATGGATGGAGGCTGCACGCAAGAGTCCCGTCTACAAAATGGCAGTCGACTGGAAGGTGGCATTGCCACTTCACCCTGAATACCGCACATTGCCGATGGTTTGGTATGTACCGCCACTTTCGCCGATCACTGCCGCCGCAAATGCAGGTCAGGTGAGCAGCAACGGGCAGATTCCAGACGTGAAGCAGTTGCGCATTCCGGTGAAGTACCTCGCCAACCTTTTGACGGCGGGAGACACCATGCCAGTGGAGCGTGCGCTGGAGCGAATGCTCGCAATGCGTGCGTATCAGCGTGGTAAACACGTTGACGGTCACACCAATCTCGAGGTGCTCAAACAGGTCGGCCTCACGCAGGCAGAGGTCGAGGATATGTATCACGTCATGGCGATTGCCAACTACGAAGATCGCTTCGTGATTCCTACGACCCATCGTGAGTACGCCGAGAACACATTCAACGTTCGCGGTGGCTGTGGCTTCACGTTTGGTAATGGCTGTTCTGAAGGTACAAGTACGACGAGTCTCTTCGGCAGCGAGAAGCGCCGCACCATTCCGATCAGAGCGGAGGTCTAGCAATGTTTTCGCCAAAACCACCCGCGATGGCGCTCACCCTGCGAGTGCTGGCGCGACTCCTGAGCTATCCGGATTCAGACGTTCGCGAACATCTTTCGGATATGCGAGGGGTGCTAAACGAAGAAGGCGCTCTGAGCGCCGCGCGGCTCGCCGAACTTGACGCTTTCATCACAAGTATTGAGCGTCAATCCACAATCGATGCGGAGGCTGACTACGTTCAGCTGTTCGATAGTGGTCGCCGCACTTCGTTGCAGCTCTTTGAGCATGTGCATGGCGACTCACGAGATCGCGGCCCTGCAATGATTGATCTCGCGCAGACTTATGAAAAGGCAGGGCTCTACCTTACCGAAGGCGAGATGCCCGATCACTTGCCGGTGGCGCTCGAATACGCGTCTACACAACCGGCGGCTGAGGCGCGTGCGTTTCTTGGTGAGACCTCACACATTCTGAATGTGATCTTTAACGCGCTCGAAAAGCGCAACAGTCGTTACGCCAGTGTACTCGGCGCTTTGCTTGATCTGGCGGGAGAGAAAGCACGTGCCGTCAACGTGCCCGACGAAGAGCCGATTGACGAGACCTGGGCTGAACCCGCCGCGTTTGACGGTTGTTCGTCGCAGGGTCAAGCCCGTCCAAATCAGCCACAAACGATACAGATTGTTCGTTCAACTCACGGTCAAGGAGTCGCGCTATGAATGGCGTCTATGGTTTTCTGTTTCAGGTGTACCCGTACGTGTGTTTCACGGTGTTTTTGTTGGGTAGCCTGCTTCGCTTTGATCGCGACCAGTACACATGGAAGAGCGACTCGTCGCAGATGTTGAGCCCCGGGTTGCTGCGCTGGGGAAGCAACCTGTTTCACTTCGGCATCCTGTTCTTGTTCTTCGGTCACATGGTCGGTCTGTTTACACCACACGCAGTGTACGGAATTTTTATGACCGCAGGTAACAAGCAGATGCTGGCCGTGATAGCTGGTGGTATTGCAGGCTCAATCTGCTTTGTTGGTTTGTCGATGCTAATTTACCGCCGCGTTTTTGACCCACGCATCCGCCTGACTAGCCACGCCACCGACATTGCGATCCTGGTAGTGCTCTGGGTGCAATTGGTGGTTGGGTTGATCACGTTGCCGTTTTCCTGGCATCACGCGGACGGTAGCGTCATGCTCATTCTTGCCGACTGGGCACAACGCATTGTGACGCTGCGACCCGTGGATGCCACCGTGCTAGCCGCGTTGCCCTGGCCGTACCTGTTCCACATCGTGTTCGGCATGACGATCTTCTTGCTGTTCCCGTTCAGCCGATTGGTGCACGTTTGGAGTGGTTTTGCGTCGGTCATGTACCTGTTCCGCCCTTATCAGGTGGCACGCTCACGGCGACTTAATCTGCCTCCAGGCCACAACACGCCACCGGCCCGCAACTGAGAACGTCTGAAGCACCAATGAATATCACCTGTTTTTCCGATTTACTCAGTGCAGCGAAGAGCCAACCTGAACCGCAGCGCCTGCTTTTCGTTTTTGCTGGGGCCGAATTGCCTTCTGCCGCAAACGCCGAGCAGCGTGAGCAATTTGCCAACGGCGAAGGCGGCGAACTGGCGCCGTTGATGTGCGTCGACAAAGCAGTTGACGAGATCGAGCACTTCGATGTGTTGGTGGCCGAGGCGGCCGAGGCGGGTCCGCCGTGGGCTATTGTTTTTACGACCGCGTTGTCAGGCCGTGGCGGAAAGATGCCTACACCGCTTGATGCGCAGGCACCTTTGCAGCAGATGGTCGATTCGATCAAAGCGGGTCGTCTCGATGGCATGTTGCCGTTCAACCGGCGTGGCGAGCCGGTGAACCTTGCGTGACGCAAGAGACAAATTTTCATTAAATTACTCGCACAAGGAAAATGTCATGCGACAAGAAACAAGCGGTGGATGCGGATCAGGATCCGGGCAATGCGGATGCTCGGGCAAAGCAACGGCAGGCGCCGCGAAGCCAGTTGATTCATTGGCTACACAGCCAAAGCAGATTGCACAAAAGTATGACTTCAGCGCTGCTGAGTCGGCCAGCCCAACTGTGGCGGCGACCGGGCACGGCGTACAGGCGAGTGTTAATGGCATCGCTCTGCACGCACCGGGGGATCGCCCCGATGACAACGCGCTTCGGCAGCGCGCCTATGGCGAATTGCTCCGGCAAGAGGCTGTCAGCGCTGGGTTGCTGCCAAAAGAGGACATTGCTACCGACGATGGCATTCAGAGCGAAGCCGCAACCCAGGCGATTGAAAAATTGCTTGAGTCGGTGCTGGTAGTCCCAGCACCCGATGAAGCAACCAGCCGTCGTTTTTTCACGGCGAATCCTTCCCGTTTTCAAAGCGGTGAAGAGGTTTGGGCGCGACATATCCTGTTTGCTGTCACCCCCGGAATGGACGTCGTCCGACTGCGCAATCGTGCGGAAGCCGCGCTTCTCGACGCACGCTGCCGCGACGATAAGGCCGTAGATCGTTTCGCGGCGCTGGCCAAGGAGCTCAGCAACTGCCCTAGCGCGACCGACGGCGGCGACCTTGGCTGGTTGACAACGAGCCAATGTGCGCCTGAGTTTGCACGTGAGGTTTTTGGCCGCACTGAAGTGGGTGTATTGCCGCGTCTGGTTCACAGCCGCTTCGGTTTGCACGTCGTGGAAGTTATTGAACGGAAACCTGGCGAAATGCCTGAATTTGAAGCGGTTCGCGGTGCGGTGGCGCAGGTTTTGCAACAGCAGACCTACGTTACGGCCTTGCGGCAGTATCTGCAGCTAATCGCTGGCGGCGCGCACATCGTGGGCGTCGAGCTTGATGCTGCAGATTCACCACTCGTGCAGTAGGCGAGGGCTAACGCGCGCCCGAATGCTTTTTGGGTAACCGCAGAACTGAATCATGAGTGATCAGCCAGACGAGTTGTTGCAGCGGTTGCGCCGCTTTCACGACGACTATTTTCCCGGCGTTGAAG
>CAJDUD010000018.1_pt1 | contig 23529 bp, 19 predicted proteins | sample 7390161 | NCBI WGS metagenome assembly CAJDUD01 (sample SAMEA7055664, study PRJEB34461) | soil metagenome | biome: terrestrial ecosystem; feature: Peninsula; material: soil | place: Antarctica | collected 2016
CGACGCGAACGCCGCGTCCGTCGCACTAAATCTCACGGGCACTGGCACACCTGCGAGCGGCGCACCGACTACCAAGACCATGGTCGAATATCGGTATGCACCGCTCAACTATTACTTCGTCACGTCGCGCGACGACGACAAGACCGCACTCGACAACATCGCAGATTTTCAGCGAACAGGATTGAGCTTTCCGGTTTACGCCACCGAAGCCGTTGGCAGCAAAGCCATCTCTCGCTTTTATTTTGACAAGGTCGCCGTAAACGGCACGCGCGGCAGCCATTTCTACACCCTGCTCGACAGCGACAAAGCAGCGCTCACTGCGCTGAACCCAAACAATACTGCGACACCCCGTCTGCCGGTCAATGAGGGCGTGGATTCGTGGGCATTTTTTCCGGTCGTTTCAGGACCCGGCGGATCGTGTGCGAGCGGTTTGACGCCGGTGTATCGCCTGTTTCGCGGCAGCGCGCGGTTTCCGGATGATCCGAATCATCGCTTCACCACCAATGTCGCCACGTATGACGCATTCGTTGCGCTCGGCTGGGACGGCGAAGGGGTGAATTTTTGCGTGCCGCAACCGTAGCGAGTAACAACAGCGTTTAAGGCAATAGCGCCTGCAGATTTGCTTCAATTGTGGTTGCACCCGTTGCGGTGGCTTTGACACCGCTAATCAGCGCAGCACCGCGCAAATTGAGCAGATAACGCAGTACCAGCAGGCCATCGGTGGTGGCTTTGACGCTGCCGTCAGCAATGTAGCTCGCTATCGCCGTGGCATTACGTTCGGCATTGACACCGATTGCGCCGGTGGTCAACACCGAGTCGCGCATACCCAGCAAGTAGCGCAGCAACAGCACACCGTCAGTCGTCGCATCAAAATTGCCGTCGTTGTCGATGTCGAGGCTCGGCACAAACGCGCCTGGCACTAGTTCCGCCGTCACGCTGGATGCGCTGGCAGGGGTGCTATACGTGTGTGCTCGTGCGCCCGCGTCCGACCAGGTGCTGAAGCGATATCCATTGCCTCCAAGATTCTGATCCGGTGCGGCCACGGACAGCGCTGCCCCAACGGCCGTTGTCACGGTAAACGGTGTCGCGCGCAATGCGCCGTTGACGTTCAGGCGAAGGCCGGAAGGCGTCGAGTTGAACGTGATATCAACGGTATTGGTGAATCTGATTTTCCTCAGTTGCCCACCACTGCCGTAGGTGACGTAATACAGTGCCTGTGTGTTGCCATCGGGCGCGAAGCGCAATGAAGTGGCCCCTCCCGTAGTGGCGGGTGGGCCGAGGAAGGTGACGGCGGTAGGAATGGGCATCGTCGGCAGGCCCGTCGCGGGAATGATGAAGAGGCTTTTGCAGACATAGTCAGCGATGAGGTACTTTCCGTTGTACGCAGCGGGCCACACGCCGTTCGGCACGAACGCGCCTCCGGTAATGGAGGTGCAATTGGTAACGTCGACCCCCTGCCCGTTGGTGCGCCCGTACGAAAAGACCGGATCGACCATTGCGGGGGGGGGCGGGTTGCACGGTCCTGAGCTGCTATTCACGCCGTTCGCCTCGCGACAATTCCAGCCGTAGTCAGCGCCGGATTGCAATTCATCGACCTCTTCGCGAGCGCCCTGTCCGACGTCGTTGATGTAGGCGCGCACCCCCGACGCATTCGAGTCCATAGTGAAGCGAAACGGGTTACGCAGGCCCCACGCAAAGGTCTCCTGACAATGATTGCCAACGGTCGTCGCGCCGGTGACGTTGCAGCGCCCGCTCGCCGCGCCGATGAACGGGTTGTCCGAGGCAACGGCCCCGCTGCGCGTGATGCGCAGAATTTTTCCGGTCAGAACATGGGTATCGCGCGAGGCGTCGTTGCCGCCCCCACTGCCGGGGCTGGTGCCGTTGTAATCGGTGCCGCCGTCTCCGACACTGATGTAGAGGTAGCCATCCTTGCCAAAATGCACATCCCCGGCGTTGTGATTACCGCCGCGCGCGGGCATGCGATCCACCAGCACGACTTCGGTCGCAGGATCAATGACATCGGCGTTAGCCGCCGTGCCGAGAACGAAACGAGAAACCCGATTCGCCCTGCGATTGAAAGCCGAATACGTGCCGTCCGGCGTGCCATCGCCCGCGTTGGCAGCGGTGTAGTTGGGAGCGGAACAATCGGAGCCGTTGCGAGCGGTGTAATACAGATACACAAACTTGTTGACGGTGAACAGAGGATCGGCCGCGACTCCGAGCAGTCCTGCTTCGCTGACGACGCAGATTTTCGGATCTGCTGAAGTGGTGCCCGTATCGAAGCTTAGCGCGGGGGTCGGCAGCAGCGTGGCGTCCTTATAAACGCGGAGCGCTCCCGACTGACTGGTGATGAGTATTCGGCCATCAGGCGTGAATGCCATTGCCGTTGGGGCCCCCACAGCAGTCACCAGCGTGTCGGTGAACCCGGCGGGATTTATGCCGTTGGCATTGAAATCACAAGCAAAATTCAATACCGCAGATGGCGCGGAATTAACAACTTTTAGAAAAATTGACCTGTGATAACCAATTTATATAGGTAGTATAAACATTAGTTGTAAAGTCGACTTTATAGAATATAGCGACTTATCCCATGCACAGTAGTCATTTCAGCGAAAAGCTGTTGATCTACCTGTAGCGAAAAAACCAACGATTTTCGGCCTCTTAACGGCGCTGCAATAAACCCACCTTGTCCCGCACGCAAACATCGCTACATTAATGCCATGGCACCGGCCGAATGCAATTGGTAATTTCTCCCCACCACAGCCGCCTCACCCGTTGGCTGCCTCCGCACCCAACGCTCGCAAATCTGCGAGCGCTTTGGTGACCGTTCTTTCCTGGCGCGTGCCGATCCCCCTTCTCTCCTCCGCTCCTCCTCGTTCATAAGGAAATTCATGACGCAATCCAAGTCGCGTGTCGTGCCCATTAAATCGCGAGTCGTATCGATCAATTCGCGATCCGCCAAAAACAAGTTGGCATCCGGCAAATTGTTCGTGCTCGATACCAACGTCATGATGCACGATCCGACGTCGCTCTACCGGTTTGAGGAACACGACATCTTTCTGCCAATCTGTACGCTCGAGGAACTGGATAACAATAAAAAAGGGACGCTGGAGGTCAATCGTAACGCCCGTCAGGCCTCGCGATTTTTAGATGAACTGGTCAAGGGTTTCGACGACCAGATTGCCGACGGCATCCCACTCACAACCGCGTCCGGTGGCGCTGCGACGGGACGATTGTTTCTGCAAACTGAGCCACTTTCGGTGCAACTGCCATCGTCGTTCGCCGCCGGAAAGGCCGACAACGAAATCATCGCGGTCTGCCTGCATCTGCGTAAAAAAGAGCCGAAGCGTCACGTCGCGCTGGTGTCCAAAGACATCAACATGCGGATCAAGGCCCGTGCCCTTAATGTTGATGCGCAGGACTATTACAACGACAAGGTGCTGGAGGATTCCGATCTCCTCTACACCGGCATGTCTGAGCTTCCGAAAGACTTCTGGGAGAAGCACAGCAAAGGCGTTGAGAGCTGGCAGCAAGGCGGTTCCACCTTCTACAAAATAAGCGGTCCCGCCGTGGCCAAGATGCTCGTCAATGAGTTCGTCTACACCGAAGTGGATACGCCGTTTTATGCACGAGTGATCGCGATCGAAGGCAAGATCGCCACACTGCAAACGCTGCGTGATTTTGGTCATCACAAAAATTCCGTGTGGGGCATCACCGCGCGCAATCGCGAACAAAATTTCGCACTCAATCTGCTGATGAATCCCGACATCGATTTCGTGACGCTGATCGGTCAGGCGGGCACCGGCAAGACGCTGCTAACGCTGGCGGCAGGCCTGCAATTGACACTCGATCAGAAGATTTATAACGAGATCATCATGACCCGCGTCACGGTGCCAGTCGGCGAAGACATCGGCTTTTTACCGGGCACCGAAGAAGAAAAAATGACCCCGTGGATGGGCGCACTGGAGGACAACCTCGAAGTGCTCATGGGTGCGGATAAAGAAGCAGGCGAATGGGGACGCGCGGCTGGTAACGATTTGATCCGCTCACGCGTAAAAGTGAAGAGCCTGAACTTCATGCGCGGTCGCACCTTCCTCAACAAACTGCTCATCATCGACGAGGCGCAAAACCTGACGCCCAAGCAGATGAAAACGCTCATCACGCGCGCAGGTCCAGGCACCAAAGTAGTCTGCCTCGGCAACATCGCACAGATTGATACGCCGTACCTGAGCGAGGGTTCATCGGGCCTGACCTACGTGGTAGACCGACTCAAAGGCTGGGCGCACGGCGGACACGTTACGCTGCAACGCGGTGAACGGTCTCGATTAGCGGACTACGCTGCTGAGGTTTTGTAGAACAGCGCAAACACTCAACGCACAACAACGAAACTTGTTTTGCAATGAATTCAAGTGGCGTCGAGTCGACGCCACAAAGTTCACAATCAGCATTCTCGCTACCGCGAAAAAGAACGCTCAACGCAAACCCGGCGACCGATCAACTGCGATCAGGCGATCTGCACAACACCGGGCTGGACCGCGACTTCGACTGGGGTTTCAGCCACTCCAGCCGCGCGCGACCGATTCAAATTACCTTTGATCCAATTGACCAGCGGCACCCACGCCTCAATCTGCTGCTCAGTTCGCGAAGCGGGTAGATCGTAGATTGACACGCCATCACGCGCGCACTGCGGGTACACCACGCTGTCGGGCACAAACATCACGATCGGAAGCCCGCTACGCTTGAAAAAGTTGTTCAGCTCTTGCGCCATGCGTGTGCGGCTGTCAGTACGACTGCCGACCAGCCCAATCGCCACTTTTCCAGACTGCACGTTCGGATCGGCGTGAAGCTTGATCAAAAATTTTGCGGTCGCTTCGATATCAAACACCGAAGGATTCACTGGCACCAGCACGCAATTCGCGCGCGACAGAAGATAAGTCCGATCAGCCCGACGCAAGCGGGCATGGGTGTCAATCACCATCCACTGCGGCGCGAAAGTACGCAGCTCTTCCATGTCGGTCTGTTCGTTCCACGACATGATCTTGGGCAACATTCCAGGGCGGCGCGACAGCCAATTGGTGGCCGACTGCTGCATGTCGAGATCCATGATCACAACGCGCTGCTTGGTCGAGGCGAGCATCCCTGCGATATTCGTGGTGAGCGTAGATTTACCGGCTCCACCTTTGGGATTAGCTACGAGTATGGTGAACATGCGAGAAGTGTACCGTCCTATCGATGCGCCGTGGCCGAGTGATGCGCCGAGCCAGCTTTGGCAGTAACGCGTTGCTGCAACCAATGAAAAATCGGCGGCCAATCCGACCACGCCTCTTCTGCGCGTGAGCGTGGCAAATCAAAAATGGAGAGGCCGTCGCGCGCTGCGTGCACGTACAACTGCGAGTCGCGCACATGCGAAATCACATCGAGCGATAACGGCGATAGAAAATCGTCCAGATCGGATGCGGCAACTGTACGTCCATCAACCTTCGAACCGACGATAGCGATTGCCCGTTTGCCATCTCTAACTGGCTTCAATCCAGCCAGTTCGGTCAAAAAATCGGCGGTCGCTTCAAAATCAAACGTCGACGTTGACACAGGCACCAGTACCGCATCAGCCGCCTTCACTAGCTCTGCTAACTCCGGTCCGTGTATGCCAGCAGGTGCGTCGATCACAAGCCACTGCGGGGCGTATTCGCGAATGATTTTGCTATCGGTATCGGGCAATGCACCGCGAACTTCGGGGAAGCCGCGCGGGCGTCGCTTCAGCCAGCGCGCCGCCGAGCGCTGCCGATCATGGTCAAGGACAACTACTCGTTGACGTTTACCGGCCAGATAAGCGGCCAGAGTCGTGGCAATAGTTGTCTTACCCGAGCCGCCCTTTGGATTGGCTACAAGAACCGTAAACATTGCGCTCAAGTCCCCCGCTCCTCACATGATGGTCGCAGTATAGGCTAGGAATGATGCACAAAACCAATGGCATAGCCCCTTGGGCAGCAACTAGGGGCGATTCAGCGATTTCTTCAGAAAAGCTTCAAACCGGGTGTAGAACTCAACGCGGTTTTCAAGCTTCACGTATCCGTGCCCCTCGTTCGGCTTGACCATCCACTCGTAGGGTTTGCCAAGTTTTTCGAGCGCTTCGCGCATACGTTCACCGTGAATGATCGGCACCCGTCGATCCTCGCCGCCGTACGCCATGAACACCGGCGCCTTGATTTTGTCGGCGTTTTGCGCAGGCGAAGTGGCACGCAATTGCGCCTTGTCGCGATCAGCATCACCGACCATGATGGGCAAAAGATAACGATTGAAGTCGCTGTCGCTACTGTCCGACCACGTAACCGAGTGAAAGAGTTGCAAGTCAGTAACGCCCACGTAATTGCCTGCACATTGAAAGAGGTCAGGCGTTTTTACTAACGCCTCGAGCGCAGCGTAGCCGCCGTAGCTCGCGCCGTAGATGCACATGCGCTTGGGGTCAGCGATGCCCTGCTTAACAGTCCACAGCGCAGTATCAGTGACGTCATCCTGCATCGCGAGGCCCCATTGTTTGAAGCTTGCGAGAAGATGCTTCAAACCGAGGCCCGTCGTGCCGCGAAAATTGGGTTGAATCACGGCGTAACCACGCGAAGCAAAGAACTGCGCCTCCGCCGCCCAACCCCAACTGGTCAGCGGAACCCACGGCCCGCCATGCACAATCACGAGAAGCGGCAACATTTTTGGCGGCACACCACGCGGCAAAGTGAGCACCGCCGAAAGCGGCAAATCATCACGCGCAAAAAATTTGACTACGCGCGATTCCGCCATGGCGGCAGGTTTGATCCAGGGCCGCGAATCAATAAGAAACTCCAGCTTTCGTGTACGGAAATCAAACAGATAGACCGTGCCTGGATTGCGATCCGAATACGAAAAAACCAGCATGCGCTTCGCCTGCTCTGGCGGCACAAAGCGGTTAACGGCGTTGGGCAAAGCACGATCCACCTCGCGTTGTAGGGCGGCCCACGAATCATCAAGCCACGTCATTGCGTAGCGCTCGCCGGTTGACATCGCACCCACCAACTTCTTCGATACCGGATCGAACACGACACCCGTCATATCGTAGTCGTCGCGGCTTGCCAGCACCTGTTGCGTCTGACCCTGCTCATCCAGGCGAATCACTGCGTTGGTCAGCCGCGAACCCGCCAACGCAGCTGGGGAGCGATCCTTGAGTCCAAAACCGATCAATGTGCCGTCGTAGCTCACCGCCGATACCCAATTCGCAGGCTCGCGGAAATCGCCATCGAACGTAGTCGACCACGGCGATTTCTCATCACGCCGGTAGAACTGCTTAACCTGAGTGCCCTTCGTCGAATAAGCAGCGCGCGGTCGCCCTTCCTGATCGAGCGCCCATGCCTGAACATCACCGGGATTGTCGTAGCTAAGTAGCGTTTTCCGTGCCGTCCGCGTGTTCAGGCGGTACACATCACTGCTATCAAAATTGCGCTCATTGGACGCAACGATCAGGTCATCGGAACCGTCAGCGAGCGTAGTCATCACGCGCGTATTTCTGGGTCGCATCTGAAGCGCCGCGCCATCCCCTAACGGCAGCGCCAGGCGCCGCGCATTAGTCGCGTCCCGATCAATCGCGAACAGCCCGCCAGTGCGCCACGGGCTCACCATACCCGCTGGATCGAGAACATTGCCTGTCACAAATGCCAGGCGCTGTGAATTTACCCAATGAAATTCAACGATATCGGCATCCGGCACCGTCGCAACCATGGTCGAAGTTCGCTTTTCAAGGTCGATCACAGCGAGTCCGAGGCGCGAGCCGCTGTTCGCGAGAAAACCCAGATAGTTTCCGTCCGGCGAAAGCGCGGGCCGCAATACGTCAGGTAAGCGGAAAAAGTCCGCGGCAGGAATAGTCGATGACGCGGGCGTAGGCTGCGCCGACACTCGCGTTATGAGCATGCTCAAAAAAAGTGCGGACCACGCCAATGAAAGCAATATTCTCATTAACTTAAGTTTCCATCAGGCTAGCGATTCCACAAGCCGCATTGCGACGAATGACGAAGCCCATGGACAGAACGCGTGCTCGCCGAGCCGTTGGCCGACGACCCAGCCTCACATTTGCTTGAACAGATAGAAAAAGTGCCGACTTACGCCAATTTTTTCATTCGATCCCCGCAAAACGATGGAGTGCTTTTCAATGCCGTCGCGCGTGATTTTGGCGATGCGGCGCACGTTGACAATGGCCCCCCGATGCACCTGCCAGAAAATATCCGGGTCCAGTCCGCCGGTCAGCTCTTTCAGCGGCGTACGTATGAGTACGTCTTCGGTATCCGTGACGACACGGGTGTACTTTGTGTCTGACTGAAAAAAGATCACGTCATCAACCGGAAACATGCGTACATCCTGTCCGATCAGCGCCTTGATCCACTTGATTCGTTCGGTCGAACCGGGCTCGCGACTGCTGATCAGGTGTGCCACCGGCGTCACATCATCGGGCGGCACAGCGGCGCTATCGAGCAACCGTTGAAGCGTGACGGTGAGTCGGTCTTCCTCGATCGGTTTTAACAAATAGTCCACCGCGCCGCGCTCAAAGGCTTCGATGGCAAATTGATCATACGCCGTACAAAAGACAATCTTTGCGCCATCGCCAATTTCAGTGGCCACCTCAAGCCCCGACTTCACAGGCATGCGAATGTCAAGAAAACAAACATCAGGTTCTGTTGCGACGTACTGCGCCAACGCATCCTCGCCATTGACCGCCTCGGCAACAATTTCAAACGATTCCACGTGCGCCGCAAGTAACTCACGCATACGCTCGCGCATCAACGGTTCATCATCGGCAAACAGGCAGCGAATTTTTTTCATATTTTCTGCTCAACTCAGTTTCAGATTATCCGTGGAATAGTCAATGCCGCGATACATCCGTGCGGCGTATTTTGCGTGAGCTTGACGTGCGCATCCGTGCCGTAAATCGCCTGCAAACGCTGCGCAATATTCGACAAGCCAAGGCCACCTCCGATTTCGCTACTCTCTGTCGAGATGAGCCCGACGCCGGTATCGCTCACGGAAATCACAACGGCGTCGCCTTCACGCACCGCACGCACATCGACGCTTCCACCGGCGGCGGCGGGTTCAACGCCGTGCTTGATGGCGTTCTCCACCAGCGTCATCACGAGCGCTGGCGGCAACTCAAAATCCGCAATCTCCGGATCAGTATGCACAGCAAACGTCAGTCGATCTCCCATGCGCGTCTGCATGATCGAGAGATAGGCCGCGACCTGTTCCAGTTCACGTTTCAGCGCGCTGCGATCTTCCCGCATCGACGGTATAGACATTCGCAAAAAGCGAACCAGGTGCCCAATCAACTTTGCGGCGTCGGGCGCACCTTTTTGTGATAGCTGCTGCGCGGACGCGAGTGTGTTGAACAAAAAATGCGGTTCGATCTGTGCCTGCAAAAGGCGCAAGCGAGTTTCCGTCAATTGCCGCTGAACATCGCTTTCATTAATTTCAACGGACAGTCGTTTATTGGCAATTGCCAACCGTTGTGCACGCAAATACACAATGGCTGCAGCCACTGCCGCGTACAACAATCCCGCAGAAAGGCCCGCCACCAGCGTCGCCTGAAAGCGCAAATAGAACGTCTGTCGCAGATCGTTGCCGTAGTAACGATCCAGTGTTGCGCCGATCAAAATGGCGACAAACACGGCTGCAATCGGCGCAGAAATCACAATGTGAATCAGCTTTCGCGCGAGGCTCGCATTCGGCGACAACACCGGAATGATGGCGAGGCCAATCAGAAAGAACAGTACGTTTAGCGCAGGCCATGCCTCAAAAAATGCGATGTCGGGAACGACCCAGGCAGCGAGAACCGCGAGCAGTAACGCCGCTGGTATCGACAGGAACAGCCAGCGCCAGTAACGCGGCAATTCAGCGGTAGTCGCGCGGCGATCCTGCGGCATCGTTCGAAGCGTCGCGCCGCTAGAAAACCTGACGCCCCGCCCACCAGGCAATCGCGGCGATAAACGCGGTGGCCGGAATTGTCAAAACCCACGCCCAGATGATATTGCCCGCTATGCCCCAACGTACCGCTGATAATTTTCTCGCCGCCCCGACACCCACAATTGCGCCCGTGATCGTGTGAGTGGTCGACACGGGAATGCCGAAAGTCGAAGCGATAAACAAGGTTATCGCTCCGCCCGTTTCAGCGGCAAAGCCACCGACGGGTTTTAGCTTGGTAATCTTTTGTCCCATCGTTTTGACGATGCGCCATCCACCAAACAAAGTTCCCAGCGAAATCGCCAGATAACAGGCAATGACAACCCAATACGGAAGCGATTTAGGGTCACTGGTCGCCATGCCCGCCGTGATCAATAACAACCAGATAATGCCAATCGTTTTCTGGGCATCATTGCTGCCATGACCGAGGCTATACAACGCGCACGAAACGAGCTGCCCGCGGCGAAACCATTTGTCGACGCCCCACGGGGTACTACGCCGGAACATCCACGAAATCAACAGCAATATCAATGCGCCAAATACAAAACCCATCAACGGCGATAGCAGAATGAACAGCACCGTTTTTCCGATGGCGGCGCCGTTGAGCGCGCCAGTACCTGCCTTGGCGACGGTTGCGCCGATCACACCGCCGATCAGTGCGTGCGATGACGACGATGGGATGCCGTAGAACCATGTGATGATGTTCCATGCGATAGCCCCAACCAGCGCGCCAAAGATGACGTGATAGTCCACGACATGCGGGTCGACCATGCTGCCGATGGTGGCCGCCACGTGCAAACCAAAAATTCCGAGAGCAAGAAAATTAAAGCACGCTGCCCAGAGCACGGCCTGACCAGGCTTCAACACACCTGTTGAAACGATGGTGGCGATGGCGTTGGCGGCATCGTGAAAACCATTCATGAAATCGAACGCGATTGCGAGCGCGACGAGTAAGACAATGACCCAGAGAGCAGCAGCGGTTGTGTACATAGCGAATCAGTTGATGAGGGCTTACGCGTTCTCGAGCACGATACCCTGCATCACATTAGCGACGTCTTCGCAGCGATCAGTCACAGTCTCCAGCAACTCGTAAATCGCCTTCATTTTGATGAGCTGGATCGCATCTCGCTCCGTGCGGAAAAGCTTCGAAATCGCGCTTCGCATCACGTGATCGGCGTCGGATTCGAGGCGATCAATTTCTTCGCAAATTTTGAGAATGGTCGCCGCGTTTTCCATGTTAGAAAGCAGCACAACCGCCGACTTGACACGTTCACAGCACTGCAAACATAGCTCTGCCAATTGTTTCGCCTCAGGCGGAACGGCCTTAATGTCATACAGCGAGACCGATTCTGCCGCATCCTGCATAAGGTCGAGCACGTCGTCCATGTTCGAAATGAGCCGATGAATTTCTTCGCGATCCAGTGGCGTGATGAACGTTTTATGTAGCAGCTGAATCGTTTCCCGGGTGTAATTGTCGCCTCGCCTTTCGATGGCATCGATCGCGTTGGCGTGGTCGCGCAAGTCAGTGGCGCCCTCGCCAAGCGCGTTCATCAGCGCAACCAGTTCCTTGCCGCCTTCGACGATTTCATGTGCATGCAAATTGAACAGCTCGAAAAAGCGGCCTTCCGTGGGCATGAAGCGACCAAACATACGTATTCCCCGTGTTCAATGTAGCGGCGATTCTAACGGTCAGCCCCGGATCACTATAGTTTCCCCATATTCGTCAATCAGCTCGGCAAGCTTTCGGATGGTCAGCGGTGCGGAGCCCTCAGCCTTGTTGTTGACAATGACATAAGCGTCCTGATTGCCGATCGTCGCCGCGATTACAAGTTCGGCGATTTGCGCCCGACCCTCGGGATCCTCATCGACGAGTGTATTAAACGGCGCGTAGCGCTCTTTCGCCTCCTCGTACTTCATTCCTGAGTGCAAGCTCCAGCGGATGACAAGTGGCGAGATTCCCGACTCTCGCCAGTAGCGTGACTGATCAAGCGCGGAGGGCATGCGTGCGTGAATAGCGATGCAGTGCGTCGCGCCACCCGCACATAGGGCAGCCAGATAGTCATCCGTCAACAATTCGGGATCGCGCACTTCCACTGCGTAAAACGCAACCCCTGACAACACAGGCAGAGCGAGCAAAAACTCCGCCAAAGCATCAGCAAATCGCACCGGTGAGCGCGTAAAGCGCGGCCCGAGCGGTGGAAACTGAAACACCAATGGTCCGCACATTTCAGCCAACCCGCGAGTGGCTGGCAGCACAAATTGCGCCGTAGCCAGACTCGCATTCAAAAACGCGTCGTTGTCCGTCCAACGCCCATCGTCGCTGCGCAGGCGTGGCCCGGTGAACAACATCGGCGCTTTCACCAGAAAGCGAAATGACGGGGACACAGTGCTCGCCTGCTTGGCATAACTACGATAGTCCGCCTCCGCGATCGGGGCATAGAACGTGCGATCAATGCCGACCGTACGGAGCAGGGGATGCGCGGCATAGGCAGCCAGACCGCGCCTTGCCAGCGCCGAGTCTGGGTAAGCTGATGCGTACACAGAATTAGCCCAACCGGGAAAACTCCACGACGATGTACCGAGATGAATACGCGATGAAAGCTGACCCGCGAGTCGCACTAAATCGTCATCAGGCACCGCTGGTTCGATGCGGATAGTTCGTGCTGCCGCCGCCTTTGCCGTATCTGGGGATTTGGGTTCAGGCAGCGGATCCGTGACACCGGGTTCGCCGAAAAGATCAAACTGATTACGACTCATGCCAGCGGTAGGGCGTCACATTGACTCAGGCGCAAGCAACCGGGTCGTCTGCGGCGCATGTCGCTCGCGCGCTACTCGTACCTCGATGCGGGTGGATACCGCTTCGTCGGCTCGGGCTTCGGCACCAGCTCCAGCTTCGCCTCAACCACCTGCACATTGCTCAATTCCATCTTCACGCGGCGCGGCCCGCTTGGCGTAACTTGACCCGGGATCAGTACGCTCGGATGCATGATGTAAACGTCGTATTCACCGGCAGGCACACCCTCGATGACGGCCGACCCGGCGCGACTCGTTTTGGCAAACCATGGACTGTCAACAACATAGATATGCGCGCTCATCCAGTCATGAATCAGGCATTGCAGCGTCACCAATCCAACTTTATCCAGCAAGGTCGGTTCTGGCTCTTTACGCGTGTACACCTTGAACTCAAACGCACTAGGCCCCGACAGCACCTTGAGGTGATGTTCAGTCATATCCCGGTTCGGAAAGCGCATGCGAGTGCCAGCCTGCACGATGGACACGTAAGGCTCGAACTTAAACGACTGCTGCTCAACAATGGCAGTGGTGGAGGCAGCCACTGTCGGTGCGCTCCTGCCTACCGGTAGCGCATAGACCACCGCGTTGACTACCGGGTTGCCGTTGCGATCCTTGATTTGGGCGACCAGCGTGCCTGCGTTCACCGACGACGAAAATGCCCCAGTCAGCACAATTGCGGCGATCCAGGGTGATTTCAGTTGAGACATTTAGGGCTTTCGACTGCGTTTCGAAGAAGGGTTAAATAGCTACATTAACGAAATCTACGTTAACTTTGCGCTTAAGTCATCTGTCATTTGCCATATGCCCTATTTTGCTAAATTACTCTGGGTGCTGCCGGTCAGCCTTTGCGCGCTTCCATTGCTGCCTCTGGCGCTGTGGCGGGCGAATTGGCGAGCCTGCGAGGGCGTCCTCGAAATCTCAAGCCCGGCGCTATCCTGGTTTCTGCACGCGCCTTGGTTTCGGGTCATGAGCGGCGGCACCGGATTTGCCGCAGCCACGATCGGTCACGTTATCGTGGCTCGCAACGCGGAGTGCATGGCCGACTGTCGCGTGCACGAACATGTGCATGTTCGGCAGTGCGAACGCTGGGGAGTCCTGTTTCCGTTTGCCTACATCGGCGCTGGGCTTTACGCCGCATTCAAGGCGAAGCACTGGGGCGCGTATTACTGGAACAATCGCTTTGAGCGAGAGGCACGGGCTGCCGAGACACGATAAGTGTTTTATGGAGGGTTACGATATGTCTGACACATCGCCGCTGCAATCATCGATTCTCCAGTCGCCCGCTGACGGCTTGCTGATCGACGCGATCACGTACACGCTGCTGGCCAAAGCTGCTGCCCGCGCCGAAATCCTCCGACAGCACGTCGCCCAGATCGAAGCCTACATTTCGGCACGGCCACATGAGCGGGCCTGGACCTGCACACTCTTAATGGGCACTGACGGAGCACACATCTTTCGCGGCGGCGTTGGCCATTCCCTGGTCATCGACGGCGTTGGCCGCCTCTGGCAGGCCCGCAGTTATGAGGACTTTGAGACGACGTACATCATTGCCGATGGCCGATGTGACATCGCTACGCTAACGCCCGTGTATGAAGAGATGCGGCTATACCGTGTAAACGTGAGGCAGTCCACACAGGTCTAGCCAACGTCTAGGATTGCCGCCCTCTTTGGCAACGGACCGCGTCGTGCTGTTGGACGGCTAGTCGTCGTCCGGCATGTAACCAGGCAAAACAGCAATCAAATCATGCTCGGTTGTTTCTACCACCATAACCTTTACGATGTCGCCTACTTTGAGCGAATCGGCTTTCTGCACATGCACCATGCCGTCGATTTCCGGCGCGTCGGCCCACGACCGGGCGACGGCGATGTTGTCTTGAACATCGTCAACGATCACTTCGATTTCGCGGCCGATTTTGGCGCGCAAAAGCGTTTCAGAAATCTCGGCCTGCACTTCCATGAACCGCTGGCGACGCTCTTCTTTCACTTCATCCGGCAACGCGCTCGGAAGATCGTTAGCCGTCGCCCCGTCGACCGGTGAATAAGCGAAGCAACCGACGCGATCAATCTGCGCTTCTCGCAGGAAATCGAGGAGTTCTTCAAATTCGGCTTCGGTCTCGCCGGGGAAGCCGACAATAAACGTGGAACGAATAGTCAAATCAGGACAAGCCGCACGCCAGGCCTGAATGCGCTCGATATTTTTCTCACCACTGGCCGGGCGTTTCATGAGCTTCAAAATGCGTTGATTCGCGTGCTGGAACGGCACGTCGAGGTATGGCAACACGCGTCCTCCGCTCGCCAACGTTGACTGCGCCATCAGCGGAATGACGTTGTCCACACTTGGGTACGGATACACGTAGTGCATGCGCGTCCACACGCCGAGCGATCCGAGCGCTTCGGCGAGTTCAAGCATGCGCGTCTTGACCGGTTTGCCGTTGACGAAATCGGTGCGGTACTTCACGTCAACACCATATGCCGACGTGTCCTGCGAAATCACCAGCAGCTCTTTAACGCCCGATTTCACGAGCGATTCCGCTTCGCGCATCACTTCGCCTATCGGACGACTCACCAGATCGCCGCGCATCGACGGGATGATGCAGAAGCTGCACCGATGATTGCAGCCTTCGGAAATCTTTAAGTACGCGTAATGTTTTGGCGTGAGCTTGACGCCGTGATCCGGCACCAGATCGATGAATTTATTGTGCGGTTTTGGCAAGTGCAAATGCACCGCGTCCATCACTTCGTTCGGCGCATGCGGACCGGTGACGGCGAGCACTTTTGGATGAATGTTACGGATGAAATCACCATCCTGTTTGGCGCCGAGGCACCCGGTGACGATGACCTTTCCGTTCTCGGCAAGCGCTTCGCCGATGGCATCCAAAGATTCGGCAACAGCGTCATCAATGAAACCACACGTGTTGACCACGACCAGATCAGCATCGGCATAATCGCCGACGGTTTCATAGCCCTCGGCTTTCAGACGCGTAAGCACCTGTTCGCTATCGACCAGCGCCTTTGGGCAGCCGAGCGAGACGAATCCGACTTTGTGAGTAGTAGCGGTAGCTGTTACGGTGTTCATAATGCTGAGAGCGCGACCGAATCAGCGACCGCCTTGATTTGAATTATTTTTTCTCGCCGGGAAACCCCGGAAACGCGAAACCAGGGAAAAACTGTTTGGTGCTCTCTTGCATCTTCTGCTGCATGTCGAGGAACATCTTGCTTGATTGTTCAAGGTAGTTGCCCATTACGCCCTGCATCGCAGGAGCCTGCGTCGCCATGAACTGCTGCCACGCGTCAGAGCCGACTTTGGTTGAATCACCGCCAGCGCCGCCGACCATTGTGCCGCCCTGATCGGTGATCTTCTTCTGAAAATCCATGAAGGCGCGAACGTTCTGCTCGAACAGTCCGCCGACCACACCTTGCATCGCACCGCCGTAAAAACGGATCATCTGCGCCAGCATTTCATTCGAGAACATTGGCATACCGGCGGCCTCTTCTTCGAGAATGATTTGCAGCAGGATGGCGCGCGTCAGCTCATCATTGGTCTTGGCATCGCGCACCTGAAACGGCGTGTTCTCAACCACCATTTGTCGAACGTCTGTCAACGTGATGTAGCCGCTGGTGGCGGTGTCGTAAAGCCGCCGGTTGGGGTACTTTTTGATGATGCGCATCGCTGAGCGTGCGCCACGTGCAGCGCTAGAAGCGGCCTTGGTTGCCATCGGGGGTGTCCGTTATTTGTGCAGTGCGCAATTGTAGTGCAGCCAAAAGCGCCTCTGTTTGCGGGTTACACCGGAGTTCAACGACTCACCTCGTGCTTCCGTCTACAGCGGGGACTGCGGTAATGCCGTCGCGTGCGCAGGCATTCTCGGTAGCTCACATTTGGGGTTGAACTCTAATATGCTGCACCGCAACAAAATATTCTTGACTTGTCAGGTGTGCGCCCCTAACATTCTATTTGTGCGCTGCAACATAAGTTTGATTGGCGGCTCACCGCTACCGGCTCCTAGCCGCTGATACGCAAACTTAATTGCCCAACCTCATTATTAAAGGAAATCCATCATGATCCCAATGTTCGAACAAGCCGCTGAAATGAATCGTGCTTACATGGCCAACATGCTCAAAGGTTTTGACGCTGCTGTTGCCTACAGCACCAAAGCATCGTCTTTTGGCGTTAAAGCTGTGAACGATTTTGCCACTGCTACCGCTGCTGACCTGCACGCGCTTGCTGCTGTGAAAACGCCTCAGGACATCGTTCCTTTGCGCGCCAAGCAAATGGAAGAAAAAGCTGAGTGGGCAACCACCACAGGCCGTCAAGCGCTCGACATGATGTCTGCTGCTCAAACGGAAGCCATGCAATTTGCGGAAGCCCAAGCCGCTGATGCTGCCAAGGCGTTCTCTGCCAATATCGACAAGCTCGCTAAGAGCGCCCCACAAGGCGTTCCCGGTGCTGAGTACGCCATGTCTGCAATGAAAGCCGGCGTTGAAACGTCAATGGCTGCTTTTGAAACCGTTGCTAAAGCAACCAAAGAAGGCGTTGAATACGCTGGTACGCAAGTTAAAGCAGCTGCTAAATCCGCTCCAAAGCGTAAGTAATTTTCAATTACTGACCGAACAAGCGCCCGAGCTGGTAATCAGCCGGGCGTTTTTTCGTTGTGGATGCCGACTATTAGGATCGCGCCAATCCTACCCAAACAGGTAGTACCGCGACACCCATCGTCATGAGACGCTACAGATGTCCTCTGTGACGATGACTCAAGGGGCGCAACCCCTCCTCGAAAATAGCGACCTTGACGTCCTTCAGCCCGCACGGCTTGCCATGCGGGCTTTTTCTTTTGGAATGTAGGACTGACTCATAGCGTGCGGCGGCAACCTCGACAGACCGGCGAAGTCGCAATCAGAAACGCCACGAATGCGTCGACGACCGTGGCTGCTTCCCGGGATTCATAGACAGGATATCGGCTATCAGCTTTTTTCTGAAAGCACGACTGCACGAGGGCTAGCGTCGATTTTCGTCAGAAGTCAACTTAAGGCAATATCAATCGATCGCCCCGGAGCAGCGGTCATCTCCTAGTCAAGCTGTATACCCAACCGCTTGATAATTGCGCCCCATTTCTTCATGTCGGCGTCGAGCATCGCCCTGAATGCGGCAGCGGTTCCGCCACCGGGCGACATGCCAGCCAGCACCAGCCGTTCGCGGATCGCTGGATCGGCGAGTACAGCATTCACGTCGGCATTGATTTTGGCGACGACATCGGCGGGCATTGTTGATGGACCGAAGAAGCCGTTCCAGGCAACTGCTTCAAAACCTTTCACCGTTTCCGAGATGCTCGGTAACTCTTTGAGCGGTTCGAATCGTCCGGCGCTGGTCACCGCAATTTGACGGATGCGGCCGCTTTGAACGTGTGGAGCGATACCGGACGCGACGGCAAACAGTAGCTGCGTGTCGCCATTGGCGGTAGACAATGCGGCGGGTGGTGAGCCATTGAACGGGATGTGCTGCGCCTCAAAGCCCGCTTCCGTCTTAAACAACTCCATCGCCAGGTGTGACGACGAGCCATTGCCGACGCTCGCGTAAGAGAGCTTACCGGGGTTGGCTTTGCCGTACGCGATGAGATCGGCCACCGACTTGATTGGCAGCGCCGCGTTCACCGCAAGCACGTTCGGTTGCGTCGTCGTGATGACGATGGGCGTTAGATCTTTCACCACGTCATACGGCATCTTCTTATAAAGGAAAGGGCCAAACGCGGTCGGACCGGGGAAGCCGATCACGATCGTGTGGTTATCGGTCGATTTCGCGGCAACGTCAACGCCAATCATGCCTCCCGCACCTGGTTTCGGGTCAACAACGACGGGTTGTCCCCACTTCGCCCCGAGTTTTTCGCCCAGCACCCGGGCAACAAAATCAAGTGACGACCCCGCCGGCGCAGGGACGACGATACGAACGGGTTTCGTCGGCCAGGATTGGGCGAAGCAGGCCGTTGAGACGGCCGCTGAAACGGCGGCTGCGGCGAGCGCGGCGATGAGGGAACGAGTTTTCATGGGTGTAGTTGAGTTTGGCAGGGTTGGCGAAAGTCGCTAAGCGTAGCGCAACGCGTTTCCGACCGCAGTGCTACAGTGCCGAGGTGTGAAAGCACGCGCAGAATTTCTAGTAAGTCTCCAGATGCAACCGACCGTCACGCTTAAGCGCTTGATGAAGCGTTGGCCAATCGAGTCCGTTTTCGACCGCCGTGTCACCTAGGGCGAGGAGCACGCCGGCCTCCATGCCCTTCAGTCCGCAAACGTAGATGTGCGTGTTTGCGTCCCTGAGCAACGTCGCAACCGCATCTGCACGCTCGCGCATCACGTCCTGAACATAGCGCTTGGTCTGATCCAGCGCACGCGAGAACGCGAAGTTGATGTCAATAAAATCCTTAGGCAGATTCATGAGTGGCCCGAAATACGGCAACTCTTCTCGCGAACGCGCGCCGAAAAACAGCATGAGTTTGCCGCCGTTCTCCGTGCCCGCAAGTCGCAGTCGACGACGACGCTCCGTCATGGCGCGCATCGGTGCGCTGCCAGTCCCGGTGCAGATCATGAGGATGTTGCTCGGCTCGCTGTTGGGCATCAAAAAGGTCGCGCCGAACGGGCCGATCACCTGCACCGTGCTGCCTTTTTTCAGGTCACACACATAGTTCGACGCGACGCCGCGCACCGGCCTGCCGTCGTAATCGGTCGTCACCCGCTTTACCGTCAGCGAAACATTGTTGTAGCCCGGTCGCTCGCCGTCGCGTGGACTGGCAATGGAGTACTGGCGCGCGTGATGTGCGCGTCCCTGAGCGTCGACGCCGGGCGGAATAATGCCCAGCGATTGCCCCTCAAGTACCGGGAAATTCACGCTTCCGAAATCAAGCACGATGTGATGCGTATCGCTCTCGGTGCCGAGTTGAGTGACGCGGAAATTGCCGCTGACCGTCGCGGTGATTGCGTTCTTGATGCCGTGAAGGTTAACGGTCGGAGCCGCCGCAGAAGCCGGAGCGACCGCTGAACCAAGACTCGCGTCGGCGGCGTTGGTTTGCTGTTCGCCGTCAACCTCATGATCGAGTGCGGCAGCAGCATCTGCTGGCAACTCGGCGAGCAGTATTTCCTTGGGCAACTCATCCCAAGTCAATTGATCGGCGGTCCGATAGGCCGCCACGCGCAACACGGTGCGCCAGTTGTCAATTGACCCAGTCGGGCACGGTGATATGCACGCCATGCAGTGATTGCAGATATCCGCGTCCACCACGTAATTGCGCGAATCATGCGTAATCGCATCGACCGGGCAAGTGTCTTCGCAGGTGTTGCAGCGAATGCAGATTTCAGGGTCGATCAGGTGTTGTTTGAGGACTTCGGTAGTGGTGCTCATAAAGTCGTTTTTTTCCTGAACGTCGGTAGGGTGGGCACCCCGTGCCCACGAGACTGTCGACATTGTCAACGGTGGGCAGAGGCTGCCCACCCTACTCGTCCGTCCGCCTAGTTAAATCGTACGTAATCAAAATCAACCGGCTGACGGTTGATCCCCATCACCGGCGGCGAGATCCAGTTCGCGAACTTGCCTGGTTCCACCACGCGATGCATGAGCGAGGCGACAAACGCGCGATCCTCAGCCGATGGCAGCCAGTGCTTCTCGTTCGCTGCAAATTCGACCTCAGACAGCACGCGCCCATCGGGGCTGATTTTGACGCCCGCGAGCATGCCGATCTTGCGATTGAACGCCTTATGCGGCACAGCCAATCGAAAGGCGATCCCGGCTTTCTCCAGCACTTTGTTCCAGCGACCGACACCCCCGACAGAATCCTTGATGTAATCGTCGCGCAGTACTTCGTTCAGGCCGTTCAACAGGGGCACTTGGCGCTCGATCAACGTATCGTTTTGCACGGCAAGCACGCCGTACGTCTGGCCCTGCAACTGATGATCATCCGCGCGCTTGGTCTCTTCAAACCGGCCCTTCAAACCTGAGTTGTAAAAGATTGCCGCGTTGCTGGATTCATCGGCGCCGAACAAATCGATGGTCACGCTGTAGTGGAAGTTCAGGTAACGCTGAACCGTCTCCAGATCAATCACGCCGGCCGCCCGAATTTTCACGGGATCATCAGTCTTTAGTTCGTTCATCACCGCCGCCGTGCGGGCGACCACGCGGGAGATGCCGCTCTCGCCGACAAACATGTGGTGCGCCTCTTCTGTGAGCATGAATTTCGTGGTGCGAGCGAGCGGATCAAACGCGCTTGCAGCCAATGCGCAGAGTTGAAACTTCCCGTCGCGATCGGTGAAGTAAGTAAACATGAAGAACGCCAGCCAGTCAGGCGTCTTCTCGTTAAATGCACCCAAGATGCGCGGATTGTCCGCATCGCCAGAGTTGCGCTGCAGTAGCGCGTCAGCCTCTTCTCGACCATCGCGGCCAAAGTGCTTGTGCAACAGATAAACCATCGCCCACAGATGACGACCCTCTTCCACATTGATCTGGAAGAGATTACGCAGGTCGTACATCGATGGTGCGGTGAGGCCGAGATGACGTTGCTGCTCAACCGATGCAGGCTCCGTGTCGCCCTGCGTCACGATAATTCGGCGCAAGTTTGCGCGATGCTCGCCGGGCACATCCTGCCATGCCGCTTCGCCCTTGTGCTCGCCGAAACCAATCGTGCGACCCTCTTCCTTCGGGTTCATAAAGATGCCCCAACGGTAGTCCGGCATCTTCACGTGACCAAACTGTGCCCATCCTCCCGGTTCAACGCTCACGGCCGTGCGCAAATACACGTCATGCTGCATCGCCCCCTCCGGGCCCATGTCGTTCCACCAGGCGAGGTAATTCGGCTGCCAGTGCTCAAGCGCACGTTGCAGCGTTTTGTCTTCCGACAGGTTCACGTTGTTGGGGATTTTGTCGCTGTAGTTGATGCCGGTTTGCATGGGTACTTCCTGTTATTTTGAATTCTGCTCCCTCCCCTTCAAGGGGAGGGTTGGGGCGGGGATGGGTTTAGTCGCTGCAAGTGGTCAATAGTCTGCTCATGCAAAACCATCCCCCACCTAGCCTCCCCCTTGAAGAGGGAGGAACTTACACGCGATCGAAATCGAACTGCGTTTTTTCGCCTTTACCGTAGAGCTTTAACGCGCCCTTTTCACCGACCGCATTGGGCCGCTGGAATATCCAGTTTTGCCACGCGGTAAGCCGACCGAACACGCGGGTCACCATGTTTTCTACGCCGTTGAAGCGCAGGTTGGCCTCCATGCCGGTCAATGCATCGGGCGACATGGCGGCGCGCTCCTCCAGTGCGATGCGAATTTCGTCCGTCCAGTCGATGTCATCAGGCGCCGAGGTGACGAGCCCAAGCGCAAGTGCCGCGTCGGCATCCAGCGGCATTCCGGCCTTCGCGCGCACCGCTGCAAGCGCAGGCACTTCTTCGTAAAAGCGGCGCGCCAGACGCGACTGCCCAGTCGCCATAGGAAACAGTCCAAAGTTCACACCCGACACCGTGATCGATGGCGCAATGTCTGCGTCATCGGGCAGCGCGAGCATGTAGCTGCGGTCACACGCGAGCGCGAGCTCGAGTAAGCTGCCGACGAAACACGAGCCCGACTCGATCAGCGCGAACAGGCTGCGCGACGACACGTCAATGCGCGAAAATGTGCGACGAATAAGACCAATCGTTTCGCGAACGAGCCAGTGATCTTTGTGCTTGATGAGCATGGCGTCGCTCGCCAGCACGGCAGCGGTGTCCCCCTCAGTTTTCAAAATCCAGATGCCAATGTCCAGCTCGTTGGTGCGCATTGAAACGATCGCGTCATCCAGCTCACGAGCCATCGCGAGCGGCCACCAATCCGCGCCTGCAGCTTCGATAGCTTCAATCGTATGCAGTTGCGCGCCGGTCGGCGCTTTTATCTTGAATATGGCGTTACGTTTGGCGCGATCAATTTCGACTGTTACGTTGGCATAGCGCAATGCATTGGGCTCATCCGCGCGTTCCACGCGGGTGAGTGATACACCTTTACCATAGGACGGACGATCACTATTTGCTGCCAGTCGGAGTGCGTTTTCACGAACACGTTGCGCAAATACTGCGGGCTTCGCGATGTCGTCCACCAGTCGCCAGTCTTTCGCCTTTTGTCCGCGCACGCCCTCAGTCGTTGTGCAAAAAATATCCGCGAGATCATGGCGAACATGGCGCTTGTCAGTCACACGCGTTAAGCCACCCGTTCCCGGCAGCACGCCGAGCAATGGCACCTCCGGCAACGATACCGACGACGAGCGATCGTCAATCAACAAAATCTCATCACACGCCAGCGCCAGTTCATAACCGCCCCCCGCACACGCGCCGTTCACCGCAGCTAAAAACTTGAGTCCCGAATGCGCGCTGGAATCTTCCAGACCGTTGCGCGTTTCGTTCGTGAATTTGCAGAAATTCACCTTCCAGCTATGACTGGAAAGGCCGAGCATGAAGATATTCGCGCCAGAGCAAAAAATGCGATCCCGGGCGCTCGTTATCACCACAGACCGCACTTCTGGATGCTCGAAGCGAATCCGGTTGATCGCGTCATGCAGTTCAATATCGACGCCAAGGTCGTAGCTATTAAGCTTTAACTTGTAACCAGGATTGAGGCCCGCGTTTTCATCGATGTTCAGAGACAGCGTGGCAATCACGTCGTCAAATGTCATCGTCCAATGACGATAGGTTGCCGGCTCCGTACGATAGTCCACCCACGTTGCAAGGGCGTGGGGAAGTGACGAGGTTGCATCAGACAATTCAAGCTCCGCAAAAG
>CAJDUD010000014.1_pt1 | contig 22989 bp, 20 predicted proteins | sample 7390161 | NCBI WGS metagenome assembly CAJDUD01 (sample SAMEA7055664, study PRJEB34461) | soil metagenome | biome: terrestrial ecosystem; feature: Peninsula; material: soil | place: Antarctica | collected 2016
GCACCAACTCAACCACCGACCACGCGAGTGCCTCAACTGGAAAACACCGACCCAGCTACTATCTCAATTACACCCCGCCGCTCGACTTTGAGTGAGAATTTGCCAGATCAATATCGCAATCAGCTTTTCGTTGAAATGACATTTGCATAAGGGCTAAGGCCAGATTTTTAATCAAGTCGATATCTGGCAAAAACTTAGCTTAGCCCCTATAGAATCGCAATATCAGCCATAAGCTGTATTCGTATCTGCTTACGGAATCTAACCCCTGTCCCGTTAAGGATCGCGTCATGATCGGCTACATCACTCTTGGCTCCAACGACTTGCCGCGAGCCTTTGCGTTCTACGATGCATTGCTCGCCGAACTTGGCGCAACGCGAACCTGGGACTCTGAAACTTTCGTTGCCTGGGGCGTCAAGCGCGGGCCTGCCATCGCCGTTACCAAACCGCAAAACGAGCAACCCGCCACCGTCGGCAACGGCGTGATGGTCGCGCTAGCGATGAAAAGCGCGGCCGACGTTGACCGCTTCTACGCCAAAGCCATTGCACTGGGCGGCACTGACGAAGGTCCAGCCGGTCCCCGGAGCGCTGGCTTTTACGCCGGTTATTTTCGGGACCTTGATGGCAACAAGCTGTGCGCGTTTTTTATGGGATAGCTGTGTTGACCTTGTGCGCCGGTCTGCGTTTGTGTCAGAGTTGTGCAGCGACTTTGCTGCGTGTTCGTCGCGGTGCTGCGATCAATGCGTCATACCAGTAAGCAACGGAAATAAAGCCATGGCATTTTTTGATTTTTTTCGTAAACGAGTCGCACCGACCAGACCCACGGCGCCCGCAACTACGACTTCGCCGACCACCACATCACCGGTTAACTCTGTGCTTCGCCCCGGCGCGCAGCATGAACAGCAAGACCGCCGCCGCCGCCCGCGCCAACAACTGCCCGACGGCACCACCGCCCTCATCATTGATGACTCAAAAACGATGGTCGCCGCCCTCGGACGAATGCTGCGTGAAAACCACTTCACGGTGCTCGAAGCGCATGGCGGCGAAGAGGGTCTTGAAGTGCTCAGAAAGAACAAACCCGATCTGATCTTTCTCGATATCGTCATGCCCGGCATGAGCGGCTTTGACGTACTGCGGCGCATTCGCCGCTCGCAATATGTCGGCAAAGTGCCCGTGATCATCATGAGCGGCAACGAAGCCGCCACCGAGGAATACTACGTTCGCCGAATCGGTGCCGATGATTTCATGCGCAAACCGTGCTCACGCGCGGAAGTGTTTTCGCGCGTGGAGCGGCTGCTTGGGCTGACGCCAAATCTGTTTGAGGTCGGGAACGAAGCCGACAAGTTGCTGCACGATCAGTAGTTTGTGCTTTGATTCTGTAAGCTCCGATGGATCTAACTGCTGTTGAACCCTCGGTGCTGCTGGCATTGCGACGTTAAAATAGGACGTCAAATTTGTCAGAAGGAGTATTGGTAATGAATTTAATTTCTATACGCAGACTTGGGGTTGCCGCCGTTATTGCAGCCTCAACCGCGATTTCCGTTAACGCTGCTGTTTACACGACACCGAGCGGACTCTTGACCGCGCCCAACGCTGGAACCGTGGGTGACCCCATTGTGGCCAACATGTGGCTGCGTGAGAACGTGCGCAACGGCGCATCGATCGGAATCACCAACAATTTTCCCCGCAACAACGACGGCTCGGGCTACCTGAATCTGGGTCCGAACGGCAGCAGCGGCAAGGCCGACTGGGAGTTTTACCCGACCGGCACGTTTGGCACGATCGGCAGTCTCACTGCCTACAGCTACGACTGGTATCGCAATTCAACCAGCACGGTCGCGTCTCACTTGCATCCGGTCATTCGCCTGATCGTCGATATCGACGGGGTTAATCCCGGTACTTCAAACGACATCGCCTATCTGATTTTTGAGCGCGCGTATAACCCTAGCACCTCTGCGGTACCGACCAATGCATGGACTACCGAGACGATTGGTAACTCAACGAATCTGTGGGTATCACAACCGGGCGTAGGTATCGAAGAGGTCTACAACCGCACGCTAGCCGATTACAAGGCTGGCACCTACACGCCGACCGCCGGTTGGTCGAAAATTACGGGTAACAGCGTCATCATTGGCATTTCAATGGGTATCGGATCAGGGTGGGCCGGCACGTTTGAAGGTGCTGTCGACAATGTAAATCTGAGCCGCGCGGGCGCTGCGGCGTTCTCCGCAAATCTGGAAGTCAATGCCCCGGTCGTTGTCGCTGCTCCGTACGTTCCGGTGCCCACGCTCGGCTTCACCCAATTGCTGGCATTGATCGGCTTGTTGGGCTTGGCGATGACTTTTGTGCTGGGACGCCGCAAGCATTAGCCGAAAACCGCGCGGCGAATTTCGTCTAATAAATCAACTTTTTTAGACCTCAAAGCGGCTCACCTCGGTGGGCCGTTTTGTTTTTGTGCTTTGTGGTGAATAGACAGCCAACGCGCGGCCTACGAAATGTTTTTTTTGTGACGCGCCATGCTTTCCTAGTATGCAGCTCCGATTCGTCTGATGTGGGTGTTCGCACGGACTGAGGCGGAGCTCGTGTTCGGCCCGACGAAACCGCCCGCCACCCGTACACTGATGGACTCATGAAAATTTCGCAAACTGCGCTTGCTGGCATCAAAGTCATAGAACTCGGCCAGCTCATCGCGGGCCCGTTCGCCGCCAAAACCCTCGCCGATTTTGGCGCGGACGTGATCAAGATTGAGCCGCCCGGCGAGGGTGATCCGTTGCGCAAATGGCGCCTGCTGCATATCGGCACGTCGGTGTGGTGGCAGGTGCAGTCGCGCAATAAAAAGAGTGTGGCGCTGGATTTGCGGCAGGCTGAGGGGCGCGATATCGTCAAGCGCTTGATCAATGAAGCGGACGTGTTGATTGAGAATTTCAAACCCGGCACGCTGGAGAAATGGGGCATGGACTACGCCGCGCTGTCAGCGACGAATCCGGGGCTCGTCATGCTGCGCGTTTCGGGCTACGGGCAGACCGGGCCCTACAAAGATAAGCCCGGCTTTGGCGTGGTGGCGGAGGCGATGGGTGGCTTGCGCCATCTGACCGGCGAACCGGGTCGGGTGCCGGTGCGGGTGGGGGTTTCTATTGGCGACACGCTGGCCAGTTTGCATGGTGTGATCGGGGTGCTGCTGGCGCTGAACCATCGCAACAACACCAAGAGTGCCGCAGCGCCCAAAGGCGTGGGACAGGTGATCGACGTGGCGTTGTATGAGAGCGTGTTTAACGTGATGGAGAGCTTGCTGCCGGAGTACAGCGCGTTTGGCGTGGTGCGTGAGCCTGCGGGCTCGGCGTTGCCGGGGATTGCGCCGTCTAATGCGTATGCCTGTCGCGATGGTCAGGTGTTGATTGCCGGCAACGGCGACTCGATTTTTAAACGGTTGATGACGGCAATTGCGCGCGATGATTTGGGGGGTGACCCCGAGCTTGCAGCGAATCCCGGACGAGTGGCGCGGGTGGTGGAGATTGATGCAGCGATTGCTGATTTCACCCGGTCGCGTAGCGTGGCTGAAGTGCTGGCGATGCTCGACGCAGCAGACGTTCCGGGTGGTCGCATTTACACGGTCAAAGACATCGCAGAGGACGCGCATTACCGGGCGCGCGAGATGATTGTTTCGATCACAAGTGCCGATGGCTTGACGGTGGAGACGCCGGGTGTGGTGCCGAAGCTTTCGCTGACGCCGGGGGCGGTGATGCGGCGTGCTCCGACGTTGGGTGAGGATACGGACGCGGTACTGGCTGAGATTGGCGTGACGGTGGCGCTGTTAGCGGCGCTCCGTGCTCGCGGGGTGGTGTAGGATTTGCTCGTTGCGCGCTTGAGGGTGAAGGGCCGCAGTTCAGGCCGATATCAGCACTAAATCAAACCGGACTGCGATGCCATCGCGCTCACCATCTTTCAGCGCCGTCGGTGTGACCGTCAACCGGTCCCGCTCGTCCGAAAGGCCAAAGATTCCGCTGCGTTCTTTGTTGTCGTCGGCGAAGTACATCTGGGTGACCAGTGCCTTGCGCCCATTGGCGACAACGCGGAAGTGAACATGTGGCGGGCGGCCGCTGTAGAGAACCGGCTTGATGGTGCGGAACCGGTAGCGGCCTTCGGTGTCGGTCAGCGTGCGGCTAAAGCCCTGAAAACCACGCCTGGCGGGACCTTCGCCGTCGTCATTGGGATGCCGATATTTGCCAGTGTTGTCGGTTTGCCAGATTTCGACTTGCGCGCTGGCAAGCGCTTTGCCGTCAGTGCCACGGGCGACGCCGGTGATGATGAGCGGCGTGCCGTCGGCGTAGGAGCCGCTGCCGAAAAGGATGAGATCAGCATCGATCTCACCGTTCAACTTCGGCGGATAAAACGGGCCGAGCGAGTCTGGCGGCGTTGCCTTAAAGCTGGTGGTTTGCGCCTGCAACATCCCGGGGAAAACTGAGGCTATCGGCAGCGCGGAGAGCACGGTGAGGACGCGTCGACGTAAGTTCAAAGATAACCACTTTCACCAGGCAGGGATGATTGAGGGTACGTAGCTTTTTGGGAGCCTGCACACGGGAAAGAGCTCCATTGATTGCGCCCGCTACGCCCGATTTCCACAAGTTGCTCTGGCTTTGATGCCTTCGCTGCGGTGAACGACGTGCCGTGCTGGTAGGCAAAAAACGTCCATCAGCTTTTGCATGAAAAAACCGCTACTCTGGGGCTAACGTGGCGTTATGGCAATAGTCGAGTAATGACATAAATTGGCTCTAGCGCCTATGCGGTAGGCGCTACAGCAAAAAGCTGTGTAGCAGGCGATTTGTCATGTTGAGTGAAGCGAAACATCAGGTGGCAACGATTGAGCGTCGTGGAGCGCGTTTTAGTGGGCGCACTGATCCTTCGCCATGCTCAGGATGACAACTTCTCTGCTGGGGGACCTTTCTAATCTGGCGTCGAGTAATGACATAAATTGGCTCTAGCGCCTATGCGGTAGGCGCTACAGCAAAAAGCTGTGTAGCAGATTTTCGTCGCGTGAGCTGTTATTTGAACGCGTAGTCCGCGATTAAAACACCGCGCCGCGCACACACGGTTCGCGGGCGTAACGCGGTGAATTCGGGTAACAGGGCAGCGACGGTTTTGCTGTCGAGCTCGGCGAATTTACGGTTCTTTCCGTCGCCACAGAGGCTCAGGCTGCGTGCAGGGCGGTCGCCCATTTCGATCATCGGTTTCGTGGCGGTTTCGTGCAAATTCCGCATAATATTGGGCGAGATATTTTTTCCCATCCTGACGCTCGCCAATTGCTGGCGAGCGGCGCGATCATTGCGTAAAACTTGCCGCGCCGCTTCTTTGGTTTCGAGCTTCAGGGCAGGCGCCACGGGAACAGATTTCTGTGCTTTCACGCGAGGCCTTGTCGCGCCGGGAGACTTCTTCGCTGCTTTAACGGTAACCCTCGTTGCTGCCGGTTCCTGGTTGATCACGGCAGCTTCAAGCTGAATTGGCGACTGTCGTGATGACGCGGGGGTTGCCTGTGCGGCAGCTGCAGACGCGAAACATATCGCCGTCGTTATTGCGACGACAACATTTCTGACAACGTACGCACGAACGAAATTGATTCGATCATTCACGTTTTGACGTCCTGACCGTGTTCTGACACCGGCGCAATCAGGTGATTGCGCCGACGCGCTTCAACCGAGCGCGTTTCCGCAGATTAGCACGATCAATTTGCGCTGAAAAGCGCACTCAGTGGACGGAATCTTCAGCGAGGGGACGAACGCTTGTTTAAGCGCTTTCGGCGGCGAGTGTCCACTTACCTTTGCTGGCGAGCGAGTTCATTTTGCAGCGGTGGGCGAACGCGGCCTGGGCGGCTTTGTAGTTTTCCTGCTTGCCTTTCCACACTTTGAGCGCGGTGAAATGCAGCGCGCGGCTGTAGCTGAACGTCAGCGGCCACGGATTGCCCGAGAGTTTGTTCATCTCGTTCAAATGTGCGGCTGAATCGATGTCTGACTGACCGCCCGACAGGAAAACGATGCCGGGCATTGCGCTGGGGACCGTGCGCTTCAGGCACTCTACCGTGCGCGTGCCGACCTCGCTCTGAGGCGCGCGATTTTTTGCGTCTTTACCGGAAATCACCATGCTCGCTTTGAGGATCGTGTGTTCGATAGAAACTTTGTTGTCGGCCATCTGACCCATCAACGTGCGTAGCACCGCTTCGGTCACGTCAAACGAGGTGTCGATGCTGTGATCGCCGTCGAGCAACACTTCTGGTTCGACCACCGGAACGATGCCCGCTTCCTGACAAATCGCTGCGTAGCGGGCGAGCGCATGCGCATTCGCCCAAATGCAGCGTGAGGTCGGGATTCCGTCACCAATCGTGATGACCGCGCGCCATTTGGCGAAGCGTGCGCCGAGTGCGAAATACTCCTTCATGCGCGCCTGCAGGTTGTCGAGGCCATCGCTGATCAATTCGCCTGGAGCGGCGGGCAGATTGCGCGTGCCGGCGTCGACCTTGATACCGGGGATGACGCCAATGCTGTTCAGATAGTCCGCAAACGGCACACCCTTGCTGGTGTTTTGGCGAAGCGTCTCGTCATGCAGGATCACGCCGGAAATCGTCGACTTCATGGCGGGCGTGGTGAACAGCATCTCGCGATAGGTTCGGCGCATTTCCTCGCTGTCGGGGATGTTGGCAGCAGCGAATCGTTTGGCACAGGTGCCAGCGGATTCGTCAGCAGCTAAAAGGCCTTTGCCGGGGGCGAGCAGTGCGGCGGCAGTGTGTGCGAGTAGTGCTTTATCCATGGGGGCGTAAATTCGATGTAGTGGGTTGTAGTCAAGGGCAAGACCCTGATTTTAGTCAGGTTTTCGCATCCGCTTCACGACCAGCGATACGGCAACGCCAAACAAAATCGCCCAATCCAGTCGTAGCGTCAAGGTCGCTGCAAAGGTTGCCAGCAGCGTAATTCGCTCAAACTTGTCGGACAGCAGGTAACGAATTTCGCGGCGATCAATCAGATTCCATGCCACGAGAAACAGGATCGCGGCCAACGCCGATAGTGGTAAATACTGCGCAAGGGGCGCAACAAAAATCAGTGACACGACGAGAAAAAAGGATGCGCAGATCGCGGAAAATGGCGTGACCGCACCGGCGGCCATGTTGACGCCGGAACGATTGAAGGAGCCGCTCGCGAGATAGCCGGAAAAGAATGAGCCAAAAATATTGGCTAAACCTTGTCCCAAAAACTCCTGATTGCTATCAAATTTTTCTGAACGACGTCGCGCCAACCCTTGAGCGATGGAAACCGCCTCAGCAAGCGACAGCAAGGTCATGGCGATGGACGGCACGAGCAACATCCTCCAGGTGTCCAGAGAAAACTCGGGCACCGAAATCGGAGGGAGCGCGCTTGGCAAGGCACCGACCGTTTTAAAGGCAATTCTGGGGTCAACCCAGCGCGTGAACATCGCGACCACGCTACCGATTACGACGGCGACCAGCATGGCGGGCACGATGCGATTAAGCGGTCTCCACATTAAAGCGCTGATCAGAGTGATGAGGCCAACCAGCAGCGCGGCGACGTTGATGTCGCGGAGGTGTTGAGCGAGTGCCCACAACGTCTGCAGGACGTCGGCGCCCCGCACAATGTCGATTCCAAAAAAATTGCGGATCTGTGAATTGATGATGAGTACCGCCGCACCCGAGGTGAAGCCGACAATTACGGTGTGGGAGACCTTATCAATCAGCTTGCCGGCGTGGGCCAGCGAGGCAAGTATTTTCCAGATGCCGACCATGAACGTCAGCGTGATGGCTAGCGCAACGTAGCGTTCAGATTCCGGTTTTGCCAGCGGCGCCATGACTGCAAGCACGGTCAACGAGATCGCGTTAGCGGGGCCTGTCACCATCACGCGCGAGGAGCCGAAGAGCGCAGCGATGATGCAGGGAACCATTGCCGAATAGAGGCCGTACGCGGGCGGCATTCCGGCAAGCGTTGCAAAAGCAACGCCCTGCGGCAGCACCACGATGGCCCCTGTCAACCCAGCGAGAACGTCGGCACGCAGTGTCGCATGTTCTTTTAAGAGCGGTAGCCACGTAAGAAATGGAAAAAAACGAGTCACCGCAAGCCGTTAAACGCGTTGTTGCCCGTGGTACAGCCGCACGACATGCTCTGCTTCCGCAAAAAATAACCAGCGCTCCACCAGCAAGCCTGCAATGCAGACAAACGATGCTAACCAGAACCACTGCGTGAAATAACAAAGCAGCATCGGCACAAAAAAAACGAAAACAATCGCAAGCCAGCGAAGCATGCGCGCCTTCTCGCGGGCTAACTTAAAGCCAAATTCATTAGTCAGAAACGTACCGTGCGAATGCCCGGCATCAAGCAGTCGCACATTGCCTTGCTTGAACCCCAGCGCATCGTTGATCGTGTGTTGCACGCGCGGATACTTCAGCAGATAGGCGATGTAGAAAATTACGCCCACCGCGAGCAACACAATCGCCATCATCGGTTTGCCGATAGGACCGACCTCGACGGGACGCAGCGAAAGTACCGCAGGTAACAGCACCGAGCCACTCATCAAACCGAACAGCACGTACTTGGCGGGCGTCATCCATGTGTTCCAGCGTGGAATCGTGCGCAGACATCCGTAGATCATCCCGGTGCAATACAGGATGGCGACGGCGTCGGCGACCAGCAGCCACAGCGTAAACGGGGTGATTTGTGGCCATCCGAAATGTAGTGCGGCAACGTGCAACGCAGCTATTGGATACAGAATCAATGCCAGCAATCCTTCGCGCGAAAGCCACGAAGTTTTCACCCGTGAGAGTGAAAAGATTACGTTCTTGCGATTTGCGAGATGGAGCGTCGACGATAAGAGGCCAGCGGTAATCAGGAGCGCGGCGATGGCGACGCCTTTGTAGAACGTCACACCATCCATGCGAATGTGATCAGCCATCAAGGACGCAATCAGAAGCCACACGAGCAAGCCTAATCCGGCGCCGGAGGAAACTGTGAAAAAAATGACCGAGAGCGCTGGCTTCATAGCTGGATCAGACGATTAACGAAGGCTTTCGCCATATCGGAGAGACCTGATTTCAACGGCAATTTCGTTTCAATCTCAACCGGCTTGCGCGGCGAAAGATAGGCGTTCGTGGGCTTGTAGCCAAGATTGTCGAGCATCGACTGCGTGCCGCGAGAAGCGGCGAGCTGCGACACCTTCGATCGCGGATCGTCGTAGTCGCCGAAATGCCGTGCATGAGTCGGGCACGCCAACACGCACGCAGGCTGGCGATCTTCGACAGCGAGTTGTTCATCATAGATACGGTCGACGCAGAGCGTGCATTTTTTCATCACGCCGGCGTCTTCGTCCAATTCACGCGCACCGTACGGGCACGCCCATGAGCAATAGTTACAACCCATGCAAAGATTGGGATCAACCAGCACAATGCCGTCTTCCGCGCGCTTGTAGCTGGCGCCCGTCGGGCACACCGTCACGCAATGCGCTTCTTCGCAATGCATGCAACTCATGGGAACGTTGACAGTTTTTGAGAGTGGCTGATGCTCGCTCGAATCGGGCGACGAGCCGCAGCGATGCGGCGAATAGGTCGGGTCGCCTTCAATCTCGTAATGACGAATGCGGTTGTACCAGGTGCCGCTCGGTGCCTTGCCCCACGCGTCGTAATCCGGCGCACCGCCCATGAGCGACTGGCCATTCCATTCTTTGCAGGCAACCGCGCATGCATGGCAGCCGACGCAGGTGTCCAGATCAATTGCGAGGCCTAGACGCATGTTGCGGCTCCTGATTTCGTCATGACTTATCCCCGAATTCAAGCTTGGGCCACACACCCGTTTCGTCGGCTTTTCGGATGCGCACGCGCAGGTCGTACCACGCGGCCTGACCCGTGATCGGGTCGCTATTTGAGAAGCGCTCACCGCTCGTCGCGCGTGTGCTCTCAGAGATCAGGTGATTCAGCAAAAATCCTACCGTGGCTTCTGAAGCATCTTTTTCCAATCCCCACGCCTCGCTCATCTTGCCAATCGCATTCCACGTCCAGACGGTGTTCGCCTCCACGCCTTCCATCGTCTTCATCTGACAGCGAATTTTTCCGTTCGATGATTCGACCCACACCCAGTCGAGATCATTGAGCCCGAGTTCACGCGCTTTACTTGTCGCAACGTACAAGTAGTTTTGCGAAATAATTTGCCGCAACCAGGCATTCTGCGAATCCCACGAGTGATACATCATCATCGGGCGTTGCGTGATGGCGTGCAGCGGGAAATCCGACAAAGCATCTGCATCAGAAGCTGAGGTACCCACAGATTCGTTCGCGTACCACGCCGGTAGCGGATCGAAATATTCAGTCAGTCGCGCCTTGTCGACTTCACGCGTTGGCAGCGGTCCGTCATACAAACCTTGCCCAGCCAGTCGAAATTTTTGCAGCGGTTCCGAGTAAAGCTGCGCGATGATCGGATCGGGTTTTGGAATGAATGCAGCATCGGCTGCCGCTTCCAGGTAGTCGCGATTGACGCCGCGCATCCAGCGCTGATTTTCGGGCCAGTGATGCGCGAAGAAACTCTCGGCTTTGATGTAGTCCTGCCACTGCTTCGGATTGGGTTCGCCGCGCAGCGATTTCTCGCCGTCTTTGCCGCGAAACCCACCAAGAAAACCAATGCCCGGCGCGCGTTCATAGTTGACGATGAAGTCGGTGTAGCCAGCGAACTTTTTCTCACCATCGGGTTTGACGAACGCGGGAAATTTGAGCCGTGTCGCGAGATCGACTAGCACGTCTTGCCAGGGGCGCACGTCACGATCCAGTGGCAATATCGGATGCCGAATTGCGTCGGCTGCAGCGTCTGGTTCGCTGATCGGACGGTCGAGAAAGCTGATGGCGTCGTAGCGTTCGAGATACGTGGTGTCGGGCAACACGAGATCGGCAAAGCGAACCATCTCGGAATCAAATGCGTCGGCCACGACGAGAAACGGGATTTTGTGATTGCCCGCTTCGTCCTTGGCTCTGAGCATGCCCTGCGTTTCTGCCGTGTTCATCGCACTGTTCCATGCCATGTTCGCCATGAACAGAATGAGCGTATCGATTTCGTACGGATCGCCACTCACCGCGTTCTTGATCACCGCGTGCATCATGCCGTGTGAAGCGAGCGGTGCTTCCCACGAGTAGGCTTTGTCGAGCCGCAGCGCCTGATTGTTCGCATCAAGCGCCAGCTCTTCTGGGCGCGTTGGAAAACCGAGCGGCGTTTTCGACAGCGCCGTGTTCGGTGCGTTCATCAGACTCGCATCGTTCTCCGGCAATTGCGCAGGCGGAATCGGACGCGGAAACGGCGCCTTGCTGCGGAAATTACCGGGGCCGTCAAGCGCGCCAATCAGCATCTGAATGAGATGAAGCGAGCGACAGGTCTGGAAGCCATTTGCGTGCGCACTGATGCCGCGCATTGCATAGAACGCTACCGGACGACCGACGACTTTATCGTGAACATTGCCGTAAATATCGGTCCACACGCACGGCAGTTCAATCGTTTCTTTGAACGCGACCTGCGCGATTTCAGCAGCGATGCGTCGAATCTGCTCGGCAGACATGCCACAGCGCGAAGCGACCGCGTCGGGGGCGTAATCAGGTCCCGTGTAGCGTTCAAGAATCAGCGAAAAGACAGTGCGAACATTTTGTGTCGTGTCCGCTTGACCTCTATCTGGCACAGCGCCGCGCCACACGAGTGCGGGAGCGACGCCTTTTTCCATGCGCATCGCAGCTTGCGTGTTCTGATCCCAGACCAGCGGTTTGCCTTCGGCGTCGCGCAAAAATAATCCGTCCTGCGAGGTTCCTGGCGCATCAATCACTAGCCACGGCGAGTTGGTGTATTTCGCCAAATAGGCGTGATCGATCCAGTCGTTGTTTAAAAGCTCGTGCACGATCGCCAATGCAAACAGGCCGTCGGTGCCCGGCCTAATCGGCACCCATTCGTCGGCAATCGCGCTGTAACCGGTGCGTACTGGATTGACCGATACAAACTTCGCTCCGCGCGATTTGAGCTTGTCGAGGCCGATCTTGATCGGGTTGCTCGAGTGATCTTCGGCCACACCCCAGAGCACGAAATACTTGGCACGGTCCCAGTCCGGCGCGCCGAATTCCCAGAACGAATAGCCGATGGAATAAAGCCCGGCAGCGGCCATGTTCACCGAACAAAAGCCGCCGTGTGCAGCCCAGTTCGGGGTGCCGAACTGCTGCGCCCAGAGGCCAGTGAGCGCCTGCATCTGATCGCGGCCCGTAAAGAACGCAAGTTTCTTCGGGTCGGTTGCGCGGAGGTGCGCGAGACGCTTGGTCAGTAAATCGAGTGCGTCGTCCCACGAAATCGGATCGAAGATGGCGTCGCCGCGCTCGGTGCCCGGACGACGAATCATCGGATGTTGCAGCTTCGCGTTCGAATACTGCTTCATGATGCCCGCGCTCCCCTTGGCGCAGAGCACACCCTGATTGACGATGTGATTGCGGTTGCCCTGAATGAAGCGGACGTGGGTTTTGCCGCCTTGCTCCTCAGTCGTGACATTGATGCCGCAGCGGCACGCACACATGTAGCAAGTGGTGTGATGCACCGTTTGCTTGCTGCGGTCTTCGAAGAGGATGTCGCGCTCGCCAGCGCGCGTCAGTGGAGTCGTAGTCGTGCGGGAGGAAGGAGGCAAAGTGTGAGGCGTGGATTAACGCGAGTTGCTGTGCAGGAAGTGCTTGTGTATTTTGCCTGAGTCATACATATGAGTTGGCAGGTTGGCGCAATTTATGAAACCCAGGGTTTCATAAATGCGCACGCAGGCTAAAAATTTTGGTTCGGCTATTGCGCCATCAAAATCGAACCGCTCACCGTGAGTGTCAGCGTTACTTTGCCGCCTTCGATCGCCATAGATTCAGCGTCGGCAGCGGGCGCAGAGGCCGCGCGCATGGAGAACACTTTTGGTTGCATCGGGCTAGTGTCACCGCTGATGCTGCCAAGATTGACCTCGCGTAAGCTGAATTTGCTGAAGCCGAAGGCGCGGCTGGCGGTCTGCGCTTTGCTGCGGAATGCCGCGATACCGCGTTCGATCAACGACTGTTCTTCGTGTTCGCGCAGTTCGCGCGACAGCTCAAATCCAGAGCCAACAATCATCAGTTTTTGTTGAGCGAGTTTGCCTGCGAGCGTACCGAGTACGGCAAAGTCTTTGCCTTTCAAAATCAGTTCGGCGCGCACAGTCCAACCGTCACGCACACCCTGCTTGTTCCAGCGCTGATTGGTCGCGAACGCGCCGGTGCGCGCCTCAACACCTGCCGTGGCCTTGGCCTGCGCCAGGGCGGCGTTGATGATTTGCTGAACTTCGCGCGTGATCGGCGCGGCGTCCACGCCCTGTGCCTCTGCGGCGAGCGTGATGACGGCGAGATCGGGGATGACTTCGGTGGAAGCCGTAGCGTCGAGCGTTAGCGCGTCGCGCAAGGGGGCGTTGGCTGGTAAGACGTTTTGGGCTGCAGCGTTCCCGGTCACGAGCAAAAGCGTCAACGGCACGAGGAACAGGGAAAGGTTTTTATTCATAAGAAGTCTCGCTGGAGGTTGACCGGATGGTTGCGCGCAGCATCTGGCGATGCTGCTATTTGTTGAAACGATCGAGCCGGGTAACCGGGGTTAGACCGACCGCTATTCTCGACTTTCTGCCAATTGAAGTTGTGTTTACCGCAGCCACGGATCACCCGAAAACGATCATTCCGGGCGAGTTTGTAAGTAACAGCTTATCGACGTAATCAAGCGTGGACATAGGCTATCGACTGATTATTAACGTAATCAACTATTTGAAAAAGCGGGTCGTAACCCCGGACAAAACCGCCTGCTAGTTGAAAAGCTGTTCTGGAAAAGAGCCAGAGCTCGCAGAATCTGGATCAGGCGCCCAATGTGATGTGGCGCACAGAGCAATGTTCACGACGCGGAAAGCCTACGTTTTTCGATGTGTTCGTCCTACAGCTCAATCCAAAACGAGCCACATACTTCACTCAGTCGCGGATTCGGGCGCCGTCGCCCCCAGCATGTTTTCAACCCAACCGTCCATACGGTTCACACCGTCCACCGAGTTTTTATTTCAAAAAACACAAAACCAGTTGTTCTGGCGCTGCGTATGCCAAACAACGAAACACCGCCCTCTCTGTTTCCGTGTCCTGTCCCTTTTTCGTTTCCTCAAGGAGCATCCATGAAGTCTGTCCCCATCAAGAATCTCAGCAAGACGGCGGTTACCGCCGCTCTGCTGGGAGCCGCATTTTTAGCCGTTCCCGCGCAGGCTTCCAGCCACCGCGAAGCGCCCACCATCACGCAATACCCGAAGATGGACGGCACCGACGTCTACGCCTTCAAGAGCTACGAGCCAGGCCGCTCTGCGTTCGTCACCTTGATCGCGAACTACATTCCTTTGCAGGACTCGTACGGCGGGCCGAATTACTTCACCATGGATCCGGACGGCATCTACGAAATTCACGTTGACAACAACGGCGATGCTGTGGAAGACATGACCTTCCAGTTCAAATTCAAGCAGACGTCGAAAGACATTTCGCTGATGGTTGGCGGCAAAAGCGTTGCCATTCCGCTGCGCTACGCCGGTGCAATCACTGATGTGAACCCGCCGACGCTCAACCAGAGCGAGAGCTTCACGGTCACCCTCCTTAAAGGCCCACGCCGTCAACCATCGAGCGTTGCAGGCATGTTGACCAACGCGGCCGGTGGTGCAACTGAATTCCAGAAGCCCATTGATAACGTTGGTAATAAAACCATTCCTGATTACGCGGCCTATGCCAAAAAGCATATGTATAACGTGAACATTCCAGGATGCGCAACGCCGGGCAAAGTGTTCGTCGGTCAGCGTCGCGACGGCTTCGGCGTCAACCTCGGCGAAATCTTTGACCTGATCAACATCCCCACCGCGAAAATCATTGGCAGCCGCACCGGTTCGTCGAACACCCTTGAAGCCAAGAACGTAACCTCCATCGCCATGGAAGTGCCAATTGCGTGTCTGACGACCGCAAGTGAGCCTGTGATTGGCGTCTGGAGCACCGCAAGTCTGCCAAGATCGCGTATGGTCGGTGGCAAAGACACCCCTCTGCGCAACATCATTCTTGATAACAATCTCGTTCAAGTGTCGCGCCTCGGCTCGCCGCTCGTCAACGAGCTGGTCATTGGTTTGAAAGACAAAGACACCTTCAACGGCAGCCAACCGAAGGATGACGGACAGTTCGCTGACTACGTCACCAACCCGACGCTACCGGCGCTGGTCGAATTGCTCTACGGTGCCGATGGCGTTAAAGCGCCAAGCGTGTTCCCGCGCGGTGATCTGGTCGCAGCTTTCCTGACCGGTGTTCCAGGCGTAAACCAGCCAAAAAATGTGGTTGGCTCAGAAATGCTTCGTCTGAATACAGCGTTGCCGGCTACTGCCAAAGGCAGCCAGAACAGCCTCGGCGCTGCGGCCTGCTTCGTAAATGGTGCACTGACACTCGGCAATACCGGTTGCGATCCAGCAGGCTTCCCGAATGGCCGTCGTCCCGGTGATGACGTAGTCGATATCGCCTTGCGCGTCGTCATGGGTTATCTGTTGCCACCTGGTGCCGGAAAACCTGCAAGCGCTTCGCTGCCGTACACCGATGGCGTGCTCGTTGAAGACAGCCAGTTCGACAATGCCTTCCCGTATTTGAAGAACCCGATTCCGGGTTCGCCAAACGGCAAAAACGGAGAGCCGGCTAACCAGTAGTCGACAAAAGGTTAAAAGTTTTGCCACCGCGCTAAATATCCCCCGGGCGCGGTGGCATCTTCTTACCAAGACATTCGAACCTAACATGCGACCTCAGCAACATGGATTCCTTCGTCAGTGCAGCGCGCTAGTCGCAACGCTCTGCGTCGCCGTTTTCAGCGGTGCAACACTTGCTGCACCGTACGTGCCGCTGAGTGACTTAACGCCTCTGGAAAAACTCGCCACAAGAATCAACGACTCAGCCCGCGGCGCCGGCGCTCCAATGGCTGCAGCTTCCGGGCCGTCTAACCGTGCCATGCGCACTCTGCTCGCGAGAGACCCAAAGAATCTCGATCTAGCACTTCGCGTTGCCCAGCTCTTCATGACCCGAGCTCGCACTGAATCCGATCCCCGCTATTTGGGACAAGCGCAAGCTGCGCTCGGTGCCTGGTGGTCACAAAGCGAACCGCCGGTGCCCGTCCTCCTGCTCCGCGCGACGATTCGCCAGAGCAATCATGATTTCAAAAACTCGCGACTTGACCTGGAGCAAGCTGTCAAGCGCGAACCCAACAATGCACAGGTGTGGCTGACGCTCGCTACGGTGCAACTTGTGACCGGCGACATTAAAGGCTCGGCAGCCAGTTGCGCCCAGTTGCTGCCGCTTACGACGCGTCTAATCAGCACGACGTGCCTCGCGTCGGTTGACGGAGCACGCGGCCAAGCCGCGCAGGCGTTTGATGCCCTCAAAATCGCCTTAGCCGTGCCTGAAACTGCCCACAACCCAAACGTCGGTGTGCGCACTTGGGCGTTGACTTTACAAGCCGAACTGGCAGAGAGACTTGCCCGTCCGGTCGACGCCGAAAGACTCTATCGCGCGAGCCTTTCGCTGGATGCGGCTGACGCGTATACGGTGGCCGCTTATTCTGACTTTTTGATTGATATGGGTCGCGCTAAAGACGTGATCGCATTGATTCCTGCGACGACTCGTGTTGACACCTTGTTGCTGCGTCGTGCAATTGCTGCCAAGCTCGCAGCGTCGCCAGACGCCGAGCAGGTCGCCGCAGAGTTGGGCGAACGATTTGCCGCATTGCGAGCCCGCGGTGATCGTGTTCACATGCGCGAAGAAGCGCGCTATGAACTCGCGATCAAGAACTCACCCGCTGATTCCGTGACGCTTGCACGCGACAATTGGGAAGTGCAAAAGGAACCGCTCGACGCCCGCATCTTACTGGAGGCGGCCGTGGCGGCGCGACAACCTAAGGCCGCTCGTGACATTGTGTCGTGGGTCGCAACTCAACAGTTGCAAAGCGAAAAATTAGCGCAATTGGTGGCACAGGTGCGCGCCTTATGATGCGTCGCGTTCTCATCACATTGCTCTGGATTGCGTCGCTCTCCATGGTGCCCATCGCGCACGCGCACAAGGCGAGCGACAGTTACCTGACGCTCAAGGTCGACGGCGAAAAAATCAGCGGTCAATGGGATATAGCGCTGCGAGATCTTGATCTTGTGCTTGAGCTCGATCGCAACGGCGACTCGGTCATCGATTGGGGTGAGGTTCGCACACGTCACGCCGAAATTGATGCCTATGCGACGCAAAGTCTTGCCCTGAAATCAGGTGGCAGCGTATGCCCGCTCAGCGTTGGAGATCAACTCATTGACACCCACAGCGACGGCGCTTATGTCGTGCTGAAACTAGCTGCGACCTGTCCGAATGCGGTTGAAGCACTGACGGTGAATTACCGACTTTTGTTTGAGGCGGACGCACTGCATCGCGGTCTGCTGCGACTAGAAACAGCCGCCAAGGGAGGAAGCGATTCACCTCACGTTGTCAGCGCTGTTTTCCCGGCTGAACATGCAACGCAGACTTTCACGCTCGCGAGCGGAAGTACCCTTGCACAACTGGGCACCTACATCGTCGACGGCGTGCGACACATCGCCGCAGGCTTCGACCACATTCTGTTTTTAATCGTGTTGTTGCTGCCAGCAGTTCTGGTTCGCGAAGGACGGCGATGGGTTCCCGTCGCAGACATGCGAACCGCGTTTATTAGTGTCCTCAAGATCGTCACGGCATTTACGATTGCGCACTCGATCACGTTGTCGCTGGCATCCCTCGATGTGGTTCGTTTGCCATCGAGGCTCGTCGAATCGTTGATCGCGGCATCGGTGCTTGCCACCGCACTCGACAATATCTGGCCCTTTCTGCCACGCAAACGCTGGCTCGTCGCATTCTCTTTCGGTCTGATTCATGGCTTCGGTTTTGCCAGCGTTTTGGCTGATCTAAATCTGCCGAATTCGTCGCTCGTGCTCTCGCTTTTTGGCTTCAACATCGGTGTCGAAATCGGACAACTGATTCTGGTCGCCCTCGTGATTCCGCTCGCGTATCTCACCCGCCGTTCGACGGCGTATCCGCGCTTTGCGTTACGGACCGGATCAGTCGTCATCGCCGCAGTTTCTCTCGGCTGGCTACTGGAACGCAGTCTCAACCTGCAACTGATGCCGTTTTAGCCAGTACCACTTTTGTATCTCCACCGTGCCCGCTTCATTTGAACTTCAAGGATAAATTATGAACACAAAAATTACCCGAACCCTCGTGGCCTCGATGGCTGTCATCGGCCTCGGTGTCGCTGCTCCGTCGTACGCCCAGTGGTACGTTGGCGGCAGCATTGGCAAGTCAGACATCAAGTTCGATAACGCCGCGCAATCGGATCAATTCCTCGATTTAGGTTTCACTAATCCGAGCACTGTGAGCAACACCAAAGACACCGGCTATCGTGTGTTTGGTGGCTATCAGCTGCACAAATACATCGCGATTGAAGCGGCCTATGTTGACCTCGGTCGTTTTAGCTTTCGCACCGATGTGACACCGCGCGGTTCGCTGACTGGATCCACTCGAATTGACGGTTTTGAATTGTCCGCCGTTGGCACCTTGCCACTAGGCGAGAGCTTCGGATTGTTTGCCCGTGTCGGCGCGCTGTCGGCAGAAACACGCACGTCCTACACTGGCGGTGGTTCGATTGAAACCTTAATCGGCGGCGAGACGCAAAAGCGGCACAGCACTGAACTGGCCTACGGCGCTGGAGCGATGTATAACATCAACAAAAACTTGTCCGTTCGCGGCGAATGGGCGCGCTACGAGAAGCTGGGCAATGTCTACACAGGCGGACGCACTGACGCGAACCTGTACTCGCTGGGTTTGGTCTACCGGTTCTAGGTATCGGCAGGCTCGTAGCGGGGAAGGCGGGTTAACGTAATTGCGTACTCGACCCCCGCTTAACAACAGCAGGCGGCTTCGTCCTGTCGATGCAATCGACGGTTGTTTGCTGTGTTGTAAGTCTGTTGTCAAAAACATCAGAAAGATTTATGGCGCACATCGTCAGCGCAACTCTGCGCGTCTCCGTAGCGTTACCCAGGATCCTCACACTGCGCCGCTCAGCCCTTTTCGCTGCCGCATGCTTGTGTTCGACGGCAGTGTGGGCCGGTGGCGAACAAACGCTTGAGAAAGTCGTCGTCAGCGGAACGGTGACAGCGCTTGGCGTTTCTGACGCAGCGAGTGTAGGGACGGTTACACAGAAGCAACTCGAAGCCCGCACGGTATATCGGCCGGGAGAACTGCTCGAGTCGGTGCCTGGTTTGATCGTCAGTCAGCACAGTGGCGAGGGCAAGGCCAACCAGTTCTATTTACGTGGATTCAATCTCGATCACGGCACCGACATGCGTACCACCGTTGATGGCATGATTGTCAATCAGCGATCACATGCGCATGGGCAGGGTTGGACTGACGTCAACTTTCTGATCCCCGAACTCGCAAAAAGCCTCGAATATCGCAAAGGCCCATACTATGCAGGCGAAGGCGATTTCGCGTCTGCGGGGTCGGTGAGTCTGAAGTACGCCGATCGCCTTGAGCAAGGTATTGCGAGTGTGGGTGTTGGTCAAAACGGATTTCGACGCGTTTTGCTTGCTGATTCGCCCGCCTTTGCTGGCGGTAAATTGTTGTACGCGCTCGAAGGTCTCAACAACGACGGCCCGTTCGTTAATCCCGATCAGTTCCGGAAATTAAATGGTGTATTGCGCTACAGCCAAGGCGATGACGCCAACGGTTTCAACATCACCGGAATGGCCTACAAAGCCAAATGGAACTCCACTGATCAAATCACACAACGCGCGATCGACACCGGGTTGATACGAAATCGATTCGACGCGATTGATCCCACCGACGGCGGCGCTTCACATCGCTACAGCCTGTCGGGCGCATGGCGAAAATCTGATGAGACATCAAGCACGCATGTCAACGCGTACGTTATCGACAACAAACTTGAACTTTTTTCCAACTTCACCTATTTTCTGGACAATCCAGTGGACGGTGATCAGTTCGCTCAGCCAGATCGTCGGCGTACGGCGGGCTTGAACGTGACGCACACCCGTCAAGCGTTGGGCCTCGGGCTCGAATCTGAAAATACCTTCGGCCTGCAACTGCAGACCGACAACATTTTTAATGGTTTGCTCAACAGCCAAGCTAGGCAAACCATCAGCGTGACGCGTCGTGACCATATCGTTGAAAGTAGCGGGAGTGTGTTCGTAGAAAACGCAACTCGATGGACGCCGTGGTTTCGTACCGTGGCCGGGCTGCGCGGCGACAGTTACCGCTTCAAGGTCCGTGGTGACAATACAGACAACTCCGGAACGGCAACAGCGACGATGGTCAATCCCAAGCTGAGTCTTGTCTTCGGTCCTTGGGCAAAGACCGAGTTTTATGTAAACGCAGGCAGCGGTTTTCACAGTAATGATGCGCGCGGAACGACTATCAAGTTCGATCCGAAGACTGGCGACGCGGTGGATCCCGTTACACCGCTCGTGCGCTCGAAAGGTGCGGAGTTGGGGTTGCGCGGCAATTGGCTGCCCGGACTACAAACATCCCTGTCCGTGTATCACCTCGATCTGGGCTCCGAACTCTTGTTCGTGGGAGATGCGGGCACGACGGAGGCCAGCCGCCCGAGCCGGCGCCTTGGCTTTGAGTTGGCAAATTATTACAAGTTATCGAACTGGCTCACGGTAGACGCAGATGTAGCTTTCGCACGCGCTCGATTCCGTGAATACGACCCGGCTGGCAATCGCATACCGGGCGCGGTTGAAGGCGTCGCGTCTTTTGCGCTGGCCGTAGACAATCTGGGTCCATGGTTTGGCGCGGCGCAACTTCGCTACTTCGGCCCACGTCCACTGATCGAAGACAACAGTGTTCGCTCAAACAGCACAACCGTTCTCAACGCCCGCCTTGGCTTTCGTTTCTCAGCAAAAGCACGGATTGAACTGGAAGGTTTCAACTTGACTAACCGCAAGGCCTCAGCGATTGACTACTACTACGCATCGCGTCTGCCAGGCGAGGTCGCATCCGGTGTTGATGCGATTCATTTTCATCCCATCGAGTCGCGTTCGTTCAGGCTCTCGTACGTAATGAACTTTTAGTCGCATGCTCACTTGGGTAGGGCGTTGAAGTAGCGTCACTTGCTTTCTGACGATGCAATGACCGCAGTCCGACAAAATGGCGACAACTATTGCTTTGCCGGACTCACGTGACGCCCTTAATTTGTACTGCCATCGTCTCGCGTGACTGCGTCGTTGTTCGCGGCCTCCCCGGCAGCGGCAAAAGCACGTTCGCAGATAAATTAGCGACTGAGCACGGCTATTTGCATCTGGAAGCCGACGATCATTTCATGGTCAAGGGCGTCTATCGATTCGATCCGGCGCGAGTCGCTGATGCGCACGCCGTCGTCGCCAGAGACGCGCTCGGCGCGATGCAGGCGGGGCGACGCGTTGTCATCGCCAACACCCACGTCCGCCTATGGGAAATGGCTGCGATTGTGGGCGCAGCGCGATTGGCGGGTAAATCACTGTGTTTCGTCGAGTGCACAGGGCGATGGGACAACGTTCACAACGTGCCGGAGGAGGCTATTGCTCGAATGAAGTCACGCTGGGAGTCGCTTCCTGCAGAATTCATGGCGGTGAGTTTTCGCGAACCTGCTGAAAGCCCGAAAGCTTGAAAGTCGACTTTCGAGCCCCAAATCCCCGCTAACTCAATGGTTTTCTGGCCTCGCAGCGCAGTCTGCTGGGGCTTTGTACGATAAAAAATGGCAAAAAAAGACTTCTACAACCTTCTCGGGGTCGAGAAATCCGCGTCTGACGACGACATCAAAAAGGCGTATCGCAAACTCGCAATGAAATATCACCCGGATCGTAATCCGGGCGACAAAGTGTCTGAAGAGAACTTCAAGGAGGCGAAAGAAGCCTACGAAATGCTCTCGGACCCCAAGAAGCGCGCGGCTTACGATCAATATGGCCATGCTGGGGTCGATCCGCAATCGGCAGCGGGCGCAGGTTTCGCCGGCGGCAATTTTGGCGATGCGTTCGGCGATATCTTTGGCGAAATTTTTGGCGGTAACCGAGGCGGTCGCCAGCAGCGCGCTGATTCACCGTTCCGTGGATCAGACCTTCGCTACAACCTGGAAATTACGCTGGAAGAAGCGGCCCGTGGCACGACCACCAAGCTGCGCATCCCAAGCACGGAATCTTGTGAAGTCTGTCACGGCACCGGTGCCGAAAAAGGCCACGATCCCGAGACTTGTCCAACTTGCAAAGGCGCGGGCGTCGTTCGTGTTTCTCAGGGCTTCTTCTCGGTTCAGCAAACCTGCCCACAATGTCGCGGTACTGGCAAGATCGTCAAGCACCCATGCAAGGCGTGCAACGGTGCGGGTTCGAAGAAAACCTCGAAAACGCTGGAAGTCAAAATTCCGGCGGGTGTCGATACCGATGATCGGATCCGTTTGTCCGGTGAAGGTGAAGCCGGAACCAATGGTGGCCCAGCGGGTGATCTATATGTGGTCGTGCAACTCAAGCCGCATGCAGTGTTCCAGCGCGATGCGGCTGATTTGCACTGCGAAATGCCGATCTCGTTCTCGACCGCCGCGCTCGGCGGCGAACTCGAAATTCCGACGCTCGACGGTAAGGCTTTGCTCAAGATCCCTTCCGAGACGCAGTCCGGGCAGGTGTTCCGTCTGAAGAATAAGGGCATCCGCCCGGTTCGCGGCAGTGTGACGGGTGATTTGTTTTGCCATGTGCAGATTGAAACTCCCGTGAGCCTTACCTCGCGTCAAAAGGAGCTGTTGCGAGAGTTCGAAGAGATTCGCGAGAAAAACGCGTCGAAGCAGAGTCCAAAACAGAAAGGCTTCTTCGACAAGCTGCGCGAATTCTGGGAATAGTCTGAACTGACGCTGGCGG
>CAJDUD010000097.1_pt1 | contig 22553 bp, 25 predicted proteins | sample 7390161 | NCBI WGS metagenome assembly CAJDUD01 (sample SAMEA7055664, study PRJEB34461) | soil metagenome | biome: terrestrial ecosystem; feature: Peninsula; material: soil | place: Antarctica | collected 2016
GCCTACTGCGGAAGCGCGTAGTTGAACTCGTAGCTGTGAGCTCCGTCCGCTCGAATGATTATGAAGTCACCGACCAGTCCGAGCAGCTCGCCGGTTCCGGAGTCAGGAACCACCGAAACAGTAAGACTCGGCGTGCCTCGGTTCATCGTTCCACTATGTTGAAGTGTGAAGCTGCCCTGGCGCCCGTGCAGGCTACCTTCCACGCGCTCAATGGCGACATAACCCGCCGATCCTTTGGTTTCTGTGCCAGCACTGAGCATCTGCCCCATTGTCGTCGCGTCAAGGTCTCCACTGATCTGCTTATCGATGGACATCCGGCCAAGGCGACTTGCCTCAGGTTGACCCTCGAACACCATCGGCACTACCTTCACGACAAACGTGCCCTTTGCGATGTAGTTCAATTAATATTCTCCTGCTGAAATTGGCGTGGATGTTGGCTGCGTGAGGCTGGTGGTTCGTGACCGTCAGAACGGAGGCACGAGCGCAGCGTGGCAGCGAGGTCGGTCACGCGGAAGGTCATGTGGTCGAGCATGGTTGCCTCTCAGAAAATAAAGCTGTGGGAGCGGTTCTACCGCGATAGGCTCCGCGGATGACTTGCAATCGTGGTAGAACCGCTCCCACAGCGCTCAGCACTCCACTTGCGCCAGCGCCAGCCCACCCTGCGACGTCTCTTTGTACTTCGACTGCATGTCGGCACCCGTTCGGCGCATGGTATCGATGGCTTGGTCGAGCGAAACCCGATGCGTGCCATCGCCACGCATGGCCAGCGACGTGGCACTAATCGCCTTCACCGCGCCCATCGCATTGCGCTCGATGCAGGGAATTTGCACGAGACCACCGATGGGGTCGCAGGTCATGCCGAGATGATGTTCGAGCGCGATTTCGGCGGCGTTTTCGATCTGCTCGTTACTTGCTCCGAGCGCTGCGGCGAGACCTGCTGCGGCCATAGCGGCGGCAGAACCCACCTCACCCTGACAGGCACCGACGGCCGACGCTACCAGCAGAAAGTCATGCTGTCCCGCACGACCAACATGACAAAAGTCTTGCGCATAACGCAGCACTGCGGGCACGACACCTGCCGCGCCGTTTGTGGGCGCAGTGACGACACGCCCGCCCGCTGCGTTTTCTTCGTTCACGGCAATCGCAAAAGCGCTAACCCAGTCGAGTGCCTTGTGTGGCGCGATGCCACGCTGACCGCGTTCAACCAGCAGCTGATTGTGAATGTCTGGGGCGCGCCGTTTCACGTTGAGGCCACCCGGCAACTGCCCGCGTGTGACGAGGCCCTTGTCGATGCAATCGAAAAATGTTTTGGTAATTCGATCCAGAAATTCGCTGGTGGCGAGCTCTCCGCGCAAGTTGTGTTCGTTGGCTCGCAACAGTTCACTCATCGGCAGCTTTGCATTCGCTGCGCGCGCGAGCAACTCCACCATGTGCGAGAACGGATGCGGCACCGAGACTTCACCGCCGCGTGGGCTACCGACGAATGCTTCGTCTTCATCGACGATAAATCCGCCTCCGATCGAGTAAAGCGTGCGTTCTGCGATGGTTACGTTCATGTCGTCGCCGTAGGCACGAAAGGTCATCGCATTCGAATGTAGTGGCAACACGTCTTTCAGGTTGTAGCGAATGTCGAGGATCGGCTGAAAGCGAATCAAGCGCTCACCCAAAAGCGTGATTGATTCGGTCTTGCTGATAGCTGCAATCATCTGCGGGATTGCACCCGTGTCAACAACATCCGGTAGCTCACCACTGAAACCCAATTGCAACGCGATGTCAGTGCCGTGGCCATGTCCAGTGTGTGCGAGCGAACCGAACAATTCCACGCGAACACGAGCAATTTTATCCAGTATGCCTTCAGGCAGTTCAATCAAGAATCGCCGCGCCGCGCGCATCGGCCCGACCGTGTGCGATGACGACGGCCCGATACCGATTTTGAAAAGGTCTGTCAGCGAGATGTACATGAATTTCCGATCTAGGCCAACGTCACGCGCGCAAATTTGCGCTTGCCTGCTTGTACTACGTAAGTGTTGCCTTTGGTCAGTTTTGTCGCTTTGTCTTCCACCGTTTCGCCGTCCACCTTCAGACCTCGACCTTCGATCAGACGCCCCGCGTCGCTAGTGCTGGCAGCAAGATCGGCCTGCTTGACGACCTGGGTGAGCAGCATTACGGCTTCCGGGCAGTGGATCGTGACCTCGGGCATGTTTTCCGGTGCAGCACCGGTCTTTCGCGCCTCAAACGCAGCGAGCGCCGCATTGGCCTCGGCTTGCGTGTGAAAGCGTGCAGTGATCTCAAGCGCGAGCGCGACTTTGGCGTCGCGCGGGTTCATTGCTTTGGCTGCGCATCTCGCTTTCATCGCTGCGATTTCGGTCATCGGTTTGAATGACAAAAGCTCGTAGTAAGTCCACATCGACTCATCCGAGATCGACATCACTTTGCCGAACATCTCTGACGGCGCATCGGTGACGCCGATGTAGTTGTCCTTTGACTTGCTCATCTTCTCAACGCCGTCGAGCCCTACCAAGAGCGGCATCGTCAGGATGCATTGCTCTTCCTGCCCGTACTGCGTTTGTAGCGAACGACCCATGAGCAGGTTGAACTTTTGCTCGGTGCCACCGAGTTCGATGTCGGATTTCAAAGCAACAGAGTCATAACCCTGCATCAACGGATACAAAAATTCATGGACCGAAATCGGCACGCCTTTTTTGAAGCGTTGCGTGAAATCCTCGCGCTCCATCATGCGTGCCACCGTGTATTTCGCGGCGAGCTTGATCATGCCGGCAGCGCCCAGCGGATCGCTCCATTCGCTGTTGTAGCGAATCTCGGTTTTTGTTGGATCAAGGACTTTACTCGCCTGCGCGTGATAGGTCTTCGCGTTCTCGAGAATCTGCTCGCGCTCCAACGGCGGGCGCGTGTCATTGCGGCCTGAAGGATCACCGATGAGCGACGTGAAATCACCGATCAGGAAAATAACGGTGTGTCCGAGATCCTGAAATTGCCGTAGTTTGTTGAGCACCACTGTGTGACCGATGTGGATGTCTGGCCGCGTCGGATCAAGGCCAAGTTTCGCGCGCAGTGGCACGCCGGTTTTGATGCTGCGCTCGATCTTTTTGAGCATTTCGGCCTCGACGAGCAATTCGTCGGCACCGCGTTTCATGATTTCGAGTTGTTCTTGTGGGTAGAGTGCCATGGTCATAGTCTTGTACGATTCGCTCTGATTTTCTCATCACTGAATGCGTGGACGCTGCAATGCTGCTAAATGATCGCTACATGGGGCTCATGTCTGGCACCAGCGTGGATGGCGTTGACGCCGTTTTGGCTGATTTTGCCGATGGCAAAGTCAAGACGCTGGGTCATGTGCATTTGCCGTTTGCGCCGGAATTGCGTTCAGCGCTGCAATCACTGATGCAAAGCGGTGCCGACGAGATTGAGCGGTCGGGCGACGCTTCAGTGGCGCTCGCCCAATGCTATGCGCAGGCGGTTGCCTCATTGCTTGAAAAAACGGGGATGAAGGCAGGTCAGGTGGCCGCGATTGGCGCTCATGGGCAAACGATTCGGCATCGCCCTGAGCGTGGTTTCACTACGCAGTTGAATGCGCCGGCGCTGCTTTCCGAGTTGACGGGTATTTCTGTTGTCGCCGATTTTCGGTCGCGTGACGTGGCGGCGGGCGGGCAGGGCGCACCGTTGGTGCCGGCTTTTCATGCAGCGGTGTTTCAGGGAGATTTGCCTCGCGCCGTCGTGAACGTTGGTGGAATCGCGAATGTGACGCTTATTCCCCCCAACGGTTCTCCAGAACCAGTACGCGGATTCGATACGGGCCCAGGAAACACACTGATGGACGCCTGGATCGCTCGCCAGATGGGTGAAGAATTCGATGCCAACGGCGCTTGGGCTGAAACAGGTGCCGTCAATGAGGCGCTATTGGCTCGATTGCTCGTCGAGCCGTATTTTTTTCAAGCTGCGCCAAAAAGCACGGGCCGGGAGCTGTTTAATCTCGCATGGTTGGATGCTCAACTTGCAGCCCTCGCAAAACCAGTCTCGGCCGTTGATGTGATGCGAACTGTTGCCGAACTCACTATTCGCTCGGTATCTGCCGCGGTGGGCGAGCGAGAATGCTACGTGTGCGGTGGCGGCGTATTTAACGCTGTACTAATGCGCGGTTGGCCAAAAGCAAACTCGACCGAAGTGCTGGGCGTCGCCGCTATGCAAGTTGAGGCGCTAGCCTTTGCATGGCTCGCACGGCAATGCTTTGCCAGTGCGCCAGGTAATGTGCCGGAAGTGACTGGCGCGAAAGGACCGCGCATTCTGGGTGCGGTTTACCCGGCCTGAAATCAGCCCTTGGCTATTTGTGGGTGAGCCACGCCGACAAAGCACGCAGTCGAATCTCACCGCCGCCGGTGAAGCCTGTCACGTTGAGCGACTTCAGCACCGCGTCGCCCGCTCCGCCTTCTTCAAAATTGGAGAGTGTCTTGGCGACAATCGCCCGATCACCGGCTGGCAAGCCCGGTGAGGCCACTACGGGCAGCGCTGGTTGCGGGCGACCTTCGTAGATCACCTTGATGCCTTTGGCAGCCAGCGTGTCTTTGGCGCGTGCAGTGGACGGAATGCAGCCGACAGACGAGAGATTATTTTCGACGGCATACACAATCGCGCTGTACTCATTGCTGTAGCGGCCGGTGTACTGTCGGCCCATAAAGTCGCGAAGTTCCGCAGCGCAGACTTGACCGTACATCGTGTCAGCGCGTGGCAGGGATACTGACATGCCACTCAGAGCCTTTAAGTTGTCCACCGGGGCGCCTTTGCCGATAAACAAAGAGGTTGCGTCTGGCCGTCCTGACGCGATAAATTCGTAGCCGAGAGACGTCAGCGCTTTGGCCGCGAGATCCGCCGCGTTGGTCATGAATAAGTCGTACTGGTTTTTTTCCATCCAGTCGAGGACGCGTTGCCGGTCACGCGTGTAGGAAAGCTCAACGGGACGACCGAGCGCGGTTTCCAACGATCGTTTGAGCGCGTTGAAGCGCGAAAGCGGAGGCAGCGGATCGCCATCCGCACTGCTGTCTTCGTGTACCACCAACTTGAGCGGCGCCGCGTGAACTGCGGGCGCCAGTGCGGTAAGCAGCGACAGTGCCACAGTGGCTACGGCCAGCGTTAGTGACTTTTGATTCATACGATTCCCCCGATTTTTATTTGCGTTGCAGCAGTTGCTAGACCATTCTGCACAAAAGCATATTGTGTGCCTGTCTCCTAATAAACAGCTTTTTCACGAAATGACCGTTTATCGTCGGTTAATTCGCCATATTATATAAAGTCGACTTTGTTGAAAATTGGCTGATAGCCCCTATACAGTGGTGCTTTTGGCACTAAGCTGTAGGCGCATAGCTCGTAAAAAAAGCACCTTAGGGTGCTTTTTTTGTCGCATTTGACACGAATTAAGCGCTGAACGAATTTCCGCAGCCGCAGCTTGATGTCGCGTTAGGATTCTTGATGACAAATTGCGCGCCTTCGAGTCCGTCGCTGTAATCAATTTCTGCGCCGACCAGATACTGATAGCTCATGGCGTCAATCAATAACGTCACATCGTTTTTCACCATCTTGGTGTCGTCTTCATTGACTTCTTCGTCAAACGTGAACCCGTACTGAAAGCCGGAGCAGCCACCGCCCGTGACAAACACGCGTAGCTTCAGATTTGGGTTTTGCTCGTCGATGATCAGGTCTTTCACCTTGTTCGCGGCAGCGTCAGTGAAATTGATTGGGGCGGGTAGTTCGGTCATTGCATTCATGGGGTACTCCTGAGCATCGCATCGTTTGAGCAATCGTAATCGTTGCTCACATCCTATTATCGGGGCGCGTGGCCGGAAATTCAACCGCGCTCATGATGTGGGTTTGGCAAGTTATTTGGCATCGTTGCCGATTCGCTTCAGTTCGACCACATCGGCTGTGCCCGGTTGCACATGTAACAAGCGCCCGTCAATCACCGCGCCGACTTGCATTTCGAGTGTGCGATAGCTGACGTCGCCCGTAATGCGCGCATTCGGCAGCAGCTCCAGATACTCGGTTGCGTTAACGGGGCCGTTCACGGTGCCGTCTATGACGATGTGCGAAACGCGAATCTCACCGATGACCGTGGCTTTTTCGCTCACGACCAGGGTCGAAGGTTCGTCGGAACCGGAATGGATAAAACCCTTCACTATGCCGTCGACGCGCAGGCCGCCGGTGAAGATGATGTCACCGCTGATCGTGGTGGCCGAGCCAATCAGGCTATCGATCTGCTTTTGCGGGACGTGATTTTTTTTACGACCGAACATGCGAAATTTCTCCTGAAAAATCATGGCGTACTGACACCATTACAGCTGGAGCGATTGCTGAGCGCGAGGCTCTTTGCTGCCAGCGGGAATCACGCGCATTTGCAGCGTTTTTAATTGCGCCTTGGCGGGCACTTTAAAAATGCCCTCCACACGTTGATAAGTCTTGAAATCCAATGCCAGCGAGGCTACCAGATCGGGTTGTTCTTCGGGCAAGTTAATGTTGCTGCGTTTGCCGTCCGTGACGATCGTCGCGACCAATGTGAGCTTGCCTTTGAATGGCGATTCGGCGCTGCCCTGCACAACGAGCGCACGGAAACGATAGCTGTCGATCGTTTCGCGTTCAGCTTGCATGCGTTGCACGGCCAGGCCGTTCTTACTGCCGGCGGCGCCGCCGATGAGTTTCTCGAAGAACGCGCTTTCTTCTTTGAGCTGCGTGTTTTCCTGCTGCAACGAAATAATTTGCTTTGACAGCACATCCTTCGCACCCACCGCCATTTGCGCGCTGTTGGTCAGTTCAATGGCGCCCTGCTTTAGACGCGCATTGTCGGCGCGAAGTGCAATCACTTCGGCGCTGAGGCGCTCCTGTTCGTCGCGAACTTTGCCGATGTTGAACCCCGCAAAAATTCGGCCAGCATCGAATCCACCGTAGAAGAGACCCGCAAATAGCAGAACGGCGACGCCGATGATCGTCCCTTTGACTCTCCACGACCAATGTGTACGTACTGATAGTTTTGGCGCGGAAATACCAAACCGTCGGCGCAGGCCGGAGATGATGCGATCAGAGCGAAGCAGTGCCATATTTGGACGTGCTATCTGTCGCTTAGGGCGACAGCGGCATCGTTAACAAGCCTGCTGTTTCCGGCAAGTCGAACATCAAGTTCATGCACTGAACCGCAGCGCCTGCCGAGCCCTTGACCAGGTTGTCTTGCACTACCAGCACGACGACGGTGTCGCCGCCCTGCGGACGATGCAGCGCGATGCGTAACGTGTTGCTGCCACGTGTCGAGCGGGTGTCGGGCGTGCTGCCGAACGGCATGACGTCGATGAAGGCTTCGCCCTTGTAGGCATCGATGAAGAGTGCCTGCAGCGCCTCGTTGGTCATCGACCGTGCCTCACCCGTGAGTTGCGCGTAGAGCGTTGAGTGCATGCCCCGAATCATCGGCGTCAGGTGTGGCGTGAAAATAAGCCGCACCTTGTCGGTGGTCATTTCTTGCCGCCGGACGCGCAGTCTGCGATCAGGTGCGCAGCGTCGATGATGCCTGCTTTAAGCAGCGGGTAATAGCCCAATTGCATCGTCGTCGGATAGCAACCGGGATTTCCAACAATTTGCGCTGATTTGATCGAGTCGCGATTTAATTCAACTAAACCGTAAGCCGCTTTCGCCGCGAGATCGGGGCAGGTGTGCGGCAGCTTGTACCACTGCTCGAACACCGCTAAATCCTTGAAACGGAAGTCCGCGGCAAGGTCAATAATCTTTACGCCAGCCGCCGTCAGTTTCGGCGCATCGGCCATCGCCACACCATGCGGCGTCGCGTAAAAAACGACGTCACATTGCGTCAGATCAGCGGTCGCTGTGTCGCTAAAGACGAGGTCGCAGCGACCGCGAAGGCTGGGAAACATCGCGTCGAGCCGGGTGCCAGCATCCTTGCGCGAGGTGATCATGGTCACTGTAGCGTTGGGGTGAAGCGTCAGCATGCGTAACAACTCGACGCCGGTGTATCCGGTGCCGCCTACGATGCCTACTTTGACGGTTTTGTCTGTGCTCATCGCACTGTTCCTCCGTTAGTTCTTGTCGCAGGTTAGCAACAAGATGGGACACTTATAAAGCACAAAGGCCGCGAGGGTCGCTCGCAGCCTTTGTCTCGAAACGCGGTACTGAAACTCGCGCTAGCGCCTGATGGCGCTCGTAATTAACGCTTCGAGAACTGCTTACGACGGCGCGCCTTGCGCAGACCGACTTTTTTCCGTTCGACTTCGCGTGCATCGCGTGTCACGAGGCCTGCCTTCTTGAGGTCTGGCTTGTATGCCACATCGTATTCGATCAAAGCACGCGTGATGCCGTGACGGACGGCACCGGCTTGACCGGATTCACCACCGCCAGCAACGCTGACCATGATGTCGAAGCTTTCGAGATTGTTCGTAATCTGAAGCGGTTGACGCACAATCATGCGGCCCGTTTCGCGTGCGAAAAATTCATCAACAGGCTTGCCATTGACGACGATTGCGCCCTTGCCAGCTTTCATGAACACACGAGCTACTGCGCTTTTGCGACGACCCGTACCGTAGTTAAAAATACCAATCATTTTGGATAGTTCCTGGGTGCGGGTTATTTCGTGAGAACGAGGGTTTTTGGCTGTTGCGCAGCGTGCGGATGCGCATCACCGGTGTAGCACTTAAGCTTCTTCAGCATGGCGTAGCCGAGCGGGCCCTTTGGCAGCATGCCTTTAACAGCGTGCTTCAACACACGGTCAGGATATTTGTCTTGTAGTTTCTCGAAATTCGTTTCCGAGATACCACCAGGATAGCCAGAGTGACGGAAGTACGTCTTCTGGAAGGCTTTGTTGCCGGTAACGCGGAGTTTTTCCACGTTGGTCACGATGACGAAATCGCCCGTGTCCATATGCGGCGTGAAGATCGCCTTGTGTTTGCCGCGAAGGCGGGACGCGATTTGTGACGCGAGGCGACCCAGAATCTGGTCGGTGCCGTCTACCAGGATCCAGTCCTGTGTAATGTCAGACGGCTTTGCTGAAAAAGTTTTCATTGCTTGATACGCTCTAGACTCGTTTTAGTGTTTTGCAAAGGGCGGTGAGGGCTCGCTTGGAAACGAACGCTCTGTCGCTCAGTGCGTTATGAGTTTTCTTGCCTGAGACGCTACAGATAGCTGTAACAATCAGAGGTAAGCCCGTAAGTATAGCTGGGTCTGACCGTTTTATGAACGACACTAAGCAGAAAGTACAAAAGAAAACGGCAAGCCCGAGGGCCTGCCGTTAAAGATGTCCGTCCAAAGGAGGAGGAAGGGGGACATCAATCACCTGCTAAGGAGGAGGAAGCAGGCGATGGATGAATTTAAGCATGCTGCACCGCACAAGTCAACGCCAAATGCTGCGCTGCGGCAATAATTATCTAGGCAACAAACTCTAGTGGCAACACATCTCAGGAAAGCGCTTATGAAATCAACAATTAAATGGGTCGACAACGTGCAATTTGTCGCCGAAACGGGCTCGGGCCATGCAGTAGTAATCGACGGCGCACCGGAATACGGTGGGCGCAATACCGGCGTTCGCCCGATGGAGTTAGTGCTGGCTGGCGCGGCAAGCTGCACGGCCTTTGACGTCGTGTTGATGCTTAAAAAATCGCGTCAGAATTTCACGAGTCTTCAAGTTGAGGCTGACGCGATCCGTGCGGAAACTGACCCTAAAGTATTTACGGCGATCAAATTGACATTTACATTGGCCGGAAAGGGGCTTGATCCATCCGCTGTGGAGCGTGCCGTGAAGCTGTCAAAAGAGAAATATTGCTCTGCAACAGCAATGCTCGGAAAGACGGCCGAAATAACGACTGAAATTGTGATTTCCGAGGGCTGATCCGGCTTGAATTTTAATATCAGCTTTTTGTCGGAAGTGTTAATTTTCAAGGGCTGAGAACGAGAATATCCAAAAGTTGACAATTAGACTTTTAGGGTTGTAACCCCCATTAATTAAGGTGTAAAGTAAAAAAGCTGTTATCCAATCTTAGGCGTGTGACCAACACCTAAGCCACCAGACCTTCGCACAGCAGTGGCTCAACCTGCTCTGCGCTGCCGTGGAAACCGGTGGGCACCGCTTTCGTGTGGTCATGCAGGCGACGACGCTCAGGCGCTCGTTGACGTTGAATGCGCGTCGCTAGCGAGGTCGGACTTGAAGATTTCTGCGATTACGTCGGCGTTGACTACAAGTCGTTGCGTGCGTTCAGTCTCCGTCAGAACGTCGCGAGCAATTCCAGTGCCCTTACCATCGCAGTTGAAAATTGGCAAAAAACTGACCATGTGCGGAGCAGGTGACGCGTACGGTCAATGTCAATCTGCGCGATCTTTTTGACTTCCGCAACCATGTCGGCGAGCACCATCGCAAACGTTACGCCCATCCCGCTGTGGGTGAATTCGATGAGAGGCAGACCGGCGAAGGCGAGGGGTTTCGTGTCGGGTTGCGTCGCTGATTTTTTCACGCACCACCATTTAGGAAGGTGCTGGCGAGCGCTGGCCAAAACTTCAAGTTAATTTGCTACTGATCGTTGACCTCGTCGCAAGGGTCGCGCGACGTCGCGTAAGCCTTTGCCTACATGGACGGCCCTATTGCCTTACCGGCGAAACAGCCAACATCCGATGGTCGGAACCAGCGATCAGACATAACGTTAGCTCACTGAGATCAATGTCGTTTTCGCAATTCTGTTTCCAGTTTCGTTGATGCGATGTGTGATTTATGGGTGATTCGCCGAATACGCGTATCACGGCGTCCATAGCGTCAATTGACATCAATATCACTCGAAAGAAAATTTATGAAGAAGCAATCCCTGACCCTCGTAGCGCTCGCTGCGTCTGCACTGTTCTCAATCGGCGCAATTGCACAGCCCAAACCGCTGCAGTCTGACCGCTCATTCAATTCCAGCATGTTCTACGCTCAGAACATGCCTATGGAGTCCATGGACATGATGGTTAGCAAAGAGCAGTACATGAAGGAGATGGAAAACCGCTGGATGATGGCTGAAAAAATGCAAGGCACTAGCGGTAAACCGGGCTGGGTGAAGTTTGGCATGCTGAAGAAAGCCATGGAACAGCCGAACGTTTCGAACGGTGGCGGCGCGAAGTAGTCATTTGACTTCTTTGCGTTACTAAACTGCGACGCTGCGGGCCTTCTGCGCTCGCGGCGTCGCTACGTTCTCTTTTGCATTTCAAGGAATTTGGTCATGGAAGACATCGACAAACGTGCCCTCTTGTGGGACCTGATTAAAGACATCAAATTCGCCATGCTCACGACGCATCACGAAGACGGTCGTATGCATTCACGCCCGATGACGACGCAAAACACCGAGCTGACCAATGACGATTGTCTGTGGTTCTTTATGTCGCGAAAGAGCGAATCACTTGACGACTTGATGCGTGATTCGAACGTTGCGTTGAGCTATGCCCATCCGGGTAAAGATAGCTACGTTTCGGTTTCAGGGATTGGTCACGTCGACAATGATCCTGAGCGTATTCGTGCGTTGTGGACGAAGTTTGCAGAGGCATGGTTTCCGGGTGGACCGGCAGACCCCGATCTCGCGCTGGTTGAAGTGAAAATTACCCACGCTCATTATTGGGACGTGAAAGACAGCAAGATCGTCCAGCTTTTCAAGATGGCCAAGGCCACCGTGACGGGCGAGCCACCCACAAATTTGGGTGAATCCGCTGAAATTAAGATGACTGCTTAAACTGATAAATGGTTTACAGCTTTTCTCTGAAGTACCCGTTGCTTTGGGGCTAATGCAGTTTTTTCGCTAAAGTCGACAAATAGTCATTTGGCGACGAATCTGCGCCCAGACGACAATTGAATCAAAAGCTGCTTGCCAAGAGCAGCTATTTTTTTGCCATCTCGACCAGTTGTTTCGCTCGCAATATGAGCGCGTCGCGCAACGTCGTCGGCGCTTGCACCACAAACGAAAATGGCAATCGGGCCAGTTGCCGCGCGTACCAGTTCAGGTCATCGATTTGACTGGTCAGCAAGACACCGTCGTCGGTCGGCTGAAACACGCCGATGCTGTCAAAGAGCTCATTGCGTGCGGTGTTGAGATCAGTCTTTAACAGCACGATAGCGCAAATGGCGCGCGGCATCGTTGCCGCGCTCTTCGCCAGATACGCGACAGCGTCAAACGTCGCAGGTGCGGAAAAATGCAGATTTAGTTCGCTCACTTCGACGACGCGATCGAGGCGAAATGAGCGTAACTCCTTGCGCAAATGGCAATGTCCGACCGCATACCAGCGCCCGCCGCGCCATTCCAAGCCATAGGCATCAAAATCACGTTCGCTTTCGGCGAAACCTTCGCTTTGTGGCGCGCGGTAGCGCAGATGCAGGCGCTGGCGCGCATGCGCGGCCATCGACATCGTAAGCAGGGTCGCGTTGTCGTTGCTGGTGTTTGCTGCTCGACTTAGGTCGAGCGAAATCGTTTCGCTGATCGCGCGCAGTTGCGCCTTCAACGGATCAGGCATCACGCGCTCCAGCTTGGCCTGTGCGCGCTCGACGGCAGGGGCCGCCTGCGCGAGTCCAAGCTGTCGCGCCGCGAGCAAACCGACGGATAACGCCAGTGCTTCATCGTCGGCAAACATCATCGGTGGCAACTTGAAGCCCGCTTGCAGGAGTTCGAGCACTGTGAGCACGCGAGTGGTTGGTGAGTACATCCGGAAAATTTTATTCATAAATAGGGCCGATTACGCCCTATTTATTGCCTAAATTCTGCTCATCACGGCGTGTTCGCCGTCCCTGATTTGAAGGAATTTAGTCATGACGGAATACTCACACCTGTGGCTGTATTTTTTAATGGTGTTCGGCATCATCGTGTTGCCTGGAATGGACATGGCGTTTGTGCTCGCCAGCTCACTCGCGGGCGGCCGCAAGGCGGGGATGTTTGCGGTGGCGGGCATTGTGTTCGGCGGCATCTGTCATGTTGCTGCGGGCGCGTTGGGCGTCGGCTTGTTGTTCAAACTTGTGCCTGGTTTGATGAATGCCATGTTGATTGTGGGTGCGGGCTACATCGCGTGGATTGGGATTTCGCTGATGCGAGGGAAGGCTAGCGAGGCCAGCGACGCCGCGCCACCGTTGATTGCGCAACGTAGCGCGTGGGCGACGTTTCGTCAGGCTGCGTTCACCTGTCTGCTGAATCCGAAGGCGTACTTGTTCATGCTCGCCATCTTTCCGCAGTTTCTACGTGCCGAATACGGGACCGCGTGGCTTCAAGCGGTGGCGCTGAGCGCGATCACAGCCGTCACCCAAATTGCAGTGTACGGCGGTCTCGCGCTCGCTGCGGGCGGCGCACGCGGGTGGCTGCGGGATCGACCGACGGCGGGTTTGCTCATCGCCCGGGCCTCAGGCATGATGCTGCTGGCGGGTGCGGCGGTGGCAGCGGGCGGGGCGATTGCAGCGCGCTGATACGCTTTGCGCTTTCACGTCTTTCAATTGCGCAGGTTTGCTATGGCTAAATCGTTGTCGGTGGTTATGTTGGGTGCCAGCGGTGCCGTCGGCGGACATGTAGTTGCCACGCTGCTGTCGATGCCCGATTTGGAGCGCCTCACGTTGCTCGGACGGCGCGAGACGGCTCTGCCTGAAAGCGCCAGCAAGGACGCCGTCAGGCAACACGTCGTAACTATCGATTCCCCCGATACTTACGTCGAATTCGTTGCTGGGCATGACGCTGCGGTATGTACGCTGGGTGTCGGCCAGCCATCGCAGATGACGAAAGCAGAGTTCGTGCATATCGACAAAGACGTCGTAATCGCGTTCGCCACGATTTGCAAGCAGAACGGTGTGCGCCATTTCGAACTGCTCGGTGCAGTCGGCGCCGACCCGAAATCGCGGTCGTTTTATCTGCGCATTAAAGGTGAGCTGGAGGCAGCGCTGATCGCGCTTAATTTCGACCGACTTTCTTTGTTTCAACCGTCAATGATTTTGACGCCAGCTAATCGCTACGGCATTCAGCAGGCCCTCACGTTGGCGCTCTGGCCGATGTTGTCACCTGTGTTGGCCGGCCCGTTGCACAAATATCGCGGCGTGCCCGTCGAGACGCTGGGCGCGGCGATCGCGAAGCAGTTGACGACGCATGGCAGGGGCGTGCAGCGCTTGCGATGGGACGATTTTGAGAGACTCACGAGAGCCTCGTAGGCGGGCACGCCCGCCACCGAGTCCTCAACCAATGCAACGAGCGATATTAGAACGGGATATCGTCGTCGAAATCATCTAGTTTGGCTTTTTTCGGAGCGCCAGTTCCAGCGGCCGAACCGGAGCCCATGGGCTGCCCGGTCGAGCGAGGCGTCGAGCCGCCTTTTTCGTTGTCGTCGTACGGGGCATCGCTTCCGCCACTTGGGCGTCCGCCGAGCATCTGCATGCGGTCGCCGCGAATCTTGGTCAGCGTCTTTTCGACGCCTTCTTTATCCGTCCATTTGTCGTATTGAATACGCCCTTCGATGTAGACCGGTGCGCCTTTTTTCAGGTATTCGCCGCAGACTTCGGCGGTGCGGCCAATGAATTCAATGCGGTGCCAGTCGGTGCGTTCTTGCTTGGCGCCGCTTTTGTCTTTCCATTGCTCAGTGGTAGCCACTGAAAATGAAGCCACAGCTTCGCCGCTGGGCAGGTAGCGCATTTCGGGGTCACGCCCGAGATTGCCAATCAGGGTGACACGGTTGATGGATGCCATCGTTTTCTCCTTCTATCGATCAAGTGGCAGGGTTGTTGAATAGACCGCCACGAACAGGGGCGCAGCCCTCGCCGCGCCTACGTAAGACCGATAGATTACCGCAAACTCGTTCTTATTGCGGTCCGGCACACGGAAAAGTCGAATTGCGCTACATTCATTTTCGAAATTCACGACTCAACTTTTGAGGGCTCCGCATGCACGAACTGACTGTCACCCCGACGCCCTTCGACTTTGGCGCGGTGCGCGCCGCGATGCAAAGCTACGTGGATCGCGACCTGCTTTCCGGCGTCTCCTGGGCGGTGCTTCAAGGGCGCAATCTGATTGATGTGAACGCCGTCGGTTGGGCAGATCGTGAAGCGAAAACAGCCCTCACGACAGACCATCTGTTCAGGGCGTTTTCCAACACCAAGTTGGTCACGACGTGCGCTGTGTTGCTGCTGTTCGAAGCTGGAAAGTTTCAGCTCGATGACCCGATTGAGCGATACCTTCCGCAGCTCGCGAATCGTCGCGTATTGAAGCCCGGTGCGACTTCGCTCAATGACACCGAACCCGCGAACACATCAATCACAATTCGTCATTTGCTGAGCCACAGCGCGGGTTTGAGCTATGGTCTCTTCGATCCGGGAACGCTGATTTTCGCCGCTTACAACGAGCGCAAAGTATTCGGTCCAATGCTCACACTCGCCGAAATGGTCGAGGCGCTGGCCGATCTGCCGTTGCTATTTCACCCCGGAACGTCATTTGAATATTCAGTGGCGACCGACGTGCTGGCTCATCTCGTGGAAATTGTTAGCGGCGAGCGCTTTGATGCGTACATTAAGGCGCACATTTTCGACCGACTCGGTATGGTCGATACTTTTTTTGTCGTGCCAGCGGAGAAGCAACATCGATTGACGGCGTACTACCGCGGTGCCGACATGATGGACGACATGAAGCCTGGCCTGACACGAGTCGACAACTCGCCCTATCCCGGGGCTTATCTTCAGGCTGTGCCTAAATTGTCTGGCGGTGGCGGGTTGGTTACTTCGCTCGCCGATATGGTCGCGCTGACGCGTAGTCTGCTGCCCGGCGGCGAGACTTTGTTGAAGCCGGAAACGATCGCTCAGATGATGACCAATCAATTGGCCAACGGCGTCAATGTTCGCTTTGCCATGCAAGGGGAAATTCCCGGAAAAGGATTTGGTTTGGGTGGTTCAGTCACCCGAGAGCCGTCATCGATCGAACCGCAAAGCGCCACCGGTGAATTCCAGTGGGGCGGCATCGCGGGCACTCATTGGTGGATTTCTCCGCGCAACAATCTCGCGGCGGTCGTTATGACGCAGCGCGTGATGGCGTTCTGGCACCCGTTCTCCTTCGAGTTCAAGCGGTTGGTGTATCAGGCTGTTGGTGCGTAGGAAGTCTAAAGCGCGATAATTGCGGGTTGCCCTTCGCGGGTGTAGTTGGTTTTCTCTGTGTCGATATCGATGGATTTTTTGCGCGTACGCGGCGCACGTACGCACAACCTCAAAAATATCAACATTGATATTCCCAAACACAAGCTCGTGGTAATCACCGGCTTGTCGGGTTCCGGCAAAAGCTCACTGGCGTTTGACACGCTGTATGCCGAGGGGCAGCGCCGGTATGTGGAGTCGCTCTCGGCCTACGCGCGACAGTTTTTGCAGATGATGGACAAGCCGGACGTCGATCTGATCGAAGGCCTTGCACCGGCCATCGCCATTGAGCAAAAAGCGACCAGTCATAACCCGCGCTCAACCGTTGGAACCGTCACCGAAATTCACGATTACCTGCGCCTGCTATACGCCCGCGTGGGCGATCCGTACTGCCCGAATCATCCCGAGATCATGCTGTCATCGCAAACGATTTCGCAGATGGTGGACACGGTGCTTGCCTACACGCCGGAATCGCGCATCATGCTTCTCGCGCCGGTGCTCGCCGATCGCAAGGGTGAGCACGCAGAATTATTCATCGAGCTGAAGGCGAAGGGATTCACCAAGGTTCGCATCGACGGCGAAGTGGTGGAGTTGGAACCATCTCCCAAGCTTGCCAAGAATCACAAGCACACGATTGAGGTGGTCGTCGATCGCCTGAAAGTCCGGCCCGATGCCAAACAGCGGCTGGCCGAATCGTTCGAGACGGCGTGCCGCATGGGCAACGGTCGTGCGCTGGTCGTGATGATGGATACAGAAGAAACTACTGATGCCGATAAAAAGGGATCGCAGCTTTTCTCGTCGAAATTCGCCTGCCCGATTTGTGATTACTCGCTGGCCGAACTTGAGCCGCGTCTGTTCTCGTTCAACTCGCCAATGGGTGCGTGCCCGACCTGCGATGGGCTCGGCGAGATCGATGAATTCGAGGCGTCACGCATCGTTGCGCACCCTGAACTATCGCTGGCCAGCGGTGCAATCAAAGGCTGGGATAGGCGCACGATCTTTTACTTCCAGATGCTGCAGGGACTCGCTGCGCACTACGGGTTCAACATCGAAACGCCGTTCGTCGAACTTCCCGACGAAGCCCAGAACGCGATCATTTTTGGCAGCGGCGCTGAAGAAATCGAATTCGATTATGTGAGCGAAAAAGGCAAGATTCAGAAGCGCAAACACGCTTTCGAGGGGGTGCTACCGAACTTCCGTCGCCGCTATCTTGAGACCGAATCTTCCGCCGTACGCGAAGAATTATCGAAGTACATGAGCCGCAGCCCTTGTACTGATTGTCACGGCGCACGATTGCGTCGTGAGGCGAGATTTGTGAAAGTTGGAGACGCTGCGATTTTTGAGGTCAGCCGCCTCGCGCTGTTCGACACTGCCAAGTTTTTTGATACGTTAAAACTAACGGGTGCGAAGCAAAAAATCGCCGAACGCATTGTTTGGGAAATCAAGAATCGCGTTGGATTTTTGAACAACGTCGGGCTTGAATATTTGTCGCTGGATCGCACCGCCGAGACACTTTCCGGCGGCGAAGCACAGCGCATCCGGCTTGCTTCGCAGATTGGCTCGGGCTTAACAGGCGTGATGTATGTGCTTGATGAACCCTCGATTGGTCTGCATCAGCGCGACAATGAGCGCCTGCTGGAAATGCTCAAACGACTGCGTGATCTCGGCAATTCGGTGATCGTCGTTGAGCACGATGAAGACGCGATCATGGCCGCCGATTACGTGGTCGATCTCGGCCCGGCAGCAGGAATCCACGGCGGTGAAATCATCGCGCATGGCAAGCCCGCCGACATCAAGAAAAACAAAAAATCGTTGACCGGACTCTACCTGTCGGGCGAGATGCAAATCCCGGTACCGAAGCGCCGCTTACCGTCGAATCCCGAGAAACAGATCACGGTACATGGGGCGCGCGGCAACAATTTGAAGGACGTGGACGTGAGCATTCCGATTGGTTTGCTCACCTGCGTGACGGGTGTTTCTGGCTCGGGCAAATCAACATTGGTTAACGATACGCTGTATCGCGCGGCGGCGAAAAAAATCTATCGCAGCCTCGAAGAACCCGCACCACACGCGAGCATCAGCGGTCTCGAATCGTTCGACAAAGTCATCAACGTCGATCAGAGCCCGATTGGTCGCACGCCACGATCGAACCCGGCAACCTACACGGGGCTGTTCACGCCGATTCGCGATCTTTTCGCGCAAACCCCGCAAGCGCGTGAGCGCGGGTACGAGCCCGGCCGCTTTTCGTTTAACGTGAAAGGTGGGCGCTGCGAAGCATGCGAAGGCGACGGCATGATCAAGGTTGAAATGCACTTTTTGCCTGACGTTTACGTGGAGTGCGACGTCTGTCACGGCAAGCGCTACAACCGCGAAACGCTCGACATCCAGTATCGCGGCAAGAACATCTCCGAAGTGCTGCAAATGACGGTTGAAGTTGCGCGCGATTTCTTCCAGCCGGTGCCCGCGATTGCAGCAAAAGTGAATTTGCTGTTTGAGGTCGGTCTCGGCTACATCCGGCTCGGTCAGTCCGCGACGACGCTGTCGGGCGGTGAAGCGCAACGCGTCAAACTCGCGCTGGAACTGTCAAAACGCGACACCGGAAACACGCTCTACATTCTCGACGAGCCGACAACTGGCCTGCATTTCGCCGACATCGATCTACTTTTAAAAGTGCTCTATCGACTGCGCGATCATGGCAACACGGTCATCGTGATTGAACACAATCTCGACGTGATCAAAACGGCCGACTGGGTCGTCGATATGGGGCCAGAAGGCGGCGATGGTGGCGGCATGGTCGTAGCGTCGGGCACGCCAGAAACCGTCGCTACAACGAAGGGATCGCACACCGCAAAATTCCTCGCGCCCATCCTCAAACGCAGCAAGCGCAAACCGCCCGAGTCCTGAAATTCGGGCGGTTGTCAATGCTCAGCTTTTCGGTGAAACGCTTTCTGCACTAGGGCTAGGGTCAAATTAAGGCATAAATCGACTTTAGCCATAAATAGACGCTATCCCCGGTGCAGTAGTCACTACAGCATTAAGTTGATAGCGGAGATCAGTAGTTAGTTGATCTCCAGACGCTTCTGTACCGCTACGTTTTTCTTCGGCAAAGTCAGTGTCAGCACGCCGTGCTCATGGCGTGCTGTGGCGAGTTCTGCATCGACCGCTTGCGACAATCGAAAGGCGCGAGAAATGGCACCCTCGCTACGCTCAGTAAGCACGGAAGCGTCGCCTTCGACAGTTTCGCGTTTGAAGGTCGCTTCGACGCGAACTGATTTTTCATCGACGTCGACGGTGATGTCTTCTTTGGCAACGCCTGGGACGTCGAACTGAACGATGTAGGCCGTAGCGTTTTCACGCACATCGGCGCGCAATTCAGTGGCGGCTTTTTTGTCGCCCCTTTCACCATATGCTTCGGCAAAAGCACGCTCGAACTCAGCGTGGGTGCGGGTGTTGGCAGCGAATGGTGCCCAGCGAACCGCGGGGGCACCGTTGAAACGAATGAATCCAGTCATGGCAATTTCCTCTTAAAGATTTGCGCTTAAATCTGAATTGATTAATCAGCGCCATGACTTCGAAAGTGTGTGCAGCCAAATAGCTTTCAAGCGATTTTTTATGACAATATTTTTGCTTGCGAGCGCTTGAAATCTGCTGTCGAAACCCAATCGGGTTCAACATGTGCTGGCTCTTACGGCACGGAATGCGGCACGTAATTTGGGTTAGTAATGGTTCGCCAAATGATCAGATCCAGAGCCTGACGCCGAGTTGCCACAATCCGTTCCAGCCCGAAATCATAATCGGCTCCGGTCCGCGCAAATAATGAGCGCGGCTGCTCGCCAAGTCCGAAAATAATCACGTCGATGCCAGCTTTTTTGCATGCCTCGCCGAATCGGCGAATGGTTTCGAGCGCGGTGGAATCGAGATAAATTACTTCGAGAAAATCGAGCACGATCAGGTTCACTTCGGCGTGAGAAGGCAAGGACGCGAAGCCCGCTTCCAGACGATCAACAACGCCGAAAAATAACGCACCGCGCAAGCGCAAAGCTGCCACGCCTTCGGGCAACGGCATGGGCGGCGCGTCCGCGTCTTTCGCCAGATTGTCGATGCGCTGCACCGATGCTGCCTCGGTCAGGCGCTTGATCAGCAAAAGCGTTGCGAACACCATGCCAACTTCCACGGCGACGGTGAGATCGAACAAAACCGTCAGTAAAAATGTGCTGATGAGTGTGGCGTTGCGCAGCGGCGTGTATCGTCTCAGCGCCTTGAACTCGTGCCAATCGCCCATGTTCATCGCAACCCACATAAGGATCGCGGCAAGCGCGGGCAGCGGCACGTATTTCGCGAGCGGACTGGCGACGAGCAACACGAGCAACACGGTCAGCGCGTGCACGCAACCTGCGACTGGTGTCGCGGCACCATTGCTGATGTTGGCACTGGTGCGCGCCATCGCGCTGGTCGCAGCGAGGCCGCCGAAGAGCGGCGAGACAAAATTCGCGATGCCCTGCGCAATCAATTCCTGATTGGGATCGGTCTGATCATGGGTCATCTTGTCGGCGACGACCGCGCAGAGCAGTGATTCGATCGCACCCAACAGCGCGATAGTTACTGCCGGTGGGATCAAGCTGCCCAGTTGCTCAATCGTGAACTCAGGCAATTGCGGCATCGGCATCACCGCTTTGATCTCGCCGAATTTGGAGCCGATCGTTGCGATTCCCGTGTCGAAAAGAACAGTCGGGATCGTCGCGAACAGGAGCACCAGAAATGGTGATGGCACGTAGCGGGACAGGCGAGCTGGCCAGAGTTTCAGTAAAAGAAACGAGCACAGCGCGAGCACAATTGACGGCCAGTGTGCTGTGGGCATTGCCGCCGCTAACGCCTTCGTAATACCGAAGAATTCGCCGGGCATTTTTTCGATGTGCAACCCGAAAAAATCCTTGATTTGCGATAGCGCAATGAGCACCGCGATGCCATTGGTAAATCCGATGATCACTGAATTCGGCACAAAGCGAATTAGTCGCCCCATTTTCATTGCGCCCATAACCATCAGCATCACGCCGGCCATCATGGTGCAAATCATCAAATTCGCCCAACCGTACTTCGCAAGGATCGCGTAGAGCACGACGATGAAGGCACCGGTCGGTCCGCCAATGCAAAGTCGCGAGCCGCCAAGCGCGGAAATGATGAGACCCGCGACGACGGCGGTGATCAGGCCCTGTTCTGGCGTGACACCACTGGCAATTGCGAAGGCCATAGCGAGAGGAATGGCGACGATGCCAACGGTCAATCCAGCCAGCAGATCAGCGCGAAATTTATCAGCGGTGTAGTGGGCGAGCTCGCTAAGGAGTCGCGGCCGGAAGGCCAGCGTGGGCATGTGTGTTGGCCTGGGACCCTACTGCGAAACGACCTTGCACATGCGAATCGGCTGCAACGCACTGGCAAAAACAGTTGAGAACGTGCGATCCGCATCGACCGAAAATCCCAATTTTTCGAAGTACGCGCGGTATTGTGGAGAGTACGTATCGACAGGAATACGGATGGAACGCACTTCGTCGACGCGCGCTAGTTTTTCAAGCGTGTTGAGCAACAAGCTCGTGAAGCCACGACCCGAGAACGAACGTGTCACACCGAGCCGACGAAGCTCCCACGAACCATCGCGCGCGCGAACGTAGGAGAGGGCGGCGACAGGCAAACTGTTGCGATATAGCACCAGACCGCCGCCCGCCCGAAGGTCGTCTGCAATCTGGGTTGGATTCGACACCCGTTTACGCCGTGAAATCGCTACTCGTTCGGACCAGTCGCCATTGGTAAGGGCTGACACGACGGGCGCATCACGTGAACTTGCCTTGAGGATTTTGTATTTGTCCTGCTCAAAAACTGTACGGGTCGCGGCAAACATTATGCTTAAGTTACTTTCATGCCAGCTCGTGCGCCAGTGTGCGGGTTCAGGAGGTAGAGTCCTGAAGCATTGTCATCCTCTTTACCCGATGCAGCAAGCACCATACCTTCGGACACCCCAAACTTCATTTTCCTTGGGGCCAGATTCGCCACTAGCACGGTGAACTGACCGATCAGGTTTTCTGGAGCGTACGCAGACTTGATGCCCGAGTGTCTTCTGAGCGGGTTTCGGGACTGCCGCCTTTTGCGTTGCGTCCGGTAGCAGGCCGAAGAGGTCGTCGAGTTGCTTTTCTTCTACGCGAGACATGAGGTGTTTGTATGGACGTACTTGATGCCCAGAAGGAAGATGCGCCTTAACGTCGGCAAATGTTTGTGGTCGCTCCAGTCGCAAAAAATGCTCAGCTTCGACAGCAAGTTGAGGCAAGATAGGGTTCAGATGTAGGGTCAAGAGCCGGAACCATTCCATGATGACCGAACACACCCGGTGAAGCCAAGCGTTGTCCGTGGGACG
>CAJDUD010000016.1_pt1 | contig 22359 bp, 18 predicted proteins | sample 7390161 | NCBI WGS metagenome assembly CAJDUD01 (sample SAMEA7055664, study PRJEB34461) | soil metagenome | biome: terrestrial ecosystem; feature: Peninsula; material: soil | place: Antarctica | collected 2016
CACCGCGAGTACAAATGGCTCCGGCGGCATACCGAGCGTCCTTGCGAGTTCTATCGCCAGAGGCGTTCCGATCGCGGCTGAGGCATTGTTTGACACAAAGTTGGTCAAAAGTCCCATGATGCCCATCAGCAACGTCAGCAGCCATGCTGGGCTTAACTGAGTCGAGACGCTTGCAAGCATCCCTGCCAGCCACGTCGTCGCGCCGGTGATAGTCAGAGCGTCGCCGAGCGCCAGACTGGCAGACACCAGCAAAATGACCTTGACCGACATTGATTGCGCGACTTCCTGCCACGACAGACAGCGGGTGAGTAATAGGGCGAGCGCACCCCCGACCGCGGCAATCGAGATTGGCAGCGTCTTGGTGGCCGCCAGCACGACTACGGCCGCCATCACTAATAACGCGACCATCGCCTTTTCTTGCCGTGGCAGCGCAAATTGCTCGTCCAACAACAGGCCAATGCCGTCCTGTTGTGCTTCCTTGATTGAATCGGTCGTTCCCTGAAGCAGCAGAATATCGCTAGCCTGAATCACGCGATCGGAGAGTTTTCGGCTTCGTTGCCACCGATGATCGGGGGTGCCGGGTCGAACGCCGACGACAAGCACGTTGTAGCGCTCTGCAATTCGAGCCTCGCGTACGGTGCGACCGATGAGCGTCGAGGTGAGCGTAACAATCAACATCGCGACGACAGACGACGTCGGCGTTTTCGCGGCTTCGCTGTCCGCCGCCGGATCGTCCGGATTGTCGGTGTTGTGATCCAGACGCACGCTGTGTAGTTTTGCTTTGAGACTGGTTTCGTAGTCTTTCAAGTTACTTGCAGTGTCTTGCACCAGCAGGCGGTCGCCCTTGCGTAGCTTCAGCGAAGGCAGCCGCGACACGTGATTGTTACCGCGCCTAAGCTCTACGATCCGCAATTTGTTGCCAGACGCCTGAAGCGCCTCGCGCAATTCTTTGCCATCGAGCCATGCGCCTTCTTCCACGTGCAATTCTGCGTCGAAGACGTCCTCAGCAAGTCGATCAACTTGAGGTTTGACATGCGCCAGAAGTCGCGGTGCCACCAGCCACAAATAGAGCAGCGCAGGCACCGCCACGAGCGCAACGATCGGGAAAAAACTGAACAGACCGAACGGCCCGACGCCGAGACTCGCCGCAATAGCGACGACGATCAGGTTCGTTGAGGTGCCGATGGTGGTCGCCATTCCACCGATCAACACGGCGTAGTTCATGGGCAACAGCATCGTAGCGGCAGGCAATTTTGCTCGCCCGGCGGCCGCCATGATGAGCGGAATCAAAAGCACAACTACCGGCGTGTCGTTGACCGAGCCACTCACTGCGGCCGCTCCCACCAGCAACACAAGCAGCGCGACGGTAGGTGCAGCGGAAAACCACGACGACAATTTGCGTGCGGCCGGTGCCAATGCCCCGGTCACCTCCAGCGCACGGCCTACCACCATCAACGCACAGATTGCCACGAGCGCGGGGTGTCCAAAACCAGCAAAAAAACGCAATGGTTCAATTGTGCCCAGCACATCTTGAAACGGAAACAGTACAAATCCCAGCGGCAACAGGGTCAAAATTCCGAGGCAAACCGTCGCAATGGGCACGCGATCCCATATAAACAGGGCGAAGACCACGCCTGCGAAGATCAACATGGCAAGACCGTGGGGGCTGAGCGAAGCGACCGTAGCCGCCGCACTTTTGATCGAATTCATAAGAGCCTGTTGCGTTGCCTGTTAACTTTGGTCGCGAGTATCGCTTATCGGCATCGGGACGGCAAAGCCATCGCCAGACCAGCGAGTTCGGCGCAGTGGTCCTCGCGCAGCGGTGATTGCGGGAACGTGCAACTGACGCTGAAAGTGATGTTGTCCCTGCACGAAAGTCCGCGGTTCTGAGGGATTGCGCGGGCGCCTCGAATTCTGCACCGAGCTAATCAGCTTTTACGCTTATGCCTTATTTCACCGGGGCTAAAGGCGCAAAAATCAATAGTCGACTAGCGGTCTAATCATCACGTATCCCCTGTGTAATAAACGTTTCAGCCGAAAGTTGTTACAATTGAAATCCCACCCAAAGCACGGCACCTTCGGCGACATCTCGCAGTAATCCGGGACGATCCGCGATGTAGGCCACGGCCGATTCACGCTCGCGTTCAAACCACGCGGCAAACTGCTGGATTTCGGCCGCGCTATGAAACGCGAACATCAATTCGTAATTCAAAAACAGGCTGCGGCTATCCAGATTCGCCGAACCCGCCATCGCGAGCACGTCATCAATCACGGCTAGTTTGGCGTGCAGCATTTCCGGGGCCAGCCACACGCGAGCACCTGCGCTCGCCAGAGTCCTAAGCGCGCGATTGCGAGCCACATCCGACATGCGGTGGTTTGATCGCGCCGGAATCAGCAAATCCACCGCCACACCACGCCGAGCAGCGAGACACAGCGCCAGCAACAATGCCGAATCCGGCACAAAATACGGCGTGACCAGCGCGATGCGCGTTTGCGCGCGATAGGCGGCCGTCACCAACAGCGAGTAAATCGTATCGTCCACCTGATCGGGGCCGGAGGCGACGAGCTGCGCGCCCGCCGCTTCAGGGGCTGGCAACCAGGTCGCAGGCGGCGGCAGCGCCAGATAGCGACGACTGCGCGCAAACGCCCAGTCGTGTTCGAACAGCGCATGCGCCTGCAATACGAGCGGCCCAGACAGGTCAAAGGTCAGATCGTGCCACGCCGCTTTTTCAGCGTTGCCTTCAAAGTATTCGGCAGCGAGATTACGCCCGCCGCACCACAGGCGTCGGCTGTCATGCGCGGCATCGATCACCAGCATTTTGCGATGATCGCGCAGATTACTGCGACCTCTGAACGGCGCATTTAATGGCGGCACGAACAGCAAGAATTCGCCCCCGAAATCGGTCAGCGATCGTAGCCGGGGTCGGCCCGCCATCAGGCTGCCTAACCCATCGAGCAACAGCCGCACCCTCACGCCCGAGCGCGTCTTGGCGCACAGCCGCTCGATCACCGCCTCGCCGATATCGTCACGTCCCAGAATGAAGGTGCAAAGATCAATCGTGTGCTGCGCGCTGTCGAGCGTGTCCCACAACGCGCGCAGTGCCTGTTCGCCATCGGCGTGCAACGTGAAATCGCGGAACGCCGCAGGCTCGGGCTGCTTTAGCGTCAAGATAGTTTGCACGGGCCACGAGGCGGTCGCGTAAATGCTATCCAGCGTCGCAATCGGCAGCGCATCGGGTCGCGCCCGTTTGCGCGAGCCGAACATCAAAAAAGCCGGTAACGCGACGTACGGCATCAGCAAAATGAACAGCACCCACGCGATGGCGGCCGTAGGGTGTCGCCGCTGATGCAGCACATGCGATGCAATGACGTAAGTCAGCACCGCCAGCGCCGACACCAAGCCGTGCAGCGTCAACCAGTAAGCTGGAGCCAGACCGTGGAACATTAGTGTGTTTTACGCACTTGCAGTAGCACGCCGCCGCGGATCGTAGAGCGAACTACCGCAATGACCGATACCGTACCAATATGGTACTTATGAAGCTGACCGAGCTGCGCTGTCATCGGAGCGGAGTTGCTTGCGAAATGGAATCAAATTCACCGCATCGGTGATGATCGTGTCCACGCCCCAGCCCCACAACTTCTCGGCCGAATCGGGATCGTTGCAGGTGTAGCAGGCGACGCGCAGGCCGTGGTCGTGGGCGTTGTTCACGATGTCTTGCGTGAGCGAGCGCCAGTTCGCGTCCATCGCGATGGCACCAACGGCTTTGCAGCGCGCGAGCCAATCGGCGGGTAACGGGTTGTCGAATAGATGTGCGCGATCAAATTCTGGTGCGGCGTCGCGGGCAGCAATTAGCGCTTCGGTTGAGAACGACGAAAGCAGTGGCTTTAGTGCTGCATCTTCCGGGTCGGAAAAGAGGGCTTGCGTTTCCAGCGCGACCGCCGCGCCGGTTTCGCGTTCGCGACCGATGCAGGGCTTGATTTCGGTGTTGAGCGTGACGCCGTTGGCGATGCAATACTTTGCGACTCGCCAATAGGTTGGGATGGGCTCGCCTGCGTAGTCCTTCGAATGCCATGAGCCTGCATCAAGCAGCGCGAGTTGATGCCATGTTTTTGCGGCAACGCGTCCACGCCCGTCCGAGCAGCGATTGGTGGTGTCGTCGTGCATCAGTAGCAGCGTGCCGTCGCCTGAGAGTTTGACGTCGATTTCGGCGGCACGATAGCCGTGGGCGAAGCCCAGGCGAATCGCGGCTAACGTGTTCTCGGGGGCAAGCTTGCCAGCGCCGCGATGGGCGATGGTTTTGGGGTAGGGCCAGACGGGGAGATTCATGCCGTCAGTTTAATCGTGTGGGAGCGGTTCTATCGCCACAGCGCTTGCCGCACGGTGGTCTCGCGGTGGAACCGCTCCCACAGAAAACGCTACAAGTCGAAGCGAATACCTTGCGCCAGCGGCAGTTTCGCGCCGTAGTTGATCGTGTTGGTCGCGCGGCGCATGTATGCCTTCCAGCTGTCCGAGCCGGATTCGCGACCGCCGCCGGTTTCCTTTTCGCCACCGAACGCGCCGCCGATTTCGGCGCCGCTGGTGCCGATGTTGACGTTGGCGATGCCGCAGTCACTGCCGGAAGCGGATAGGAAGCGCTCCATCTCGCGCAGATCGTTGGTGAAGATGCACGAAGACAGGCCGTGCGCCACCGCGTTATTGAGCGCGATGGCCTGTTCAACGTCGCCGTCGTATTTGACGATATAGAGAATTGGTGCGAAGGTTTCGTGGCACATCACGTCGGTCTGCGCTGGCATTTGCACGAGCGCAGGACGCACGTAGAAAGCATCGGGGCCGACGTCCTGATTGACGCGCTCGCCGCCTGTCACTTGGCCACCGGCGTCGCGGGCCATCACGACCGCCGCTTGCATGGCGTCAAACGCGGCTTGGTCGATCAGCGGACCGACCAGCGTGCCGTCTTCGAGCGGGCTGCCAATACGCAGCTTGCCGTAAATTGCTTTCAGGCGTGAGACTAGTGCGTCATAAATTGACGTGTGCACAATCAGACGACGCATCGTGGTGCAGCGCTGACCCGCCGTGCCAACCGCTGAGAACGTGACCGCGCGCTCAACCATTTCGAGTGTCGCGCTGGGCGCGATGATCGCCGCGTTGTTGCCGCCGAGTTCGAGGATGCTGCGCGCAAATCGCTTGGCAGCGGCTTCGCCCACCATACGACCCATGCGTGTGGAGCCGGTCGCGGACACGAGAGGAATGCGCGCGTCTGCCGTGAGTGCCGCGCCGACGTCCGCGCGCCCGAGCACGACTGCCGACAGCGAGTCAGGTGCGGCGTGACCCGCGTCGCGATAGCGCTTCACTGCGCCTTCAAATATGGCTTGCGTCGCGAGTGCCGTAAGCGGCGCTTTGTCCGATGGTTTCCAGATCGTGCTGTTGCCGCAAACGAGCGCGAGCGTGGCGTTCCACGCCCACACGGCAACCGGGAAATTGAACGCGCTGATGATGAGTGTTGGCCCCAACGGATGCCACGTTTCCATCATGCGATGCTCCGGACGCTCAGAGGCAATCGTCAGGCCATACAGTTGACGCGAAAGACCGACCGCGAAGTCACAGATGTCGATCATCTCCTGCACTTCGCCAAGGCCTTCCTGCAGAATCTTCCCCGATTCAATCGACACCAACGTACCGAGCGCCTGCTTGTGAACGCGCAACTCTTCGCCGAGCAGGCGAACCAGTTCACCTCGCGCAGGAGCGGGCACGGTGCGCCACGCCAAAAATGCGTCGCGACTCTGGGTGACGGCGCGCTCGACTTCGCCTGACGAAGCGCACGACAGCGTTGCGATAACTTCGCCGGTAATTGGTGTTCGTGCCACGATGGCGTTACCGGCGACGTCGCTGGGTAGCGTCAGTCCCAGTTGTTTGCAAAGATCAAGGGCAGTTTTTTTCATGACGGTTCCGCGAAGCAAGTAAAGGTCTGGGTGCGAGTGTATGACTCGCCCGTGAAGAGAAAACTTCTGCCGCACCGAGGGGGGCACAGCGGCAGAAGGACGGTTCTAAACTAAGAGATCGATTCGATCCGACGCGACTGCTCGTACGCGATGCCGAAGCGGTTGGCCAGAAAATCTGGCAGCGCAACCTGCTCCTGACGGATAAATCCGCTCTTCGGTAATTTGCCCGCGCGAAATAGATCGACCGCTGCGCAAATCCCGGCTGCGGTGGTGATCTGGATGGCGGATACGGCTTCGTCGCTGCCCGAGGCGCGCTGCGCAAAGATCTTTCGGGTGAAAACCTCTTGCACGTAAGCGCCTTTGCGCATGCCGCTGACCGTGACAAACACCAGCACTACATCCTGCATCGTCGTGGGTACCGATTTGCGCAGAATGTCTTTCAGCGCTTCCTGATCGTTCGACAGACGGAGTTCCGACAACAGAAATTGCATCAACGCACGATGGCCGGGATAGCGCACACTCTTGTAGTCGAGGTTACGTACTTTGCCATCAAGCGTTTCGCACAAAGTGCCGAGACCGCCCGACGTGTTGAACGCTTCGTACTCCGTGCCGTCGAGTGAGAAATACTCCAACCCTTCCAGTGGCAGCATCGCTGTGACCGCGCCTTCGTGAATCGCTTCACATGGATGGCAGTATTCGTTGATCAAACCGTCCACACTCCAGGTCAGGTTGTACTTGAGCGCGTTGGTCGGAAAGGCAGGTAGAGCGCCTACACGCATCTTGATTTCGTCGAGACTGTCAAAGCCTTGCGCCAAATGATGTGCGACGATACCGATGAACCCCGGCGCGAGGCCGCATTGCGGCATGAATGCGGTCTTCGCACCTTGCGCAAGCGCCATGATGGCTTTGGTTGCTGCGACGTCTTCGGTGAGATCGAAGTAGTGACTGCCAGCGCTTTTTGCAGCGGTCGCAATTTTCACGGCGAGGTGGTACGGAAGCGCATTGATTACCGCGTCGTGACCCTGGAGCACGCTTTCGAGCGCTGCTGCATTAGTGGTGTCGACGACAGCGGTTTTCACGTTAAGGTGCGCGAGCTTGTCGAGTGACGCCTGCGATTGATCGATCACGGTCAGCGTGTAATCGCCACTGTTGACGAGCAGGTGAGCAATGGTGTGGCCGATGTGTCCAGCGCCGAGAAGTGCAATTTTCATGATGTGCAGTGTGTCGCTCGTTACTTGAATAGAGAAATTTTAAGGAACAGCGGTGGCGATTCATAGGATCAAAAGTAACGATAAGCTATGCTAAAAGCGACAATTTGCAGTATCTAGAATACGTTTTGTATGAATGGAAGTGACTATGCCCTCAGTCGCCCGAAATTTGTCGTCGCCGCAGCCAGTGAATTTAAGTCTCGCGCTCGACGCGACTGATCGCGAATTGCTCGCTTTGCTTCAGGCCAACGCGCGCGAAAGCGTGACGACGCTCAGCAAGAAACTCGGCGTGGCGCGAACGACTGTGATTGCGCGCATGGAGCGGTTGCAGACCAGTGGTGTTGTCACGGGCTACAGTGTGCGGCTCAATCAGGCGACGCTTGAAAAGAGTCTTCAGGCGTATGTTGGCCTGGCGGTGGAACCGCGCGCGGGACGCGAAGTGCTGAAGCGACTGGCGAAGATGCCTGAGATCAAACTGGTGTGTAGCGTCAGCGGTGAGTTTGATTACGTGGCGTGGATTCGCGCGGATTCACCCAATGCGCTGGATCGCCTGCTCGATGAAATCGGCGAGACCGAAGGCGTGAGCAAGACCACGACATCCGTGGTGCTGGCGGAGCGAATCAATCGGGGATGACGTAGCGAGCGATGAACCGCTCGCCTTGTTAAATCTCTAAATCCGCTTGCCGGTATCTGCGTTAAACCAGTGCACCCGCATCGGGTCGAACGACAACGGCAGCCGATCGCCGACACGCGCACCGGTGGCGTTGTCGAGGCGGCAGATGAGGCGATAGTTCGCAAACTGGCCGTAGGCATAGGCGTCGGCGCCCACCCATTCAATCATCTGAACTGCGATTGAAAAACGCGCCTGCGCTGCTGGCACCAGTTGCAAATGTTCGGGGCGCACGCCGAGGGCGACGCGTTCGCCGTTGGCGATGACCGACGGAAATTCACCGACGTGGAACATGTCGCCCTGATCGGTCTTGAGCGACTGCCCGGCACGCACGCCCCAGAGCTGGTTCATAGCCGGTGTGCCGATGAAGTTGGCGACGAACAATGATGCGGGCCGTTCGTAAACTTCTTTTGGTGTGCCGACCTGTTCGATGATGCCCGAGTTCATGACCAGCATGCGATCCGAGAGCGTCATCGCTTCGATCTGGTCATGCGTCACGTAGAGGCTCGTGACTTTCAGTTCTTGATGCAGTTTTTGCATTTCAAGCCGCATGTCAACGCGCAGTTTGGCGTCGAGATTTGATAGCGGCTCATCAAACAAAAACACCTTCGGTTCACGCACGATGGCGCGGCCCATCGCGACGCGCTGACGTTGGCCGCCGGAGAGTTGGCGTGGCGTGCGATCCAGCAGGTGCGCCAGCTCCAGAATTTCTGCGGCTTTGGCAACGCGAGCAGAAATATCTGCGTCGCTCATCTTGCGAATTTTCAGCCCGTACGACATGTTCTGGCGCACTGTCATGTGCGGGTACAGCGCATAGTTCTGGAACACCATCGCAATGTCGCGATCTTTAGGTTCGAGCTTGTTGACGATCTTGCCGTCAATCCAGATTTCGCCGCCGGTAATCGGTTCCAGCCCGGCCACCATGCGCAGCAGCGTGGATTTGCCGCAACCCGATGGGCCGACGATTACAACGAATTCCCCATCGCCAATGATGAGATCGACGCCATGAATGACGTCCACATTACCGTAGGACTTTTTGACGCCCTTGAACTCGACTTGCGCCATCTTATTTCTCGCTATCCACTAAACCTTTGACGAACCACTTCTGCATGAAAATCACCACGAGCACCGGCGGCAACAGCGCCAGCATCGCGGTGGCCATCACCAGATTCCATTCGGTCGCCGCATCACCGCCGGAGATCATGCGTTTGATGCCGATCACGACGGTGTACAAACTTTCCTGCGTCGTAATGAGCAGTGGCCAGAGGTACTGATTCCAGCCATAAATGAACAGGATGACAAACAGTGCCGCGATGTTTGTTTTCGAGAGCGGAAACAGCACGTCTTTGAAGAATCGCAGCGGGCCAGCGCCGTCGATTTTTGCGGCTTCAACCAGCTCGTCGGGCATGGTTAAAAAGAACTGTCTAAACAAGAACGTTGCCGTGGCGGAGGCGATGAGGGGTACCGTCAATCCGAAATAACTGTCGAGCATTTTCAGATCAGAAATCACTTGATACGTTGGCAGGATGCGCACCTCCACCGGCAACATCAGCGTAATGAAAATCAGCCAGAACGCCAGCTTGCGACCTGGAAAGCGGAAGTACACGATCGCGAATGCGGAGAGCATGGAAATGACGATTTTTCCAACCGCGATCACCAGCGCCATGATGAGGCTGTTGACCATCATCCGGCCGACCTGCGCCGACTGATTGCCCGCGCCAGCGAAGAGCACGGTCTTGTAGTTCTCGATCAGCTGATCGCCGGGAACCAAGGAGATCGGGGACTGCAACACCTGCTCGGCGGAAAGCGTTGATGCAACAAAAGTCACGTACAGCGGCAACGCGACAATAGCGACGCCGATCCACAGCACGAGGTGGGCCAAGAAGGTCGAGAACGGTCTGTTTTCAATCATGGCGATGACCTGTTTTCACGGCGTTCGAGAAGCGGTTTACCGTGTTCATCAATACTGCACCTTACGCTCGACGTAGCGGAACTGCACCACAGTGAGCGCGATCACGATAGCCATCAGCACCACACTTTGGGCGGCGCTGCCGCCGAGGTCGAGCCCCTTGAAACCATCGTTATAGACCTTGTAGACGAGAATTTCTGTGGCACGTCCGGGCCCGCCCTTGGTCGATGCATCGACAATCGCGAAGGTGTCGAAAAACGCGTAGACCATGTTGACGACGAACAGGAAAAACGTGGTCGGTGACAACAGCGGGAAGATGATGTCCCAGAAGCGTTGCATCGGAGTCGCGCCGTCAATCGATGACGCTTCAATTAATGATTTTGGAATCGATTGCAGGCCGGCCAGAAAGAAGATGAAGTTGTAGCTGATCTGCTTCCACACGGCGGCAACGATGATTAATCCGAGCGCCTGTTTTGAATCGAGAAGATGATCCCAGCGCACGCCCACCAGGCTTAGCCAGTGAGTGACCAGCCCGAGCGATGGGCTCATGAGGAAGGTCCAGAGCACGCCCACAATGGCTGGTGCGACGGCATACGGTGCGATCAAAATCGTGCGGTAGATCGACGTCCCCTTGATGACCTTATCGGCTTTCACCGCGAGGAACAACGACAGGCTGAGCCCGAGCACGCTGACTGCCGTCGAAAAAATCGCCGTTACCTTGAATGATTCGAGATAGGCCTCGTCTTTAAACAGCGTGATGAAATTGTCGAACCACACAAACGTGGTGCTTTCACCAAACGCGTCCTGCAGTTGCATTGACTGCCACAATGCCTGCCCCGCCGGCCAGAAAAAGAACACCATCGTGATGGCGAGTTGCGGCGCGATCAGCAGATACGGTAGCAGTTTCGAATCGAATCGGACGCGTTTTTCCACGGGACTTTTTTTGTGCTTATTGGTGAATTGCGATCAGTCTAAATGAGAAAGCCCGACACGGGCCGGGCTTTCGTTGTTCAAGTGAGCGAGAGGCCTACTTGTTGGCCGCCTGGAACTTCTCCAGCTGCTCGTTTCCGCGCTTGACCGCTTTGTCGAGCGCTGTCTTGGCGTCCTGTTTGCCGCCCCACACGCCTTCGAGTTCCTCATCGATAATCGCGCGGATCTGCACGAAGTTTCCAAGGCGCAAGCCGCGCGAGGTTGGCGTCGCGTTTTTCTCGATCATCTGTTTGACTGATACATCGGTGCCCGGATTTTTCTCATAGAAGCCAGACTTCTTGGTCAGCTCATACGCGGCCATAGTGATTGGAAGGTACCCCGTCGCCTGATGCCATCCGGCGACGCGTTCGGGGGCGGACAAGAACGTGAAGAACTTGGCCACACCTTTGTAGTCTGCTGCTGGGCGACCCGTCATCACAAACAGGCTGGCACCACCAATGATGGTGTTCTGCGGCGCACCGGCCACATCGCGGTAGTACGGCAGCTGGCCGACGCCCCAATCAAATTTGGCGTTGCGCTTGATGTTGGCGTAAGCGGCTGACGACGAGGTCAGCATCATGCATTCGCCGCTGAAGAATTTTGACTCTGCTTCGTTGGTACGACCGCCGTAGGTGAAGTAGCCCTTCTTCATCCAGTCCGACATGTTGCTGATGTGCCTGACGTGCAGCGGACTGTTGAACAACAATCGTGCGTCGGTGCCGCCAAAGCCATTGTTCTTTGAGGCGAACGGCACGTTGTGCCACGCGGAGAAACTCTCCAGCTGTGTCCAGCTCTGCCACCCGCTGGTGAACCCACATTTCTCGCCATTGGCTTTGAGCTTGGCCGCAGCAGCCATGACTTCGGGCCAAGTCGCAGGCGCAACGTTCGGGTCAAGTCCGGCTTTTTTGAAGGCGTCTTTGTTGTAATAAAAAACGGTCGTCGAGCTGTTGAACGGGAACGAGACGAGATTGCCTTTGGTGTCGGCGAAGTAACCCGTTACCGCAGAGATGTAGGCTTTCTGGTCGAACTTCTCGCCCGACGCCTTCATCAGTTCATGCACCGGCATCACGGCTTTTTTCGCTGCGATCATGGTCGCGGTGGCGACTTCCTGCACCTGAACGATGTGCGGTGCGTTGCCCGCGCGCGAAGCCGCGATCGCGGCGGCGAGCGTTTCCGGGTAGCTGCCTTTGAAAACGGGAACTACTTTGTAGTCCTTCTGCGAGGCGTTGAAATCTTTGGCGAAATCGTTGACGCGGTCATTCAACGCGCCAGTCATGGCATGCCACCATTGAATCTCTGTTTGTGCGAACGATGCTGACGAAAAACCCAGGGCGGCGCATGCGGCCACCAGCAACTTAATCTTCACGAGTGCTCCTCTTTTCAATTTCACGAATTGTGCTTATTTATTGTGACGCCACTGCGACACCGACCCTGGGTATCTAAGCAATGCGGCTGACAGCCCTATTATGCGCCCGTCTTCAATGGTTTCCATCGGCCATCTTTGAGCGTCGAGTCGCATGCATTGCCAACAGCTTTTCGCTGGAACCCTTGTGGCATAGGGGATAACGCCGCAAAATCCGGTTTATCGATAATTGAATCAATCGGCGCACTACTAAAGCATGCAGGTCATTTCAGCTTGAAGTTGCTCAATTTTTAAGCGACTCATTGACAGCGTCGCGCCCTAGAATTAAATCAATATAAAAACTGGGGGCGACACTTTGGAACTCGAACTTTTCACAGGCGTTTGGTGGGCTGCTTTGGGGTCCATCATTCTTGCCAACATCGTGCTGTCGGGCGACAACGCCGTGGTAATCGCGATGGCCGCGCGAAAGCTGCCGGACAGCCAGCGCCAGAAGGCGATTTTTTGGGGCTCGGCTGCAGCCATCGTGATGCGGATTCTGCTGACGTTGGTGGCCATTCAGTTATTGGCGCTGCCATACCTTAAAGTGATCGGCGCAATCCTTCTGATCTACATCGGCGTGCAACTTCTCGCGGAAGGTGACGACGGTGGCGAGGATGATGGCAAACCGGTCAAAGACGGCATGATGGCGGCCGTACGCACAATTCTGATTGCGGATTTGGTGATGAGCCTCGACAACGTCATCGCTGTGGCTGCCGCTGCGAAGGGCAACACGACGTTGCTGATCGTCGGTCTTGCAGTGAGCATTCCGCTCATCATCTTTGGCTCAACGCTCCTGATGAAAGTGATGGATCGCTTCCCGATCATCATTACGCTTGGCGCAGCCCTGCTCGGTTTCCTCGCGGGTGAAATGTTTGTGACGGATCCTTCGACCGCAGCTTTTTTCGCCAAGCTTGACGGTTCCCATACTTGGGCGCCCGTCATCGGGGCGGTGATCGTAGTGGCGATTGGGACATGGATGGCGCGTCGACACAAGTCCGCCGCCTGATTGGCTTGGGCGGGGCGGCTCTGCCCTGCCCGCCGCCCGTGCTAGGCGGCGCGAACGCCCCGCTCAATCATCACGCCCACCATCGCCGCGTTTTTGATCGCACCGGGTTTGCCGATGGTGACTTTCACCCACGGCGCATGAAATTCGTCCAGTATCGTGTGCGCGACATGTTCGGCCAGCCGTTCGACGGTTTTGTAATGAAGCGTTTTCAAGAGCTCGATTAATCGCGCCGAAATGCTGTCGTAATTCATCAAACCCTTCGCACTGTCGTGCTCAAAGGACTCGTTCGAAGCCGCCGCGATTTCAAGGTCAATCAACACCGGGCGTGGCGACACGCGCTCCCAATCGTAAACACCCAAAATGGTTTCGCATTTGAGACCACGAATAAAAATGACATCCACGCAGAGAAACTCCTGATGAGCGCGAGACGCTTGCTCGCATACACTGCCACTCATTCTAGAGAGCGCCGGTGACTGGCGAGGGAGCACCATGAACTTGGCTGACATCATCGCGTTGTTCGTGGCATATCTGATCGGTTCGTTGTCGTTCGCCGTCATCGTCAGCCGCGCGCTCAAACTACCCGACCCGCACAGTTATGGCAGTGGCAATCCTGGCGCGACCAACGTGCTGAGGAGCGGCAGCAAGAAGGCCGCGATCCTCACTTTGTTCGGCGATACGCTAAAGGGCGTGGTAGCGGTGCTGCTGGCGAAATACTTTGCGGCGCGATTTGGCATCACTGAGGCTGGCGTCGCTGGCGTCGCCATCGCCGTGTTCCTCGGGCACTTGTTCCCGGTCTTTTTCGGGTTCAAAGGCGGCAAAGGTGTGGCAACGGCCGCAGGCGTACTCTGGGCGCTCGATTGGCGCGTTGGATTGGGGCTCACGCTGATTTGGGCGCTGGTGTTCGCAGTCAGTCGCGTTTCATCGTTAGCCGCGCTGATTGGCAGCGCGATGGCGCCCGTGTTGGCCTGGTACGTTCTGGGCGTAGGGCCAGCGTTTTATGCGGTGCTAGCGATGGCGGTGCTGCTTATTTGGCGGCATAAAGAAAATATTGCACGATTGGTTTCAGGCAAAGAAGGCAGCTTCAAAAAATAGCAGGCGGCTGCAACTCCGATAGTGCCCATCGCGGTCGCACACTGATCGCGTAATCTTTCGTGGCGTCCGTCAATCGCAGCGCCCCCACATGCGCAATCATCGCTCCATTGTCCGTGCACAGCGCGACGGGCGGATAAAACACCTTCGCAGCGATTCGGGCTGCACCCGCTGTCAACGCCTCGCGCAAACGCGTGTTAGCGCCGACGCCTCCCGCCACAACAAGCTGTTTCAGCCCGGTTTGTTTCAATGCCGCGATCGATTTGCTCGCCAACGAGTCAACAATCGCCGCCTGAACTGATGCGGCCAAATCCGCACGGCTCGGATGATCTAGCGGCAGCGTGGGTTGTGCGGAAGACACGGCACCACGTGCGGGCAATGCGGTGCCCGTCAATCGGCGAACTTCGTTAGCGACGGCTGTTTTTAGCCCGGCAAAGCTGAAATTCAAATCACCCGAATGCAGCAGCGGTCGCGGAATTGCAAACGCTTTCGGATTGCCGCCTTCCGCCAGTTTGGCCAGCAACGGTCCGCCAGGATAGGCCAATCCCAACAACTTGGCTGACTTATCGAAGGCTTCGCCCGCCGCGTCGTCAATGGTGTCGCCGAGAAGCGTGTACTCACCTACGCCATCGACTCGCATCAATTGCGAATGTCCACCGGACACTAGAAGCGCGACAAACGGAAAGTTTGGCGCCGGATCCGCCAAAAGCGGCGACAACAAATGCCCTTCCATATGATGAACGGGGATGAGCGGTTTGCCCCAGGCGAACGCAAGGCTCGCGGCCAACTGCGCACCGACGAGCAACGCGCCAGCCAGCCCAGGGCCTTGTGTGTAAGCGACCGCTCTCACTTCAGGCCCTGTAACTTGGGCGTTCGTCAGAACTTGATCAATCAAGCGCAAACCGTATTTGATGTGGTCACGGCTCGCCAATTCCGGCACTACGCCGCCATACGGCGCATGCAAAGCAATCTGCGAGTGCAGCGCCTCGGCCACTACTTTGCCGGTAGATGCGTCAAAAAGCGCCACACCCGTCTCGTCGCAAGACGACTCAATGCCCAGCACCAACGCATCGCTGGTAGAGTTTTTTCTTGAGTGTTCAGTCATTTCGGGTTATATTACCCGGCTACTCAGAAGAAACGCGCTAAACGCAGCGAAAGCACGCTCGGCGCACTAAACCGCAAAAAAAACACATGATCGTCAAACTCCGCGAAAACGAACCTTTCGAAGTTGCACTGCGCCGCTTCAAACGCGCCATCGAAAAAACGGGCCTCCTCACCGAGCTGCGCGCCCGTGAGTCCTACGAAAAGCCAACGACGGAGCGCAAACGCAAGCACGCCGCTGCCTGCAAACGCAACTACAAACGTCTGCGCGCAATGCAATTGCCGCCGAAGATGTACTAGATTTTTCTGCTGAGTAGAAGAACGCGGCTCCTTTGGGAGCCGTTTTTGTTTCGGCATCACTATCTGCAATGGAGTCCGCAATGAGTCTCAAAGAAACCATCACCAACGACATGAAAACCGCGATGAAGGCGGGCGACAGCGCGAAGCTGCTGACCATCCGAATGTTGCTGGCCGCCGTAAAGCAGCGCGAGGTGGATGAGCGCATCGTGTTGACCGACACCGACGTCGTGGCCATTGTCGAAAAAGCAATCAAACAGCGCAAAGAATCCATCGCGCAGTTCACCGCTGGCAATCGCCCCGATCTCGTGGCGAAGGAAGAGGCCGAGGCTGTAGTACTTACGGCCTACATGCCCGCGCAGATGAGCGACGCTGAGGTAGACGCGATCCTCTCTGCGGCTGTTGCAGAAGTCGCCGCAACAGGCGTGACGGGCAATGCGGCGATGGGCAAGATCATGGCGATTGTGAAGCCGAAGCTTGCGGGCAAGGCCGACATGAGCGCCGTTTCCGGCAAGGTGAAAGCGAAGCTCGGCTAGTCTGGTTTCGCCGCAAGCTGCGCTTCTCGCAGCAGCGCGATTTTCGTGATCAGCGCTTTCGCTTTTTCGGTTCTCTCGCTTGAAGGCAACGCGGCAAGTTCCTTCTCAATATTCGCAATCGACTTGAGCAAAGCAATTTCCGGTGGCGTATAGCCCGCGTTTTTGAGAACCCGCATCAGCGTGCGAATTTCCGCAGGGACCAGCAAGTCCTCGCTCAAATCAAGCGGCGCGCCTTCGCCCTCCAGATTGCTCAGATCACCGCGTGCAGCGGCGTCGGCGGCGCGGCGTTCGGCGATGATGTCTGCCCAGTTCATTGACGTATTGCAGCGATTGAAATTTTTACGGGTTACCGCTATCTTATGAGCATGAAGTTTTTCGTCAAGCTGGCGGCTTTGATTGTGGTCGCTGGAGCGGTCGGCTGCGCCGCACTACTTACCCAAAACAGCAATCCGTATTTCAATCCGGTCAAAGTGCATCACACGGCCAACGGGTTTCAGAACAACTATCCCCACATGGCCAACCAGAGCTTCTGGAAGTGGCAATGGGAGCGGCTTCGCGATGGCACCGTGCAGCCACCACCCGGTGGTTGGGCGAGTGTCATGCCGAGTGTCAAGCCGGACGTGGCGTTCCTGAAATCGAACCGCACTGAGCGCACCATGACCTGGATTGGCCATGCCACTGTGCTGTTGCAAACGGCTGGCGTGAACATCATCATGGATCCGATATTTTCAGATCGCGCGTCGCCGGTTCAATTCGCCGGGCCGCAGCGACAGGTGCCGCTGATGATGACGATCGACGAGCTGCCAATGATTGATGTGGTGTTCATCTCGCACAATCACTATGACCACCTCGACGCCGACACCATTCGTACCTTTGCGCAGCGCTTTCCGCAGGCGACGTATGTGGTGCCGCTCGGTTTCAAACCGTGGCTGGCGGATCATGGTGTGACCCGTGTGCACGAGCTGGACTGGTGGGACAACGTGAAGATTGGCGCACTGAACTACACGCTGGTGCCGGTGCAACACTGGAGCAAACGCACGCTCACCGACACCAACCGCATGCTGTGGGGCGGCATCGTGATTGAGGACCGACCCACGGGGTCAGATCAAACTGAGCCGTGGCGTTTTTTGCACACCGGCGACACCGGTTACTCGCAGGATTTCAAGGACATCGGCGCGAAGTTTTCGCGAGGCTTCGACTGGGCCGCGATCCCTATTGGCGCCTACGAACCGCGCTGGTTCATGAAGGCGCAGCACGTGAATCCCGACGAGGCGGTGCAGATCATGAACGACGTCGGTGCACGGCAAGTGCTTGGTATTCATTGGGGCACGTTCGCGCTGACCGATGAGGCGCTGGATCTGCCGCCGAAAGATCTGGCGACGGCGCTAACGAAGTACGGTGTCGGGCCGTCCAGATTTCATGTGTTCAAGAACGGCGAAATGCGTCGGTTGTAAAAGTCAGCTTTTTCTGAAAACACAGCCTAGACGAGGCTTAAACCCCAAAAAAATCGATTGTCGACTTCCAGCATTTTGTTCGCTTACCCCGTACAAAATAAGGCTTTCAGCTAAAAGCCGATAGCTCCATCCGAGCGCGAATGCACGCATTTTCCACCTGCATAAGTCGCCGCAATCGCGCGATCGTCGCCTAACGTCATCAGCGCAAAAAAAACATCCATCGGATCGTCGCGTAAGCTCGTGCGTCGCGCGAGCAAGGGCGTCGCTGCCGGATCAAGCAGCGCGAAATCGGCTTCCTTACCCGCCGTAATCGAACCCAATTTGTCATCCAGCGACAGCGCTTTCGCGCCGCCCAACGTCGCCAAATAGAGCGCATAGGCGGGCGACAACGACGTGCCCTGCAACTGCTGCACTTTGTACGCCTCGCCTAGCGTGCGCAGCATGGAATAGCTGGAGCCACCGCCCACGTCAGTGCCAACGCCCACCACGTTGCCCGCGGCTATCGCCTGCTTCAAATCGTAAAGCCCGCTGCCGATAAACAGGTTCGACGTCGGGCAAAACGCAGGTCGCGCGCCCGCCGCCGTCATGCGCGCGCGGTCCGCGTCATCGAGATAAATGCAGTGTCCGTAGATCGCCTTGTCGCGCAGCAGACCGTAGTGATCGTAAATGTCTAAATAGCTGCGATGACCGGGAAACAGCTCAGTGGCCCAGGCAATTTCGGCTTTGTTCTCGGCGACGTGCGATTGAATGTAGGTGGTCGGATGTTCGCGCGCCAGCGCCTTCATTTTCTCCATCTGCGCGATGCTGGAGGTCGGTGCAAAACGCGGCGTAATGGCGTACAACGAGCGCGCATGATCGTGCCAGCGCTCGATCAATAGTTTGGTATCGCGATAACCCGTTTCGGCGGTGTCCATCAAGGCTTCAGGCGCGTGTCGATCCATCAGGCATTTGCCCGCAATCATGCGCAGGCCGCGCGCCTCCGACGCCGTGAAAAACGCGTCAACCGATTGTGGGTGCACGGTACAAAATACGCTCGCCGTCGTAGTGCCGTTTTCCAGCAGACGATCCAGAAAAAACGTTGCTGCTGCATCGGCAAATGCGCGATCCGCGAACTTTGTTTCTGCCGGAAATGTGTAACGATTTAACCAGTCCAGCAGTTGCGTTCCATAAGCACCGATCACGTCCACCTGCGGGTAATGCACATGCGTGTCGATGAACCCCGGTACTAGAATTTTGCTGCGATGATCGTCAACGCGCACATCGTGCCCAAGCGTTGGAAGTAGCGCGTCTGCAGGCGCTACGCTTTCGATGTAACCATCACGAATCAGCGTGATCGCGTCGGGCAGATATTCGATCGCAGATGCGTCGCCGGAAAGGCCCGGGTCGCGCAGACAATGTAGTACTGAGGAGCGGATGGCAGAAGCGGTCATGCCATGATGATATTCGCGAACGCGGGGCTTCTGCATTTGCGCGTGCGATGACTGAAATTGCACCTGCATATAGTCATATGCGGTGGGGATGACCTGGCCGATCGCCAATCGATCAGAGGCGCGACGGCCAAACAGTCATCACTACGCTGCTAGTTGCGCGAGCTGCGTACGGTACAGACCGCAGGCCCGCTGGCAATACGATCACACTCACATTCTTCACATTGCCGGGCGTTTGATGCCGCGGGGTTCGTCACCTGTTGGCAGGCCGAGTTGCACGCGACCGATCGGCTCTCACTTTGAGCCGCACCCGAGACGCTCCTGCTTGCGCAGCCAGCGGCAGCGACGCATACACAAAAAGCACACATGAGACTTCTTGTACGAGAACTCATGGATCACTCCTCTGACATCAAGACGCGAATCCTAACATCAGGGAATTCAGCGTTTGTTAACTGCCCCCCATTGGCCCTCAAAATACGAGGAGAAAACTTTGCATCAAACCAACACACGTTCAATTCCACCAGAATTTGCCTTCGCGACATATTCCGGCATCCACTTCTCGCCAAGCAGATGTTTGGCAATTTCTACGACGATGTAGTCTGCGGTCGTGTCACTGTCATTGTCATAGCGCGACAAGCCTTGCAGACATGATGGGCAGCTGGTGAGAATCTTGACTTCGCCGTGAAACTTCTGATCCGCGCCGGGTGCTGTTTTCACCGGAATTGCACGAAGTTTGTCGGCACCCTTTCGCATCTCTTCTTCCTTGCGGAAGCGCACTTGCGTTGAGATGTCGGGTCGCGACACAGCCAGCGTACCGGACTCACCACAGCAGCGATCATTCAGGTCGATCTTTTGACCCATGAGTTCGTTGACCACTTTCATCGGTTCGTAGGTTTTCATCGGCGAATGGCAGGGATCGTGATACATGTAGCGCGTGCCGGTAATGTTCTCGAGCTTGATGCCTTTTTCCATCAGATATTCGTGAATATCGAGCAGACGGCAACCGGGGAAAATTTTCTCGAATTCGTACTTCTCGAGCTGATCCATGCAGGTGCCACAGCTCACAATCACGGTCTTGATGTCGAGATAGTTCAACGTGTTGGCAACGCGGTGAAACAGCACGCGATTGTCAGTGATGATCTCCTGCCCCTTGTCATGGTTGCCGCTAGCGGTTTGCGGGTAGCCGCAGCAGAGATAACCGGGTGGCAACACCGTTTGCACTCCAACATGCCAGAGCATCGCCTGAGTCGCCAAACCAACCTGCGAAAACAATCGCTCGGAGCCACAGCCAGGGAAGTAAAAAACCGCCTCCTGCTCGTCAGCGTTCAACTGTGGATTACGGATGATTGGAATGACTTTATCGTCCTCGATATCCAGCAGTTTGCGCGCGGTTTGCTTGGGCAATCCACCGGGCATTGGCTTGTTGATGAAGTGAATGATCTGCGCTTTGATGGCTGGTTTGCCGCCCGTCGTGGCGGGCGGTCGCTTCGTCTGCGAGCCAATCAAACCAAAGCGCTTGGCCAGTCCATGCGCAAAGCGCTGCATGCGATAGCCACCGTTAACGACAGTGCGCTTCAGCATGTTCACTGTTGCCGGATCACGCGCATTGAGCAGCACCATCGCAATTGCCGTGCCGGGATTGAATTTCTTCTTGCCTTCTTTGCGCAACAGATTCTTCATCGCAATCGACACGTCGCCGAAATCAATATCAACCGGACAAGGGTTCACGCATTTGTGACACACGGTGCAGTGATCTGCGACGTCCGCGAGCTCGTCCCAATGCCGCAGCGAAATGCCACGTCGCGTTTGCTCTTCGTAGAGGAAAGCTTCGACTAGCAGACCGGTTGCCAGAATCTTGTTGCGTGGCGAATAAAGCAGGTTCGCGCGCGGCACATGCGTCGCGCACACGGGCTTGCACTTGCCGCAACGCAAACAATCTTTGACTGAGTCGGCAATGGCGCCGATGTCGCTCGCTTCAAGTATCAGCGACTCGCTTCCGAGCAGACCGAACGACGGCGTGTATGCATAGCGCAGGTCGCCGCCTGGCATCAGTTTGCCCTTGTTAAAACGGCCTTCTGGATCAACCTTTTGCTTGTAGCGCTGGAACGGGCCGATCTCGTCATCGGTCAAAAATTCAAGCTTGGTCAGACCAATGCCGTGTTCGCCAGAGATCACGCCGTCGAGCGAACGAGCCAGCGCCATGATGCGCGCAACAGCGGCGTTCGCTTCTTGCAACATCTCATAGTTGTCGCTGTTGACGGGCAAGTTGGTGTGCACATTGCCATCACCCGCGTGCATGTGGAGTGCCACCCAGACGCGACCGCGCAACACTTCTTTGTGAATTGCGTTGAACCGATCAACGATGGGTTTTAATGCTTCGCCGGCGAAAATGTCGTCGAGTGGCGCTTTGATTTCGGTCTTCCACGACACGCGGATGTCGTGTGACTGCTGTTGACGGAAATTGGTCTCGATGTTGTCGAGCAAACTTAGCCAGTTTTTGTGGACGGACACTACCAAAGCGCGTGCCTCGCCGACCTTTTCTGCAAGCAATTCCGTCGAAACGCCATATTCCTCATAACGGTGTTGAGGCATCGCTCCTGCGAAAAATTTCTCAAGTTCAACGCAAAGTTTCAACTTGTTCTTGATGGACAGCTCGATATTGATGCGCTCAATACCATCACAATAATCGCCCATTCGTGGCAAAGGAATCACCACGTCTTCGTTCAATTTGAACGCGTTGGTGTGTTTGGCAATCGCAGCAGTTCGAGCACGATCCAGCCAGAATTTTTTACGCGATTCGGCGCTCACCGCGACGAAGCCTTCGGCGCCGCGCATGTTGCAGATGCGTACGACTTCTGAGGCCGCCTTAGCGACTTCATTCTCGTCGTCACCGACGATATCACCGATCAGAATCATCTTCGGACGACCGTGGCGTTTGGCCTTGGTTGCGTAACCCACAGCGCGCACATAGCGCTCATCCAGATGCTCAAGACCCGAAAGCATCACGCGGGCTGTGCCGCTCTTCGGCAAGCTATCAAGGAAATCTTTAACCTCAACAATGGCCGGCACCGAATCGCGCACCTGACCGAAGAACTCCATGCACACCGTGCGGGTGTGCGGCGGCATTTTGTGCAGCACCCACTTTGACCACGTAATCAGGCCATCGCAGCCTTCCTTTTGCACGCCCGGAAGTCCGGAAAGAAACTTGTCAGTGACGTCTTTGCCCAGCCCGATTTTGCGGAAACTAGGGCCAGGAATAACTAACACTTCTTCACGCAACACTTTGCTGCGATCAAGCTTCGTATCGAAGTATTGCAACCGGAACGTCGCATGATTCGCATCATGAATCTT
>CAJDUD010000067.1_pt1 | contig 22146 bp, 22 predicted proteins | sample 7390161 | NCBI WGS metagenome assembly CAJDUD01 (sample SAMEA7055664, study PRJEB34461) | soil metagenome | biome: terrestrial ecosystem; feature: Peninsula; material: soil | place: Antarctica | collected 2016
CCAAGCAGGCGCTTCAGCCCCGCTTCGCAGGCGGCGATGGTCTCGTCAAGTCGAGGGTCACCCAGATCCATGGGCTGCCGGCGTAGCGCGTCCTGCACGGCCTCAGGCACATGGGTGGGCCCCGGAGAGTGGAGCAAACGATTGCCGGGGATGCGTTGGTCAGAGTGGCGGTAGGTCATAGTGGGCTCCGGAGCAAGTGTCTGTTGAAGGGGCGTTGATGCAAATATTACGGTGCAATGTTAAGTGGCCCGAACAACACTGGGAGGTAGCCCGAACTCTTGCTGCGATGCTTTTTAGCTTGGAGGGTTTGCGAGAGGGGCGTTCATTGCTGAATATAATTACAGTGAAACGCTAAGCTCGCTCTGCAATCGCCGACGAGGCACTCATGCCTTACGCAAACCCGAATCGCCAAATAATTTTGTACTGATGTCATCCGTGTCTTCAATGCTGCGAGTCGGTGTACGCGACCTCTGCGAATTCACCGCACGCGAGGGCGATCTGGATGTGCGTTTTGGAATGTCGCCCAATGCGCGGGAAGGCGTTGCGGGGCACGAGACGGTAGCTGCACGGCGCGGTTCTGACTATCAACGCGAAGTAACACTCAAAGGCGCGTGCAACGCGTTATCCGTGATGGGGCGAGCAGACGGCTACGACTCCGCACGCAACCGCCTCGAAGAAATCAAGACATTTCGTGGCGAATTGTCGCGCCAGCCCGCAAGCCAACGCCACCTGCACTGGGCGCAACTGAAAGTCTACGGCTGGCTCTTGTGTGACCGCGACGCCCTCCCATCCATCACGCTCGCGCTGGTGTATTTCAACATTGACTCAGCGCAGGAATATCCATTTGATCAAACAATGGGTGCGAGCGAGTTACACGCGCATTTCGACGCGTTGTGTGCACGCTACGTTCAATGGGCGGCGCAAGAAGCGGCGCATCGTTTGCGCCGTGACGCTCATCTCGCTCGGATGGCGTTCCCGCACCAAGAGTTCCGACCCGGCCAACGCGAACTGGCAGAAGCAGTGTTTCGCGCCGGGCGATCTGGAAGTTGCTTGTTGGCCGAAGCACCCACCGGCATTGGTAAGTCGATTGCTACGCTGTTTCCCATGCTCAAAGCCATGCCAGTGCGTAAGCTGGACAAGATTTACTTTTTGTCAGCCAAGACCTCAGGGCGGCAGTTAGCGCTCGATGCGCTAGCACTGTGCGAGACGCCCCAGGCAGCTGATCCACCGTTCAGCACGCAGAGAGATGATCACACACCGCCGCTTCGGGTCGTCGAACTCATCGCAAAAGCGAAGGCCTGTCTGCACCCCGGTCAGGCGTGCACAGGGGCGACATGTCCGCTGGCATTGGGTTTCTTTGACCGGCTACCTTCGGCACGTGTTGAATGGGTTTCGAGCATCGAGGGCGGCGCGAGTGCCGTCACCGTGGCCGCGCGCAATCACAGTATTTGTCCCTACTACTTCGCGCAGGACCTCGTTCGATGGGCCGACGTGGTGGTCGCCGACTACAACTATTACTTCGACAGCAACGCCTCGCTTTACGGTGCGATGATTGATAGTGAATGGCGCGTAAGCGTGCTTGTCGATGAAGCCCATAACTTGATTGAACGCGCACGCAGCATGTACTCCGCGATGTTGCAACTCGCGCAAGTTAAGGCGCTTCGCCATGAGCTTCCCGCGCTTAAACGAACCTGGGCACGGTTGATCCGACAGTGGCGTGAGTTTGGACTGCCTGATGGCAGTGCTTACCAATTGCTGGATCGTCCGCCAGCTGGTTTCTTAAAGGCCCTTCAGGCGTGCAGCGCTGAAGTCGGTATTTATCTTGTCGAAAACGCGGACGCACCCGCGCAGGTGCGTGACTTCTATCTAGCTGCGCTGCACCTATTGCGCCGCGCAGAGTCCTTTGACGACAACAGCGTGTTTGACGTTAGCCGCAGTGCGATGCGCAATGCAAACAGTGATAGCGAGCTCGTGCTGCGCAACGTCGTACCCGCGCCGTACGTCGGCCCACGACTGGCCGCTGCGCATAGCGTTGTGTTGTTTTCGGCGACGCTGACGCCGGTAGATTTTTACCTGGGCATGCTGGGTGTGCCGGCGGATGCCACCGTCCTTCAGGTGGCCTCGCCGTTCGCGAGCGCGCAACTGAAGATTACCGTCGCGCGTCACATATCGACGCGATACAAAGATCGTAACTCGTCGCTACGCGCCATCACGGAGCTGATTGCCGATCAGCAGTCGCAGTGTCCAGGTAACTACCTGGCTTTCTTCAGTAGTTTCGACTACCTTGAACTCGCCGCAAACGACTTGTCTGATTACTTTCCCCAGCTTGTGCAGTGGCGTCAGACTCGCGACATGAGCGAAGCAGCGCGTGAGCAGTTTCTGGCGTCGTTCGTCGAAGGGGGTGAAGGGGTTGGTTTTGCAGTGCTGGGCGGCGCGTTCGCTGAAGGGGTCGATTTGCCAGGCACAAGACTGATTGGCGCATTCATTGCCACCTTGGGGCTACCGCCAACCGATCCGATCAATGAAACTTACCGCGCAGTGATTGACCGTAAATTCGGGAGCGGCTATGAGTACACATACACGTATCCCGGCATTCGCAAGGTGGTGCAAGCGAGTGGGCGCGTCATTCGCACCTTGAATGACCAGGGAGTGCTGCATCTAATGGACAACAGATTTTCATCAGCAGCGGTTCGGCGACTGCTGCCGTCGTGGTGGTCAACTAACCATTCGCACCCTTCGCGATCCGCAGAACATCGCGGCGTTTTTTCCGGTGGTCAATAGTCAACTTCGACCTTGTCCTGACGACATATCTTTGATCCGCGACGCACTCGTGAAGCGGTACCCAGAGCACTGGCCAAGTATCCGAGCGCGTTGCCACCAGCCGATCGCTTCCTGCTGACGATAGCGTTTGTCTGACATCAAAACGGCCAGGTCTCTGATCTCTACAGTTTGGTGCCGGGTTTACGATTTCGTTGGTCGCAATGTTCAAGCGCGCATCGATCGCAAGCTTCGTGGACTGAAATGAGCGGCCAATCAACTTTGAAAGACATCGTGGCAACGTTATCCATTAAAAAAGCCTCCGCCCGACCGACTAAAAAGCGGGCTGACGCGATCTCAAAGCGTCGGGCCGCAGCATTTGGCCTCGAGAAGTTTGATCAATCTCAACACTCTAAGGAGACATAAAAAATGGCAATTATCTGGACAATCATCATCGGATTTTTCGCGGGATTGATCGCCAAAATGATCACCCCAGGTAAAGGTCCCGGCGGCTTTTTCATGACTGCTGTTTTGGGTATCGCTGGCTCGATCGCTGCGACTTATCTCGGGCAAGCCCTTGGCCTCTATCAACCCGGTCAATTTGCCGGTTTCATCGCAGCCGTTGTTGGCGCGGCGATCCTTCTTGTGATTTATCACCTCGTTACCAAAAACAAATCTTAGGAGAGAAATATCATGTCATTCGATTTTGGCGGGCTGCTTCAGCAGTATCTCGGCGGTGCAGGTTCAGACACCAACACAAACGCGGCACAAGCGGAAGATCACTTCGGTCAAGTCGCGCAGAGCGCGCCTAGTCCGCTGCTGACCGACGGTTTGTCCGCTGCCTTTCGTTCGGATCAGACGCCGCCTTTCGGGCAAATGGTCAGTCAGCTATTTGGCAACGGAAATTCGCAGCAGCAAATTGGCATGATTGGCCAACTGCTCGCGAGCCTCACTCCGGCTGCGATTGCCGCACTCTCGTCGAGCGGTGTTTTGTCGAACCTAATGGGCAGCGGCGGCAAAGTCACTACCACGCCTACGCCCGAGCAAATCAAAACTGTAACGCCTGATCAGGTGGCGCAAATCGCTACTCAAGCGGAACAGCATTCGCCCAGCGTGGTTGACAAGATGAGTGAGTTCTACGCACAGCACACTGGTCTCGTCAAAACGATTGGCGGCGCAGCGCTTGCCATTGCTCTCGCCAAGATGGCCAATGGTATGAAAAATTCGGCTTAACGACGACCTTGCACGAACTTCGTAGCCACAGCACGTTGGGCTCACCAAATAAGGCGCAGGTCTTAGGCCGCGCGCCTATTGCGTTGAGTATCAGCCCACCGAAAGCCCGACCGAGTCGCGCAGTAAAAAATCTTGTCTTTAAAATTTACTTAAGTATCAACTCGGAGCTTCAAATGCGCCCTACCTCTGCACGCAGAACGTTCATCTGGCTCGCCGCACTGTTGCTGCCGTTAGCGGGCCACGCCACTTGCTATACGGTGTACGACCGCGACGGGCGTATCGCGGTTCGTTCAATTCGACCTCCGGTCGATTTATCGAAGACGCTTTCCGAGACGGTCCCCAGGCTTGTGGCTTACGGCCATATGGTCATGGTTCCCGACGAAACCGGTTGTAGTGAGGTGGAGTATCGCGCGACGGTGGCTCCCTCGTCGATGAGAATCGAGCAGAGAGGAGGCAGTCAAGCGATGTCGTCGAACTTGACTGGCGCGGGCGAGGTGAAGGTAGGTGACTATTATCGTGACGATGGAACCCGCGTTCAAACGTACACTCGGCCGGCGCCAAGCGTGCCATAAATTCGCGCATGGATACTGTAAACAGCTATTGACGATCCGCGAGCCTGGCGAGTGAATTTGCGTCGGAGCACCGGTCACGCTAAATGAATATTGGCCGCCAGAAACGAGTAAACGGCAGAGACCCACGCAAGTGCCTTGCATCGGTATGTGTCAGTAGCCAGGCCTACGTTTGCCAGTCATCCAACACGTCAGTCAAAGGACTGAGGTCGCTGCGACTTTTTTGCCAGAAACACCGGAAGCACGGCGATAGCAGCCCCTTTTCCGATTAAGTCGCGACGAAGCGGTCGACACCGCCAAGTCGCTTCGTTCAAGGTCAATCCGTGCGTGCGGCGAAATCCACGGAGCAAGGGCTATTCGGTCGATTCGAAGTGTGTGTAACATGGGTCGAAGCCAAAATAGTTGTTGCGTAATGTTCGGCATTCCAGTGTGTGTAAGCTGCCGGGGCTGAGCATCGTTCTTGCGCCGAACCCCCGTGGACGGTTGCCGGTCTATGGCAGGCGGGCTATGTCTCAGTGCGTGTGCGGTGCCTTCAGACTCCAGCTTTTCGCCCTTGGTTTCGCGCCAAAATGAGGCCAGCGGCAACCGATCCTGCTGCACCACCCTAATCCTGTCGCCGTTCAACAACGGACGTTCAACCAAGGAAACCCCATGAAGATCCTGATGATCCTGACCTCGCACGACCAGCTCGGCAACACCGGCAAAAAAACTGGTTTCTGGCTGGAGGAATTTGCTGCGCCTTATTACGTCTTCAAGGACGCCGGCGCTGAAATCGTGCTCGCTTCGCCCCTGGGCGGGCAGCCGCCGCTCGACCCCAAGAGCGACGACGCAGACGCGCAGACCGACGACACACGGCGGTTCAAGAAAGATACAGCCGCCATCGAGGCACTCGCCCACACCACGAGGTTGGCCGAGGTGTCTGGAGACAGTTTCGACGCGGTGTTCTTCCCGGGTGGCCACGGTCCGTTATGGGATCTGGCAGAGAACGGATACGCGATCAAATTGATCGAGTCGATGTCGGCAGCCGGCAAGACGGTGTCGGCGGTGTGCCACGCGCCCGCTGTGTTTCGCCATACGAAGTCGGCCGACGGCTCGCCGCTGGTCAAGGGAAAGAAGGTGACCGGCTTCACCAACAGCGAGGAAGAGGCGGTGCAACTGACCAACGTCGTGCCCTTTCTGGTGCAGGACATGTTGGAATCAAACGGTGGTCTGTATCAGAAGGGCGCCGACTGGCAGTCTTTCGTCGTCACCGACGGCAAACTGATCACCGGCCAGAACCCCGCATCTTCGGCCGCTGCAGCACGCGCCGTGTTGGCACAACTTCAGAGCGCCTAAAGCGCCTCACTCACCGCACTATCGGAAAAACATGGCCTATCAAAGCACCAATCCCTACAACGGCAAGATCGTCAAAAGCTTCGATGAAATCAACGATGCACAGCTTGAGACGAAGCTTGCGGCGGCACAGAACTGTTTCGAGCAGGTCTGGCGACACAAGAGTTTCGCTGAGCGCAAGGCAGTGTTGTCGCGGGCCGCAGCGATCATGCGCGAGCGCACGCAGGAGTTCGCAGAACTCATCTCGGTCGAGATGGGCAAGCTGATCGCGCAAAGCGCGGGTGAGGTGAAGCTGACCGCAGCCATCTTCGACTACTACGCAGAACACGCCGAGTCCTTCCTGGCGCCAGAGAAACTCAGCACCTCCAAGGGCGACGCTGTCGTCGAAAGCAGTCCGATCGGCGTGTTATTCGGTGTCGAGCCGTGGAACTTCCCGTATTACCAGCTCGTGCGATTTGCCGCTCCGAACCTCATGGCGGGCAACGTCGTGATGATCAAACACGCGTCCAACGTGCCGCAATGCGCGCTCGCCTTCGAGCGCCTGCTCGAAGAAGCCGGCGCACCCGCGGGGGCCTACACCAACCTGTTCATTTCCAAGGACCAGGTAGCGAAAGTCATCGACGACGCGCGTATCCGTGCTGTTGCCTTAACCGGCAGCGAAGGCGCCGGGGCGGTCGTTGCCCAGCGCGCTGGAAAGAACCTGAAAAAGTCGACACTCGAACTCGGTGGCAGCGACGCGTTCATCGTGCTCGAAGATGCCGATCTGGAAAAAGCCATCAAGCACGCAGTCAGCGGTCGAATGAGTAACAGCGGTCAGGCGTGTACGGCCTCCAAACGCTTCATCGTGGTTGAAGCATTGGCCGATCGCTTTCTGGAGCAATTCACAATCACAATGAAGGGCTTTGAGCCCGGCGACCCGCTAGACAGCAAAACTACGCTGGCACCTTTGTCGTCGGCAGAGGCGCTCAAGACACTCTTGGGTCAGGTCGACGAGGCCACGGCACATGGCGCGCGAGTGCTGATGGGCGGTAAGCGCATCGAAGGGCAAACCGGCGCATTCATGCAGCCCACTATCCTGACCGATATCAAGGCTGACAACCCGACCTACAAGCAGGAGTTCTTCGGTCCTGTAGCGCTGTTCTTCCGGGTTGCGGATGAAGCTGCTGCGGTGGCGCTGGCCAATGACTCACCGTTTGGCCTTGGCGGGTCGGTATTCACGCAGGACATCGAACGCGGCAAACGCGTGGCCCGGCAGATCGATACCGGCATGGTGTTCATCAACTCGGCTGCGGTGTCGACACCGGACCTGCCGTTCGGTGGCGTCAAGAATTCTGGCTACGGGCGCGAACTTTCTGGGGCTGGCATCCAGGAGTTCGTCAACAAGAAGCTGATCCGGGTGAACTGACGAATACACAGACCTCCAGTGCTGAGTGCGCGAGAAGGCGACGCGACCACCGCGTCGAACTGCGCAGAACCGTCAGTGTGCTGGCACACGAGCCTCAGCATTAGACCGTGCTGAGCGAAGCCGCTTAGGGCATCTGCAGAAGTCGTTGCAGCCTCGAGCTGCGAGCTAGTCTAGCCCGCACATTTCACAGCCCCTACGATAGCCGTCGACCGACGGTTGGCGGGACTGAAGTTTACTCACACCGGAGATCCGCAAACTGCTGGCGTTTATCGCTCAGAAGAGGCCGCAATCAGCGGCTGCACTCGCCATACTCTGGCGTTTGGCGGAATCGCGTTTGAGTCGAACGCTCGCGGAGTAAAAAACGCGGGGAGAGTAAGCGCCGGGGTGAAGTGCGCGCGAACACGGCGGTCGACGATCCACGTAGGGCGAGTCCCACGTCAGCACGAGCTTTGCGCCCCTTCTACATCAAGGTCACGACGTCTACAGTCGATCTCACGCATTAATTTCTCAAATTTGCGTTCTTATCAACTATTGGAGAGACCACTATGACCGCGCCCAAAGAAATCACCGGTCCCGACGACCTCGCCAGTACTGTACGAAACGCCACAGACCCGCTTGACGAGTATCCAAATTACGGTACCGCTGCGAACCCGCCGGGCGATAAAACTTCACGGCCAGATGAAATGAGCGAACTGATTGAGGAGCGCGGGCCTAACGTGTCGACGTGGGACGCAGCGTGCGAGGAATACATCGTATCTAACCCCTTTCTCAGCGTTGCCGTTGCTGCGGGCGCTGGCGCTGCTGCGGCGGCATTGTTGATTTTGGCGGCGGGGGCCATTCGCGACAGGCGCTGGTAGGGCGCGATCGCGCTAGCTGCGTCGCTCGTGGCTGAGGCGAACGGATTCGCGATCCCGATCCTAAGGCATGGAATTTGCGATGCCGAGGCTAATTATTTTGTACGGCTTTATTCGGTAGTCCTTATTCTCATTCGGTCCAGAGTCCAAAAGGCAGGTAGTCGACTTCGTGATAATTAGAGGTTTAGCCCCGGTAAAATAAGCGTTTTGATGAAAAGCTGATGGCAATTTGACGATGAGTTTATTGGCTGCGTCTACGGCACTGCGCGCCGCCTTCACACGCAGTGTCGTGATGGGTCCATGCGAGCGAGATATAGCGCGTTACTCGCCAACAAAATTGACTCACACCGCACGTTTGTTTAGCCTGTCGTGATGGCCTCCGTCCCGAAATTCACCATGACTTCCGAGCCGCGAACAAACCCACCCGCTACCAACTGACCCTATGAACCATCACCTAAAAGCAAGCGGCGCAACCTGTCATTGGGGTTTCTTCGACGCCAAGCTCAAACCGGCGCTGACAATCCAAAGCGGCGACACGGTGACCGTGGACACCGTGACCGGCGGCCCGGAGGCGCATCCCAAACCCGGCTCAGGCTTCAGCACGCCACCGGAGATCGCCGACGTACACGCCAACGCCGAAAAGACGTTGCCCGGCCACATCCTGACCGGCCCTATCGCCGTCGAAGGCGCGAAGCCGGGGCAGGTGCTGGAGGTGAGGATCGAAGATGTACAACTCCGGCAGGACTGGGGATATAACGTCATCCGGCCCCTCGCGGGCACCTTGCCGAATGATTTTCACGAGTTTCGTTTGTTGCATATCCCGCTCGATCTCAAGGCCAAAACCGGCAGGCTGCCTTGGGGGTTGGAGCTGCCACTATCGCCCTTCTTTGGCGTGATGGGAACGGCGCCGCCGCCGAACTTGGGCCGCGTTAGCTCGATTGTGCCGCGCGCCTTTGGCGGCAACATTGACAACAAAGAGTTGGTGGCGGGCGCGACGCTGTTCTTGCCGGTTTTTGTGGAAGGCGGCTTGTTTTCTTGTGGCGATGGTCATGCCGTGCAGGGCGATGGCGAGGTCTGCGTCACCGCGATCGAAACTGCACTGCAGGGGCGCTTTACGTTCATCTTGCGCGAGGATTTGGCATTCACCTATCCACGTGCGCAAACTCCGTCGCACTACATCACGATGGGAATGGACCCCGATCTTGATCGCTGCGTCGAAATCGCGCTCCGCGACATGATCGTGTTGATCGGCGAGGTGGCGGGGTTGTCGAGGGAAGACGCCTATACGCTGTGTTCCCTCGCTGCCGATTTGCGCGTGACCCAGACCGTGAACGGATCGAAGGGCATTCACTGCATGCTGGCTAAGTCGCTGTTGATGAAACACGTCGCTTGATGACACGAGGCCCGGATTGTCAGATAGCGTTGTTCTGGTTTGCAGAACGCTTCGTGAGCCCACAGGGCGCCACGCAAATATTGGCGGAGATGCCGATATGCCGCCAGTCCCCCGCCGTTGGTCAGAGCTTGCGCCCAACAAATCCGATGAGCGCCGACCGTCCCGAATGATGCGCACCTTCGTTTAACTCGGCCTCGTATTCGACAAGCTCGATGGTTTGCAGCGAAGCAAACGCCTCACGCAGTAGCTCGGCGGTGTAGAGATGTGACAGTACCCCCGGGCCTCCGGTCTTGTAGTCGAGCTGCTTCGGGGTGTAGCCCTGCAGGATCAACACGCCGCCCGGCTTCAAAGCATGGACCATATGGGTGAACAACCCAGAGCGCATCGCGGGGTCGGCAAATTGGACAAACACCGCGACAACGGCGTCGTAGGTATTTGCGGCCCACTGCCAGTCGTCGCAGCCAGCGACGTGGTAAGCCACTGAAACGTCGGCATCGGCTGCCAGCTTCCGAGCCTTGGCGACACCCACCTCGGCGATGTCGAAGGCCTCGACATGCATACCTTGCTGTGCCAGCCAGACGCTGTTGCGCCCCTCGCCGTCGGCCACGCAAAGCGCTCGGCCGCCGGGGGCCAGCAGTGGCGTGTTAGCGCGCAGGTACTCATTGGGCTCGCGACCGAAGATGTACTCCTCGCCGGCGAATCGCTGGTTCCATCTGGCTGCACCGTCAGTGAACGAAGTTGTCATTGCGTCCTGCACGAACTGAAGAATTCGGTATTCTGCACACTTTCACTTCGCCCTGTCTTCGCGTCGCCGATATTTTGACCGGGGCACCGACCGAAAACTGGTCTGCTCCAGTTCCAGCCAAACGGCTCTGCACCCCGCTTTCAGCCTCGGTCGGCGGAACCCCTTCGGGTGTCCGCCCTACATTACGATCTTTCCGGCGTATCCCGTCAGCTCAAGATATCCGCGTCCGATCAGCGTGCCTTCAACCTGCACGAGGCCTTCCCAGTAGGTGACCGGAGCAGGGCGGCGGGTGGACAGCTCCTGATCGTCAATCGTCGGTTGGGTGCGAATGATGTGCGGACCGAAACGCAGTTCAGTCTCCACCGGGTACTTGGTGCCGCGCGCTGATCGCCATTGACGTAGGGCTTTGAATTGCACGTCGGTGCCGCTCCAGCTCTGAGTTCTTCCGGAAGCGTCACGCAACGTTGCGTGAGCAAACACACTCGCTCCGGCATTGTTGCGAATGCGGAAAGCCATTAGCGCCCCGCCGTCGGTCAGATTGATGCCCAGCCAGTCCCAGCCGACGTCCGTGTCGCCAAGCACCTCGCTCGACCATTCGTGATCGAACCACGCCTTGCCTTTCGCAAGTTGCGATTTGCCGTCCAGCACGATGCGTCCGTCGACCTGCAATTGCGGCCAGCTCACGTAATAACTCGCCTGCTCGGCGCGCACACCTTTTTGCGAAAACCCGGCGTCGCCTTGAAGCATTTTTGGCTGTGCCGGCGTGAGCGCGAAATCAAACGCAAACTGTGCGTCCTGGGCTTTCAACGTGAACACGTCGGCGGCGTTGCGCTGCATCTGCCACGCGCCGATGTGCACGTCGCAATCAGTGCTCGAAAATCCCGCGCCGAGGTTAGCACGTGCGGCGCGGTCTGCGTGCAATAGTTTGTCGCCCGGCAACGTCACAGCGGCGTGCGCAAACAGAATTTGGCTTGCCGCGATAGGCGACGTTAACGCCTCAGCAAATCCCGTGCGCACGCGAAAAAACGTCAGCTGAAAACCTATGTCTTTGCGCGGCAAATCGAGCGCGCCCGTGAGATACCACCACTCGGTACGAAAATCGGGATGCGCGCCATGGTCACGTGGAAATTGCAGCGCCAATCCACGCAGCACTTTCGCGTACTGCGGTGTGGCGTGTGCCATCGCCGAGAAGATGCTCGACAGCATAAACGCTCGGCGCTTCACTGCACGCTCCCCAACACCCGCGCCGCAGGCAGCAGGGTTGTCTGCCGCGCAGCAAAACGACTGGCAACCAGCCCCGCCAACAGTGTGAGCACCACACCCGCCAACACCGCAAACCACGGAATGTGTAGCTGCATGCGCCAGTGAAACGCTTGCGGATTGATCACATGCGTCAACAGCGCACCAACCGCCACGCCGCACGCCAGACCAATTACAAGACCAATACTGGCGATCATCAACCCTTCGAACATCACCGCTCGCGTCAGCATCGCGCGGTCAAATCCGAGCGCCCTGAGCGTTGCCAACTCGCGCGCACGCAGCCACACGCTTGCGGCTAAAGTTACCGCCAGGCCGAACAATCCAATCATCATCGCGGCGGCTTCCAGTGCGTACGTCACCGCAAAACTCTTGTCGAAAATCGACAGTGACATTCGACGACGTCACCGCAAAACTCTTGTCGAAAATCGACAGTGACATTCGACGGATTTCAGCACTCTCTGAGAATTCAAGTCCGTATTGTTTGATGTAAGTGCCGAGCCATTTTTTTGCTGCGGCTTCTTGTCCTTCACGCGGCCACAGTGCGAGATCGGTGGGCTCAAAGCGACCGCCGAGTTTTTCGTAATCGCTTCGACTGATAACGACGGAGCCAAACTGACGCGCGTAGTCGCGCCACACGCCACCGATGAAAACTTCCGTATCGCGTCCCAGTAACGGCAAACGCAATTGCTGTCCCGGCGCGAGACCGTACAGCTCGGCCATGGGTTCACTCACCCAAACTGCGGTTTGTTCGGGCGATCGCGTCATCACCGGTCCGGTGAACGGCAACCGGGTGCCGGGATCGTCGCGATCCAGCTCACGCACCAGCAGCGCCACGGCGGGACGCGACGCATCGAGCGTGAGGCTTGAGAACGCGGCGCTCTCGCTCTTGGCAAATGGAGCGTCCGGTTGCTTCAAAGCATCAATCGCGGCCTGCGGCAACGGCGTTGCTTTGCTGCGGACATAGAGCGGCGCGGGCAAAACTTCATCCAGCCACGTGTCCACCGCAACACGAAAACTCGACACCATGATGACCATGCTCACGGTCAACGCAAAACTTACAATGAGTCCGCTTGCAGCGACCTGCGCCATCAAAGGCGCCTGCGCAACGTTTTGCACAGCGATACGCTGCGCGGGCGGCAGGTTGTAGCGCGATAGATGGCTGAACAGCGCATGTGTCGCCAACGGAGCAGCGACGATGCCAATCACGAGCACGACCGCAATCGCAGCATAGCCCGCGAACGGCAGGCCGGCAATCGCGGGCGCTTGTGACAAGGCGACAGCAGCAAACGATAGTGCGAGCAGCAGTACGCCGCGACGCTTTTGTGCTTGCGGTGGCCGATGTGCGAAGCCCGTTTTGAGGGCAGCCGCCAGTGGTTGTGTACGATTGAGCCACGCTGGATACGCCGCACCAACGAGGCTCGCCGAGCAGCCTAACGCAAAGAAAATCAGCATCGACAACGGCGTCGCGACAATCGTCGGCGCGCTGCCAGAAAAGTAACCACCGCCCAAGTCCCCGCCGAGCAATCGCGTGAACGCAACTGCCAGCGCGTAGCCCAGCGCCAGGCCCAATGCGGACCCCGGAATACCAATCGCAATCGCCTCAAACAACACCTGTGCCATGCGCTGCGTCGGCGTGAGTCCGAGCACGCCGAGCAGCGCAAACTGCGTTGAACGTTGTGCCACAGCAGTCAGTTGGGTTGCGAAAACAAGGAATCCGCCGGTCAGCAACGCTACCAGTGCCAGCACATTCAAATTGACGCGATAGGCACGTGACAAATTTGAGACGCGCGCACCTTCGTCCGCTGCGCCTTTGACGAGCAAACCTGAGGGTAGCGTTGCTGAAACAGACTTGCGCCATGACTCGACATCGGTATTCGCCGCCAGTCGAATGCGCGCCTCGGAGACGGCGCCCATCGGCCCAAATTTCGACTGCACCCAGGCAATGTCCGCTACGGCAATCAAGTCATCCGGACGCGCTGCGGGCAGGTCACCGGCGATGCGCGTGCGCCACGTCGCCTCACCGCGCGTGATCGTTACCCCGTCACCGACCTTGCGCTTCAGACGCGTTGCCAACGCTCGCGACAAATACACGCCATCCTCGAACATATTTCCCGGCATGTCAGCGCTTTGACGCGGCAGCAAATCAGGCATCACGGCCGCCGCGGTGAGTACGTCGAGGCCGATCAGACGTACTGTCGCCGATTCATTGTCAATGCGCACCCGCACCTCGATGACCGGTGCAACAACCAACACCGCCGGGTCACGCGCCAAGCGATTCACCACCGCGAGCGACACGCTTGCGGCGCTGTCTCGCGGCGCGATCACCGCATCCGGCTCACCTTGCACGCTCTTCATCGCGCGCGAGAAATCATTCAGCGCCGCGGTGTTGATCAGGTCAATCGCGAACCCAAGCGCCACACCCAACGCGATGGCTAGCATTGACAACAGCGTCGCCGCGAAGCGCGTCTGAAACTGCGCCTTGATCAGCCAAAGGGCGAGCGTCACAAGCTCAAACCGTCCGGCGTCAGCGTCAACGTGTGATCGCAACGCGCTGCAACCTGCGCCGAGTGCGTCACAATTAGCGCCGCTGTGTTCTGCTCACGACAACGCTCCAGCAGCAACGACAACACTTCGTCGGCGGTGCGGGGGTCAAGATTGCCCGTAGGTTCATCAGCCAAAATCAGTTGAGGCTTATGCACCAACGCACGTGCAATGGCCACCCGTTGCAGTTCACCACCCGACAACGACGCAGGCCAACGCGCGCCGAAATCTGCGAGACCCACGCGATATAGCAGTGCGTCGATACGAACCGCATGCTCCGCGACCGGCACTCGTGTCAACAACAGCGGTACCGCGATATTCTGCGCAACGGTCAACGTCGGCAAGACATGAAACGCCTGAAAGACAAAACCGATGCTTGCCGCCCGAAGCCGCGCCCGCTCAGCCTCGGCCAGCGACGTCATGTTCTGCGAATTAATCGTGACGCTGCCCGCTTCAGCCGTCTCCAGCCCGGCGATACAGTTCAGCAGCGTACTTTTGCCGACACCGGATTCCCCCACCAACGCAACAATCTGCCCGGCTGAAACAGAAAAGTTGAGATTCCGAAAAATTGGTCGCGGCGCATTCGGGTGGCGCTTGGTTAAATCTGAAACAACGAGCATGCGACGATTCTAGGTTTCAGGCCATTTTGAGAAGGTTTCTGGCTTGCGAGGGAGACGCCGTCCCGTTCGATCGGCGCGATGGGCGATCACTAAATAAGGCACCAGCGCAAAAAGTTATCTATTCGGATCAACCGTTTAGGCGGCCATCGACGGACGCTGCGCCATTGCCGCGCGCCACCTTTGCAAATGCTGAAGGTTGTCTCCCGGCTTGAGGCGGAGCACCCGCGCAAAATCCACGACCACGACTGCTGTGATGTCGGCAACGCTGAACTGGTTCGCGGCGACGAAAGTTTGTCCTGCGAGTTGCAGATTGAGGGTCAAAAAGAAATGCTGCACTCGGGCTATTCCGCGCTGACCCAGCTCGGCAATTTGTGGATGGTCGACAGGACCGGGCAAAGCGCGGTTCACCATGGCCGGGCTGGTGTTGCGAAATCCTTCCGCCACCGCCATCAGGCCTTCAAACTCGCCTAGCCACTGCCAGCTGGCGATCTCCGCCTTGTCCTGTGGCGTGCGACCCAATAGTGGTGGCTCTGGATAACGGGCTTCGAGGTACGCGGCAATAGCGGCGTTGTCTGTGAGCAACGTGTCTTCTTCAGTGCGTAGTGCGGGCACGGTGCATTGTGGGTTGATCTTGCGGTAAGCGTCGCCCATCTGCTCGCCGCCGCGAAGGTCGATCTGAACAGTTTCGTGAGGAACGCCCTTTTCATCCAGAAAGATGCGAGCGCGGCGCGGGCTGGGCGCGGTGGCGCAGTCGTAAAGCGTGATCATGGCTTGGCTTCAGCGGAAGCGGTGAGCTTGTCCTGAGTCTGCGTATCGAAGTCGCTCGCCTCGTGTCGCTCGTGCAGTTGGCTCGAGGGCTCGCCCCACGCGCGGTTGACTTTGCGCCCGCGCTTTACGGCGGGGCGGGCGGCAATCTCGTCGGTCCAGCGCAGCACATTCGTGTACTCATGCACGCTCAGGAACTCCCCGGCCTCGTAGAGCTGCCCCTTAACCAGCGTGCCGTACCAGGGCCACACGGCCATGTCGGCAATGCTGTAATCATCACCTGCCAGAAAATGATGGTCCGCAAGGTGGCGGTCCAACACATTTAGCTGACGCTTTACTTCCATCGCGTAGCGGTTGATCGGATATTCGAACTTGGCGGGCGCGTAGGCGTAAAAATGGCCGAAGCCGCCCCCCAAAAACGGAGCGCTGCCCATTTGCCAGAACAGCCAGGAAAGGCATTCAGCGCGCGCTGCCGTCTCCACCGGTAAGAATGCTCCGAATTTTTCGGCGAGATATAACAGGATGGCACCGGACTCAAACACCCGCACCGGTATTTTGCCGCTGTGATCAACGAGAGCCGGGATCTTGGAGTTGGGATTGGCCGCAACAAATCCACTCCCAAACTGGTCACCATCATTGATTCGAATCAGCCATGCGTCGTACTCTGCACCGGCGTGACCCAGCGCCAGCAACTCTTCAAGCATGACGGTTACTTTGACGCCATTGGGCGTGGCCAGCGAATAAAGCTGCTGTGGATGACGCCCGACAAGGAGGCCTTTGTCGTGCGTAGCACCAGCCACGGGCCGGTTAATAGTGGCAAATTTGCCGCCACTTGACTGATCCCAAGTCCAAACTTTAGGCGGAATGTATTCGGATGCGTTGCTCATTAGTTGGGCTCCAAAGGTTGCTTCGTGAACAGTGCGGGAAACGGACGAAATGCGCCAATGGTTTTCGTCGGGCCCAGCGTGAAAGTTTAGGTTTCGCCAGATAAACCGGGAGATATTCATAGGAGAGCGGGAGCCCTGTAATCCTATCGCCCCGGCGGGGCGTTCGTCCGCTGATAGCCGCCGTGCGAGTCGTTCACTCAAGCGACCGCTTGCGAGATCATAGCTCTGTTACGCTCGTCTACATTCGTGGCTGCTGGTGGCAATCAGTTGACGCAGCTTGTGAGAATCGACCGTCCACCTACCAATGGCTCATTGTGATGACCCAACGCAGTTTTGCTTCACTGTCCGCATTCGCGCGAGCCCGGCTCTCGTTGGATGCGCGCTTAGGGCTACATCTAACACTGGGCGCGGTGGTATTTATGTTGTGCGCATTTGTCTTCGGCCACATCGCAGAAGATGTGCTGACGATGGACAAAATCACGATACTGGATATTCGAGTGTCGCGATGGTTTCATGCACACACAATTCCGTGGCTTACCCGCCTGATGATGCTGATTTCCGATATCCACAGCACTTTCGGGATCGTTGCGCTCAGTTCATTACTGGCGATCTACTGGATTCGCATCAAGGCGTGGGACTGGTTGTTAGCACTTATCCTCACGGTGCCGTTTGGCATGTTGCTCAATCTTCTGCTGAAAGCAATATTTCAGCGTACGCGGCCTGGTTTTGACGTGCCGCTTCTGACCCCGGATGGCTTCAGTTTTCCGAGTGGACATACAGCCGCCGCCACCTTACTGTATGGACTTTTGGCGGTGTGGCTAATTTGCACGACGAGCGCATGGCCCAAGCGCGTGCTCATTGCGATGCTGGCAAGTATGTGTGTCGGCCTGGTGGGACTGAGTCGGATCTATCTCGGGGTTCACTACTTAAGCGATGTGCTCGCTGCCGTGGCTGCGAGCTGCGGTTGGCTCGCGTTCAGTCTAATGGTCGTTTCTGTTTGGCGCACTCGCCGAAGTTCTGGACAACACATGGCAGGTACCAGCAACAAAGGGCATGACGGTTGTAAAAGCCAGATCGGTCTGAAATAAATCGTGGGAACCTACCTGACATAGTTTTCATCACGGGACAAAGTGGAGAAATTCATGTGCGTTTTGATCCGTGTGCAACAAAAACCCGCATAGCTTTTGTTCTCCGCAGCACGCTGTCGATCTCTGCCATCCGTAGGCGGCAAAATTGTCACTCCGTAATCGACCTCGAGTACCCTTAGCAGGTTCGCAAATAATCAAACTGCACTATGTCGCCACATTCCCACCAGGGTTCCGTCGAATTTCACAAAAACAACCCGTCTGTCATGCGCCATATCGGTGCCGTTTTAGACGATACGCCCGAAGTTGGCGAGGTGCTGCTCAGCATTGATCGCTTCGCGTTCACGGCTAACAACGTCACCTACGCGATGTTTGGCGACGCCATGCATTATTGGCAATTTTTCCCGGCAACTGACCCGGCATGGGGGGTGATCCCCGTGTGGGGTTTTGCCACTGTGGTCGCGAGTGCGGTGGAGGGTATTGCGGTGGGCGAGCGGTTTTATGGCTACCTTCCGACGGCGACGCATTTGATTGTGCAGCCGGAGCGCGTGAACGCCGGTGGATTTGTCGATGGTGCCGACCATCGAGCGAGCTTGCCTGCGGTTTACAACCAGTATTTGCGCTGTAGCACTGACCCCGGATATCACCCGAAGCGTGAAGCAGAGCAAATGATTTTGCGCCCGCTTTTTTTTACCAGTTATTTGATTGATGACTTCTTGGCGGACAACTCGTTTTTCGGTGCCGAACGGGTGATTTTGTCCAGCGCATCGAGCAAGACTGCCTACGGAACAGCGTTTTGTTTATCGCAGCGAAAAGACATAGAAGTCGTCGGTCTGACATCAGCAAAAAATATGGATTTTGTGCGCAGTTTGGGCTGTTATCACCAAGTCCTGACCTACTACGAAATCAGCGCATTGTCGCCAGCGGTACCTAGTGTGTACGTCGATTTTTCTGGCAACGTTGACGTGCGGCGTGCATTGCACACGCAGATTGCCGATGGCCTGAAATACAGCGCATCCATCGGCGGCACCGACTGGCAACATTTGGGTAAGGTGGGTGATCTTCCTGGGCCACGCCCGACTTTATTTTTTGCACCATCCCAGATTAAAAAACGCAGCAGTGAATGGGGCAGCGCGGTATTAATGGGTAAGCTCGCAGCGGCATGGCAGCTATTTATGGTGCCTGTCACGCGCGCCGATCAGCCGTGGTTACAGATCGTTCAGGTCAACGGTGTTGAAGCTTCGCTGGCGGCGATGACTGAAGTCATCGCCGGAAAAGCCAAACCGGAAGAGGGGCACGTACTGAGTCTTATGGCAATGGGCGACTAAACCTGCGGGCTAGGCGTTGCGCTGTGCAGCGACTGATTGCGCCGACTGTGGCGTACCACTAACCAAACACACGCTGCGATCACCATCATGGGCAACGCCATGAAAAGTGCGACGGTGCCAAGCGCGATCGCGGTGATCGTGAAGGCGAACAGGATCGCAGCGACCGAAATTAATATTGCCAAAGTGATGGCGGCCCAGGCGATCAGGAACTCAAATACGCCGCTTTCGAAGACGCCCGTAATCTGTGTGGAATGATCGCCCCAACGAATGTGCGCATTGCTCGCGGCGGGCCACCACTGGGCGGCGACAAGGAACACGAGCGAGAGCGCAGCGGAGATGGCGATTACAACCAGGCTCGTAATTAGTGCGGTGCGTACTTTGCGGTTCATACAGATTCTCCGTGAGGTTTGATTTGATGGAGACATTCTGTGATTGCTTCCCCGATCTACAAAGCGGCGAGCGACGATCTGGATAGCACGGCGACGAATCGCGGGTTGGCGGCGATTTGTCGCATGAAAGTCAAGCTTGAATGCATCGTGAGTGACATGCGCGTCAACGCGATCGACGCTCTTCCGTTACATTGCGGGCGTCACACGCGTCCGCTGTGGTTTGAGCGGGACGACCATCCTATATTTACCTGTCAGGAGTCCTCAATGAAACGCTTCGCTACTGCCCTTGTGGCATCAATGCTGCTCGCCTCGCCGCTATTCGCGCTCGATGCGACACAGGCAAAAAAAGACGTCGCCACCGCGACAGCCGCTCCAGCAAAGGCCGTTCCGGCCGACGCTAAAAAAGCCCCGGAGTTGATGGATATCAACCATGCGACGGCAAAGCAACTCGCCACGCTCGACGGCATCGGCGAGGCCCGTTCCGCCGCCATCGTGAAAGGTCGCCCGTACAACGGAAAAGACGATCTCGTAAACAAAAAAATCCTGACACAGGACGTCTACGACAAGATTAAAGACAAGATCATCGCGAAGCAGAAGAAGTAGCCCTCTCGCTGCAAAAAAGCCCGGTTCGCCGGGTTTTTTTATTGCCGGCGCGGCAACGTACTCGTTGTTGATAGTGCTGACGTCAATTTATTCGAGGCGATCGATGGCAAATTCGGCGCGCACAGCGGAGGAGTGTATTTAGACGGAATTGACGGCCGTTTTTACCTAAAATTCGTATTGGCTTTTACCTGTAAACCTTATTGCACAGGGGCTGTATCCTGATTTATCTAATTGTCGACAAAGTGCATTTTGTCCGCCTAGCCCCAATGCAAAGGCGAGTGTAAGCAAAAGTTGATTCACAATATTCGCATACCGCCGGCGTAATAAGCCCAACGAAAGGAACTATTGCGACTGCCGAACGAGGCTCGAAAGCAGGCATCGCGCCCAAGCCGAAGTACATAGCAGCAGCAGGCAGTGAGAACGCGTATTTTGGCCGAGGATTGGTTCAGCTGACTTGGTGGAACAGCTACGCCAGTGCTGGAATTTCCATCGGATTGGGGCTGGAGCTTTTGTTTAAGCCCGAGCGCCTGCTCGAATTTGAATTGTCCTATCTGGTGATGACGAAGGGCATGCTGGACGGGGATACATTTGCCAACGGTCATAAGAGCAGCGACTATTTCACCGACGCTAAAAGCGATTACGCAGGCGCCCGCACGATGATCAATGGGAACGACAAGTTAGCGTCGATTGTTAACGCTGCGTTGGCCTTTGAGAAGCTCTTGCTCGATGCACGCCTACTGCCCACGAAACCTTAACTCTGGATTGTCCGTGTCTATGAATCACTACCCGGTTGCCGCTGATTTTCTCGTTACAGCGCGCCTGTCGGTTCGGATCGGTCGCCTCGGTCGCGTCGTGGCGCTCATCGCTTGCCCCTTTGCCGTCGCTTTTTGGCTGGCATCGCCTGCGCATGCGGCGACGAAAATCGACCCACGCCTTCTTGGTGACTGGGAAGTCACTCAGGCGCTGATGCCGCTAAGCTTAAGTCCACAACAATGGACGATGCGAGCAAACGACCCGCGACTGATGAGTCGCACCCTTGCGATCTCGTCAGCGGGCGTCAACTTTCAGCGCTACGAGCCCACTTGTGCGATGGCACCGATGGTGGGTGCGAAGCACGTGTCAATGCGTGTCTTGGTTGCGAAGGAAGGTGCTCCACGTCCAGCGGCAATGAAGGGCCTGCTGTACGGTCGAGCAGCCGACTATGAATTGGGGAGCGTTACGGGGCGCAGCGTCGACCTGTGGCAAGTTACCTGCAAATCCATTGACGGACAGAAGCAGCCGTTCGCGAACTGGATCGCCTTCAGTTCTGCCGAATCCGGAAAGGCAACATCGGTGTTCTTCCCTAGATCGTACGACGCGCTACTTGTCATGGAGCAGTGTGCGCCACAAAGTCATGCTCCTGCCGCCGCGCAAACCGAGTTTTGCAAGCAGGCCGCGTCGGCCAGCGACCACGCGATTTGCGCGAATCGTCAGCTATGGCGCCTACACTCGTTTGCATTGGCTGCGCGGGCTCGCGTGGTTTCAGATCGGCCAGACTTTAATGCCAGTATCGATACCCTCAATAACGAGCAGCTTAAAAATCGGGAAGCGTGTAACGGAGACGCGACCTGCCTTTATGAAGCGCTGGATCGCCAACTGTTTATTTTGGGTATGAACATGACTCGGTAGTGGCGCATTGTCTGCCGCTCTGCGGGCAAGTTCCGAGCTGGAAACGTGGGGTGGGTATCAGAGACGCAATGCGTGCCATTAAAATTGGGCGATCATGCGCTTCGAATTTTTTGATCAACTTTTTGCTACAACGCCTATTTATCCGGGGCTTAACCGCGACAATGCCAATTGTCGATTTATGGACATTTCTCGGGTCAACGCCCTGCACGGACGTGCTTTCAGTGAAAAGCTGATCACTTTTAGTCCGCGGGATTTGAACTGACATGGTTCCCATCATCACTATTGACGGTCCCGTTGCTTCCGGAAAAGGCACTGTTGCTCGGCAGGTTGCTGAATCACTCGGATTTCATTTGCTCGATTCCGGCGCGATCTATCGGGCCCATGCCTTAGCTTGTCTTTCGAGAAATGTTAATTTCAACGAAATCAATGTTTTAGCAGAGCAAGCTAAAGCACTTTCTTTGAATTTTGTTGATGAGAAAATATGGTTGGATGGCGTTGATGCCACCACCGCTGTGCGCTCGGAAGCAGTTGGAATGGCGGCTTCAACCCTCTCTGCGATTCCTGAAGTACGCGCTGCGCTGCTGCAACGGCAACGCGATTTCGCCACCGCGCCTGGTCTCGTTGCCGATGGTCGTGACATGGGAACCATCGTGTTTCCGTCCGCCGCTCTCAAAATCTACCTAACCGCGACAGCGCAAGTCAGGGCCGAAAG
>CAJDUD010000021.1_pt1 | contig 21396 bp, 26 predicted proteins | sample 7390161 | NCBI WGS metagenome assembly CAJDUD01 (sample SAMEA7055664, study PRJEB34461) | soil metagenome | biome: terrestrial ecosystem; feature: Peninsula; material: soil | place: Antarctica | collected 2016
GAACTTCATTCGACAGATTATCGATGCCGACCAGCTGAGCGGCAAACACGGCGGCAAAGTCGTCACGCGCTTTCCGCCGGAGCCGAATGGTTATCTGCATATTGGTCATGCCAAAACCATCTGCCTGAACTTCGGTCTTGCGAAGGACTACGCGGGAGTGTGTCATTTGCGATTCGATGACACCAATCCGGTGAAAGAGCGCGTTGAGTACGAAGCGTCGATCAAGGAAATGGTCGAGTGGTTGGGCTTTCCGTTTAAGAACCATCTCTATTACGCGAGCGATTATTTCGGACGGCTTTACGAATTCGCGCAGCACTTCATTGAGCGCGGGCTGGCCTATGTGGATAGTCAATGTGCCGATGAAATTCGCGCCAATCGCGGCACACTGGTGGAACCCGGAAAGAACTCGCCGTTCCGCGATCGCAGTGTGGAGGAAAACCTGCGCCTGTTTGATGAGATGAAGCGCGGGCTGCACGCCGACGGCGCGCACATTCTGCGACTGAAGATGGACATGGGCTCGCCCAACATCAATCTGCGCGATCCAGCGATCTATCGCATTCGTCACGCTGAGCATCATCGCACTGGCGACGCCTGGTGCGTGTACCCGATGTATGACTACACGCATTGCATCAGTGACGCTATTGAGCGCATCACGCACTCACTGTGTACGCTCGAATTTGAAGCGCATCGTCCGCTGTACGACTGGGTGCTGGAGCGCTTGGTTGAAACCGGAAAGTTGGCCGAGCCGAGCCCGCAACAAATTGAGTTTTCGCGGCTGAATCTGAGCTACACCGTGATGAGCAAAAGAAAGCTCCTGGAGTTGGTTGAAACTGGCCTCGTCAACGGCTGGGACGACCCGCGCCTGTGGACGCTCGCGGGCCTGCGTCGGCGTGGTTTTACTCCGGGATCGATTCGCCTGTTTGCAGAGCGCGCCGGGGTGTCAAAAGCGCATCAGTGGATCGATATGTCCGATCTTGAGCGGGCATTGCGTGATGACCTTGACGCTACCGCGCTGCGCGCGATGGCGGTGCTCGACCCGGTTCGTGTAGTGATCGAGAACTACCCGGACGGTCAAGCGGAAGACTGCTCTGCACCAATTAATCCTCATGACGAAACGCTGGGTCGCCGAAACTTCAAGTTTTCGCGCGAAGTGTTCATCGAGCGCGAAGATTTCATGGAAACGCCGGTTAAGGGTTTCTTCCGCCTTGCGCCAGGCACTGAGGTGCGTTTGCGCCATGCATTCATTATTAAATGCGAACGCATTGAAAAGGACGCGGAGGGCAACGTTTGCGCCATGCATTCATTATTAAATGCGAACGCATTGAAAAGGACGCGGAGGGCAACGTCGCCACGATTTATGCGACCTACGATCCCGCGACCAAGAGCGGAAGCGGCGGTCGCAATGTCAAAGGCGCGATTCACTGGGTCAGCAAGGTCGATGGGATTCGGGCGGAAGTGCGGCTTTATGACCGTCTGTTCAATGTCGAAAACCCCGATTCGGGCGAAGGCGATTACCGAACGTATCTCAATCCGCATTCACTGAAATCAGTGACCGCCTGGCTAGAACCGTCTCTCGCAAGCGCGAAAACTGACGACAGCTATCAATTCGAACGAAACGGCTATTTCACGCCAGATCGCGTCGACTCAAAGCCGGGCGCGCTGGTGTTCAATCGTGCGGTGACATTGAAGGATGGCTGGAAGCCAATTTAGTGAGGCTCTCACGGTTGCAAATCCAACATCTCGGCACGTTGCGTAAGTTTAAAAGTCAACCGCTTTTCGCTAGAACGCCCATTTTACTGGGGCTGAGCAGGCGAAATAACGATAGTCGATAATCCATATTTTAGACCGCTAGCCCCTGATCGAACGCCATTTCAATAAAAAGCTGTTTTGTAACGCGCGGCACTTCCACTTCGCAAATCGCGAGTTACACTGCGCTTTAAATCTTCTTCGCGAGTCATTCCTGCATGTGGGACATTATCAAGGCGGCGGGCTGGCCGATCTGGCCGCTCATCATCGTATCCATCGTGGCATTGGCGCTCATTATTGAGCGATTGTGGACGCTGAGGCGCTCACAAATCATTCCGCCGGGATTGGTCGACAAGGTCATCGCCGAGTACCGGAAGAAAGGGCTGACGCAGGAGTTGGTCGATCTGACCGCAGGACAGGGCCCGATGGGACAAATCCTTGCCGCCGGACTGGCGAACATCAAGGCTCCGCGCCCGGTCGTGAAAGAGGCGATTGAGGAAACCGGTAGCGTTGTCGGATACGGGCTCGAAAAATACCTCAACGCCATTGGCACAATCTCTGCTGCGGCGCCGCTGATGGGCTTATTGGGCACCATCATCGGAATGATTGAAATTTTCGGCAGTACAGGCTCGGCGGGCGTTGATCCTGCGCGTTTGGCGAACGGGATATCGGTCGCGCTCTACAACACTGCGATGGGCATCATCGTGGCGGTGCCGACCTTAATGTTCTACCGCTATTTCCGGGGCAAAGTGGATTCGCTGTTGATCGAGATGGAGCAGCAGGCGACGCGTCTTATTGATATCCTGCACGGAGATAGAGCGAAGTGAACTTCCGCCGAGGCCGCTTTCGTGACGAGCCCGAGATCAACTTCATTCCGTTGATCGACGTTTTGCTCGTGGTACTTATTTTTTTGATGGCGTCCACGACGTACAGCAAGTTCACTGAGTTGAAAATCACGCTGCCCGAGGCGGATGCCGAGAAGCAGACGCAGCGTCCAAAAGAGGTCAACGTCGGCGTTGATGCGGCGGGCAAGTTCGCCATCAACAAGCAGGTGTTTTCCTTCACGACAGTGGCTGCATTGGCGCAAGCCCTTAAAGATTCGGCAGCTGGCGTCGCCGACCCGGTGATCATCATCAACGCCGATGCGGCGGCAAAGCATCAGGATGTCATTTATGTGATGGAAGCCGCGCGACTGGCGCAATATCCGAACATCACCTTCGCGACTCAGACGCCGCCCGCGACCGGGAAATAGCCGCGCAAGGCTCTGCGCGACATCGCTTTCACCATCGGCCAAAAACGCAAATGTTTTCCGCGTTGCTAGAAAAGACCTGGTGGGCGAAAGCGGTGACGCCCCTGGCGACGCTGTTGACACCTGTGGCCGCAGTGCATGGTGCAGTGATCGCGGTACGTCGCGAACTTTACAGCCGTGGCATCCTGTCGCGCTCGCATCCCGGCGTTCCCGTGCTCGTGGTCGGCAATGTGGTCGTCGGCGGTGCTGGCAAAACGCCAGTCGTGCAGGCCATCGTTCGGTGCCTGCAACAAGCGGGCTATCGGCCCGGCATTATTAGCCGCGGCTATCCGGTCAGTCCGAAACAACCACGAAATGTCACTGCGCGCTCCATCGCGTCGGACGTGGGCGACGAGCCGCTGTTGCACTTTGCGCTTGGCGTACCCGTCGTCGTGTGCGCCGACCGGGTTGCCGCCGCCATGAGCTTGCTGGAAAAACATCCCGAGGTCAATATTCTGGTCGCTGACGACGCGCTCCAGCACTATGCACTGATGCGCGATATTGAGGTTGAAGTCATCAGTTCCGAGCGTCGCTATGGCAACGGCAAACTCATGCCCGCTGGCCCGCTGCGCGAGCCACGTGCGCGAGCGCGTGACTGCAACTTGCGGCTCATGCCGTCATGGGTCACGCCCAGCGGCGGATACAAGGACGGCAATCATCATGTGGTGCGGCGCAAACTGGGCGACGCCTATGCATTGATCGAGCCCGGTCGCAAAACGCCACTGGCGACATTTGCACAGTCGCGGCCTGCAATTGTTGCTGGCATCGCCAACCCAAGGCAGTTTTATGACGCGTTACTGCGAGCGGGCGTGCAAGGCCAGCTGTTTGGGTTTTCCGATCACTACAATTTCCGTGCGTCTGATTTTGAGGCGATTGGCGAGCGCGCGATTTTGATGACCGAGAAGGACGCCGCCAAATGCCGCAGCTTCGCTGATCGACGCATGTGGGTGGTGCCGCTGTCAGTACATTTTGCCCCGGAGACCAAGCGCAAATTGTTGTTATTGGTGCGTGACGCAAGCGCGATCTACGCGCCTGCGCCGGTGTCCGCGACCGAAAGTGCGCAAGAATTGAACGATGGACCCCAAACTGCTTGAAATTCTCGTGTGCCCGGTAACCAAAGGGCCGCTGATTTACGATAAAGAACATCAGGAACTGGTTTCGAAATCAGCGCGCCTGGCGTACCCGATTCGCGATGGTATTCCGGTGATGCTGGAAGAAGAGGCGAGAACCCTGTCGGCTGACGAGGCCGAAGCCTTAGCTTGATCTGATGAGCTTCATCGTCGTCATCCCGGCCCGCTACGCATCGACACGTTTCCCCGGTAAACCGCTCATTGACTTGAACGGCAAGCCGATGGTCGTGCGCGTCGCCGAACGCGCCAGGCAATCGAGTGCCAAACAGGTGCTGGTGGCAACCGATGACCCTCGCATCGCTGCGGCATGCGATGACTGGGGCGTTGCGTATGGCATGACACGCAGCGATCATGCCACCGGCACCGATCGACTCTCCGAGGTCGCGAAATCGCTTAACTTGCCCGATGACGCGGTCGTCGTCAATGTGCAAGGCGATGAACCGTTAATTCCGGCGAAAGTCATCGATCAGGTCGCAGCGATGCTCGACGCAAAGCCGAACGCGGCAATGGCGACGCTGTGCCATCCGATTCACGACTTGGCTGATGTAATCAATCCGAACGTTGTGAAATGTGTGATCAACGAGCTCGGCGAGGCGTTGTATTTCAGCCGTGCGCCGATCCCTTTTGCACGAGATGCTTGGCGCGGAGCGGTCGATTCGATCCCTGATGGTTTGCCGATGCTCCGGCACATTGGTCTTTATGCGTATCGCGCTGGCTTTTTAAGGTGTTTTCCTGCGCTTTCGATACCGGCTATTGAGCGACATGAGGCGCTGGAGCAATTGCGCGCCCTGGCCCATGGTTTTCGCATTGCGGTGGCGGTAGTGCCGGACGCCTTACCGCCTGGTATCGATACACCGCAAGATTATGAGCGGCTAAAGACCGCTTATTCGGGTATCGGCGATACTTTTTGGATGTAATAGCGGGTTTCGCCGAAGCAGCTTGTCGGTAGCCCGACCTTTTCGGTGTAGTGCAGCGCAACTCGTTTGCCAACGCTTCGGTTGATCGCGTTGGCGACGGAATCGTCCCAAACCGTGAAAAAGAATTTTTCGGGCAACGCGCCGGGCAGCACCACCATGTTGAGTTCACCTTCCCACGTCTTGCAGATCCAGCCTTTGCGAGAAAATTTCTGCACTACTCCGGCGCGTTCGCCATCGGAATAGCTCCACTTCCAGACCAGCAGGACGTACAAACCGACCAAAATAACAACAGCCAACAACACAAAAACAAGTGGCAGCATGAAGCCCAGATTAGCTTTTCGCGCGTGTTTAATGACGTTTGGGTGGAAAAGAATTCTCTTTTGAGACATAATATAGGCCGTTGAAAATGCAACGCTTTCTGCAACTCTAAAGTGATCTTTTGGGTGTCCTCAAGTCGTTTTACACGACTTGGCGACGCGGCAAATGATTGAGGTGCGGGGTGCGTAAAACAGGGTGTTGATGTCTATGCTCGATCCAAACCAGATCGCCAAATTTCGTCAACAAACGGCCACCCCGCGCAAGCGCTCGGTAGCCGGTAGTTGGACCAGGCTTTGCGGAACCTGCAAGCAGCCCGCCATTATTCGCGGCGGCAAGACTCGCAAGGTAGGCGGTCGAACCGTTTTTACATGTGCGGGATGTCTCACCAAACTTCTCGAGAAATCCGAGGATGGAGATAATGACGCCGACAAAACTGGCACTGGCGGTTAAACGCCGGTAACCGCCCGAACAAATAAAAAACGCCAACTTCGCAGTTGGCGTTTTTTTGTTACCTCGCGTTCTTGCTCGCAGATTAGTCCGCGTAGGCCTTTGCTGCCTGAATGATGGGTGCCCATTTGGCGATTTCAGACGCCAGAAGCGCCTTGGCACCGGCTGACGTTTGACGGTCAAGTGGCATGATTTCTGCGCCCAGATCTTTCATCTTCCCGGCAAAACCCGGATCCTTGATTGCGGCTTGCAGCGACGATTGCAGTTTCATCACTATGTCTGCTGGCGTGCCTTTTGGCGCGTACAAAATGTGCCATACACCCACATCAAAGCCCGGAAGCTCGTCAGCCAATGGTGGCAGCTCTGGGAAGTTGGCCAGTTTGCCTTTGCTGGTCACAGCGTAGGCTTTGACCTTGCCTCCCTTGATCTGACCGGACGTATTGGTCGTCTGATCGCACATGATGTCCACATTGCCGCCGAGGAGGGCGGTCATTGCAGGGCCGGTACCGGTGAATGGCACCGTCGTCAATTCCGTCTTCATCGCGTTTTGCAGTAGCAGGCCGCACAAGTGCGACGCCGAGCCAATGCCTGCATTGGCGAGATTGATTTTGTCCTTGTTGGCCCGAATGAAAACCAGCAACTCTTTGGCGTTGGCCGCAGCCATCGTGGGTTTCGCGATGATCGTCATCGGCACGTCAACCACGGCACCAATCGGAATGAAGTCTTCCAGTGGTTTGTAATCAAGTTTGCGATAGAGCGAAGGAGCCGTCGACATGCCAATATGGTGGAACAACAGCGTATAGCCGTCGCCCGGTGCGCGAGCGACTTTGGCTGAAGCAATGGTGCCGCCAGCGCCGTTCACGTTTTCAACGATCATCGAGCCCTTTAGCTGCGCACCCATCACCTGTGCCAGTGAGCGCGCCACGACGTCGGTCGGGCCGCCTGCTGCAAATGGCACGACGATCGAAACTGGCTTTTCAGGGTAAGCGGCGAATGCGCCAGCCGCGGCAACGACGAAACCAACGGTGGCGGTCAGCGTTGATATTTTTCGAATCATTTCAAGTCTCTCCAGGGTTTATTTGCTGCTGTCGGTCTTAACGCGCCCTCAATGGGCATCGGTTGACCTGCTGGTCCGATTTTACGAACGCGAAGCCTTATTTCATGCGGGTTTCCACCGGCCGGGTTTCCACTCAATTTCGACGCGCTGTTCGCCATCGCGAGCGGTAAACGCGTTGGCGGTTGCAAGACCAACAACTGACACGACCGTTTTGCCGCAAATCAGGATCGGCCAGCGTTCACGCTGCCACGGCGGGACGCCCGCATTTTGAAAAATGTTCTTGACGTTGACACGCCCAGAACGAACGGAGAGTTCGATGACGTCGCCTTCTTCGCGCATTCGAAGCGTCCAGTGGTCGCTATCTAGTGGCTTGCGCAGGGCAGTGGTGTCGCCCGACCCAATCGTTAAGACGCGACCGGCGATACCGCGATCGCCCTGCACGATCAACTCAGGCTCAGCGCGCCATGAGCATGGATGCCATCGCGGAACGTCAGGCACAACGAATGCCGCTCCGCGATAGACGCGGATAGTGGTGTTGCCATCGGCACATCGTAAACATATCGACTGTGTCGGCTCAACACTGGCCAGTTGTTGCAACCACTCACGTAAGGTCTCCGACCCCGGGACGTCAACGCTCGACATGGCGAGCCAATAGCGCAACACGTTGGCTCTGCGCGGGCGCGATAACGCATTGAAAGTCGCCAACTGCAAGGCAGCATTCGCGACACACCGCCCGGCATCAATAGCGGCTAAATCTTCAAGCAGTGTCGCCGCGTCCGCCTGATGCGCGGCAGCGCGAGACAGCGTGACTTCCGCTGACGGAAACGCCCGAATCAATTCCGGCCACACTTGAGCGCGCAGCCGATTTCGCGCGAATCGCACGTCAGCGTTACTCTCATCGTCTACCCACGTGAGCGCATGCGACGTCGCATAGGCCATGATGGCCGCTTTTGGTACACCGAGCAAAGGACGCGCGTAGCGGCCCGCCGAACCGGGCATCGCTGCAAGGCCGGGTGCGCCCGAGCCACGCAAAATTTGCAGCAAAACCGTTTCCGCCTGATCGCGCGCGTGGTGCGCAAGCAGTACGATTTGCGCATCAACTTGATCGAGCGAATCGTAACGCGCCCTTCGTGCCGCAGCTTCGATGCCCGCCGGGGATTGGCGGTCGACCTGAACGCGATCAACGGTGACCGGCACATTCAGCGACGAACAGATCAATTCGCACTGCGCAACCCACGAATCTGCATTCGGGCTTAGCCCGTGATGAACGTGATGCGCGACCAAAGTCCACGGCGAATCCAGCGAGTTTCGTTGCGCCGCAACCGCGTGCAACAACACCACAGAATCCACGCCGCCCGAAAGCGCAACGCAAACCCGCATCTCTGCCGTCCAAGACGCCGCGGCGCGCTTGACGGCCTCGATAACCGCCGCGTCGTTGCCGCTAATCTGGAGCTTTGAACGCGCCATAGTCCGCCAATCGCTCACGCCGCATCGACAGGCGCTTGTCAGGCGTGAGCGCGGCGAGGCGGGCGAGTTCTTCGACCAGCACTTTCTTCAAATTGCCCATCATCGTCACCGGGTCGCGATGCGCGCCGCCCGCAGGCTCTGGCACGATGTGATCGATCAGGCGCAAGGACTTGAGGCGCTGCGCGGTAATACCCATGTTTTCGGCCGCCTCAGGCGCGCGCTCGGCGCTCTTCCACAAAATCGAAGCGCAACCTTCCGGAGAGATCACCGAATAGGTGGCGAATTGCAGCATGATGGTCACGTCACCCACCGCAATTGCCAGTGCGCCGCCCGAACCGCCTTCACCGATGACCGTGACGATGATCGGGCTCTTGATCTGCGCCATCTCGAACAGATTGCGACCAATCGCTTCGGACTGCCCACGCTCTTCCGCGCCGACGCCGGGATAGGCACCGGGCGTGTCGATAAAGGTGAAAATTGGCAAGCCAAACTTGTCGGCCATTTTCATCAGACGCAGTGCTTTGCGATAACCTTCGGGACGTGGCATGCCCCAGTTGCGCAAGACTTTTTCTTTGGTGTCACGACCTTTTTGATGGCCGATCACCATGCAGCTTTGGCCGTCAAATTTGGCCAATCCGCCGACGATTGCCGCGTCGTCGGCGTAGGTGCGATCACCGTGCAATTCCACGAATTCGGTAAACAAGCCGCTGGCGTAATCAAGCGTGTAAGGGCGTTGTGCATGGCGCGCGACCTGTGCGACTTGCCACGGCGTCAGCTTGGAATAAATTGCCTTGTTGAGATCACCGAGCTTGCGTGTTAGTTTTTTAAGCTCGTCGGACACGTCGAGTTGATCGACGCCATGATGCAGCTCGCGGAGTTCATCAATTTTTGATTGCAACTCGGCGAGGGGCTGCTCGAAATCAAGATAGATTTGTTTTGCCATGCCCGGAATTGTAGGCGGGTAAGGCTAACGCGTAGGATTCGTCAGTTTTAGCGGTCGCGCGGGGCAAGAATGCCGTTTTCTTTGCTATCGGGCAGCGGTGCGAATCGCGCCACCAGCATCATGAGCCCGGCAAAAATCATGAGTACCGGAATGATTAACCGCGAACGCCAGCCGAGGTCGAAATAGCCGTACCAGCCGATGCCCATCGCGATCAGCACCGGCCCCGCGACCAGCGATTTTTTTGTCAGGCCGTCAAGCATCATGATCGCCACGCCTGCAACGACCAGCGCAATGGCAACGAGTGTGTTCCAGTCGGGAATCCAGCCATAGTTCCAGCCCAGCATGGCGAGACCGCCTGCAATCAGTACGACCGGTAAGGTTGCGTCGCGCATCGAGTATTCCTTTGAGGAAGATGTTGGGAACGCCCTGATTTTGGTGGTTTCCAGCGAGACGCGCAAATGCGAAGTAAAAGTTGCAGGATTCGAGACTTAAGGTTGTAGCGCTTGCGAGTTGCTTGCAAGTTGCGAGCGGCGTCCCCAATTCAGCCCTACAGGTGCGTGGCTGGTCCTCGCCTGAACTTCGTCGCGTCAACACTGCTCTCTATATTCATGAAATCAATCTGTACTGCTTCGCGCCCGGCTTATCGGCATCGACGCTGGGCAGCGCTGGCCGCGGGCCTGCTCACGGCGATGGGCGCCACCAGCGCGATGTGTCAAGGATTAGCAAGCCTACCCGCAGCCAACGCGCCCATCAGGGCGGCGAATCTGGAGCTGGCGCGCAGCGACGCGTTCAGCACCATTGACTTGCTGTGGAACGATGCCAGTCGACAGCGCGACATCCCCGTGCGACTTTACTGGCCTGCGACTGCGAGCCCGTCGGCCACCGTTCCATTGGTTGTTTTCTCGCACGGCTTGGGTGGCAGCAAAAACGGCTACTCGTATCTTGGTAAGTATTGGGCAAGCCTCGGCTTCGCCAGCCTGCACGTTCAGCATGCGGGCAGTGACCGCGCGGTGTGGGGCGGCAATATTTTCTCGCTCGTGAGTAATGTCGTTGCGGCGGCCAGCGAAGCGAACGCGATGGATCGTGCGAAGGACGTTTCGTTCACAATTACATCGATCCTTGCTTCGAAAGACTTTGGCCCATCGATCCAGGCTAACGCGATTGCCGTCGCCGGGCATTCGTACGGCGCAAACACCGCGCTATTAGTCGGTGGCGCAACGGTTGAACGCGGCGGCCAAACGTTGTCGTTTCGTGATGATCGAGTCAAGGCGCTGATCCTGATTTCCGCGCCGCCGTTTGTCGGCGAGGGCGACATGGTCCACGTGCTCGGACCGATCAAGGTGCCGACGCTACATGTGACGGGGACCGATGACGTGATTCGGGTGCCGGGCTATTACTCCGATCTCGCTGATCGCATCAAAGTGTTTGATGCGGTGCACGCGCCGGACAAAGTGCTGACAGTGTTTAAGGGCGCCACACACAGCATTTTCACGGACCGCACCGGCCCCGCCGGGGTTGAGCTCAATTCAGTAGTCAAGCGGGCCACTCGCGAACTCTCTGGCGTATTTCTGAAGAGTGTTTTAAGCAATGCGCCGGGTAAGGTGGTTGACGATTGGCTCAGCGCCCAAAAGGCGCTACTAGATCGCTACAGCGGTGCGGTTCGTGGCGGGAAAGGTTAGCGCCAACGACCTTACAGCTTTTTTCTGAAAGCACGTCTATGCAGGGGCAATATTTGAAATATGACATATCTCGATTATTAGATAAATGTCGCTGTAGCCCTTATTAAATAAAGACTTGAGAATAAAGTTGTTCGCAGGCGGGGGCTTTTATTGACTTAGCCTTAAACGTCAAATTCTGAGCGCCGCGATTTGAGTTCGTCCATCGCGGCTTGACCGCGCAGCGCGCGTAATTGCAAGACGCGAGATTCTTCTTCGAAGTGCCAATAGCCGACGGCGAAATTCTGAAAATGGCGTCCCGCGATGAAACCCTCATGCAGCCGGGTCACGCCAAAATGCCGCTTGTCGCTCTCGATCCGTCCCATCAACGCCATGACAGCAGCGGGCTCGCCTTCCAGTACCTGGACAAAGTGCTCGCCATCGAAAAGCAGTAGCCCCGTAATTCCATTTGATTTGTTACGCGCCCTCGCTTGCACCAGGATTTCGCCGATACTGGCGGAGGAGGTGACTGGGGATAGTTCGCTGATGTACAGCAGTTCGTAGAGATGCACAGAACACAACGCCTGAAAAATTTTTCAGCAATGTAGCGGCCAATTGCACTGACGCCTACATCAAAAGTTATAGTGGACACCTATGCCTAAATTGCGCCAACTTGCCAATCGTCCCGACTGCCCGCCTGCGTGCACGCAATGTGAGCTGCGCAAGTCCGACGCGTTCTCGCCTGTGAGTGTCGGGCAGTTGCGCTACATCGAGGCGATGCGTAGTGATCGTGCGGGTTATTCAGCGGGTAGCCAGATCAAGCTTGAAAATCAGCGGGCCAAGGCACTGTTTACGGTGTATTCCGGCTGGGCGTTTCGCTTCAAATCACTGTCCGACGGTCGTCGCCAGATACTCAATTTTCTGTTACCCGGTGATTTGATTGGTCTGCAGGAGCAATTTTCGGACGGACCTTCGCATGGCGTTGATGCCATTACTGACGTGACGCTGTGTGTGTTTCCGCTCGAGAAGCTGTGGGACTTGTATCGCGATCATTCGAACCTTGCGTACAGCGTGACCTGGCTGGCCGCCCGTGAAGAAATAAACGTTGACGAGAACCTGCTGAGTACCGGGCGGCGCAATGCGTCGGAGCGCATCGCTGCGCTACTGCTTAGCCTGCATCGCCGGGCGACTCATCTGGGGCTCGCGGATATTCATGACCGCGGCTCCATTGCATTTCCGCTGACGCAATCGCACATCGCTGATGCGCTGGGTTTGTCGCTTATCCACACCAATCGATCGTTGCGCAAGCTACATCGTGCGGGCCTGCATCTCATCGAAGCGGGTCGATTGGTGATTCTCAATCCGAAAGCGTTGGAGCGGCTGTCGGAGTATTACGACCAGCCTACGCGGCAAGTCCCCCTGATCTAAGGCGAATGTTTCACCGCATAGCGTGGCTGACGCGGGCCCGCAGTCTGTAGGCATTCGCCCACACACACTCGCTCTGTCGTATGACATACAGTCTCACGATGAAAATCTAGCCTTACCTCCATCGTGCACTTGGCGAATTGCTAAGTCATGTGCGAGCTACTACTGTCAGGAGTTTGTTGGAAACCCGGTTCCATGCATCGTGAGTCCAGCCGAATGGTCGGTCCATAGCATCACTGCGCTGCCGGAAGTTATTGAAAGCGCGTTGCCCCCGGGTTAGTTTCGGTCCGTTGTACGGCTCGTCAGTCCACTACGTTCTTATCGTTAATCAATCTACTTTTTCTACAAGGAATTACTCATGAAATTTCAACTGATCCCAACCTTGGCCGTTCTCGCCATGGCCATTGCCGTTCCAGCTCAGGCATTGACCAAAACAGAATACAAAGCTGCCGGCCAAACCCTCGATGGCGACCGCAAGGCGGCTATCACAGCGTGCTCGGCCACTAAAGGAAACGAGAAATCTGTTTGTGTCATGGAGGCCAAAGGCAAGTACGAAATCGCTAATGCCGAATTGGACGCAAAGTACAAGCCCAGCGCTAAAGCAGATCGTAAAGTCCGTGACAAACGCGCTGACGTTGCCTATGACATCGCTAAAGCAAAATGTAGTGAGCTGACTGGCAATCCAAAAGACGTCTGCGTGAAGGAAGCGAAATCTACGAAGGTCGCCGCGAAGGCAGACGCTAAGGTGGCGAAAGTTGCTTCCGAAGCAAAATCGACCAGCTCGAAGAAAGTGACTGAAGCGCGCAAAGACGCAATGGAAGACAAATCTGATGCCGCATACGCCGCTGCCAAACAGCGTTGCGACGCGCTTGCGGGTGATGCGAAAACGGGATGTTTGAACGAGGCGAAAGCCAAATTTGGCAAGAGCTAAGTACTAAACTCAAATACCAAGCGCTAATGCGTGTAGGGCGTTGCGTCGAATCGACGTAGCGCCCTTTTTAATTTTCAGCCTAGTAAGGCTTCACCTTTAAACTCGCCTGGGTGTTAGCAGTAGATAGGCGAACCAGACCGTGATGAAATCCCGTCCCCCTCCCTTGTCAGAGTATCGCGTTGAGAGTGCGTTGTTGCACCAGCACAAACGCTTCGACAGAGGTGTCGCGACGTTGCGCGTCGTGTGGGCTGCGTTGCTGGGCTGGATGGATGACCGCTGTAGCTCTCTTGCCGCTGCGTTGGCCTTCTACGCGTTGTTTTCGTTGGCTCCGATGCTGCTTGTCATTGTGTCGATTGCCGGGTATTTGTTCGGCGCCGAAGCAACAACGGGCCAGCTCTACGGTCAGTTGCGCAGCGTCTTTGGGCCTGAAGCCGCTACCTTCGTGCAATTCGCGGTTGAAAGTGCATGGAAGTCGCGCGCATCGACCAGCGCAACGATTTTTTCGGTCATCGCGATCATTGTTGGCGCGTCAGTCACCTTCGCCGAGTTGAAAGTTTCACTCAACACCGTTTTTCGCTCGCGCGCCGCCGCGGACATTCCGTTGCTGTTGTCGACGTGGACGCTGGTGAAAGCACGGGTACTCTCGTTCGCACTGGTGACGGGGCTAGCGTTTCTGTTGATCATTTCATTGGTACTCGATGCCGGGGTCGCTGCCCTTCAGCACTTCGTGATTCAAGACATGCAATTTGCCGTGATTTTTCAGGTGCTCGAAAAATCCGTCAGTCTGGTGCTCCTGACGTTCATGTTTGCAGTGTTGTTGCAGGTGCTTCCGGACACCCACGTGCCGGTGCGCGCAGCGGCGCTTGGCGGGGCCTGCGCATCGATCCTGTTCGTGCTCGGTAAGAGCCTTTTCGCGCTGTATTTGACCAGTATTGGCACCACTGATGTGTTCGGCGCCGCCGGCAGCCTCGCGGTGGTTTTGATGTGGCTGTTTTACTCGTCGGCAGTCTTTCTATTCGGTGCAGAAATCGCACGCGAAGTCAGTATTCGAATCAATGGCAGCGATGCTGTTCCGACTCAGGGAACTTCAATCAGCGCAGCGACGAAACGGTGATCGTAGGTGCCGGACTACACGGTTTTCCGCCGCTGTCTCAGTGCGCCACTTGCCGGCAACGGCTACAGTCATGGCTACTGAATCAAGGCTTAAAAAGGCAGCAAAAAATGTTGAATAGTGACCAAATGACGGGTATGCAGCAACAAGTGACCGGACTGGTTTGGCAAACCGTGGGCGCCATGGTTGGAAACTCCAATTGGGTCCTCAAAGGCCGTGCGTTGCGAGTGCGCGGATATCTGCGATCACGCTTGGGTAGCGCGCTTCAATCCGGCCAACGTCGGATGCGCGAATTGCGGTTGGATCGTGGCGTTTCGCTGACGGGCCGCGCGTCCTAGTGAGTGTAGACACCAGCGCAAACGACTACGCGGCGCTGGAAAAACTCTGGCAGGTGAGGTCGCCGCAGCCGCGCTTGCCCCTGCCAGTGCCACTGCGATTTGACGTTGATTGCTCTCTGCAGTATGAACTCGATGACGTCTGCCACTTCATTTTTCAGATTGAAGCGATTGACCTTCCCGAACAGCGCATCATTGCGGAGCGGCTGACGTTGCAGCCCGCTATACACATGCGATCGTTCAGTCATGAGCCAACCGGCAATCGGCTGATGCGTGGCGACGTTCCTGCTGGCTTCCTACACGTGCGCTATCAGGCCACGATTGACGTTACACCGCCGACGTACGACACAAACAAGTTGCCCGAGTCATCTGTCTCGCAAATTCCGTCTGAGTTCGTTCATCTGCTAGCGCCCACGCGTTACTGCGAATCCGATTTGCTAGCCGCTGCCGCGCAAAATATGTTCGGCAAGCTTCCCCCGGGATGGGCCAGAGTCGAAGCGATTCGGGAGTGGATTCACGACAATGTCGAATATGTCGTTGCCTCGTCGGACACGACGACAACGGCGTGCGACGTGTTTGTGCAACGGAAAGGCGTTTGTCGCGACTTCGCGCATCTCGGAATTGCATTTTGTCGAGCGCTCAACATTCCCGCACGATTTGTTGTCGGCTACATCAAATTTCCTGACGGCGCCCCGGATTTTCATGCGGTGTTTGAAGCGTGGCTCGGCGACCGATGGGTGATTTTCGATGCCACCGAAATGGCCCCCGTGGAATGGCTGATCCGAGTGGGAACAGGGCGCGATGCCAAAGACGTTCCGTTTGCGACGATCTATGGTCCGGCACGGATGTTGAGCATGGCGCCGACGGTGGAACGGTCTGCCAGCACGGCTAACTAACGCATGGCCTGGCGCTCAGACACGAACATGAGCTGAAAAGTGCGTTTTTTTCATTCAACTTTTCATTTAAATTCATAGTACGTGCGGGCTGTGCGCTGTTTTTTCCAGATATCGACTTATAGAAAAATGTAGCTTTAGCCCCTGTGCAAAGGGCGTTTCATCGAAAAGCTGAATGCTCGAATTAGCGCAACATAGCCCGCAAAGTCTCTTTGACCGCGGTGTCGCGCCAGCTCGGTTCTTTGCCGCGAATGAACAGAATAGCGCCGTGTTCCGATCGAATCGGTTGGTGCACCATGCCGCGTGGGGCGAGGTGATAGCTGCCGGGGCCGACGAGTTCAGAGCCTATGGTGACTTCGCCTTCGAGCACCACACATTCCTCATCAATCGAGTGTTTGTGTGGGACGAGGAACGCGCCCGGCTCAAGCTTTAGCAGGTAGCTCATGCTGCTGCCATCGGCTTCGCGGCGCAGCACTTTCATCTTGATACGGGGACTAAACTTTTCCCACTCGCCCTGATCGGGTCGCACCGTGCTAGTGACGCCACCACGCTCAAAATCCCTCACACGGGTCATCAGCCGCGACTTCATAAAGCGCTCAGCCATTGGATCCAGTGGGGCAGCGCGCACAGCTTCGGCCATATAGCCAGCGACTGATGGCGGGAAAGTTTCGTCGTCCATACCGTTCATATTGTGAGTGTCGTGAGTCATTGTTGAGCCTCAAGTTGCGTTCGCAGTTGAGCGAACGCGCGGTGCATCAAAGTTTTTACCGAGCCCAACGGCATTTGCCAGTGGTCTGCGATTTCCTGGTGGGTGAGTCCGCGAAAAAATGCGAGGCTCACGGCTTGCCGCTCTTTTGGTGGCAGCATCAACAGCGCGGCCTGGACCGCACTGCTGGTTTCGAATTGACTGATCAATTGCTCCGGCTCTGCCATGAGGCTCGCCTCTTGCGAGCGGAACTCGTCCGGGTCTTCCACGCATTCCGCGATGTCGGCACGACGCAGCGCATCGAGCGCGCGTGACCGACATATCGTTAACAACCAGGTAATCACCTTGCCACGCGCCACATCAAACCGGTTGGCTTCGCGCCAGGCTTGAAACAGTGCGTCCTCGGTGACTTCTTCCGCTAAACCTTCGTCGCGCACAATGCGCAGTGCAAACGAATGCAAGCGTTTGGCCACCATGTCAAACAGGGCTGAAAGAGCGCTTTCGTCCTTGTTGGCCATGCGGCCGACAAGGGCGGTCAATACGCGGTCTCGTTCCAGAAGTGCGTCAGCTGCGACAGCGGGGGCTGCGATTAAGGTCGTTGTAGGCACAGGCTTTGCGGGCCGTGAAGGGAAAAAAGGAGAATCAACCATCGTGAGATGGTAACCGTTGGAAGCGGCGTAAGGAAGGGCATACATAGCGAAAGTTCTATCGAACACAGGAACTCATACGCCACGACTGCGATTGTGGTTTTTTAATTTGAGTTGTACGCCTAACGCCCGCTTCGTTGGCGCGCTGTAAGCCGCATGCGGCGCGACTAGAACGTGACGCGCTGCGCCGACGCGCCCGGTTGCGTCAATTCGAGCGTGCCGCTGGCACCGTGCGATGTCAATACGAGCTGACCGTCCAGGCGTGCATTGCCGCCGCGATTGCTAATGCTGCAACGGGACGACGAAGTGGCTGCGTCCGGTTTGCAATCAGCAGTAACTTCGCCCAGCGCAACAGGCGCTTGACCGAAAGCATAAAGAGCAGATTCGGCACGAACGCTGCCTTGAATCGCGAGCTTCGTTGCGCTCACGGTTAGCGCTTGGATGCCGAGCGCAACACGGGGCGACTGCGCCATGAACGCAGCGCCGCTGCTGGCCTGAACAGGAAAAACAGCAGTGATTTTCTCAGCTGTGAGCGTGCCGGCGAGCAGATTGGCGTGAACCGTGCCGGTCACACTGTCGGACAGTGCACAACTTGCACCCAACGGCATGATCGAGGGCTGGCATGCCCAGGTTAACGTGAGCGTGGGCGGCACACCCACCGCAGAAAGCAGCGCGTTGCCATGCCACAGCGTGCCCGTGATTCGATGTAGTTGTACGAAGCGAATGGTTTCTTGGGGCAAGAACCCGGCGATGATGGAGGCAGGCAATTGCCAGACAAAAACGCCGAGCGCAACCGCGATCAGCAATATGAAAATTAACAAGCGCTTCATTGAATTTGCTCCGCGCTGACCGTAAAGCCCGCCCCGCGCCGCGTGATTTTTACCTCGCGCAACTTGACTGAAGCAGCATCAAGCGCCCTGAGGCTGGTGCGCAATTCGTTCACGTCGGTGACTTGCCAGGCAAAATCACCTGTCGCACCGCCACCAGAAATGTTGAAGCGTGCGCGAACCGCAGCGATTGTCATTGCTCCGGTGCTTGACGAACCTTGGGTCTGCCAGGCACTCCCAATAGCGACGTCATGCAGATTTGCTTCGCGTTGCGTCTGCGCGCGCAATAAAAAAATGGTCGCCAACACGGATGCAACAAGGATCGCAACGTACGTCAGGCGGCGCAGCTGCAAGCGATTGAGGGTGGCGTTCGCAGGAAGTTTCATGGCGCGCGATAGACACGAACGCGCGGCGTTGGCGCACCCGTGGCCTGGGCTTGCAAACCGTTGGCTGCGAGCGCACGTTGCATGTTTAACTGGGCTGGCGCATCGAGTGCATCGCTGAGGCTAAACACCCACGCACCGCTCGCGTAAGTCGCGCTTTGCGTCCGCGCCAAAACGTCGGGCGCGACGGTGGCGATGCGTTCAAGCAGTACGCCGGGTGCGGGATGTGTTTGCGCGGCACCTGACACGCCGACTGAGGGCAGCATCGCAAACTTCGCACCGGCGATCAACGCGCAGGCAACGCCGGCAACTGTGGCGTAACGCAAGGCAACATCAAGCGTGGTCGAGCGCGCAACGGTCTGCAGATCGGGTGCAGCGACCAGGCGCGTTTCGCCGCCAACGGGAAAATTTCCGTCCGCCATCGAAGCACCGCTTGCCGCCTGCCAAAACGACAATTTGTCGTCGCTCAACCGGCTGCGATCACGGTCAACCAGGATGCAATCGCTCGCGCTGGACGCGCTGCCCACACTAGGACTGAGCATGGCGGCAACGATCGCGGGCAGGCCGCTGTCATCAGCATTGTGCATCGCTTCAACCGCCGCCGCGCCTTGTGCGCCAACGATGTATCCGCCCGGTGCGCCTACCCAATAGGTGTTGCCTGTATTTAAGGCATTGAACACCTCAGTCGAGAGCAGCGAATTCGCGGTATTTGTATGCGTCGTGTATGCGACCCAGGCATAGTCTGGCAACGAAGCTACTGCTTGAGCGGCGAGTCGGAGATTGGCCGAACCGACGCCGAGATCACGATTGAGGGCGAGTGCGGCCGCGCGCAATTGTTCGCTCGGAGTCAGGCGACTAAATCCCGGTATTCGCGCACGGGCGACGCCGAGCTCAGGTGGGGTTAACAATCTTGAAGTGTCTGGAAGTGCCAAAGTTTGATCGTTTTCAGGCGTTCGAAATGAGCCGAGAAATAAGGGTTGGTCGACCGCTGGGGGGGCGGGTAATCTGCAACTGTACGCGATGACCGACGCGCTCAAAGCGAATCACCGCCTCCACCGCGAAGTATTGGGTATTTGTGCTGAAGACACCGTCCAACGGCGGCTGCCCCAAAAACGTTGCCAGGTCACTTGGCGAGGAAAACGGCTGCTGTGCACGTCTGGCCATGGCGCGATCAAGATCGGCGGGCGACGCTGCCGGGAATGCGGTGGCTATCAGCGCTTTGCTTGCGGTATTGGCGTTGATTGGGGTCGCTTCGGGCAACACCACGACAATTTCACTCAAAGCACGCGCGGAGGCATCGGTAAAGCCCGGCACGTCGAGCAGGTCGGCAATCTCCCGCAGCGGTGCGTTGCGCAACGCTTGTCCGTAGCGTTGACGCTCACTCTGACCATCATCTGCGATGTCGTCTTTATCAATCGCATCTGCCAACGTGTCGACGAGGGATGGCGCGACACCTGCCTTCGCGAACAACGCTTTGGCGAGCGCTACGTTTGCCGCGCTTTTCACGCCGCGCGGCGCGAGATTATTCAGATTGAACTGCGCCTGAAGGTCAGTAATGTGGCCTTCAATGGTGCCGCCTTCGACCGGCGTTGGAGGCAAGGCAGTCGCCCACAGCTCGCCGTAGTGATCGAGCGGACCCAGCCGTGCATCCGCCGCGAGCACCGTGATCGCCCAGGAGGCAGCAGCGTCGGCCAACGTGTAGCTTGCCTGCGTGTCTCGCGCGCGGTATTCGCGATCCAACCAGCCCGAGAGCGGCACAATCATTTGCGTCGCAATGGCTGCGCCGAGAGCCGTGAGCAGCAGGGCGACGACCAGCGCCGCGCCGCTAGTGCGTGGCTGTGAGCGTTTCATCGCAGCGCCATAATTCGTTCGACGGGGGGTAGCGTACCTGCGGTCGTTAATGGCGTCACGCTGATGCGGATCGCACGCGGATACGCATTGATTGTGGGCTCGAATAAAACACCGTTTGCGCTGTAGGCAACCGCGATGGATTGCACTTCGGCAACCGGTAGTCGCTCACCACCCGCCTCGCGAATCACCTCAACACGATCGTTAGTGGCTATCCAGCGGTAGCTAACGCGGCGAGTGTCCACACCGCGTGAAAGCGACGGCTGGACCATCACCATCGCGTCTCTAGTGGCCGCAAATTCCGATAGCGAAGCGCGCCGCATATCGGCTTCAATATTCGCAAAAAAATCATCAAGACGCTGCCACTGAGCGGCGTCGTTGACCACGCGATCACGAGAGACTTGCAGCGTGTCCAGCGCGCGCCATCCCGTTAGTGTCATAAGCGAAGCGATTGACAGCGCGATCATAATTTCGACTAGCGTCATCCCACTCGCGCGAATAGTTGTGGAGTGAATCATGATCGAGACGAAAATCCGACCGCTTGCGCCAGCACATGGCCATCGCCACCCGTGCGCACCACGGTCACCTCGACGCGCGAAAACAGCGGGCTGGGTGTCGCTGTGACTTTGGTTTGTGCGGTGAATTCGATGCCAGCTTGTTGCGCTTGACGAGTGCTTGCAGTGCCTACTTGCGCTTGTTGCGCCTGCAAACGAATCTCGGCCAACGTGTTGTGGGCGACCCAGCGCGCAAGCGTCCGGTCGCGCAATGCGCCTTGATCGTTGGTTGCCACTAAAGCAGCGCGCGATGCAGCAATCAGTCCGGTTGCAAGAATCGCTGTGGCGACCAAGACCTCAATCAGGCTGAAGCCGCGTCGCCTTCGTGATTCAGGATTCACTTTATCGGGATGCAGTGTTAGGCGCAACGCGCGCAGCAACCGCAATGTACGCCCTGGTACATGAGCGTGTTTGACAAAAGCGCAAGCACGATGCAACGACACAATGCGCCCGAGAAAAGAATCTTCAGAGGTTCCACGAACCTATGTCCGCGCCTTCGCCCTCACCCCCCGGTTTCGCGTCGGCACCCATGCTGAACACGTCGATGTCGCCGTGCAGGCCCGGGTTTGCGAATTGATACGGATTGCCCCACGGATCGTTGGGCAGGCGGGCAATGTAGCCGCCGGCGCGCCAGTTGTTGGGCACTGGTGAGCTGAGCGGCTTTTCAACCAGCGCCTTCAAACCCTGTTCGCCTGTGGGGAACCGTCCATTGTCGAGCTTGTACATCGCGAGCGATTGCGTGAGCGTCGACACATCCTGCTTGGCGGC
>CAJDUD010000019.1_pt1 | contig 21055 bp, 15 predicted proteins | sample 7390161 | NCBI WGS metagenome assembly CAJDUD01 (sample SAMEA7055664, study PRJEB34461) | soil metagenome | biome: terrestrial ecosystem; feature: Peninsula; material: soil | place: Antarctica | collected 2016
GGGCATGGCCGACTCCAAAAGGCTTGAAAGGTGTAACTGTACATAAATACAGTACACATTTCAACCGTTCCTGAGGCAGCTTGCTAATCAGGAGTCGACAAATGCCATTTTGGCGCGCTAGCCCCCCCCTATTAAAGGGCATTACGGCAAAAGCTAATTCGCCTGGCTCTTGTTCAGTGGGCGTCGAATCCGACTCCGCGCTGTCAAATCACGCATAATTCGCTCCGAAGTCGGCTGGGCAGTCGCCGGTCACGCCACGCAAGTGAAGTGACGGGAGGAAGGTCCGGGCTCCGAAGAGCAGGGTAATGGCTAACGGCCATCCGTCGTGAGGCGAGGACCAGGGCCACAGAGACGAGCGTATTAAGTTACGGTGAAACGCGGCAACCTCTACCCGGAGCAATATCAAATAGGCATGCGCCGTGAGCAAGTAATTGTTCACCCAAGGCGGCTCGTTGGAGCATGCGGGTAGGTAGCTTGAGGCGAACGGTAACGTTCGTCCTAGAGGAATGACCGCCACGCAAAACCGGGTAACCGGCTAGCGAACAGAACCCGGCCTACAGGCCGACTTCACTCTTTTTGCAAATTGGCCTGCGGCACCTGCCGCAGGATTTCGGCGTTACGTCGGTTTGCCCGCGTATTTCGCGACCAGCGCCATGAGATTTTCATCCTGATACGGCTTACCGACGTATTCGTTCACGCCCAACTCCATCGCGTGACTGCGATGTTTCTCGGCTGTGCGCGATGTAATCATGATGATCGGGATGTGGCTCTGACGACTGTCCGCCTTGATCGTTTTGGTGAACTCAAAGCCATCCATGCGCGGCATTTCGATGTCGAGCAGGATCACGTCGGGATTTGCATCGGCGAGAATCGTCAGCGCATCCAGCCCGTCTTTAGCGGTAAGCGCTTTGTAGCCCTCGCGCTCCAGCAGGCGCGAAGTAATTTTTCGCACCGTCAGCGAATCGTCAACTACCAGAACAGTCGGCGTGTATGGCACGGCGACGGGCTCCTGGATTACCGGCGGCGCTCTTCTCGGCTCGGTAAAGATCGACGCCAATTCCGCCCCTTTGGGCATTGCTACGGCGACCAAAGTGACGGTAGGAACTGCCGCTGGAACGACAGCCGGCGGAGCTTCAACTATTGCAGGCGGTTCTGCAACCACTAAACGGTCAACTGGAGGTTGATCGACAAGCGCGTCGGTGACAGCTGGTGCGTCGACGACAGCGGCAGGAGCCGCCACCGGTGCATGCGCATTGTCAACAGCGGCGGGTGGTGCGACTTCTGCGATCAGTGCAGGTAATTCAGGACCGGGCAGAGTCAACGCTTGATCCACGAGTGGCGAGGCCAACGGCTCCATCACTGGTGCGTGGACGACGGGTGCAACCGGGACTTCTTCAACCGGCGGCTGAACAGTCGCCACTTGAATGGGCACTGCCGCGGCAAGCGGTGGTGGGGCCGGTACAAGCGATGCTGGCGTGCTTACCGAGTGCCGACGCTCCGCGTCGCCGCTATCAAGTGCCAGCATCAGGTTGAGCGGGTTGAGCAGAAGCGCAATCCGACCATCCGCCAACACTGTCAATCCTGCCATGCCAGGCACACGAGCAAGTTGGGGGCCGTACGGTTTGGCGACAACCTCCTGGTTACCCAGAATGCGATCCACCTCCACGGCTGCCATCGCTTCACCCGCCTTCAAAATCATGACTGGAGCCGCGTGCGGCGCTCCGGTGTCATGCGGCGTGCGGATCAGCTCACCAAAACTGCGAAATGCAATTTTTCTGCCGCCGTGATCAAGTTGCCCCGACTGCATCGCAGCAGTCCGCTCCTTGACCGGCAACTGCCGAACTTGTTCGATTAGCGACGAAGGAACGCCATAAACGGCTTTACCCACCGCGACCATCAACACTTGCGTCACCGCGAGCGTCAAAGGCACCGACAGGGTAAATGTTGCGCCGACGTTACGAGAAGTCTGCACTTCAACGCGACCGCCGAGCGCAGCAACCTCGTTGCGTACCACGTCCATGCCGATGCCACGACCTGCGACGGCGGTGATTTGCTCTGCAGTCGAGAACGAAGGTTGAAAAATAAACTCAAGCAAGCGAGCGTCAGTCAACTCATCGCGGTCGTCGATCATGCCGCGCTCAACGGCACGTGCACGGACGCGATCTAGCGGTATTCCACCGCCGTCGTCAGTGAGTGATATTACGACCTCGTTACCCTGTTGCCGTGCACTAAGTGTCAGCTCACCGATTTCGGGCTTGCCCTGATCTTTGCGCGAAGCATCAGTCTCAATGCCGTGGGCAAGCGCATTACGAACCAGATGCTCAAGCACTGGCGTCAGGCGCTCAAGCACACTGCGGTCAATTTCGATCCTGCCGCCTCGAATATCAAGGTTGGCGCGTTTTTTAAGTTCTTTCGCGGTCTGCCGAAGCACGCGGTACAGGCGATCAGACAAACTGGAGAACGGCACCGTACGTAGCGTCTGCAAGCGCAACTGCACCGAGCGCGACAAGCGCGTCTGGCTCGATAGCGCAGTGTCCGCATCCGCGAGATTCTTGAGCAAACTTTGCTGCACCGTCGCCACGTCGTTCACACTCTCGGCCAGGCCGCGCGTAAGTTCCTGGAAGCGCGTGTAACGATCAAATTCGAGCGGGTCGAAGTCAGACTCTTGATCAAGGCGCGATTGAATTTGCGATTCGCCTTGAATCTCAATTTCACGCAGTTGCCCACGAAGGCGTACAACGGATGCTGTGAGATCCAGCAAGCCGCCTTTCAGGCCACGCATCTCGGCTTCGATACGGGCGCGGTGAATTGAGATCTCGCCTGATTCGTCAGCAAGCTGTTCGATGGCGTCGCTACGTACGCGCAGGAAGGCGGAAGCTGTTGGTTCCACATTCGCTGCTGCGGCAGCTGCCGTACCCGTTGCGGCAGTCGCGCCGAACGCATGTTGCGGGCGAACAGCCAAAGATTCCGCGAGCTCGGCCAGCGACCGTGTTGGGCTCACCAAGGCGATGCTTGTGTCAGTCGCGGCTATATCGGTCAAGGTCGGATCCGCAGCGGGGACCATTTCGTCGTCAAACGACACGGCGGCATCCATTGCCGGCGTCTGATCAGAACGCGGAACCGCCGCCGCAAAGCGAGGCAGTACGGAATCTATTTCATTGCGGGTGAGTCGCTCCAGAACGAATGCGATGTCGTCGAGATATTCGTCAAAACTGTCAAACACAGCACTGGTTGGCGAACCAGTGACATCGACGAGGCGCGTTTCCAGCAAGTGAGCCAGCTCACCCAAGCGCATAGCGCCAGCCATCCGGGCGCTGCCTTTTAGCGTGTGTAACGTGCGTTTTAGGTCATCGGAATGCGCAGGGTTTTTGGCGTCTTGCCGCCATGAGGTGACGTGTCCACTAGCCCGCGGGAATAGCTCTTGCGCCTCTTCCAGAAAGATCGGCAACACCTGCACGTCGATATCGTCGTGAATTTCCGCAAGGGGATCGCCAACATCACGCAACAAGGGAGGCGATTGATCCAAAAATGACGGTGCCGCAGGCATTGCGCGCGGAACAGCGTATGACGACTCCGTTGTATTCTTGGATGACGTTGCGGCTAGCAATCCTCCCGTCAATGCGCTGACGACGACCGGCGTCAGCGATGTTGATCGGGTTGTTGAGATTTCAGGCGATAGTGTGACGTCGGGCGAAGCGAGATTCGGCGTTGGCGATTCCGGTAGCTGATCTTGCGCAGCAGTCGGCGCGCCCTTTGACACAGCCGTGGGCTCCGCCAATTCAGGCTCGGTGCCCAAGGCTTCGGCGTCCGCTTGCGACGTTAGCAGCGCAGAAGGCGCGACGGGATCGTCCGCGACTACTTCCGCCGACTCGATTGGCTTTGGTTGCTCCGCGACGACAGGAGGCGTCTCTACAATCCCAGTGATCACAGTGTCACTGGATATGGTCAATTGTGGAGACGGCGACGCAATTGGATAAACATTCAGCTCGTGGGTGGGCGACTCTGCCGCCGCGCTACCGACTTCGGATGGAACGCCTGATACGACAGGCTCCGTCACTTCAATTCGTGGCTCCGCTACGAACATATCGGCCACGGGCACACGCGGCGGTGACGCGGTCAGTGCATGCTCTTCAGCCCGGGTTTGCTCGAGCAACTCAACCTCAACGCCAAGGTCGTTATGCCCCGTCTCGGCGATGATGGCTTGCAATTGCAAGCGCGAACGCTGAAGATCTACCTGTTCCTCAGGCGAAATGGGCGAATGCGCTTGCAGGCGTAGCGTGGCCGTACGAAGCGCCCGCACTGCGCTGGCGATCGTACTGATCGTCGACGGTGGGCGACCGGAACGTCGCACCGCCATTAACGCGCTTTCAAGCATCCCGGCAAAATCGCCAATTTCAAGGAACCCAGCCGTGCGATGAATTCCGCATAATGTGTGGCTCGCACGAACCATCGGGTCACTTGGCGGCAGACTTGTATCGAACTGCATCAGTGCCAGTTCGTAATCAAGCGTTTGCAAGTGAACACGCGTTTCGTCGGTCAATATCGAGAACAATGCACGCGAAACCCCCACGCCGAGCACCGACATTTCATCACTGTCTGAATCATGCGTGGCGGCTAAATCGTCGAAATGGGGTTCCGACGGTTGGGCTTCCAGCGCTTCGGGCGGCGCGATCAACCCAGCAGAATTATCTGTTTCGTGCGCCGCTTGCAGCTGAGGCAAAACCGCAGCAGATTCGTTGTCGGACATTTCGCGCAACAAATTAACTGCGTGCGCTAGCTGCGCATCCAGGTCTTCATCATTGATCGAAAGATTGGTTGCGAGCGCTGGCCCCAACGCCTCACTGCTCGGCATGGATATATCAGAAATGACCGGGAATTCGTCGCGTACCAGAGGCGCGACAGGGACAGGTTCAACCGCCGGCGTGAGGTTCACAGCAGCAGTTGGTGCGTGATGCGAGCATTTCGCGATTAGTGGATCAAGCAAGGACACATCAATGTCCACAACTTGACGGTTAGCGAGCGCAGTCACCCACACTTTGAAGTGGCCCACAGCGGCATCAATCAAGTGGAGCTCAGGCTCAGTGATGTTGCGTTCGCCTTCTAGCGCTCCATTAAGCACCTGCTCAACACGCCAGGCGACTTCAGCGAGCTGGGTCTGGCCAACCATCCGTCCACTGCCTTTGAGCGTATGGAACGCCCGACGAATATCAACTACGAGATCGCGCCGATCTTGTTGATGCGAAAGCGCTTGATGCTCAAGGCGAACGGCTTCAACGACTTCGACGGCTTCCTCTACGAAGATTTCAAGAAGCCCTGTATCCCGATCTTCAGGCGCAGACTCAACAAGACGCGAGGTATGAGCGGACGTTGGGGGCAGCTCAGCAGCAGCGCCCACCACCGCTGCAACAGCGGCCGTTAGGGCGCCAGACTCCGTCGTATCACCATCGAGAAGTCGAAGCGCTTCATTCGACGCTTTGGACAGACCCGGGTCAGACAACAATTCGGCATCCTGCCGCACTCCTTGCAGCGTTGAACGCAAACTATCACGAATCTCTAGCCGCTCTGGAGAATCGTTAAGCGCCTTCGCGAGCGGGCGCAACATGCGCTGGCGCTCAGCGAGCGATGCCTCAACGCTTCCGTCATCAGCGGAACTGTCAATTTCACCGGATTCTTCACCCAAGAAACGACGTTTGAGGCCGATCAGTACGGCATCGGCGTCACGTTCGCGACGTTCGCGAACGTCCACATAAAAGCTCAACCCAGCGAGAACATCTGCGAGCGAATCAATGTCCTGTGCGCTCATCGCCACATCCTGATACACCGACTCAATCAAACGATCCGTCGTTTTATTGAGCAACTCATTGGCATCATTCCATCCCAACATACGCATGGCACCAGATACCTGCCCTAACAGTGCCGGTACTGGTTTCAATTCTTCAAGCGCCGTTCGATCACGGAAGACAGCGTCGAGCGCCTGCTCAACGAGCCGCATGTTGGCGCGAATTTCACGGGCTACCTGGGCAATCGTCTGCTTTTCCTGAGCCAGACGGGTCAGCGAGTTCGCTTCGGTCTCTGCCCGCAACTCGGGCGGAATCGGCGCATTCGACACTGCGTACGAAAGGCGCTGAACCGCGCGCTCGACTTGGATCCGGAATGATGACGGCAACGCAGCGATATGCTCAATCGCAGTCTCAATCAAAATAAGACTAGTTGCCAGTTCAATCGACAAATCCTCGCCGACATTTTTCTCCTCAACGGCGGAGTTTGCCGCCGATGCGATGCCTCGACCGAGGCTCGAAAAGTCTGGCATCTGCAAAGCGTCACACGCTGCAGGCAACTCGGCCGTAATGTCTCGCAATTTCTGCAGCGCAGTGCTTCGCCCTGCCGTATGGCTCGCCCACGCGTCTTTACAGCGGTTAACGATGCCAGTCAGATGAGCAATGGCGGGCTGCAAAGCCACCACATCTATCTCGCGCGGAATGCGCTTTGGTACGAGCACATCCAGTTCGTAGAGCGCTTTAACTTCATCCACCAAAGCATGGCCATTACGAGCGCGGGCCACGTGATAGAGCACCTCGCGGCGCAATCGATCCGCGACTCGCGTTGAACCTTCTACGAACCGTCGAACCTGTAGATCGACCCGCGCCATGAGTTGCTTCAACGCAGTCGATGGCTCAACGAATCCGCCGTGTGTCGCCTCTAGCAGTGCGTGCGTTGCCCACCAAAAAGAACGTTGCGAGGGCAGTGGATAGGCTGCTTCGATATCGGCGATGACTCGCCGCATTTGATCCAGGCCAGCATCACTGCCACGCAACCACTGTAACAATCCATGTTGAAAATCTCGCCGCTGGCGTAACAAAAAGGCCGGCATTCGCGATGGTTCAGGTACATCACCATTATTAAGTTTTGCCGGACGACGTGATAAATCCGGGAAGAACAAGTCTGCTGGGCCGTACTTTGCCTGGTGAAGCTTGCCCAGCGCCAGATATTCAGAGATAAATCTCAGAGGAACAGGCGGTGAGCCGCTGATCATTTCCTTTAAGTGCGACAACAGTCGACGGCAGCCGCGGTCAACGAGGTCTAACGCCTCCGGCGATACAACTTCGACGTTCGCGCCAAAATGCCTTTCAAATTCTTGAACGAGAACTGCGAGACCTTCGATGCCTACCAGCTCTAATGCGCCGGATACCTGATGAAGCTCAGCGCGAACGGCGTTACGCAGATCCGCGCTCGGCGCTGTGCGAAGTTGCGCAATGCCCTCGAGAGCGCGGAATAGCGCGCTCTCGATTTCCGCCTTTACCCACGTAATGGGGCCGCTGTCGAGTTCGAGCGGAATATCAATCGCCACAGCTTGCTAACTCCCGCTCAGTTACACCTTGAAGCCCGCGACGGAGCCGCGAAGCGTTTGTGCCAGTCGTCCCAATTCTTCAATCGAAACGTTGGTTTGTTGCGTTCCGCGTGACGTTTCTTCTGTCACCGCGAGAATGTCTTGCATGCCGCGTGTCACTTCAGACACCGACGCTGACTGTGTCTGCGTTTGCGCGGAAATGCTGCTCACGAGACCAGCAAGATCGCGTGAAACACGGCTAATTTCCGCCAGTGTCTGACCAGCGGCGTCGGAGAGTCGCGTTCCCTCGACAACGCCCTGAGTGGTTTTTTCCATCGCGTTCACAGCATCCTGAGTGTCCGCTTGAATGGCGCGTACGAGCGCTTCGATCTGCTTTGTTGCTTCGGCGGAGCGCTCAGCGAGACGCTGCACCTCTTCTGCAACCACCGTAAATCCGCGCCCTGCTTCACCAGCTGACGCCGCTTGAATAGCGGCGTTTAGCGCCAACACGTTGGTCTGTTCGGTAATGTCCGAGATCAACTCGACAATCTCGCCAATTTCCTGCGAGCTTTCACCGAGCCGCTTAATGCGCTTCGAGCTTTCCTGAATTTGTGCGCGAATCTCGTTCATACCCGCAATCTGGTTTTGCACAGCTTTTGCGCCTTGTTCCGAGGCACTCAACGATTGTTGCGCGACCCTGGACCCTTCGGTTGCTGACGCTGACACTTCATTAATCGATTGCGCCATCTGCAACACCAGCGCACTGGAGCGCTGAATCTCGCCTGATTGTCGCTGCGATGCCTGATATAGGCGCTGGGAAATCGCCTGTGCGGCCTGCGTAGCGCCGGTAACTTCGCCCGTCGTTGTGTTGATGTCCGACACAACCTTACGCAACTCATCAACCGTGAAGTTGATGGAGTCTGCGATCGCACCGGTAACGTCTTCCGTGACGCTAGCTTTCACCGTCAAATCGCCATCAGCCAGGGTGCCCATCTCGTTAAGCAGCCGCAAAATGGCTTCTTGGTTACGCTGGTTCTCACGCTCATTTTCTGCAGCCCGGATACGCGCTTCATTCAGGAACAAGTAACCGAGTGCGATGCCCAAAAGTAACGACAGCAATCCGAAGGCGGCAGCGAGATAGAGCGCGAAGTTAGCGGTGTTCCCCGCGCCTTCATACGCCGTCGACAGCGTTTTGGCGCCAGCCATCAATGGCTCGGCCTCCGTAGTAATGACCTTGGCGGCTTGCTTGCCAGCCAAGAGTCGAGGCATGGCACGCAACACTTCAACCAGCCGGCGCTCGGTCTCCTGGAACTTCGCTCCCAACTCGGTCAAAGTCTGCTTAGCTTCACCATCACGAATCGCACTGACACGTAATGCCTCGCTGCCCTGAAGCAAGCCGTTTACGATGTCGCGGAACGTGGCAGTGTCTTTACCCAACAGGAAAGCAACGTCGGAGTCAACTTCATCACCAATCAGAGCGTTCGCGTTTTTTGCGATACGCTGGGTGAGCATCACCAGGTTGTTGGCCAGCGAGATTTCGCGTCCGCCAGCCGTGGACATCTGGGTCGCAAGTTGCTCGGCGAGTTCTAACAGCCCTTGATTGCCCTGGTTTACGTTGCTGACCGCTTGTGACAATGACGTCAGAATTCCACGTGCGGCGACCAACTCGTCGACTTTGCCATCGATCGGCGTCCAACGTTTTTCAAGATCTGCCGCCGCTGCCCTAACGGCATCGTTTTGCGGTTCGCTAAGCGAAACGCCACGATATTCGCCGCCCGTAGACAAGGCTTTCAAGTTTGATTTGAATTGATCTCGACTGGTTTGAAGCACGTCGAATCCATTTGCCCCACCCATCTCTGACTGCGCGCCGCCGCGCGCAAGTCTTTGCGCAAGCATTTGCATCTCAGTTGCCGCCGCTACTTGCGCAGAATTTTTACGCGCCTCGACAGCGTACAAGCCGAACAAAATTAACATTAGTACGAAGCTAGTTGCCAGCGCCGCAGCCAAATATTGAAATTGTTTTGCTGTCGACAAGTGGCCGATTAGCGGCAGTTGTTTCACAGCTTTGCCGCCGCGAGCAGCTGCCCGCAACTGTTCCACGACAGATACGGCCCGAGTCGGGTCGTACGCCCCCGCCATCCCGGTATCACTCGCGAGCGGCGCCGACACAACTACCGTCGGAATGTCTCCCGATGCGTTCGAGCCCTTGCCCTTGAAGACTTTTCCCAACGTAAGCTTCATAGCCCCCATCCCCTATTAATTCTCATCGAACAACCTGCAAGAACTCACCGTCAACGGCAAGCTTTTCCAGATCCACTTCAACCCAACCAACACCGTCCCGGTCTTGCCACGATGCACTTTCCCAAGTCCGTCTCAGCGGCGCATCATGCGCCTTCATTTCGTCAAGCAGGCGCAATCCAACAACACGCGTGACTACGAGACCAGCACGAACTTTTCCGAGCCTCTGACCGAGCAAAATTAGCCGCTTGGCATTCAAATCCGAGGTTACATGAAGTCCGAGCCACAGCGCAAAATCGCTAACGGCGTACAGCGTACCGCGCACATTTGTGACTCCGAGAAACCAAGGTTGCGTCAACGGCGCCGGGGCGATCAAACCTAACGGCGACACCTCAGACACGTCGTCCAAGTTTAATAAATAGCCGCGATCACCTACCTGAACGGCTAGACGCGATTGCCGCTGCGGCAACTCCGCGGCTTGACGCAGCCGCTTCGCCAGGCCTTCCTGGAAATCGCGCAGACGATTGCGATCACGAGCCACGCGCAACGCTCCTCACCAAATGGCCACGAGAACAACCGCAAGTCGACGTCGCGAGCCGCAACAAATAAGCTGGCGCATGGCCGTACGCGGTGCAAATGCTGGCTGAACTGAACATCTATTTATTCGATTCGAGCCATTTTGTCGAGCAAATCACTAGCAACAATCGGCTTCACGACGTAGTCACGCGCGCCCTGCCGCAGCCCCCAGATCTTGTCAGTTTCCTGACTCTTGGTAGTGCAGATAATGACCGGAATGTGTCGAGTAGCCTCATCTCTGGCAATCATCCGCGTGGCCTGGAAACCATTAAGGCCAGGCATTACTACATCCATAAGGATGAGATCAGGAAGGAGGAGCTTGGATTGGACAACTGCTTCTTCTCCACTATCGCAAGTGTTAACTTCATACCCTGCGCGACGAAGTATTTCTGATATGGCATGGCGCTCGGTGGGGGAATCATCAACCACCAGAACTCTCTTAACGGGCATAGTACATCCTCACTAAACTGCGCGATCTCGTCCAGAGAAGGACGCAACGGCGGAAATCAGACTTTCTTTTGTGAACGGTTTTGTCAGGTATTGGTCGGAACCCACCATCCGCCCTCGCGCACGATCAAAGAGCCCGTCTTTGGACGACAACATAACCACCGGAGTCGCCTTAAACTTCGCGTTCTTCTTGATGAGCGCGCAGGTGAGGTAACCATCCAGACGCGGCATCATTATGTCGACAAAAATCACATCAGGGCGATGATCCGCGATTTTAGCGAGCGCGTCAAAGCCGTCTTCGGCAAGAATCACCTGACAGCCCGCTTGTAGCAAAAAAATCTCGGCGCTACGCCGAATAGTATTGCTATCGTCGATCACCATTACCTTAAGGCCGCTGACTGAGGCGGCTTGCGTATCAGGGACTGCCATCAGCATGACTTGGCCACCGGGAAAAGAACATTGTCATTCAGTTTGCCATGGGTCGGGGTGAATTGCATCGTGTCAAACCAATTTTCTACGACTTTTCTGTTTTCTGTCGACGCTTCGCGACGTAATGACAACGGAAAGTTGCTGTCAGATCGCATCGACAAGACTCAATTAAATTTTGGCGTGGTTCTGGTTCATGCCCAGAAAAAGCTTGTATGCGACGTTTTCCGTCTCATCAACCCACGCATATCCTAAATCTACGATACGCCTCAAAAACTCATCCAGCTTCGCTCTATCTCGCTCCGGCACTTGTATTCCCGCAAGCACGCGCCCAACGTCGGCACCATGGTTACGGTAATGGAACAGGGTTACGTTCCAACTTACATCCATCACACGCAAAAATTGCGCCAATGCGCCGGGGCGCTCTGGGAAATCGAATCGAAACACTCGTTCGCCCCCCGCTCCGGGAGCGTGACCGCCAACGAGATGCCTCAAGTGCAGTTTCGCCATCTCGTTGTCAGTGAGATCGACGGCAACCATACCTGCCTTTTTGATGTCACGCGTCAACTCGACGATGTCGCGCTTATGCGCGATTTCTACGCCAACGAAAACATGCGCGACGTCACCGCCCGAATATCGATAATTAAACTCTGTGACCGCCCGTGGCCCCAATACGTCACAAAAAACGCGAAAGCTGCCAGGCTTCTCCGGAAGGGTGACCGCGAACACGGCCTCCCGTGACTCACCGACCATAGCTCGCTCAGCGACGAATCTTAGGCGGTCAAAATTCATGTTCGATCCGCACGCAACAGCAACGTAAGTTTTGCCCTGACTGCGGTGTTTTTCCAAGTATTTTTTTAGCCCCGCAATTGCAGCGGCGCCACCTGGCTCAAGAATGGCACGGCAATCGGTATAGACGTCCTTAATCGCAGCACAAATTTCGTCGTTTGACACCAACACTGTGTCATCAACATACTGCTGACACAATCGAAATGTTTCCACGCCAACCTGCTTGACAGCCGTCGCCTCGGCAAACAATCCGACTGTGGGCAGAGTTATTCGCTTTCCCGCCTTCAAAGATTTTGTCATTGCGGCCTGATCCACCGGTTCTACAGCGATTATCTTGACCTTAGGCCGCACCGCCTTTACGTAAGCTGCGATGCCCGAGATGAGTCCACCGCCGCCGACCGCGACAAATATGGCATCAATGTCGCCTTGATATTGGCGCAGAATTTCCATCCCGATAGTGCCCTGTCCTGCAATGACGTCGGGGTCGTCGTAAGGGTGAATGAATGCTTTACCCGTAGATTTCACAAGTTTTTGCGCGTAATCGTACGAATCTGAATAGGACTCGCCATGCAGTTTGACTTTTGCACCGCGCGCGCGAACAGCATCGACTTTGATTGCAGGCGTTGTCATGGGCATTACGATGGTCGCTTTTACGCCCAGCTTCTGCGCCGCCAGCGCCACGCCCTGCGCATGGTTGCCGCTGCTGGCTGTCACCACCCCAGACGCCAGCTGCTTGGCAGGAAGATGCACCATCTTGTTGTAAGCGCCACGCAGCTTAAATGAATGCACGGGTTGCTCATCCTCCCGCTTGATCAACACATTATTTCCCACGCGCGCAGAAAGAACCTTAGCTTGAACAAGCGAAGTTTCGACGGCCACGTCGTAGACTTTGGCGTTCAGTATTCGACTTAAATAATCCAAGTGAGCGAGTTCCTTTGATGGCGGCACAAATTGCGCGAACACAAATCAATTGTCTGTGTGTTAGCCCTAGACGCATAAGATTCTAGTCGGCAGCACCGTAGTTGCCTGGCGAACGCAACATGGAAATAGCGAACTAAGATGCATCGAAGCGGCTGTACTAGGCGTGGGCACGTTCGACGGCTCGAAACACAGTGCAATCTAGTCTCCGCTGAACAATCGCCTAGGTCCGTCCGACCGACGCGGTTGAAGCCGAGCGATTGCAGAGCAAGTTTGAGCGCCTCCTCGCCATCAGTGGCCGCATCTACAGCCAGAGGAGAATCCGCGCTGAAGGCGATGTGCCCAAAATCTACTCGGCGCACGCCCCGGAAGTCTCCTGCATGGCCATATGCAAAACGCACAAGACGTACAAGTGCGGGCACAAAGTCTCGATGGTCTCAACGGGCAGAGACACCGTTTCAGTGGGCGTGAAATCGCTAGCCGGCATTACGCTTGACTGGCTCGCGCTGAAAGAAGTGGCTCCGCAAAACTGAACAGTGGAATAAGTGGAAACTCTGGGCATAGCGCTGGACCGATGACGGTCTGGCAAGCAGGAGTTACAGATGAAACTGGTAAAGAAGCCGACAGCGGCGCGCAAACAGCGTCGCAAGTTGACGGCCGAGTTCAAAGCGAAAGTCGCGCTAGCGGCGCTGCGTGAAGACAAGACGATGGCCGAGCTGTGTGCGCAGTTTGAGGTTCACCCGAACCAGATTGGGGAATGGAAGAAACAACTGGTTTCGCGAGCCACCGAGGTCTTTGGTGGTTCTGAGTTGGCGGAGCCGGTAGACCTTGATCCGCTGCACGCAAAGATTGGTCAGTTAGCGCTGGAGAATGATTTTTTAGAGCGCGCGCTCACCAAGGCGGGACTGCTGAGCGCAAAGCGATGATCGACCGAAATCACGCACTACCCATCACTCGTCAAGCTGAGGTGCTGGGTATCAGCCGCGGTACCGTGTACTACGTCCCACGCCCTATCAGCGAGGCCGAACTCGCGCTGATGCGGCGTATCGACGAGCTGCACCTGGAGCACCCGTTTATGGGGGCAAGAATGCTACGTCGCGAGCTTTCCAAAGAGGGCGTTCTGGTGGGTCGACGCCAGATCGGCACACTCATGCGGCGGATGAACATACACGCGTTAGCCCCGCAGCCCGGCACCAGCACATCTTGCCCTGGGCACACGATTTACCCGTACCTGCTACGCCACACAGCGATCACGCGCGCCAATCAGGTCTGGGCGCTCGACACCACCTACATCCCGATGGAGAGAGGCTTCGTCTATTTGACCGCCGTGATCGACGTGGCCAGCCGACGGGTACTCGCGCACAAGACGGCCACGACGCTTGAAGCGTGTCACGCCGTCGAGATCATTGAGCAAGCGTTTGCCAAGTTCGGCACACCGGAGATCGTCAACACCGATCAGGGCAGCCAATTCACTGCGAGCGAGTTCGCCAACACGGTGCTGAAACGGGGCTGCAAGCTCTCGATGGACGGTCGAGGTGCGTGGCGTGACAACGTGTTTGTCGAGCGGCTCTGGAGAAGCGTGAAGTACGAGCGCGTGTACCTTCGCGCGTACGACACGGTGAGTCAGGCCAAAAGCGATATTGCCGATTACCTGAACTGGTACAACACAAAGCGACAGCACACGAGCATCGAGGATCAGACGCCCGATCAGGCGTACTGGAAGTTGCTGCCGTCTCTACAGATCGCTGCGTAGAATTCAAAGCGAGTGATGAGCCCCGCTTTACCCACAAGCTGCACACCGCGCGCCGCCGACGTGCTCGAAACACAGAGCTCGACGACGCGCCGTGCACAGCCTGTGGATAAAGCTACATCGCCAATCAACCCGCCCAGCCTCCACTTAATAATCGGGGTTTGCTGTTCAGACGGCCGGGGCCACTTCTAAAAGCCGGAATCGAGGAGATGAGCTCGCTCCGTGGTGTGGCGTCAAACGAGGCGTGCGCGGATCCGGGCTACAGAGGCTGCGGCATCGAGAAAGGTGCGTTGGCCAGTCCCAAAGTTTGAAATTCGGGTGGGAAATTAGGCGTCGCACGCTAAACCAACAAGAGCGCATGCGCCGCGATTACATCGAGCCAGTGATCGGAAATCTGAAGCAGGCCGGTAACTGTCTCAAAACTTGCGCAAGGGAGCAGAAAGTGGCGCGATCAATGCGATCCTGTCAGATGCAGGTCACAACATTCGAAAGCTGGTGCGCTAACTGACGCTTACCGCTTGCTTAATTTGACGGTCATGTGGCGTTACTGCCGAAACGCGGAGCTTATGCAGCGCTCGTTCACATCTGTTAACGCCTAACGCCGTAACAACCCATAGCTTCCTCCCCAAAATGACCTTTCAATGGGAGACAAACTTGGTCTCCGGCGTCGTCTGAAATGGTGGCTTTTCGCCGCACCAGGGTGATGTATTTATCGCGTCAAGTTAGGCTGGCATTTGCATCAGGGTGCGTATCGTTACGTAACGGAAACAAACACCTAGTGCATGATGCGTTTCACGCCGGATTGTTTGGCGAGACGCGCCATATATTCAACGTGCGTATTTAACGCCAAAGCGGTCACGCCGACTTCAGCGACAGGTAGGGGGAGTGCACTTGGATCTACTGTCACAAAGCTCTTCTCGAAAACTCGCGGTACTTCTTGCACGTCGATTTCAAGCGTTCCTTGACCGCGTGTCAGTGCGAAATAAACTTCTGCAAGCAGTCGGGCGTCAAGCAACGCACCATGCAAATTGCGATGCGCGTTGTTGACGCCCAGCCGATCACACAGTGCATCGAGCGAATTGCGCTTACCTGGAAATTTTTCTCTTGCCAGCAACAACGAATCCGTAATCGTCATGGCCTGCTTGGCTATTGGCGGCTGACGTAAACGCGCAAGTTCGTGATCGATAAAGGAGACGTCGAAGGCAGCGTTGTGAATAATGACGCGGGCGCCGGACATAAATTTGAGCAGGTCGCCCGCAATCGTGGCGAACTTGGGTTTGTCGCGAAGATCCTCCCAAGACAAACCGTGCACCGCCGTCGCTCCCGCGTCAATCTCGCGCTCAGGATCCAAATAGCTGTGCAATTGATTGCCGGTCAACTCGCGCCCAATTGCCTCAACTGCGGCTACCTCAATGATGCGATGACCAAGTCGAGGGTCAAGCCCCGTTGTTTCGGTGTCTAAAAAAACTAGCCGCTCAAGAACTTCCATGGCGATTTAGTGTGTCCTGAATTTCCTTGATTGCGAGCTCAATTTCCGCGTCCGAAAGCGCTCGCCTGCCAGTACTGGGCTCGACCAACGTTATGGTCCGATCCATTTGGGTGCTGAATTCACCCATAGCCAATGTTTCAGTATGGGTTGTGGTCATCGTGTCGGACCATGCTCCAGCACTTCCTGCCCAGCGCATCGCGATGATACTTAAGTTGTCGCAGTCCGCCCCCGCCCGCCTCTCAGCATCATTGACCACGTCGGGCGTCGACTTGCTGAGTTCGGCCTGCCCCATACGAGATACCAGTTCGCCGTCGCTATAGGCGCTCCAGAGACCATCCGTACAAAGCATCAACAGGTCATTGGGCTGCAGGGGAACACGGGGTGAGAAATCGACCGTAGGCTCAAAGGCTCCGCCAAGGCAGCTGAAGACTTTGTTTCGGTCTGGATGTCGGCCTGCTTCAAGCGTGTTAATGAGCCCGTTATCAAGTAGATACTGTACTTTTGAATGATCACGCGTTCGCGCCAGCAGTGAACCCCGACGCACGTGATACAGGCGCGAGTCGCCAGCATGTGCCCAATACGCAGCATCATCCTGAATCACACACGCCACGCATGTGGTTCTGGGCGTATCCACTAGCCTGAACCGTTGAGCGTAATCGGCAAGCGCATTGTGCGCCGCTTTCAGTGCGTTTTGTAAAAACATTACCGGAGATGCCAAGACTGGTTTAGCTTCTTGCTCAAATCGTTCCAGTAACAAGCGCACGGTGATATGAGCCGCGATTTCGCCGCCCACGTGTCCACCCATTCCGTCAGCAACAACCAGGAACAGCGCGTCTCGAGTGTAGATGTAGCCAACGCGGTCTTGATTGACCTTCCGTCCGCCGCGACGCGTTTCTTGAAAAATCGAGAATTCCACTATTGTGCCTTGAAAAAAGGCGCAAACCGAAAACTCAGCGCTGCCGTTCTGAAGAGAAATTTAGACACGATTACGGCCGCCTCCGGATAGCCCGAGGCGGACCGAAACGCGCGTCAACCAAGTCTGCTTTAGGGGTTCCGGGGCTGCAAGGAGCATTTTTTGGACTTGATAGACCGATTGTGGCCGTTGAAGCGGATCGAGCTTTAAGCATTCGTCCACCAGCGAGAGTAGACGCGGCGAATACTTTCCAGCCCACAGTTTGGTTGCTGCGACGTAGTGGTCTTCTTTTTGGCGGCTATCCGCAGCTTGCGGTGCGAACGCAGCGAAACACGCAAAAAGCGATGCGCCCACACCATACAGGTCGGTCCACGGTCCCAAACGATCAGAATCGCCCTCCTTGTATTGCTCTGGGGCGGCAAAACCTGGTGTGTACATGGGTGTCATACGACTACCTCGTGATGCCAAAACCTGACGAGCAGCACCGAAGTCGAGGAGTACCGGCGAACCATCAGTGCGAATGTAAATATTGGCGGGCTTGATATCGAGATGCAAAAGGCGACGAGAATGCACCTCGCGCAATCCTGTGAGCAACCGCGAAAATACGTGTCGGATCAGCCCCTCAGGCAACATGCCTTGATTGCCTTGAATGTATTGCTGCAATGTACGCCCACGTTCGTACTTCATCACCATATAAACGGTTTCATTGGCGCGGAAAAAGTTCAGCACGCGAACCACGTTCGGATGATTAATCGTTGCGAGAGACTTGCCTTCGTCGAAAAAGCACTTCATTCCAAAGCGAAATGAATCGAGGTTTTCTATCGAACTCGCGTGGACACGAGAACCCTCTGATCGCAACACCAAACCACTTGGCAAATATTCTTTTATCGCCACGACGGTGCCGTTGTCATCAACGGCGCGATACACGATAGAAAAGCCTCCACGACTGATTGCGCGGTCAATTCGGTAGTTGTGAAGTTTGTAGCCTTGCGGCAACGCGCGATTAGCGACAACCGACATTTCTCAAGCCTTTTTGGTGAAGATCAATGTCTTTTTCAAAGTTGAACGCGCTGTGCCGAGCCTTTTTGGAAGCCAGAAATAAACGATATCGGTATCAACGTACGCCATGCTATAGAGCATACATCACGGAAAGGCCGCACTGCTGCCACAAGTGCCATCCCTATTCATCATCTAACTTTCAGTTTTTTCCATTCGCGAACTGAGCGTTGATTGCGTTCTGCTCAGGATATGCGTTCAAATTGTCATAGTCATCCACATTCAAAAGTGTGGTATCTTGTCAGATTAATATTTCAGTTCGTTATCTCATCGCATCTCACGTTGAGCTTTTAACGATATTTTGGGGAACACTGTGGCACGCATTACTGTTGAAGACTGTTTGAATCACATTGACAATCGTTTCGAGTTGTCTTTGGCTGCTGCAACTCGAGCTCGGCAGTTGGTGGCGGGACATCAGCCTCTTGTTGAAGACGGTAAGCGCGACAAACCTGTTGTAGTCGCCTTACGTGAAATTGCCAGCGGCAATATTGATAGGACTATTTTGAAGCGCATCGGCCTCTGAGGAGACTATGGGGCTCGCCCCTAACGCGACTGCCTTCTTTGCCCGCGTCTCGGCGATTCTCTCCCCGGACGATGTCTCGCGGATAACTGCGGCATGGGAGCTGGCTCAAGTAGCTCATAGCGGTCAGCTACGCCAGTCCGGCGAACCATACGTCACCCATCCTCTTGCTGTTGCTGATTTAGTGTTCGAATTGATTGAACCGGACGCTGATGCTCTTTGTGCCGCATTACTTCATGACGTCGTCGAGGATTCGGAGACTTCGCTCTCATCCATAGAGAATCAGTTTGGTCCTCAGGTCGCGCACATCGTCGATGGAGTTTCTAAGCTTGATCGTGTTGGTGACGCCCACGTTGGATCTGCGAAGGAAGAAACACTTCGTAAATTGGTTTTAGCGGGCGGTCGCGATTGGCGCGTGTTCGCGGTTAAGTTGTGCGATCGACTGCACAATATGCGCACGTTGGGCGCCGTTAGTTCAGAAAAGCGGCGGCGGGTTGCCGCTGACACTTATTCTGTTTTTTTCCCGTTGGCGCGATACGTCGGCTTGCATCGGGTTGCCACCGAGCTTGAATCGTGGTCTTTGCGGTCGCTGTATCCCTTGCGTTGGAAAGTTGTTGGCAACTGGTGCCGCTACAAACTCTTAGTTGATGCGCGGCGATTGGCTGGGATATTCGAGGGCATTTTTCCTGTGTTCTCCGACGTCGATCGCGCAGGTGGCACGCGCATCATGCACGAAACGATGTTGCGCGGTTTCAGACGTTTACGCGAAGACCGCGCTTACAGAGCATTGTTTTCGATTCCAGCCATTTTTAACTACTGCGATTCCATCGCTGATGCATACAAACGCACCAGCGAATTGCACAGCAAATTTGTTTTTGTCCCCGCCAGCTTCACGGCAGATGCCTCTGAGGGTTTTGTTTCGACGAAGGTACTGCTTGGCCGCCGTGGTCTCGTTGCCGAATGTATTTTCCTGTTTCCTCCCGTCGCGCGGGCACCTTGGGTGCGAGCGGTGGGCGACAGCGCCAATGTCGATGATTTCGTGGCAGTAGCTAGTACTCTGGAACAACCTGGCGGATTTACCCGTGTTCTGCGCGAGTTGGTTGAGCACACCGCAATTTCAGTATTTTCTCCGAAAGGCCAGCGGTTGTCGCTGCCCTTGCATGCAACAGGACTCGATTTTGCCTTTGCGATCCACACCGATCTTGGCCTTCGAACAAAGGCTGTACGAGTTAATGGTGTCTTGCGGGATGCGACGGTAGAGCTATCTGCAGGAGACATTGTTGAGGTAATTCCGGGCGAATCGGTGCTGGCGCGACCGGAATGGCAATCGGCACTACGCTCGCCGCGGAGCCGAGCGAAGCTTCGTATATGGCTTCGAGACATGGCGCGACAAGAAGCCATGGATCTTGGCCGCACACTCCTCAGGGAGGCCACTGGCATGGACGAGCACGAGGTGGCTGCAAACATGATGCGGCATAGTGACCTACTTGAAGGGATGGGTGCTTTTAACGTAGAGGAACTATTGCACCGAATAGGTTCAGGCGAATTGTCTGCGTACACCGCGGCGTCAGCTCTACGCGGAGCGGGTGCCGAAACACTGATTGCAGGTGCGGCTAATATTGACGCGCGCAGCCAGCTATTACTTGATGGTCAATTAAACCGCGGGGTCAGTTACTGCGATACATGTAAACCGTTTCTCGGCGATGAAATACTTGCTATCTCGTCTTTTGCCGGGGTTAAAGTTCACAGAATCGGCTGTTCCCAGAAAGCTGAAGGGCGAGCTTCTAACGATCTCTTTGTCCCATCGTGGGCAAGTCGGCTCGCCGTACCTTTGCCGGTGCGAGTCGCAATAGAGTCGTCCGACAGGAAGGGACTGCTCACGGATTGTGCTCGCGTAATATCGGAATGCGACATAAACGTTATCGCGGTGAACACGGTGTCCCGGAACGGTTCTTCGGGTTCCGTCGCAACGCTTGAGTTCACAATGCTCGTGCGTTCTCGGGCAAAGCTGGAACGTTGCCTTCTAGAGCTCACAAAGGTCACTGGCGTAAAGAAAGCGAACCGCGTAATGAAGCCGTTGACCTAATGGCGCCAATGCGAATTACTTCACCAGTTGAGCCAGCTCCCCAGACTGGTGCATTTCGCGCATAATATCGGCGCCCCCAATAAACTCATTGTCTATGTAGAGTTGCGGAACGGTCGGCCACGATGAGTATTGCTTGATGCCTTCGCGTATCGCATTGTCATCGAGTACGTTGACAAATGCGAAATCCTTTACGCCCACTTCCGACAAAATTTTGACGGCAGAAGCGCTAAATCCACATTGTGGAAACTGAGGGCTCCCTTTCATGAATAGAACGACTCTATTCGTAGAAACCGCCGAGGCAATTTCCTTTTGAACATCTCTGATTTGGTCATTTGTCATAAGTTACCTATTGGAAGCTGCCGCTTAATCGGAGCAATTGTAGCGTGGTGCTAGCTTCCGGATATCTGACAAGGCCACAAACGAAAAACGCCCCATCAATAGTGATGAGGCGTTGTAGAAGGGGGGATTAGTTTGACGCTGACCTACTTTCGCGAGCTATAAGGCTGACTATCATTGGCGC
>CAJDUD010000096.1_pt1 | contig 20921 bp, 16 predicted proteins | sample 7390161 | NCBI WGS metagenome assembly CAJDUD01 (sample SAMEA7055664, study PRJEB34461) | soil metagenome | biome: terrestrial ecosystem; feature: Peninsula; material: soil | place: Antarctica | collected 2016
GCGGGGGCAGCTGGAATGGCATTGTTTTTGATCTCGACTTTGATGCGCTCTTTCAAAGCGACCAGGTAAGCATTGGCCAGATCAGCGCCGCCCTGACCGGTCAATCGTTGACCGAGCGATTTCAATTTTTCAGCGTCCGCAACTTCAGGCTCGACGACCTTCAGTACTTTAGCAATGGTGTAACCACCGGCGTCGTTGGCGCCGCCAACGACGGCAGGCCCCTTGCTAACGTCAGCTGCAAATACGACTTTCGCGAGCGCTTGATTGACGTTCGGCAATGGTGCCTGACGAGTAAGCTTTTGGGCTGGACCGAACGTCAACCCTGCGTCTTTGCCAGCGGAAAGAGCCGCTAGCTTTTCGGCGCCGGCCTTGGCGGCGAGTTCAGTCGCCAATTTGCGTTGCAATTGCAGGCTGATTTGCGCACGCACTTCTTCGAGCGGGCGCACAGCCGAAGGCTTGTATTCAAGCACGCGAGCGGAGATCAGGCTGTTGTTGCCAAGATCAATCGCTTCCGAATTTTTCTTGGCTGCGACATTGGCCGGCGCGAACACGGTCTGCGCAAATTTCTGGTTACCTGCGGCGATAGCCTGAACTTGCGCGCGCGTCAGCCAGTCGGTTTTTTTGACCTCAAGCTTGAGTTCTTCGGCGATCTTTGCGTAGCTGTCGCCCTGCTCGTAAACACGGTTCTGAAATTTCTCAGCGTTCTCAGCAAAGAGCTTGGCAGCTTTCTGTTGTTTGAGCTCAGATTCGATCTGCGCGCGCACTTCTTCGAGCGGGCGCGTGCGCTCCGCCTTAACTTCGGTCAAACGAATGATGTGAAAACCAAAGTCTGATTCAATCGGGCCACGGATCTCACCCGGCTTCATCGAGTAAACAGCATCCTCAAACGGCTTCACCATCTGACCGCGACCGAAGAACCCGAGATCACCGCCTTGAGCAGCGGAACCAGGGTCTTTCGACTTTGTTTTGGCCAGCTCGGCAAATTTTTCTGCCGACGTTCCGACTTGTTTCATGATTGCCTCCGCCTCCGCTTTGGCCGCATCCTTTGCTGCAGCCTTCGGTTGTCCTTTTTCATCTTTTTCTACTGATAACAAGATGTGGCTCGCGCGACGCTCTTCGGGGGCGGAGAATTCCTTGAGGCGTTTATCGTATTCAGCCTTGATTTCTTCTGGCGTGACCGTAGCGCTTGCCATGAATGCAGCCTGATTGAGCATTACATACTCAATCTTCGCCTGCTCTGGGGCGCGATATGAGTCGGGGCTCTTTTCGTATTCCGCCTTGATCTGCGCGTCGTCTACTTTAGCCAGCGGCATGAATGTGTTGACGTCAATGGCCGAGACTTGAACCTCGCGCGCCTGTTCGGTCAAACGCTGGAACAGACCAACCTGAGCCGCGCTCGTGAGATTACTGCGAGAAAGCGCGTCCTGAACGGGCTGCTGGGCAAGATCACCGCGAAGTCGCTGTTCGTAGCCCATACGATTCAAGCCGTTGAGCTTCAGTACCTCGTCGTATTTCGCCGCCGAGAATTTTCCGTTGTCCTGAAAATCGGGGATTTCAAGAATGGTCTTTTGCAGAACCGCATCAGGCGCAGTGAGTTTCAGATTCTGACTTGACGCAGCCAACAAGCGTTGATTTACCAAACCGTCGAGCACTTGTTGTCGAACTTCGGGGCTGTCAAACATCGTAGGATCATAGTTCTTACCCAGCATTTGGCGCATCCGCTCTTGCTGTGAGCGCAAAGCATTTTCGAAGTCTTGTGGCGTCACACTTTGTCCGCCAACGGTCGCGACGTCAGTGTCACTGCTCATGTTGCGCACGTAGCTATCAACGCCTACAAATGCAAACGGCAACACCATCAATGCAAGGATGAACTGAACAATTCGTTTGTTCTTGTGGACGAAATCAAACATGCTTCTCTCTTCGTTACGGTGTTGCGATGCGATGCTGGCAAGAATTTATCCGTTGCCCCGGAAGCTCGCCCCGCGTTGTGGCGTTTCGCGCCAGACTTAACTTGGACATCAGATACAAAAAAGGCGAACTATCGTTCGCCTTAATTGTGTCTTTTTTGTTGGCGGAGTGGACGGGACTCGAACCCGCGACCCCCGGCGTGACAGGCCGGTATTCTAACCAACTGAACTACCACTCCTCTGAACTACTTACGCTTTCGCGCTCATGTCATTTGGTGGGTGCTGAGGGGCTCGAACCCCCGACATTCGCCTTGTAAGGGCGACGCTCTACCAACTGAGCTAAGCACCCGCATTGAGATCTGGAATAGGTTAGAAATCCCAGAACTCTGCGGTTGGCTGAAATAACTAATTAATTAATTCATCCAAGCAAGCCAGCTAGTTTATCGCATCTTTCAAAGCTTTGCCAGCGCGAAACTTAGGAACCTTCGCTGCCTTGATTTTGATTGCAGCACCGGTGCGCGGATTACGGCCGGTACGAGCGGTGCGTTTGCCGACATAAAAGCTACCGAAACCAACGAGTGTGACTACATCACCCTTCTTCAGAGCAATTGAAACAGCCTTGATGGTGGCGTCAAGTGCTCGTGTTGCTGCTGCTTTTGAAACGTCAGCGCTCTTGGCGATGCTCTCGATCAGTTCTGCTTTATTCATATTGTTTGTCCCCTTTCAGCAATTGTTTGGACTAGTACAAGATTTTCGTCTCATCCGCCCATCGGTTTAACGACCTGACGCGACATAGACATGGTTTGAAATCGTAGGGCGCGAGTCTACTACGAAACCCGCGCCACGCCGCTGCCTGATTGGCTCGGACTAATGTGTGACAACCACATCGGCGCCAGGAACCGAATCTTTCTGCGCAGCGACGGGCGCCGCCACCTCATCACCCAGTGCAATGGGCGCATGTTCGAGTGCAGCAGATAGGACTTCATCGATCCATTTTACGGGCCGAATCTCAAGAACATTCTTAATGTTGTCCGGAATTTCGGCGAGATCTTTAATATTTTGTTCGGGTATCAGAATAAGCGTTAATCCACCCCGGTGCGCAGCCAACAACTTCTCCTTGAGTCCGCCGATCGGCAGCACCTCTCCGCGCAACGTAATCTCGCCGGTCATACCCACGTTTGCACGCACAGGAATGCCGGTAAGCGTCGATACGATGGCCGTGGTGATAGCGATGCCAGCGCTCGGCCCGTCTTTCGGCACAGCGCCTTCAGGGAAGTGCAAGTGCAGGTCGTGCTTCTCATAGAAATCAGCCTTGATGCCGAGTTGCTTCGCACGAGCGCGCACCACGGAAACGGCCGCAGCGACCGATTCCTGCATCACATCTCCCAATTTGCCAGTCTGACGAACCGTGCCTTTGCCGGGCAAAGCGACCGCCTCTACAGTGAGTAAATCGCCACCGACTTCTGTCCATGCCAAACCATTGACCTGACCGATCTGATTGGTTTTTTCGGCCATGCCGAACGAGAATTTGCGCACGCCCAAATAGTCAGCGAGATTGGCGGCCGAAATGACGACGCCAACGGCAGAATGCTTGCTGCCAGCAACTTTCGCCTGTGTCATTGTCTGCTTGATCGTCTTGCGGCACAACTTGGAGATTTCGCGCTCTAACGAGCGGACACCCGCTTCTCGCGTGTAGTACCGAACGATGTCGCGAATCGCGTCTTCCGTAACGTCAATTTCCCCTGGCTTTACGCCATTGTTTTTGATCTGTTTCGGAAGTAAATACTTCTGCGCAATTTTTACTTTTTCGTCTTCGGTGTAGCCGGAAAGGCGAATCACTTCCATACGATCCAGCAATGGCGCAGGAAGGTTGTAGCTGTTTGCGGTCGCAACGAACATCACGTCAGAGAGGTCAAAGTCGACCTCAACGTAATGGTCAGAGAACGTGTGATTCTGTTCGGGATCCAACACCTCAAGCAACGCCGAAGCAGGATCGCCGCGGAAGTCCTGACCCATCTTGTCGATTTCGTCGAGCAGAAACAGCGGATTGCGGACTCCGACCTTTGACAGATTAGTCAACACTTTGCCTGGAAGCGAACCGATGTAGGTACGGCGATGCCCGCGAATTTCCGATTCGTCACGCACGCCACCGAGTGACATACGCACGTATTTGCGATTGGTCGCGCGAGCGATCGATTGTCCAAGTGACGTCTTACCTACACCCGGTGGTCCCACGAGGCAAAGAATCGGAGCCTTAACTTTGTCGACACGCTGGTGCACCGCGAGATATTCCGTGATGCGTTCTTTGACCTTTTCGAGACCGTAGTGATCGGCTTCGAGAATATCGATGGCCCGGTTCAGGTCTTTGGAGACCTTGCTCTTCTTCTTCCACGGCAAGCCAGTGAGAACGTCAAGGTAGTTGCGAATGACGGTTGCTTCGGCCGACATCGGCGACATCATCTTGAGTTTTTTCAGCTCGGCTTCAGCCTTATCCAGTGCCTCTTTCGGCATGCCAGCGGCTTTAATTTTCTTTGAGATCTCTTCAATCTCAGCCTGATCTTCGCCATCGCCCAGTTCTTTTTGAATGGCCTTAACCTGCTCGTTCAGGTAATACTCGCGTTGACTCTTTTCCATCTGACGCTTGACGCGACCACGAATGCGTTTTTCTACTTGCAGAATGTCGATTTCTGCCTCAATCAAACCCATCAAATGCTCGATCCGTTTGGCGACAGATGGAAGTTCAAGCACTTCCTGCTTCTGCTCAAGCTTCAACGGAAGATGCGCAGCGATGGAATCGGCCAGGCGACCGCCATCATCAATTCCCGCCATCGAGGTGAGAATCTCAGCCGGGATTTTTTTGTTGAGTTTTACGAACTGGTCAAAGTTCGCCAGCAACGCACGGCGCAGTGCTTCAACCTCTGCAGGGCCTTCTTCACTTGAAGCGATCGGTTGCGCTTCAGCCGAGAAAAATTCTCCGTTATTGGTGAGCGCAGTCAACAGAGCGCGATGCAATCCTTCGACCAATACTTTGACAGTGCCATCAGGCAACTTGAGCATTTGCAAAACGGTGGCAACGCAGCCTGTGTCATACAAATCTTCTGGTGAAGGATCGTCCTTTGCGGCAGACTTCTGCGCGACCAGAAGAATGTGCTTGCCGCTTTCCATCGCCACCTCAAGCGCCTTGATGGATTTTGGACGCCCCACAAACAGCGGGATAACCATGTGCGGAAACACGACGACGTCGCGTAGCGGCAACAGCGGATAGGACAGGATGTTGGGGACGTCAGCGCTAATGTCGGACATGGCAAACTTTCATATCATCGTGCGAACCGCGCAACGTGTGCAATGCGTTCGAATCACACATTGCACCTGCGGCTGAGATGACTCAGGCAGCTTTGCTCGGTTCGCTGTAAATCAGTAAGGGACGGGAATTAGTCTCAACCGTGTTTTCGTCAATGACCACGCGTTCGAGATTATTGAGCGACGGCAAGTCATACATGATGTCAAGTAGCAGGGATTCAACAATAGATCGTAGTCCGCGTGCACCCGTACGCCGCTTTATAGCGCGTTTGGCAATCGCTGCCAGCGCGTTATCGCGTACTTCTAGCTCCACATTCTCAAGCCGGAACATCTTTTGGTACTGCTTCATGAGCGCGTTTTTCGGGCGCACAAGAATATCAATCAACGCAGCTTCATTGAGCTCGTCGAGCGTTGCCAATACGGGCAAACGTCCCACCAGCTCAGGAATCAGGCCAAATCGAATCAAATCGTCGGGCTCCGTTTCACGCAATAAGGCGCTAATGGAGCTACGGTCATCGGGCGAGACAACCTCGGCACCAAAACCGATCCCTGTTTTCGCAGAGCGTTGCCGAATCACGCGATCCAGGCCTTCAAACGCGCCGCCGACTATGAACAAGATGTTCGCCGTGTTAACGGTGACAAACTCCTGATTCGGGTGCTTGCGTCCGCCTTGTGGCGGCACCGAAGCGTTAGTGCCCTCGATCAGTTTAAGTAGCGCCTGTTGCACGCCTTCGCCCGAGACATCGCGGGTAATCGATGGGTTCTCGCCCTTGCGAGAAATCTTGTCTATTTCGTCGATGTAGACGATGCCACGTTGGGCGCGCTCTACGTCGTATTCGCACGTCTGCAAAAGCTTTTGAATGATGTTTTCGACGTCTTCGCCAACGTAGCCAGCCTCAGTCAAGGTAGTGGCATCGGCGATCACAAATGGCACGTCAAGCAAGCGTGCCAGCGTTTGCGCAAGCAGTGTCTTGCCCGAGCCGGTAGGCCCGACTAAAAGAATATTGCTCTTGGCAAGCTCAACATCGTTGTCTTTGAGATTCGCGTCGATCCGCTTGAAGTGGTTATATACCGCCACCGACAGGATTTTCTTCGCATGCTCCTGGCCAATCACATATTGATCAAGTTTTTCGCGAATTTCATGCGGAGTCGGCAGGCGCTTTGAGCCGACGCGCTCGACGGTCTCAGCCTGAACTTCTTCCTTGATGATGTCGTTGCACATTAATCAGTGCGACTGGCACGCGTTCGTGTCAGTGTAGCGCTTTGTGCAGGGCAGAGGAGTTGAGTAAACCAAGTAAGCCGGTGAAGGGGCGGGAGCGCGCAATTGCCGCAACCTGCCCAGAAACGAAACGTCAGACGGATTCAGCTCGCGACGACGCCAGAACGCGATCCACCATACCGAACTCCACGGCCTCTTCAGCCGTCAGGAAATTATCGCGATCAGACGCTTTGTCCACTTCATCCATCGAACGGCCCGTGAAGTCCGCCATGTGCTGGTTGTAGCGCTTTTTCAGACGCACAATGTAATTGGCATGGCGCTCAATGTCTGAAACTTGTCCCGAGAAACCACCCGATGGCTGGTGAATCATGACCGTCGAATTCGGTAATGCAAAGCGCTTGCCCTTAGCGCCCGCTGCGAGCAGGAACGCGCCCATAGACGCGGCCATACCAACGCATAGCGTGCTGACGTCGGGTTTGATAAATCGCATGGTGTCAAAAATCGCCATTCCGGCCGACACGGACCCACCCGGCGAATTGATGTAGAAGCTGATGTCTTTGTCCGGATTTTCCGATTCGAGGAACAACAATTGTGCAACTATCAAGTTCGCAGTCTCGTCGGTCACGGGACCAACCAGAAAAATGACACGCTCTTTCAGTAGACGCGAATAAATGTCAAACGCACGCTCGCCACGACCACTCTGCTCAATGACCATCGGCACAAGCCCCAAACCCTGGGGGTTGCTGCTGCCGAAAGTTTCTCCAAACCCGCCAACTATTGCGCTAGGGGGATTCCAGTTCGTCATGATGAGTCCTTTGCTTGCGCTTGCCCGCGGCCCGATAGTCAAACCACGATTCGTTCGCATAATACGTTTTGTTAACCACGATGTCAGCGTTCGGACGAACCCGATTCTCTCAAGCTCGCCCATTGCACTAGGGTGGTGCTGACCTGCGCAAATTCAAGAGGCGCGCACGAACGTCAACCCGCAAATCATGCGAACTGGACGCGATGCGAGCTACGCGGACTGTTGACCAATCAGCTCAGCAAACGGCTGCGCCTTGTCACTCGTTTTTGCGACTTTGAGCACGTGATCCACCACATTCTGTTCCAGAGCAATCGCCTCGAATTCCGACAGGCGGCGTTGATCCTGGTAGTACCAGGCCACTACTTGCTCGGGCTTCTCGTAGCTTTGTGCCTGCTCATCAAGCAAAGCTCGTACTTGCTGTGGCGATGCCTGCAGATTGTTGCTGCGAACCAGCTCACCCACTATTAAGCCCATGGCAACGCGCTCAGCGGCAGCAGGCTCAAAAGTGGATGGCGACATTGCTTCATCTGCTTTACCGCCGCGTGATTTGTAATCCTCAGTCGCAGCCGTAGCCATACGCTCTGCTTCGGCAGCTATCAATGCCTTGGGCACCTCAAGCGTTGAATGCGAACGCAAACCCGCAAAAACCTGATCACGAATTTTTTGGAAAACACGGCGCTTGCGCTCAAGCTCAAGATTTCCGCGCACTTCTTTTTTTAGTCCATCAATATTGCCGTCGGCAATGCCAAACGCTTTTGCGAATTCGGTATCAATCGGAGGCAAAATCGGGCGCGCCACCTCTTTGGCGTTCAGTGTAAAAGTGGCCGTTTTACCAGCGACATCCTTGCCAAAATAATCTGCTGGGAACGCCAGAGTAAAGATCTTGCTTTCACCCTTTTTAAGGCCCTGCGCAGCGGCTTCGAATTCAGGCAGCATGCGACGCTCGCCAAGAATCATCGTGAAGTCTTTGGCCGAACCACCGTCAAACGCCACGCCATCAATTTCGCCGTTGAAATCGACGATCAGACGATCGCCTTCCTCGCTTACTTCGTCTTTAGCTTCGTAGCGAACGCGCTGTTTGCGCAGTGTTTCTAGCGTACGCGCCACGTCTTCATCGGTTACTTCGACGACCGGCCGCTCAATTTCGAGCGCCGTGAAGTCCGCAAAGGTCACATCTGGAAAAACTTCGAATGTCGCTACGAATTGATAGTCGTTGACGTTTTCGGAGTCAGCTTTAGGTTCGATGCGAGGATAGCCGGCAACGCGTAACTGATTTTCATCGACGACAGCGCCAAAGCTCTTATTCACGGCGTCCGAAAACACCTCGGAGCGCACCTGCGGGCCATACGTCGATGCCACCATTTTGACCGGCACTTTGCCTGGACGAAAACCCGACATTTTGACCGTACGGGCGAGGCGTTTGATGCGGGTTTCGGTTTCCGATTCGATCTGCGCGACCGGAATCGTCATCGTAAAGCGGCGCTCAAGCGTGCTCAGTTGCTCAATCTGTGTGGACATATTTTTATTTCCATCCGAACACGCGCTCACGCCCGCATTCACTCAAAGTTGTCGCCAGACGGCTTATCCTGATGCGCAAAGCGCAAAAAAAGACGGCGCAAGAAAAGCACCGCCGGACAGACCGTAATCATTAAATTTGGTGCGAATGGAGGGACTCGAACCCACACACCTTTCGGCGCTGGAACCTAAATCCAGTGCGTCTACCAATTCCGCCACATTCGCTTAGCCCATTATTATAGCTATCGCTTCCCTCACTTCTTTGGCCTACACGTGACCGTTGACGAGCATTACGAGAATTTTCCGGTCGCCTCTGTGCTGGTACCAAGAGCCATACGGCCCTTTGTTGTCGCCATTTATCGCTTCGCCCGACACGCTGACGATGTTGCCGATGAGGGCAATGCGATGGCTGCTGAACGGCTAGCCACACTTGCCGCATTGGACGAGGATGTACGCGCCTTGTTCAATGACGGAACGGCCGCGGCCTCGACTGTGCGGGGTCTGGCAATAATCCGTGAGGCTGGATTTACTGCGATAACCGCCCAGCCATTCCGAGATTTGCTCGATGCTTTCAGGCAGGATCTGACAGTTCAATCCTATGAGTCGTATGAGCAGCTTCTCGATTACTGCCGACGTTCCGCCAATCCTGTCGGGCGACTGATGTTGGCGCTGGTCGGTGTCAACGACGCACCGTCACTCAGTGCCAGCGACAATATCTGCACTGCCTTACAACTCATCAATTTCTGGCAAGATGCAGCGATCGACGCGTCACGCGGCCGTATTTATGTGCCCCGTGTAGAGTTTGCGAAGCACGAAGTGTCGAGTGATGGGTTCCCCGCGTATCCACTGCACAAGGCGTTGATGCGCGACCAGTGTGAGCGCGCACGCGCCTTGCTGCTGTCCGGCGTGCCATTACTGAAAAGCCTATCGGGACGCTTCCGGCTTGAAATTGCTTTCACCATCGCTGGAGGCCTTCGAATCCTCGACAAAATTGCAGCTAACGACTGGGACGTGAGGCGACGCCCGACGCTCGGCTGGTACGATAGCTTTCCCGTACTTTGCCACGCGGTCCGAGTGTGGTTTCGGGCTTTCAGACAGCGCGCCTCATGACCCCCGACCAATACTGCCAGGAAAAAGCCGCCAAATCCGGCTCCAGCTTTTACTATGCATTCCGATTTCTTCCCGACGAGCGACGGCGCGCTATTACGGCTTTTTATGCGTTTTGCCGAGAGGTAGACGATGTCGTGGATGCTGCGACTGACCCGGAGGTCGCACGTGCCAAACTCGCCTACTGGAGGCGCGAAACCGACGCCATGTATCGCGGCGGCGCGCAGCATCCTGTCGCACAGGCACTGGTGCCGCACATTGCAGCAATGCACTTGCCGCAGGCCGCGTTTCACACGGTGATCGACGGCATGCAGCAGGATCTCGAAAAAAATCGCTATCTGAACTTCGATGAGCTGAGCCGCTACTGCTATCAGGCAGCGGGCGTTGTCGGAGAAGTGAGTGCCCGAATTTTTGGAATGAAAACCCAGGACAATCCGGCGACGCTGACCTATGCGCGTGCACTGGGCGAAGCACTGCAACTGACCAACATTATTCGCGACGTCGGCGAGGATGCGCGTCGCGGACGAATTTATTTACCGCAAAACGAATTGGCGCAATTTGGTGTGCCATTGAGCTCGGTATTGCAGGGACGGGTAGAAGGCGATTTCGTCGGCATGATGCGGTTTCAATACGACCGCGCCATCGCCAGCTTTGATCGTGCAACGGATGCGCTGCCGCGAGAAGATCGGACCGCGCAACGGCCCGGACTAGCGATGGGCGCGATTTATCGGGCGTTACTTGAAGAGATCAAGCGCGACGGCTTCCGCGTGATGGAACATCGCGTCGCACTGACTCCAATTCGTAAGCTGTGGTTGGCCTGGAAGACCTCGACGTTCGCATGACGCGCGTTGCGGTCATTGGCGCTGGGTGGGCTGGCGCAACCGCTGCGCTGATGCTGGCGCGTGCGGGCATTCACGTTACCGTGTTTGAGGCGAACAGTATTGCTGGCGGCCGGGCGCGCGTTGTCGAAAAATCAGGCCACCTGTTTGACAACGGGCAGCACTTGTTGCTAGGTGCATATGCGCGTTCGCTGGCTATGATTGACAGCCTTCACGCTGCTCATTCTGCACACGATGCGCCCTACTTGCGGCTACCGCTCATGCTGCAATCCGCGCCGAATACATCATTGCCACTTTCACTAGCCGCACCGAACTTGCCAGCCCCAATTCATTTGCTGGCAGCAATCATAGGCGCTAAAGGCTTCAGTTCTACTGAAAAATTAGCAGCCGCTTGGTGGGCGGCGCGACACCTGCGTGACGGGTCGATTAGTACCGCTTCTACAGTTTCACAGGTAATCGAAAAGCAACCGGCACGCGTACGCCGATTGTTGTGGGAGCCGCTTTGTATCGCCGCACTGGCGATGCTCGGGGCAGTGATCTCATCATTCCGCGTGTCAACTTGACGGCGCTGCTGCCGGAACCAGCACTCAAGGCAGTTCGCTCGATGGGAGGTGAAGTGTGGCCGAGCACCTACGTCACGTCGGTGGCCACAACAAAGTCCGGCGCAACTGTGAGGTTGCGCGATGAGTCGACGCAAGCGTTCGACTTCGTCATTGTGGCCACTGGCCCGCAACATTTGCCGCGTCTGCTTTCAGAAGTCCCGGCAGCTCTTGAGGTGGTCGAACGAACGCGAACGCTCACCTACGAGCCAATCACAACGCTGCATTTTGATTTTTCATACCGTGATCTTGGACAAAACCATCAAGTACCCATGCACATGCTCGATGGATCGCCGGGGCAGTGGGTGTTCTGGCATTCGCTCGCAAACGGGCATTGGCGGGCGAGCGTTGTGATCAGCGTAGACCACCGAGCAGGTAGTGAGTCGTGCTTGATAAGCGAGACGCTTTCCCAGCTCAGGCGAAGCTACAGACTACCGACTCCACTTTGGCAGTTCGTCGTCACGGAAAAGCGCGCCACATATTCTTGTACCCCCAGTCAATGCCAAATCCTCACTGACATTCCTAGACAGATTGGACGATTAGTTTTCGCTGGAGATTGGTGCGTGTCCGAGCTCCCCGCGACGCTCGAAGCCGCAGTCATTTCGGGCGAGCGTGCAGCACAGAGAATCATTTTGGAGGTGAATCATGACTGAAGCACGAAACGTTTTCACCTACGGTTCGCTCATGTTTCCGGTGGTATGGGATCGTGTAGTTAAAGGTCGCTACCGCAGCAGCGAGGCCACTGTCCATGGTTTCCAGCGCCTTCGGATTCGCAACGAGCACTATCCTGCACTCATCATCAATGCGAACGCGAGCGCGCTAACCGGGCGCGTGTACTACGGCGTTTCAGCCGAAGATATCGTGCGGCTAGATCACTTCGAAACCGGCGACTATGCACGCGTATCGATAGCAGTCACCGTGGCAGGCAAGGCGATTGCCGCCGATGCGTACCTTACTCTCAAACCAGAGTCGTTAGATCATGAGGAATGGAGCCCAGATATTTTCGAGAAGGACGGCCTAGACGCGTTTCTGGCAACTTACGCAGTGACGAATACGCCACCGAAGTAGTGGCTTGCCTACTGCGGCTATTAAAAACGCACGATCACTGCCACGCGACGATCTTCGGCACCTGATTCAGCAGTGCTGTCGGCCCAGGCGGCGGGAGTAGCGAAAAAGCGAGAAGCAAAAAACAAAAAAACCGACGCAAATTGCGTCGGTTTTGATGGTGTACCGCTAACCGTTGGCACCTCAGCCTCACCTCGTCCGCGTAAAGCCAGACCAACCAAGCGCCTTCAGCATCGAGCCGACGGCAATCTAGGCTACAAGGATTCGGGCGCTGCTTTTGGAGAAACTGCAGCCGGAGTGGTTGCATCAACCTTGGCTTCGCCACCCTCTGCCGATACCGGTTCAGCGGTTCCAGCAGACGAATCGTCGCCTTTGCCAGTCGGCGTGTTGTACGACTTGATCGCACGTACCGTACGCCCCGCCATGATGTCAGCGATTTGATCGGCGTCGATGGTTTCGTATTCCATCAATGCGGCGGTCATCGCCTCGACTTGCGGTGCGTAGTCCTGCAGGATTTTGGTCGATACAGCGTACTGCTCATCGATGATGCGACGAATTTCAAGGTCAACTTTTTGCAGCGTTTCGTTCGATACGTTCTGCGTCTGTGTGACGCTGCGTCCAAGAAACACTTCTCCTTCATTTTCGGCGTAAACCATTGGACCGAGCAGATCGCTCATGCCGTAACGAGTCACCATGTCACGGGCAATTTTCGTTGCACGTTCAAAGTCATTCGACGCGCCAGTCGAAATGTTCTTTACGAACAAGTCCTCAGCGATCCGCCCACCGAACAGCACTGAAATTTCGGTCAGCATCTGATCTTTGTACATGGAGATTCGATCACGTGCTGGCAGTTGCCATGTCACACCCAAGGCGCGACCGCGCGGGATGATGGTGACCTTGTGCACCGGATCGGCTTTCGGCATGATCGTCGCAATGATGGCGTGACCCGATTCGTGATACGCAGTGGCGCGTTTTTCCTCATCGGAGAGAACCATCGATTTGCGCTCGGCGCCCATGTAAATCTTGTCTTTGGCACGCTCGAAGTCGTCCATGTCGACCAGACGCTTGTTGCTGCGTGCAGCAAACAATGCCGCTTCGTTCACCAGATTGGCGATATCTGCACCCGACAACCCTGGGCAACCACGAGCGATGACGTGCGCATTCACGTCAGCCGCGATTGGCACTTTGCGCATATGCACTTGCAGAATTTGTTCACGACCACGAATGTCTGGCAAAGGAACCACCACCTGACGGTCAAATCGACCGGGGCGCAACAGCGCAGGATCAAGCACGTCAGGGCGGTTAGTCGCCGCGACCACGATCACGCCTTGCGAGCCTTCGAAGCCGTCCATCTCGACCAACATCTGGTTCAACGTTTGTTCGCGTTCGTCATTTCCGCCACCGAGGCCCGCGCCGCGTTGACGACCGACGGCATCGATCTCGTCAATGAAGATGATGCACGGCGCGCTTTTCTTGGCTTGGTCGAACATGTCACGAACGCGTGCAGCGCCCACGCCGACAAACATTTCAACGAAGTCCGAACCAGAAATCGCGAAGAACGGCACCTTGGCTTCGCCCGCAATCGCTTTGGCCAGCAGTGTCTTACCTGTTCCCGGCGAACCGACCAGCAGCACGCCGCGCGGAATACGTCCGCCCAGTTTTTGAAACTTGCTGGGGTCTTTCAGAAAATCAACGATCTCGGAGACTTCTTCTTTCGCCTCATCGCACCCGGCGACATCGGCAAAGGTGATCGTATTGTTCGTCTCATCAACCATCTTGGCGCGGCTCTTGCCGAAGCTGAACGCACCGCCTTTGCCGCCGCCCTGCATCTGGCGCATCATGAAAACCCATGCCCCGATCAAAAGCAAAATCGGACCGAACGAGAACAGGATAGAGCTCAAAAACGACTGCTGTTCTTCCGGTTTACCGGAGAATTTGACGTTATTTTTTAGCAGGTCGTTGATCAGGTCTTTGTCGTAACCGCCAGGAATGTAGGTGGCTTTTTTGCCATCAGCGGTGCGGTACTCAACGTTCCGGCCTTCGATGCCGACCTCACTCACCTTACCACCGCGAACCTCTTCGATAAACGTCGAATAAGCCACCGCATCGCTCTTGCGGCTCGACTTGTCAAACTGTTGAACGACCGTAAGCACCACGAGGCCGATGACGACCCAGATACCGATATTTTTGAGCATGTTATTCAAGCAAACGACTCCTGTAACCACATATTTCCGTAACAGACGGAGCATTGCAGCCACACTTCAATACGATTTTAAGGGCGAATGCAGTTTTTCAAGGTGCAACGCCCGATCAATCAGCAATCCGTCGATTTATGTCGCCGTTTGAAGACAAATCGCGGGCTTTTCCAAGTTTGACGACGTTGATTTCACCTATTCAATCCAAACCGCGCTCCTCATTCAGGCGCAAGCGATGCCCGATGCCGTTGGCTCGAAGCGCATCGAAGAGCACGGCTTCGCCCGAGCGCATAGAAAACGCCAGCAAAATCGCACGATCCATCAAAAACGACGGAGCATTAGGACGCAGCGCCCGCAGTTTCAGTGCCGACAAAGCCGCGCTCGGTCAGTCTTACCAACCACCCAACTGCCCGCTCGGTGGCTGAGGTCAAATCAAAGTGTGGCACGTCGGAATCAGGCGGATAAAAGCGCCGCAACCACCCGCACTCGTTCGCGGCCCAGTCGTTTAACTATTCAACCGCTGACTTCGGGTTCGCGTTCTCACCCACTGCTGGCGCAACACCCGCAACTGATCGTCCAGCGCTTCCGCGAGCTGCGTTTACGCAATGACATGCGAGTTCGACACCACAAACACCTGACGCAAAAAACTCGCAATCAGTGGCACAGAATCGGCGGCAAGCAAGCGCTACGCCGGGTGCCGGCGGAGCAAATGCTCGGGTGTCGCGTGATCCAACGCCAGTGATTCGCTCGACGGTCGCGAGCGCGGTGGCGCATGGCAGGTTGCGCGAAAAGCGAAGCCAGAATCATCGCGGACACGGCGAATGCAGCACCATGTGACCGAGCATCCTGTCCAACAGCTTTTTGATCAAACGCTTTCTGGACAGGGGCTGACCCAAGTATTTGCCGATTCTCGATTAATACTTAAATCGTTCTTCAGCCCCTGCGCAGCAGGGCTTTCAGCGAAAAGTTATTACTTCTATTCGCTGCGCTGCTCCGGGTCAACGCGCCTCGCGCCGGCGAAATGCAAACACAGCGGCAGCCATCAACATCATGATGCTTGCCAGCAACCCCCACGTTGACATCGTCGGCACCGACACCACCGGTATCACTAGCGCGATGACCGTTAACGTGGCGATAGCGGGACTCGGGTTAGCGCCGTTTGTGGTGACAAGGGCGCCTGCCGGGATCGTGTTGAGATAGGTTCCTGGCGTCGCTGAGGTGACATTTACGGTGACCTGACAACTCCCGTTTGCCGGGATCGTGGCTCCAGTGGGGAGCGTGACCGGGCGTGTTCCAGGTTGTGCCGTCGGAATCGCGCCGCCGCCACAGGTCGTCAACGGGTTGGCTGGATTGGCAATCACCACGTTATTCGGCAAGACATCGATCAATGGCGCGGTCAGCGTTGCCAAAGTGGCATTCGGATTGCTCAGGACGATAGTCAGTAACGACACACCGTTTTGATTAATCGTGGTCGGGCTGAATGATTTGCCAATCGCCATGCTGTTGGCGCCAATGACATTTAGCGTGGCAATGGCAGGTCCGGGGTTGGCGCCGTTGGTGGTGACCAGCGCGCCAGCGGGAATGGTGTTGACGTAACTTCCCGGGGCTCCCGCCGTGACGTTCACCGAAAACTGGCAATTGCCGTTGGCCGGAATAGTGGCATTCATCGGTAGCGTGACCGAGGTGCCTCCCGAGACCGCGACCGGAAGTACGCCACCGCCGCACGTCGTCGACGCGCTCGCCGGATTACCAATCAACACGCCCGTTGGCAAATTATCAACCAGCGATGCGGTGAGCGTTGCAGCAGAGTTGTTCGGGTTATTGAGCACCACCGTCAGCAGCGAAATACCGTTTGCATTGATCGTCGTCGGGTTGAACGACTTGTTGATCGCCATGACATTGGCACCGAGCACGTTCAGCGTTGCGACAGCGGGATTGGGATTAATGCCGTTGCTGGTGACCAGCGCGCCAGCGGGAATCGTGTTGACGTAGGTTCCGGCGGACGCTGAGGTCACGTTGACCGAGAACTGGCAACTTCCATTCGCCGGGATGATGGCACCCGTTGGCAGTGTGACCGAGTTGCCGCCAGCAAGTGCAGCCGGGGTTACACCGCCGCCACAGGTCGTCGACGCGGTCGCTGGATTGGCAATCAGCACGCCATTTGGCAGCGTGTCGACCAACGGCGCGATCGTCGTTGCGGCCACGCTGTTCGGGTTGTTGAGCATGACTGTCAACACCGAAGTACCGTTTGGATTAATCGTCGTCGGATTGAACGATTTGTTGACCGCCATGGTGTTGGCAAGGAGGCTACACACCGCCACATTGCTGCCATCAAGCGTGACGGCACCGTTAAGCGCGATGACGCGACCATTGTTGCTGGTTCCGGTGGTCAGCGTCACGCTGCTCGACGCCAGAATGTTGCCCGAAAAACTTGACCCTGTGCCGAGCGTCGCGGAACTGCCAATTTGCCAGAATACGTTGCAGGTTTGACCCGCGTTTGTCATCCGGACTTGTGATGCGGAAGCCGTTGTGAGCGCGCTGCCCAGCTGAAAAATGAATATGGCATCGCGATTGCCAAGCGCGTCAAGCGTCAAGGTTCCCGTCAAGCCCATTGAAGAGGCCGAGCAATAGACGCCCGGAGTCAAAGTGCGGCCGCCCAGATCGCCGGATATAGTCGTGGTGCATGGACGGGCGGCTAGCGTGTTGTAGGCAGTCAACGCGTCATTTTTTGCGGAGAGTGCGACGGCATCGGCGAAGTGCGTCGTACCAAGGACTTGCCCAGGCCCAGGCGGTGATGAGAACGTGAACCCGGTGACCGAACTCGCGTTGCCGGGGCTCACGCCCAAATCTCCGACGACAATCGTCGGGCCGGTGCTGGTCACTGCCGACGCCGCGATCACGCCAAAACTCGCGGCGGTGCCTAACGGAACGGTTTGCGCGCTGACTGCTAGCGAGGCAAACAACAATAGCCCCCCCAAATGCTTTGCGAGACGATGTGAGTATTTATCTACTGTCGTGTTCATGGGCTTGCCTCTTCCGGTAAATGCTTTTTAATTCGTGACAAGTCCGCCAAAGACAAAACCAGCGCTCCATGCCATCGTCATCCATTTCACTCCCGTTCCGCACGCACCGTCTGTTGGCTACCGCACACAGGGCCAGAAAAATCTCAAAAAAGACCAATTCGGGCGTGCCATGAGCGATCAGAACATGGCTGAACGCCTCTCGCGCGCGAGCCAAGCTCAATTCGGTCGCACTAGTTGATAGGCACAACCTGATCGCACCAACCCGCCACCTAATCAACGCTTAGGGAGCGCTCAGTGCCCTCAGCAGCCGGCGACGCAGGCTTGCAGGCGAAACTCGACACACGCATGAGCCCTCACAGCAGGCAATGCGGCAGACCGTCGTAACGAGCGAAATAGCGTCGCTTATGAGCGCGTGAGCTCTGGCCCCAGCTTGCAGCCGAACGCAGCAAGCCCGTCACGCAACTGCAAATAGGCAGCTTCTACCGCGTCCGGCGCGCCCTTCACACCCAGATCAATATGGCGACCATACGTCGGGTGATCAACGCTCGGCAGGCTGAACACTTTCACGCCCACGTGATCACGCTCGATGGCCTCCATCAGCGGCGTGAGGCTGGCCTCCATGGCCCCCATCACGATCACCGATTTTTCGACGTAGGCGTCGCGGCGAAACAGATGCGAATACTTCGTGTCGAGCACCCATTCGATCATCGGCCACGCCATCACCGGAAAGCCGGGCACAAGATGCACATCGCCTACCGAAAAACCAGCAATCTTGTTGAAAGGATTCGGAATGATCGTCGCGCCCTCGGGGAACACACCCATGTTCAGCCGATGCACGTTGTCCGCACGATCTGGTTCGTACGGCACGCCCTGCTCGCGCGCCACGTCTTGCATGCGCTCGCGGATGAACAGCGCTGCCTCCGGGTGCAGCGCCAGCGGTACGCCGAGCGCGGCAGCCGCGCATTGGCGCGTGTGATCGTCGGGCGTTGCGCCGATACCGCCTGTCGAAAACACCACGTCGGCGGAAGCGAACGCTCGCTGCAAAGCAGCCGTTATTCGTGCCGGATCGTCACCCACATATTCGGCCGAGGCTAGCGGCAGGCCGCGCGCGGACAGCAACTCGATCACCTTGGCAAGGTGCTTGTCCTGCCGCTTGCCGGACAGGATTTCATCACCGACGATGATGAGGGAGAAGGCGGGGGTGGTATTGCTCTGCATAGGCCGCAAAGCATAGCGAATCCAGCGCGCCGGACCGAACAGACAGTCAGCTTTTAATCGTGTCAAATAGGGCATCGATCACACCGGAACACCGTTGATGAAAATGTTTGTTCGCATCATGGTCTGGCTCGTAGCGCTGCTTGCGTTGATACTCGCGATCACCGTCACCCTAACGTGGGCACCGGATCGACCCGTCTCCGAACTACAAGCGCGCTGGGCAGCGCCGCCATCTGCTTTTCTCGACGTGGCGGGCATGCAAGTGCACTTACGCGACGAAGGCCCGCGCGACGATCCGTCGCCCATCGTTTTGATTCACGGGACGTCGGCAAGTCTGCACACCTGGGACGGCTGGGCCGATGCGCTGAAATCGAAGCGACGCGTGATCCGGTTCGACCTGCCCGGCTTTGGGTTGACCGGACCTTCGCCCGACGGCACCTACAACATGGAGAGCTACGTCCGCTTTGTCACGGCGGTGCTCGACAAACTGGGCGTGCAGCGCTGCGTTCTCGCTGGCAACTCGCTCGGTGGCAACGTCGCGTGGGAGACAGCGCTGGCGCTGCCGCAGCGCGTTGAAAAATTGATCCTCGTTGATGCTGCGGGTTATCCGTTGCGGCCGACGTCGGTACCCATCGGCTTTCGCGTCGCCCGCATCCCTGTGCTCAACCAGCTCCTGCGGTTCACCCTGGCCCGATCGGTCGTCGAATCGAGCGTTCGCAACGTCTATGGCGACCCGTCTAAAGTGACGCCGGAACTGGTGGATCGGTATTACGAACTCACGCTCCGTGAGGGCAACCGCACCGCGTTGGTAAAGCGGCTTAAGGAGAGTCTGACGACCGAAGAGAGCGCCGAAAGAATCAAAACGTTGAAGGTTCCAACGCTTATTCTGTGGGGTGGCCGTGATCGCCTGATCCCGCCAGACAACGCGGCACGATTTCATCGCGATATTGCTGGCAGCGAGCTAGAAATCTTCGACGCATTGGGTCATGTGCCGCATGAGGAAGATGCGGCCCGCACTGTGGCAGCTGCGATGCGGTTTCTGGCACTACGTTGAGACCGCGCTGGACAGCCCAATCTTTCAGCAGCAGCGCGAACAGGCCAACACTTTGCGTTTCCAAGCCTGCAAACGAGTTGTGGTCACTCAGTGACGCCGTGCCCGGCAGGCAGGTCATCCATTTCATCCCCCACGCCGTAACCGAAATTGTGGCTGACGCGTCGAACGGCATCGAGCCTTGTCCACAATGGCGGTCGCTGCCAATCGGGCAAGGCGGCGATTGCCTTCAACGCTTGCTCGAACATCTGAACCAGAGCGTCGAAGTCGTTTTCGTCTTGCAAGCCGACGTCTACGATGAACCCGGTCGCACGCTCGCAATAGAACACCATCAGCTCGGCCAAACCTTCGGTCTGGCCGACCGCTTTCTTGTATTCGGAGATCGCCTTCTTGGCCTTCGAAACCGAGGTGGGCTCATTTTTCATGACATCGGGCCACAGCCAGCGATCAATGGTCAATTTGTACGGCTTGAGCACGTCGCCACCCAGCGCAAAGCGCGCGTGCAGAAATGACTGATTTTCTTTGCTAGCTTTGTAAAGGTCCTGCACCAATCCGAGCAAACGATCACGATCAAAGTCCGCCAGTTTGGTTCTGACATTGGCCCACGACGGGGTAGTTTTCCTGGCGGTCACCCCTTCTATTCCTTATCGTCGTCCGGTTTGCGCCCATTCTCAATTTGCCTGATCGCCTTGTCAAAATCGCTCTCGAACAACCGATCCTGCACGATGCGGTATTTCTCGAATTCACTTTCGGCGTGCGCCCTGGCGATTTCTGCGGTGACTTTGCCAGCGTCTTGCAACACATCCCGGTCCGTCGCTTCGATGAAGCGGTTCAGACGCGTTTCCCAATCCTGCATCGTCAGCGGAATCCGCCGCAGCGCCATGTCCTCGGCCACATCCAGATACGCCGAAACCAGTCGCTGCAATTGCGCCATTTCGTGATCGGTCAAATAGTTTTTGGCGACGACCACGTCGAATTTCTGGATTTTTCCCCGAGGCGCATCAGCCCAAGTGGTTAGCCCCATATGGTCTTTGTCGGCATCGGCGCGGTGGTAGACGACTTCCGCTGCCGTCTGACCGTG
>CAJDUD010000107.1_pt1 | contig 20882 bp, 27 predicted proteins | sample 7390161 | NCBI WGS metagenome assembly CAJDUD01 (sample SAMEA7055664, study PRJEB34461) | soil metagenome | biome: terrestrial ecosystem; feature: Peninsula; material: soil | place: Antarctica | collected 2016
TCAGGTCGGCGGCTTCCTCGGCGCATGGCTGGGCGGCAAAGTGTTCACGATGACCGGCAGCTACGACACCATCTGGATCATCGACATCGCGCTTGCCATAGGAGCCGCGCTAATTCATATGCCGATTAAGGAAGCGCCGTTGGCGTTGAAGGTTCAGACGGCGTAGGGTGCGTTTTCAACGCAGCCTACCGGGCTAACCATGATTTGCACGATCTAACGCTGCGCGCGCAACCACATCGCCTTCGTCGGTATTCACGACCCAGCAGGAATAGGCCCAGTCGTGTTCAACGCAGGCGGTTTGGACTGCCGTCTTAACTCGATTGACGACCGCATCCATGTCCTCAGCGATGTGCCTCACGGGCGCCAATCGACCTGGCGGTCCTCCATCCACATACTCGATTCGGCCAACGCGAATGAGACCGAGGCTGGTTAGTCCACGAAGGCTGGCGAAGGCGTCTTGCAGATCCGAAGCCGCAGGAGCCCAGTCATGCGTGGGCGGCGGGTTCGTTCGGATTCCGAGGTGGATCAGCACCCAGACAAAGGCGACGTCGTCTGATAGGCCGTCGATGAGAAGTTCAAGCTCGCCCAACGTCGGATTCACGTCCGCCACTCATTTCTATTGCCCGGGATAACAAATGCTTTTTTGCACCCAGCGTTTCACTTTTGTATCGCGCATCTCCAGTGCCCACCTCAATCGGGCGCGAACCCGACTGAAATTCGCCGGCCATTATTCTTCCATCTCCGCCTTAGCCGCCTCTACATCCAAACACTCCATCGCATCCTTAGGCTCCGACGCCGCCGCCTCCGCATAAAGCGCCTCAACATCCTTCATCTTCTTGTCACCAAACAGCTTGTAAAGTCCATCCGCTTTTTCAGTGCGGGCGACGGCTGATTCGGGGTTGAGTTTTAGGGCTTTGTCGTAGTTTTCGACGGCGGCTTCTTTGCTGACGCCGTAGGTCATCTTGCCGATCATGCTGCCTACTTTTTCGATGACTTCGGCGTTAAAGGTGCCGAGTGCGATGTGGGCGTCAGCGTGCTTCGGCTCTAACTTGAGCGCCGTGCTGAGCGCGGTGCTGACTTTGCCGCCGATGCCTTGCGTGAGCGCCTTGGCGACACCAATCAGCTGGCCGTAGCGGCCGAGCGCGTAGGCTGCGAGGTAATACGCGTTAGCGTTTTTCTTCTGCGCGGCTTGCAGTTCTTCGCAGCGGGCGGCGACTTCTTCGTAGGCCTTTTGCTTTTTTGCGTCGCTGGTTTCGAGGTAGTTGTTGTAGATGCAGGCGGATTTGTTGGCTGCGTTGTAGCCGTCCAGTCCAGCAGCCAGCCCCGCCTCGTACGCTCCCTGAAAATCACCGGCGTGATAGAGCCGCCAGGCTTCTTCAACCGCTTTGTCGGTCGGGAACGGTTCAGCGTCGCCTTTGTGCAAGCGAGCCCAGCTTTTTTTAAGTGCTGCGCCGTCGTAAACAAATGCGCTGTTGTCGTGCGGGAATGCGGCCCAGCCGCCTTTTTTTGCCATGATTTTTTCTCCTTATTCGTCATTCCGGCGGAGGCCGGAATCTACGCCTGCACACTCAATTCATTCAATCGATACCACAAAGTGTGCACGCATGGATCCCGGCCTTCGCCGGGACGACGAGGTTATCGGTATTCGGCTGCGAGCTTTTCAAACAACAAACGCGCGTCGCCATGCAGATACGGTGCGAGCAGCACCATCACCTGAAACACGCCTTGGCCCATCGCGTTGCCCTCATCAAGCTTGCGCGGATTCATCACGTACGAGTAGGAATGCCAGTAGGTGGCGAGCATGACCAGATTGGTGGAGACGGCCTGAATTTCGCCGTCGGTGGCCTTGAGCTCGTCGATTGAGCGCATCTCGGTCATGAGGCGCACGGTGTTTTTCTGCGCGTTTTGCAGGATGGTTTTGAAGTGCGTTTCGATGATGCGATTTTTCGACAGCAGGTCGTTCAGATCGCGATAAATGAAACGGTATTTCCAGATTTTTTCGAACAGCAAATGCAACCAGAACCACGTGTCTTCGACGTTCGCCGGACGGTCCTTGCCGATGGCAAATAGCTCGTCCAGCTCGCGCTCAAACTGCGCAAAAATCTTGGTGACGATCTCGTCTTTGCTGCGGTAGTGGTAGTAGAGATTGCCCGGCGAAATGTTCATCTCGTCGGCGATAGCGTTCGTCGTTACGTTCGGTTCGCCGAACGAATTGAACATGGTTAGCGACACTTCAAGAATGCGCTCCTTGGTGCGGCGGGGGGCTTTACGCTCCATGTGCGTTTCCGGTCGCTCCATGTGCGTTTCCGGTGTTGGTTTTCATAGTGCTTGCACACCCGTCACCAACACATCGGTAACCAGCGCGCTCCGTCCTTTTTTTCTTCCTCTACGTCAATTGTGGAGGAAGTGGCGAGCGAGCGCAAGAAATTAGAGTGTCACTATCAGCTTTTCGCTGAATCTCTTATGTCACATGGGCTAGTACCGTAAATAGCAATTAGTCGGTTTTAGGAGAAAATTGCGCCTACCCCATGCACAGTGGTGATTTCAACAGAAAGCTGATGCGCAATCAACGTAGCAAAGCTATCTCTAACTTATCAAGCGCTTGCGTGAGTTTTGAAGCGGCAGCACCGGTATCGCCGCGCGCGACTTTGCGAGCGGTGGGCAACAGCTTGCGATGAGGATCGGAGAGCGCATTCAGATTCAGCTTGACGCCGTACTTTGCAAATTCGGCGGCGATGGCGTCTGAACGCGCGAGCAATTGCGCGCGCGTGTGTTGGTACGCATGTTCGGCAAGGCGACGGCGATTGCCGTAGCTGAATAAATTGGAGAAAAACAGATCCGCATCACCCTTGGATGGCTCTAAAACGATGAGCCTGGCGTCTTTGTAGCTCGTTGCGTAGCTTTGCAGACTCTTCTCAAGGCGCGAGTGAATCAGGGCGCGGAAGGTCTGCGACAAGACCGCCGGCAACCCACGTTCAGCCAAATGCGACTGCGCGCGCGCCGCGACCGTGCCGTCGAACGGCACCAGTGGATTGACGCAGATCACCAGCTTGGCGCCAGCATCTAACGCGCTCGACGCATGCAGGGTTTTGTTGAGTGCGCCATCGACATAATATCGCGCACCGATCTTTACCGGCGGGTACATACCGGGCAGCGCGGCGCTCGCTTGCACCGCTTGCGAGATCGGGATGTGGTTCATCGTGGCGGAACCGAATTCGACGGTTTCGCCAGAGTCCAGATCGGTGGCGATGAGAAAAAGTTTGGCGTGGAGCTCACGGAAATCGTTGGTCCGACCCGGCTTGGTGAGTAGCGTGCGCATTGCTTGCTCGATCGCGCGATTGTCAAACAGCCCCGTTGGGATGACAGCAGAAAGGCGCTGCAACTCGGAGAGCATGCGACTGGGTTTTAGCGAGCGTGCACTGGCCCACAGCGCAGCGAGAACGACTGACGGCAGGCTCGACAAGCGGGAAGCATATTCGCGTAGCGCGGGACGCATGAACACGCCGGGTGCCAGCGCGTCGCCGTCTTCGCCTTCGTTTTCGATGAAGAGCTGCACCATCTCTGGTGGTGTGATGCCATTGGCCAAACCCGCTGTCACGAATGCACCGGCACTGACGCCGACGTACGAATGCAACCTGGTGAAATCGAGCGTGGGCAATGCTTCGTGCAGCGCAGCAATCGCGCCCACTTCATACACCGCGCCCAGCGGACCGCCGCCTGCAAGGGCCAGGGCAATGGGAGGTGTATCGGGGTCGGTAAATTTGGTCATGATGTGGCACTGAATGTTGCGGTGCAGTAGCAACGGGGAGCGCACTGTGCGCGTTGCTACTGCACCGAATGATAGAAAAACGGCCACCGAAGTGGCCGCGTTTCATCGTAGCTTAAATCTACCGATGATTACTTCTTGGCAGCAGCTTTGCGCGCCGCTGGTTTTTTTACAGCGGCCGCCACTGCTTTAGCCGGAGCGGCTTTAACTGGCGCGGCTTTACCTGCGTTCATTTTTTGAACTTGCTTGGTGAGCTCTTCAACACGCTGCGTAAGTTTGCTGATGTCGGCTTTGGTCGGAACGCCCAGGCGGCCAACAGCGCGGCCTACGCGATCTTCAAACACGGTTTCCAGACGATCCCACGCGCCTGCGGCTTTGCTGGTGGCTTCGGTGATCTTGCCGGAGACTTCGTTGGTCACGTCATTCATGCGTGAGTCGGCGAGTGAACGGAATTTCTTTTGCAGACCAGTACCTTCTTTGACGAGTGCTTCAAACACCTTGCTACCTTCTTCTTGAGCTTTGGAAAAAGCGCCGAGGCCTGCCAACCAGATCTGGCTGGACGACTCTTTGACGGTGCCAAGCAGATTGCTTTCGTTTGATTTAGCGTCTGCGGCTTTGCTGAATTTCTTGACCATTTGGTATTTCCCTTTTGAGTGAAGTTTCGATGGGTGAACTTTATGCCTCACCCATAGAGCGCACATCCTAGAAACCCGCTATTTCCCTAGGAGAATGGCTCTAGAATGAATCGAGGGCATTTCGCGCAACAGCGTCAATGCAGTTTGAACACAAGGAGGCCACATGACTTATTTCGTAACCGGAGCATCCGGATTTATCGGCAAACGACTGGTTAAAAAACTGCTCGGACGCAAGAACACCACCGTCTATTTTTTGATTCGCGCAGAGAGCAAAAAGAAAGTCGCGAAGCTGATGGAATTTTGGGGCAGTGAAGCCGCGAAGCGCTGCATACCCATCGTCGGCGACATCGCGAAACCGGGCCTCGGTTTGTCTTCCGCCGACAAGACCAAGATCAAAGGCAAGATCAAACACTTCTTTCATCTGGCCGCGATGTACGACATGGCCGCCAGTGCGCAAGACAACGAAACCGCGAATGTCACCGGCACCGAAAATGCCGTCACGCTCGCCAACGAAATCAAGGCGGGCCTGTTCCATCACATGAGCTCGATTGCCGTCGCCGGCAATTACGAAGGGGTGTTCCGCGAGGACATGTTCGATGAAGCGAAGGACTACCTCGATCATCCGTACATGCAGACCAAGCACGAGAGCGAAGCGTTGGTGCGCAAAAACTGCGACATGCCGTGGCGCGCGTATCGTCCCGGCGTTGTGCTCGGTGACTCAAAGACCGGCGAGATCGACAAGATCGACGGTCCGTATTACTTCTTCAAATTGATCCAGAAAATGCGCGCGATGATGCCGCAGTGGATGCCAGCGATTGGGATTGAAGGCGGTCGCATGAACATGGTGCCGGTGGATTTTGTCGTCGACGCGACCGATCACATCGCGCATTCGACCGACAAGAGTTTGAACCGGAAAGCGTTCCATCTCACCGATCCAGCGCCGCTACGTATCGGGGATTCGCTGAATATTTTTGCTCGTGCTGCGCATGCGCCGCAAATGGCGTTGCGCGTGAACGCCGCCCTGCTCGGATTTATCCCGCAGAGCGTGATGAAGGGCATGATGAGCTTGCCACCGGTGCGTCGCATCAAGAACGCCGTGGTTAAGGATCTCGGCATTCCCGCAGATACGCTGTCGTTCATCAACTATCCGGTCCGCTTCGATTGCCGCGACACGTTGAAGGCGCTCGAAGGCACCAAGATTGCCGTGCCTGATCTTGAAAGCTACGCCTACAAACTGTGGGATTACTGGGAGAGGAATCTCGATCCCGATCTGTTTATCGATCACACTCTGAAGGGTCAGATTACTGGCAAAGTGATTTTGATTACTGGCGGCACGTCGGGTATCGGCCAGGCGACCGCGATGAAGATTGCAGCTGCGGGCACGGCGAAGGCGGTGATCGTTTGCGGGCGAGATCAGGAGAAAATTGACGAGACACTAAAGCTTGCGAAAAAACTGGGCGTAAAAGTCTCGGCGTATCCCGCAGACGTTGCGGACGAAGCAGGTTGCAAGGCGTTCTGCATGATGCTGGAAACGAAGTACGGCGGCGTGGACATTCTGGTGAACAACGCTGGCCGCTCGATTCGTCGCGCGATTGAATCGAGCTATGACCGCTTCCACGATTTCACGCGCACGATGGATGTGAATTATTTCGGCGCGCTGCGCATCACGCTGGGTCTCATTGACGGCATGGTCAAAAAGAAAAAGGGCCACGTCATCAATATCTCCTCGATTGGTGTACTGACCAATGCGCCACGCTTCTCGGCGTATGTGTCGTCGAAGGCCGCACTTGATGCGTGGACGCGATGCGCAGCCTCTGAGTTCGCGGATCGGGGCGTGAGCTTCACCACGATCAACATGCCGCTCGTGAAGACGCCGATGATTGCGCCAACGGCGATATACAACAACGTGCCCACCTTGTCACCAGAAGAAGCAGCCGACATGATCATCCGCGCCATCGTTTACAAGCCAGTGAACATCGCGACCCGCCTTGGTACCTCCATGCAGGTGCTGCATGCGCTGGCTCCACGCATCGCGCAAATCGTGATGAATACCAGCTTCCGCATGTTCGGTGATTCTGAAGCCGCAAAGGGAAAGAAGAACGAAGTCGTCGGACCCTCTGCAGATCAATTGGCGCTATCGAATTTGATGCGCGGGATTCATTTGTAAGCACGATACAGCTCTTTGCTGAAAGGCCGTTGTTGAAGGGGCTGGTTGCACATTTATGCCTGAAGTCGACTTCAGGCGTTTCTATAAGCCAGCCCGCTTGTCTTATCCACAGCGCAAAAAAAGCTGTTTCCGGCACGAAACTGTTGCTTAGAGGGAGCTTTCGTAAAGAAACTTGCAAAATAGGCTGTTTTTGCACTAGCCACGACGCATAAATTGGCATTTAATCCGCGATGAACTTTTCGATCTACGTCAGAGCGAAATCAGGACGCAACTCAGAAGTTCAAAACACATGTGTGCACTGTTAACAATCGATTGAATTTCAGGAGAATCAAACCATGGCAGCCGCCAAAAAACCAGCCGCAAAAAAGCCAGCCGCTAAACCCGCAGCAAAACCCGCTGCGAAAAAACCAGCAGCGAAGCCCGCAGCAAAAAAACCAGCAGCCAAAGCACCGGCCGCGAAGCCAGCTGCAAAGAAACCTGCTGCTAAGCCAGCCGCAAAACCAGCCGCAAAGGCCGCAGCAAAGAAACCCGCCGCAGCCAAGAAGCCAGCCGCCAAGCGCGCTCCAAGCGCCGCGTTCATGAAGCCAATGACCCCATCAGCAATCCTCGCTGCGGTTGTCGGTGCCATGCCACTGCCACGCACGGAAGTCACCAAAAAAGTTTGGGACTACATCAAGAAGCACAGCCTTCAGGATGCCGTCAATCGCCGCATGATCAACGCTGACGCAAACCTGCGCGCCATCTTCGGCAAGGCACAAGTCTCGATGTTTGAGATGACCAAACTGATTTCGAATCAGCTCAAGTAGACAGACGTTTCATCCGCTTGAAAAGAACCGGCCTTCGCCGGTTTTTTTTCGTCAGGTTATTTGCAGTTCGGTATGTTGGGCGTTGTCCTACAGCGAATTCAGCGTTCGCTGATAGTCCAATTGATGACGCGAAACTACATTGGTACTGTAGCGCTGAAGATCTTTCGATCGGATTCATTGAGTCAAGCGCGCTGCACTATTAAAACTGCAAAAGGAAATGAAGCTATGAACAAAGATCAAGTTGAAGGTCGCATCGATCAAGTTAAAGGTGCCATCAAGGAAACCACTGGCAAAGCCGTCGGCAACGATAAGCTTGAGGCCGAAGGCAAGGCAGACAAGGTAGTCGGCAAAGTGCAAGCCAACGTCGGCGACGCCAAAGAGAAAGTCAAGGACGCGGTCGACAAATTCATCGACAAGGCGTAGTTATCGATGCAGGACTTTGATCAAAATCAGTCCATCGATATTGAGGTACCTCAGCCCGTTGAGGTGCCTCAGTCGCCGGTTCCTCCCGAGATTCTTCCGCCACAAGAGCCGCCAATCCCGCTAGTGGATCCGGCTCCGCCGGTGGTCGAAGTACGCGCTCAGGCGTAGAAAAAGGAAATCAACATGCCATTGCAAAATCAATTCAATCCCGGCACCTCGCGAACGAACATTCGCCGCGTTATCGGGATCGGCCTGCTCGCCACGCTGCCGATTTTGATGGCATGTGAAAGTGCTGACTCAACTAAAACAGTCGGCCAAAAACTGGACATTGCAGTCGCCAAAACGGAGCAGACAGCGATAGAAGTGAAAGACGCAACAAAAGCCTCGATTGAGTCTGCGAGTGCTACCCTGCGTGAAGGCGCGGCACAAGCGAAAGTTGCAGCACAAACTGCCACGAACGGCATAAATTTCGATGCACAAGACGCCAGCATCACCGCTTCAGTTTCGGCCGGATTGATTAAAGACCCTGATTTGAGCGCCATCAAGATTGATGTCGACACCAAAAACGGCGTGGTCACTTTGTATGGCCCCGCGCCGTCGCAGGCGGCGCTAGACCGTGCGACGGTGATCGCAAAAGCGGTCAAAGGTGTGTCGAGCGTGGACAACAAGCTGACAGTCAAAACCAGCTAGACGAATCCAGATCACAGGTGCGGCGGCTCGCTCGCCAATTCTGAACATAAGCCCTCTTGATGAGGGCTTTTTTGTGCCGGCATCGCATGCCGCAGGTTGCCAATTGGGGGGTCTAATGTCAATGCGCACTAGAATTGGCGCAAATGATTTCCACTAAGAGATAGCGATGGCCACACTGGCGAACCATCAGGGCGACGATCTACAGAAGCCGCTACAAAAGACTCAGGCCGTGACTTCTGATCTGGAGAAAGCGGCGGACCATGCGATGGTCATTGGCACCGTGCTTGCCCAAGAGCTGCCCGTCGATGTGCAGGTAGGCGAGGTCGCTCAGGCGCTTGAGCAGGCAGAAGAATTAAAAGACAAGCTTGCGGAATCAGCCGAAACACTGACTGAGGTGAGCGCTGAGCTGGAGCAGGAAATCGCAAACCGGCGTTCGGTTACCAAGCAGTTGGGAGCGGCTCACGCCAAGGTTGACGAGCTTAAGGCCGAGGTTTCGAACGCAAAAAAGCATGGCTCTTGAATAGCACGCTTTGAATAACAAAAAGCCGACCCTGGGGTCGGCTTTTTTAGGGCCGCGAGCCTTTAAGCTCAACGAATATCGTATTGACTAGTTACGAACAACGATGTCGTTACGAACGCGCTTTACGCCATTCACTTCACGCGCAATAGATTCAGCTTTTGAGCGCTCTGCGGCAGACTTGGCGAAACCTGAAAGTTGAACCTCGCCTTTAAGCGTTTCAACGCTGATCGACAAAGCGGCGACCATTGGATCGGCACCCATGCGTGACTTGATCTGCGTGGTGATAGTCGTGTCATCAACATACGCGCCGACGGTTTCCTGTTGACGAACAACAGCGCAACCTGCGCTGAACAAGGTCACCGCAGCGAAGGCGGCAGTAGCGATAACGTGGATTGATTTTTTCATGTGTGTCTCCTGGTGGTGAAAGTAAAAGTAACTACAAGCTGCGAATTTTTTGGTCAGTTGATGCGATAGTCGCAGCGCTCAATCGTCAACTGTTTAAACAGAGAACAGAGTTTTATGCCGAAAGCCAATCACTTAACTCGTCGGCATGTTCTTCCTCATCGGCAAGAATATCTTCGAGCATACGGCGTGTGGTGGGATCGAGTTCGCCTATTAGATTAATCATCTGACGATAGCTCTCAACGGCAATGCGCTCGGCAACAAGATTGGCTTTGACCATCGCTTTGAGATCAGCCGAGTCGTCGTAGTCAGCATGACTTCGCGATGTGAGCGAATCGGGCGAAAAATCCGGGCTTCCCCCCAACTGCACGATACGCGTAGCCAGGCGATCGGCATGTCCCGATTCCTCATTCGCATGCACCAGAAACTCTTCAGCAATCTTCGAAGAATTCACGCCAGTGGCGGTGAAGTAGTGACGTTTGTAGCGCAGCACACACACGAGCTCAGTCGCCAACGCGCCGTTCAAAAGGTCGATGATTTCCTCGCGATGCTTGGTGAAGCTTGGCGTGACAGCACCTTCGTCCAGGCTTTTCGCAGCAGCGTCCAACGCTTTTTGATCGAGCTTCAAGCTGGTTGAATTTGGCGATTTGTCGCTCATGTTTGTTCCTTCTGTAAGTTTTCGGCCATCGTGGCGACCACTGAGGCCGCCATGACGGGTAAATTTGAGGACCGCACCAGACTCATTCCAAGCGCAGCCACTGAGGCAATGCGCCAAGGACGAACGAGCACGAATGCCGCCCCCGCCGCAGCCGCTACGGTAAGCGATGCCACGGGTTTTCGTCGCACGTAGTCTGACACGACGGGTGTTAGAACCGTCGCACCCACATGCAATGGATGATCGCGCCACCACGTAGAAATGCCGGCCTTCACGAGGCCCATCCAGTCTATGCCGCCCGCGCCACTGCTCATCTTGCTGGCACGCGTCTTTCGTGCACTGAAACTGGAGGATGCAGAGTGAGCTCCAGCGGCGTTAAGATCATCGCCACCCTTAGCTGCCTTATCGCTTCTAGAGGGCGCGCGGTCACCCATAAGATACTCTCGAAGATCTTGCCGCGTTTGATCCAGCACTGCCTGCGCATCCATTTCTTTGGGGGAAGCAGTCATTGACGCAGGGGTGTTGAAGCTGCTCATGCGCCGTTTTCCCTTGCTTGAATGACTTGCCTGACCGCTTGAATGTCACGCTGGATGTGATCTGCGAACGACACAGCCGTTGCATCAGTGCCTGATTTCATCGCCACAACGATGGCGACGATGGCGGCGACAAGCGCAACAGCTGGTACGACGACAAGTGTGGTGTTAAATCCGGCCTGCGTTTGTGTGGTCGCGACGCTCGCCAACATTAGCGCCATTCCCGCAAGAACGATAAACGCCAGCGCGAAGATCAGCGCGACTGCGCCTGCAATCGTGCGCCGAATCAGCTGCTGCTTCGCGCCATGCATCTCATCCTGCGCGAGCTTCATATAGCCCGCGAGATGATCGATGATCAGATCCGGTCGATGGGTGACAAGATTAAAGAGCGGCACCAGCATGACTATGTACTTTCTTGCAGAATTCGTTAGCGCCAGATGGGGGACTATCTACCGTTGTAGTAGTTGCGATTGTTCGAACGATTGCGGGCAAGGATCAATAATGCTGCCAGTGTCGCGCCAGCGGCAGCCGCAATAGCGACAGATTTCATCGGTTGTTCGGTCACATAGTTTTCGCAGACGCCCGCGTAACGCGACGCGGTTTCTTTAGCACGCGTGCCAGCTTGACGTGTTGCATCGATGCCACTTTGCGCGATTTCAGCGCCGCGTGAGGCAAAACGCTCGATCGCGGGCTTCACGCCCTTTTGAAAACTGTCCAACTTGTTTGACGCACTGGCAAGCGCATTCTGAGCGGCGTCATTGGCAGACTCAATGCCGCCTTCGATACCGTCGACAAGTTGATTGCCGCGCTTGGTGATTTCGTCTTGTAACGTGTCAACAGCGGAGGGGGTGTTACCGTATTTCATGATATTTTTCCTGAGGAGATTTGGATGGGAATGCAATTGATGTGCTTGCTACGACTAAACTGAACACGCGTTCACTTTCGAATCAAGCTCAGCACAAAAGTCACGATAGCGATGACTGCGAAGATATAGAAGAGAATCTTTGCGATTTCCACGGCACCGGCGGCGATACCACCGAATCCGAAGACCGCCGCGATCAGGGCGACTACTAAAAAAACAACTGCGTAATGCAACATGATTAACTCCTAAAGCTGGGTGGCTAGTTGGCTTGCGCTTGAATATCAAGTTGTCGCCACAGGAGATATTTTGTTTGTCGCGGGAGTTAGCGGGTGCGCTGTAGGACGGCGCTCACAGCAGATACCGTCGGTTAATTGTGAGGCCAGAACACGGGCTTAACGGCTCAGCTGCTTAGGGCGATGCTGGCGTGTCAACGGTAATCGCGTCAAGGGTAATGGTGCCTTCGGCGCCATCCGCGACAGGGTTGACGACTTTAGGTCTCGGAAACACCGCATGAACTCGCGAACCCTGCCCAGGCGAGGACGACACCTTGAGCGCACCGTTGAGCGCTTCGATTCGATGGCGCATTCCGGGCAAACCATGACTTGCATTCTGACGCGCATCAACGTCGAACCCCTGTCCGTTGTCTTCAACGGTCACTTCGATGTGGTGGTCATAGCCGTGCAGAGAAACCACCACGCCCTTAGCCCCTGCATACTTGGCAACATTGGTGAGCGATTCCTGCACCATGCGATAGACCGTCAATTCGGCGTCTGAACCCAAATCGACAGCCTCAATGTCATTGGTCACACTAACACCTGAGCGTTCGCTGAACTCACTTGTCAGTATTTCAAGCGCTGCCACTAACCCGAGGTTCGACAAAGACGATGGGCGCAAATCCTCAACGATTCGCCGCTTGAGGGAGATACCAGCGTTCAACGATTCGTTCAGATGCGACAGCCGCGCAGACAGTTCTGGAGAGTCCGCAGGCAATTTCGATTTGATACGTGCCACGTCAAATTTGGCAGCTGTAAGCAGAGCGCCCAACTCATCATGTAGCTCACGTGCAAGGCGATCACGTTCCTGCTCCTGCACCACTTGAAGATGGCTTGCGAGCTCGGACAAGCGCGCGGTGCGCTCGCGGACGAGTTCGCCCAATCGATCACGCTGTTTGGCCAGCAGAACGAGCTGAGTTTCGCCAGCGGCGTTCAGCTTTTGGGTCTGCCGCAAGTAGAGATGAAATGCCAGCAGCCCAAGCAGCGCCGCGAGCGTCACTCCAACCCGCGAAATCGTGAGGCTTTGATCAATCCTGATACGACTAACCGCAATGTCGATCGACGCAGCGTCGATAAGTGCATTACCCTTTTCCCGCACCGCGTCCATGTAGCCGCGGCCCACGTCCGTGCGCACGACCTGCATCCAGTTTTCGCTTTGGCCACCGAGTTGACGCAGCTTGATGGTGACCTCAAGTTCGGCGAGTTTCTTTGATACGCTGCGTGAGAGTTCGGCAAATTGCGCAATTTGCCCACGGTCATGCATGTAGAGCTCGCGCAACTTGTCGAGGTTTGGTGCGATTTGGACGAGGGCTTCACCGTAAGAGTCCAGATATTTTTGATCACCTGTCAACAGATAACCGCGCTGCCCGGTTTCAGCATCGAGCATATTTCGCAGCAGGGAACTCAGCTCACCGCGCTTTTCTTGTTGCAGCGACATGTTCTCGGCGCTAACGATAGAGCGCTGATAGCCCATTTCATTGAGCGCGATGAGGGCCGCCACCGCTAGCACAGCCATCGGCAGCGCGAGCGTCCATTTGGTTTGCGTGAGCCACTTGATTGGGGGGAATTTCATATCCATAGGGCCCTCTAAAACGTCAAAACTTTGCCGCACGGGCGTGAACAAGGCTGAGTTCGATGACGACTGGCGCTACACTCGACTCGCTTCAATTTGCATAGGTAGTACATCGAATGATCAAGATCAGAATCGGCATTGTGGACGATCACAGCATCGTCAGGTCCGGCCTGCGCCAGTTTTTCGAAGACGAGTCCGACTTGCAAGTCGTCGGCGAAGCAGGCAGCGGCGGTGAAGCGATCGATCTGGTACGCAAGACGGAAATGGATGTACTTTTGATGGACTTGTCGATGCCCGGACAAACCGGCATCGATGCCCTGGCGATGATTCGCGCCAAGGCACCGGATCTCGCGGTCCTGATTTTGAGCGGCTACCCTGAGGAGCATTACGCGCTGAATCTGATTCGTCAGGGCGCCAGCGGGTATTTGAGCAAGCAGTGTGAGCCGTCGGAAATTGTCGCCGCCATTCGCACCGTCGCACAGGGGCGGCGTCACATCACGCCCGCAGTAGCCGAGTTGCTGGCGCAACAACTGACGCGACCGGATGAGGGGCTGCCGCATGAGCAACTGTCGGAACGCGAATTTCAGGTATTTGTTCGTCTGGCCAAGGGCGAAACGGTTGGCGACATCGCCGAAGGGCTGTCGATAAGCGTGAAGACGGTGAGCACCTACCGAACGCGCATCATGGAAAAAATGGGCTTGACGTCCAACAGCAGCCTGACGTACTACGCGCTTAAGAACAAAGTGATCGACTAAACGTTGGTCACTGTGGGTGGCGACAATCTCGCGGCGCGGCGCCAAAACGCGTACAACGCTCTGAATCAGCCGTCGCTTTGCTCGACGCAAAATTCCACCAGTTTTTCGATGTCATTGGACTTGTCAAACACTGCATCGGCACCCAGAGCGATGCAGCGGTCGCGCACGGCTGGCGTCGCATAATTGGTGAGAACGACCAGCTTTTTCCCTGCTGGCCGCGCTCGGCACGCACCGACTACGCCTAAGCCGTTGCCCTGTTTTAGAAACAGGTCCACGATCGCCAAATCCCAGCTGTCAGCGTTCTGATTAAGCCATTCAGTAGCCACACGCTCACCCTCAGCCCAGCCCACGAAATCAGCGTTCGCCATCTCTGTCAAAGTAGCCGTCAGATTCTCGCGAATCAGCAGGTTATCCTCAACAAGATAAAGGCGTAGCGCCAAGAGAAGCTCACAGAAAGTTAGTTGGGGGCGCACTCAAAACGAAGTGCAATCAGGTTTGAAAAATCGGTCACCCGACTAGCCTGTCGACAAGATGATAACTGTCAGTGAGCGCCAACCCCGTAGGCCAATACCCCGTCGTGTTGTAGGCGTCTCATTTATTGACACAATTTTGGGCTGGCATTGCGTCAAGAAGGCGCGTGTTCGAGCACAGACACTAGCGTGCGGCGAGCCGCCTTTCCACTGGGCATGCTGACATGCCCAATGCCCGAAACTTCCACGTTCAAAGCTCCAGACATTCTTGAGGATTCTTGTGGCGATATGACCGTGTCATGCGCGCTAAAAATACTGGTGAATGGCACCGTAACCGGTGTTTCGCCGAGCGTTAGCAGCCAGGGGTTGCCGGGTCGCATTTGCAATCCGTTTGGTCCGCTCGCCAGATAGGCGTGGAAGGTGCCGTGGTGTGGTGATCCGAGCGTCACTAGTTGCACCACTTTTGCATCGCCAAACTGCCGCAGGTAGGCGCGACAGATAAGTCCACCCATGCTGTGCCCAATGAGGCTCAGACGCTGCTCGCCCGTAAGCGCTAGCACCTCGTCTACACGCTTGGCCAATAGCGCTCCCATCACATCAATCGACGCAAATACCGGCTGATCAATAGTGAAGACGCGGAAACCATTACGTTCGAGCGCGCGCGCGGTAAAGAACCAGACGGCACCGTTGTTGACGTAACCGGACTGTAGCAACAGGACTGGGCCAGAAGCAGGTCCCTGTCCACGCTCACTTGCCGTGTGAAACAAGCCGCGAAACGGGATGAGCACGAGATTCTGGATGCAAAGATGAAACCATTCAATTGCAAAGAAGCGCAGCCATGCTAGCGGTCCCAATTGCATCGCAACTGGCACCGGCGACCCCTTCCATCGTGAGACGAAGTAGCTTGCCAAGGCAACCAGAGCTCTGGCCACCAGTGCAAACGCTATGACCAAGATGATGCAGTCTGCGAGTCGCCCGGGTTGACAATCAAAGTGGCTCGCCAGCCAGCTCCACAGTGCAAATTCGGCCGCCAGCAACATCAGCGACGTAGTCCAAAGCGGTATCGGAAACACGCGCTCGCTTTGACCGGCCGATGGCGTGCTCATGATTTAGCTACGCCGCATGTCGCCTGCAAGTCGGGCTGCATTTCGCCACGCCAGACCGTAGATCGAAAGCTGCGGATTCGCGCCGATCGATGTCGGAAATACCGAGCCGTCCATCACGCTTAAATTCTCCACCTGATGATGTCGTCCATACACGTTCACCACACCGTCCTTTTCATCCTTCGCCATAGTACAGCCACCCATGACATGAGCGCTGGCGACGCGCGTGGAAAGCGGCTTCAGGTCAAGCGCGGCAAGGCCCGCTTTGGCCTCGGCCCAAGTTCGGTAACCGTTGATTCGTTCGTCAACCGGGAACACCTCTTTCGCACCTGCGGCAAACTGAATTTCAGCCATCGCAAGCAACGCGCGTTTCGCGGCGTCGAAAAAATAACCGTTCAACTTGTAGTCCAGCTGCGGGAAGCCATCACCCAACAGCTTCACGCTACCGCCTTGGCTATCGTCATGAAAACCGTCGCGACACAGTGCAATCGTCACCTGCGTATTGGCCATATTGGTGATCCGCGCACGATGATGTTCGCTCATGCCGTTCACCGTGATCGAATAGAGCACGGGGTGCACTGGCGGCACTTCAAGTTTGAAGCCCATCGGGCCATCAATGGCTTGCGTGCTGAGGAAGTGATCGCTGTAAGTCGTTTGCGGCGCGCCTTGCCAACCTTCCACTTTGTTTCCCATGTCAGCGCCGGATACCAACGACGGATGCAAGAACGTTCGGTGACCGAGGCGACCATAAGGGTCGGGCGCTTTCGACCGCATCAACAACGCCGGCGAATTGATTGCACCGCCCGCAACGATGAAATGTTTTGCGCTGACTCGCACGCGAACGTTGCCCGTGTCGTAGCCCGCGCCCTGCATGGCAACGCAATCAACGCTTGACACACGGCCATTGGTGAAAACGAGTTTTTCGGCACGAGCACGGCTCACGAGTACTGCGCCGCGCGACAACGCCGCCGGAATCGTCGTCACCAGCATCGATTGCTTGGCGTTCGTCGGGCAACCCATACCGCAGTAGCCCAGGTTGTAACAACCCTTTACGTTGCGGCGAATGTGCTCCACCTTGATACCGAGCTTGTTGCCGCCGCGCTCAAGCACGGCATTGTTTTCATTGGGGGGCACCGCCCAATCGGTAATGTTGAGGAGCGATTCGGCGAGTTTGAACCAGCGCGCCATGTGCTCGTCGGTCAGCTCAGTCAAACCGAAGCGCTCACGCCAGAACTTGAGCGTCGGCGAAGGCGTGCGAAAGCTCGTGGTCCAGTTGACGGTGGTCGAACCACCTACGGTGCGCCCTTGCAAAATATTGATGGCTTTGTCGGCAGTCTTGCGAGATGCCGACTCTTGATAAAGTGTTGGATAAGCCTCCGATTCCAGCATACGGAAATCGGTCGAAGACCGAAGCATGCCCTCTTCGATCATCACTACTTTCAGGCCGGTGTCAGACAACACATCAGCCGCGATGCCTCCGCCGGCGCCGGTGCCTATGATGCACACATCAGCTTCCAGCACGGCGTCTTTTCCGAGCTGGGACGCGTCAATGTGCAACCAGCCTTTGGCCAGACCTTCACGAATCGGATCACTAATCATTCAATTACTTCCGTGCTCTAGGCCAGCTTGGGAGGCCCAGGGTAACCCGTTGCTACCCAGTTAGAGGGCTCGGCGTAAAAGCTGCCAAGCAACAGGTCATGCAACGCAAAATAGGCTTGCTGTTTCAGTCCAATTGAACTGTCGCGCAGTCCCGCGAGAAACGTCGTTACCGCCGCGATATCCGCCGCAATCCAATCACCCGAATATCCAAGCAGGGCGCGTGCAGGTTTAAGCGCAAGCAGGCCGAACAAATCAGAGATTTCCTTGCGCGTTGACGGCGGCAAGTTTGCGATCAACGCGCCTGTGGCGGTTGTCAGGCGAGTCAGCTCGCGATTACGCGCATCGGCGTCGGTCGGCAGCGCCGATCCGAGTAGCCCCTGGGCGACAGCGTGCAACATGTCGGCATGGTCTGAGGCCAATGCCACACCCGAAGGCGCGGCGCCCGATGACCCAAGGCGTGGCAACACCAAAGCGGCGCCAGCCGCTATCGCGCCCGCAACTCCAACAAAGATAACCCTGCGTCGTGACCACATGCCGAACCTCCTTTGCGTTCATGCCCAGTACAACCGATTTTAGGGAGACTGGTTAGAGCGAGTTATCTACACCTGGACGGAGTATTCGCGTCATATGTTTGGCCAAGCGAGCGAACTGGTTACGCTTCAGTCATGGCGAAATCTAATTCTGTTGAATCATTGTTGCGCTCACACTTTGCTGCAGCGCGTACGGAGCGTATATCGGCGGCCCGTTCGGCTGCCAGCGCGGCAGACCGATTGGCGGTGCGCTTCTGGCAGCAAGAGCGTCTGGCCATTACCCATGCCGCGCTGCTGAAATCACCGAAGTACAGTCCTGCCACCACGTTTTTTTTGACCGAGTTGTATTCGACAGAGGATCTGACTCAACGCGACGCAGACATAGAACGCGTGATCAAAATTCTCGTGAAATTTCTTCCGGACAGAGCGTTGCGCACGTTGGCGGCAGCGCTCGAAATGGACGCCTTGTCGGAGCGGATGGACGGCCTGATGGTCCGGCAATTGCGCACCACGCAAACCACGAACTCCCCGCTCATACTCACGGAGGCGTCCTATGGTGCCGCCTATCGGGCGATGGGGCAGTACGATCAGCGTCTACAGCAAATTGAATTGACGCGGGACATTGGTCTCGCACTCGACAAGCTTTCACGGATGCCTTTGTTGCGCGGCCTGCTACGCATGATGAGCGGCCCCGCCCAGGTCGGGGGCGTCGGCGGTTTGCATACGTTTCTGGAGCGTGGCTACGCAGCGTTTGCGCACATGGACGGTGCGAAAGAGTTCATCAACGCCATCGTTGAGCAGGAGCGCGCAGAACACATGCGGCTAATTCAGGGCAATCAAACGAGTAACAAAGCTTCGTGCGGCACTACTAGATAGCACTGCACGGCAGATTTATATTGGTCGCTTGTTCTCGGGGGGCCGCATCGACCAAGCCGCCATGAACCAAATCGCAGTGAGCGCCGCGCAAACGTAGAAGACGGCGCTATCGCCAAATCGCTTGGCTAGCGTGCCACCCAAAATACCGCCCAAAAATAGTCCGAACGCTTGGGTCGTGTTGTACACGCCCATTGCGAAGCCCTTCAAATGCGGCGGTGCCAGTCGCGACACGAGCGACGGTTGCAGCGCTTCCAGTAGATTCAATGCGATGAAAAACAGCAGCAAAAAAATCACCAAACCGGTAAGCGCCGCACTGGCAGCGATCGGTGCGACGAGCATCGCTAGAAACAGTATCGCAATCGCCGTCAGGAATACTTCGCGAATCTTGCCCCGCCGCTCGGCCGCTAGCATCGGCGGAATCATCACCGCGAAAGACACAAGCAACACGGGCGCGTACACCATCCAGTGTTGTGGCGAAGGCAGATGGCCGAGCTGGACGAGCTGAGTAGGCACCACAATAAAGATTGCGGTCTGGCAGATAAACAATATGAAGACGCCAAAATTTAGCCGCAACAGCTGTGGATTAAACAGTACGTCGCCGTGGCGCAACGCCTCGGGCGGTTCAGGCTGCAGTGGTGCCGACGGAACCACCCAGATGACGATGATTACGCCGCACATTGCCAGGAACGCGGTCAGCCAGAAAAGGCCCGACAAACCAATCCACGCCGTCAAAGGCGGCGCACTGATCAAGGCAACTGCGAAGGTCAGACCAACGGCGGCACCGACCATTGCCATCGCCTTGGTGCGCACCTCAGCGCGCGTCGAATCGGCGATGAACGCCGACGCAGCGGCGCTTACAGCGCCAGCGCCTTGCAAGGAACGCCCTACGATGACGCCAACAATCGTCGTTGACATCGCTGCGACCACACTGCCAAGCGCAAGAATCAAGAGTCCGATGACGATGATCCGTTTGCGCCCAAATCGATCCGACGCGGCACCGAACGGCAGCTGAAAAAGTCCCTGCGTAAAGCCATAGATGGAGATTGCCAGTGCAATCAGGTACGACTCCTCGCCACCCGGCAGCGCTCGCCCGTAAATGGCAAATACTGGAAATATCGAAAACAGGCCGAATAGGCGCAAAGCGACAATGCTGGCGAGCCAGACGCTCGCGCGTCGTTCAAGCGGCGTCAAACTGGAAGGGGAAGACAAAGCAGAAGCTGAGCTACGGGCGCGTTGGAAGGATTATAGGGGGCGGCTTCAGCGACCGCTGCGTAGGCCGAGCCATTCACGACTTGGCCTCGCTATAATCGAAAGTTGTCCGACGCAGATTTCCTGAAAGCGTCGTCCATTTACGTCATAGGCAAAGCCATAGATATGAGCGAAGAACACGGCACACTTATCAAGACCCCCAAACAACTTATCGTCGTTTGCGTTCTAGCGTTGGTTGTTCCCGTAACCATCGCCATTCTTGGTGCGCAGCTTGTGACTGGTAGCAAGCACATTGATACGTCCGAGTCGAAAGCTTCGGTACTTCAGCGCATTCGCCCCGTCGGCGAGCTTGTGAAATATGACGGTGCGCCGCCGCCCGCCGCCGCCGTCGTGGCAGCCGTCGCTGCCAAAGCTAAAAGTGGCGAGGAAGTCTTCAACGGTGCTTGTGTAGCCTGCCATGGCGCAGGGATTGCTGGGGCGCCGAAGATGGGTGATAAGGCGCTGTGGGCGCCGCGTATCGCGCAAGGCATCAACACGTTTGATAAGGCGCTGTGGGCGCCGCGTATCGCGCAAGGCATCAACACGTTGTACGAACACGCGATCAAAGGGTTCAAGGGCATGCCAGCCAAGGGCGGACAAGTTGCTCTGAGCGACGAGGAAGTCAAGGCCGCTGTTGACTATCAAGTTGCCAAGTCAAAGTAATGCCGCAACACTTACCAATCAACGCGCCTCGGGGCGCGTTTTTTGTTTGTGACAGATCTCCGGGTGGCGGCCCATGAGCACCTACGTCATTGGTGATATTCAGGGCTGCGATGATGAGCTAGGCGAGCTACTCGCTCTGATTCGATTTGACGCTACGGTTGATCGCGTCTACTTTGTCGGCGACCTGGTCAATCGTGGGCCAAAGTCCGCGGAGGTTTTGCGACGGGCGAAAGCACTGGCAGAGGCTGGTGCGGCTGATTGTGTGCTTGGCAATCATGACTTTTTTCTGATCATGGCGTTCGAGGGCTTCTCGAAGCTGCATGGTGGCGACACA
>CAJDUD010000091.1_pt1 | contig 20107 bp, 18 predicted proteins | sample 7390161 | NCBI WGS metagenome assembly CAJDUD01 (sample SAMEA7055664, study PRJEB34461) | soil metagenome | biome: terrestrial ecosystem; feature: Peninsula; material: soil | place: Antarctica | collected 2016
GCTTTTAGCCAACATCTCCGTGTCAATTCGACACACAAATTCTGGAGATGTTCATGGAAAAGTCAATCGCCTCGACCGAAGTCACTACCGCACAAAACGGAATTCGCGAATTGGATTTTGCGGAAATCCTGCTCATCGGCGCTGCTGGTGGCGTCGAAGATTTTCCGGTGATCCCACGCTAATTTGTAGTCATTCGGCGCAGGATTACGTGATGCTTTCAACTAAAAGTCGATGCCATACAGGTTGGCATTGATTGGGGCTCCGTGTTGCCCGGAATCGAAGGCGTTTTGGTGTCTGGTTCTCAAAAAAACATAAGATGACCCCGACAATAATCTCCGCCTTGGGGTTCTTTTTTGAGCCCCGCTTTTTTCTCCTCGCAACGAGAAAAATGCGAAGTTGGCTACGGTCCTAGTTTGATTGATTTGGCGAGCAGCGCCCACACGTCTCGCGTATCTGTGGTGTAGCGTTGTTCGGCACCAAGTCGAACTTCCAGCAAGCCTTTAGGTGTATCCGAGGCAAAGGTGGTCTCGATTGACTCTACGCCGGACAACCCTTTTTTCGCATCGGGAACGCCGATAAATGCAAATCCGACACCTTTGATCGGACCTAAGGTTTCGACATCTACTGATCCGCTCTCACCTGTCATCATGGCGGTCAGTGCGGCCTTTCGTGCTGAGACGAGGGCGGCAGCGTTATCCGTCTTATCCTTTGGCGCGCGCAGCGTGACCATCAAATTGGGTCCGCTGGAGCGCGCTTTGTGTTTGAAATTAACGGCAAAACGAGTTGCGGTATTTTCAATCACTTGCGGCTCTAGAAAAGCAGGGTACTGCATTGAGAGCAGGGGCCCGCTGAGAGTGGGAATGGCGGGTGGTGCTGGTGTCGTTGTGCCCGCATTGTTGGTCGCACCACCGGCGGTGGCCGCAATTGTTGGCGCCGAAGGCAACACAAGCGAGCGTTGCAAAGTATTCGAAAGCGCGTCAACGGCAGGTGACCGCGTAGCGACTACTTCCAGAAACTCCCAGATTTCTTCATCATGCAAAACGGAAGCAAAGCGAACGGCCGGGGAGGCTGGCGTGCCCTTTCCCGGCATCGCAGCCCCAATTGCCGAGTAGTTGCCGAAGCTCGAGAACGGGGCCTTTTTGTCGTTGCTGGTGCTGCGCATGATGTTGGCGACGGCGGCTTCATGCACTTCGCTGAAATGCAGCATCTTGCGCGTCATCGGCTCCGTGTCCGCGATCTGTGGTGCCAGCGGTTTGCGCGTGACCCACAGCTCAAACTGTTGACCGTCGACCTTGCACACTAACGCAGCGTCCGCGCTAGCGCATGAAGCTGGTGCATCAAATGTCGCCCCTTTAATCGTGACTGGCGCTGCATCGACTGCCGCGCTAGCGAATGAAATCGCGGATAAAACGGCGATGAAACTCCGTGAGTAACGCATTGATATAGGTTTCGGCGAGGGTGGCAAAGCCGAGAGCGTAGCGCAAGCCGCGCCAAGCCGCTTTTCTGTGATCTGCGTGTGCTGACACCTCAGGCGTAGCGCGATCAATGCGGCTCAGGCCAATCGGCAGCGGGAACTTCCGACCATCGCGTGATAGCCGCGCTTGCGTTGACCCTGGTGTCGAGCCACGCGACCTGCAAATCATCGTGTGGCGAACCCAGCAATCGATCACCGACGGAGCGCTGCTGCGACATTTCATTGTTTCTCGATGCTGTGATGGAATCGCCCCTGCCGCGTCGACTCAGGAATCGACGAGTAAGGCTACTTTGAACAATTAGTGAGCACCTGTTGGCATGCTGCGCAACTAGCAATTTTGATAGTTGTTGCGTCACATGCTTTTTGGGAATATCGGTGCATAGGCAGCCGAAGTGAGTGTCACTCGGTGTGTCGGTGAATAGCTTGCGACATGCCGTTCCACGATCAGATTTTTCGTGAGCAGCGTGACCTGACTCCGGATTAAGAAACGCCGGATGGTGTAGAGCGTAAATGAATTCTGGTTGTGGCAGCGTACCCACTCCACAATCTCAGAGACCGCGCTTCCAAGTTGAACTCAACATGTCGTGATCAAATTTGGAGAGTCCTGATGCCTGCTTCCGCCGTCGCCCTGTGCGCCATCGCACATTCATATCGCATATTGTTTCGGGATTGGTTAAGGCAACTTTCTGCTTTATCTCAGCCGCGCACAGTTAGTCGCAGCAGTCGCGTCATTGCATCATTAATAGTGCTGGCGTCCGTGCCGCTGAGCGCGCAAACGATTCCAATGGGCGTGGCAACAGGCTTTGGCGTGCTGGGCGCTTCAGCGGTCACCAGCACAGGATCGAGTGTCGTGGTGGGCGATTTGGGGATCATGCCGAACACGGCAAGTTCGGTGACCGGTTTCTCGTTTTCGACGCCACCAGGTGCGGGTCAAGTCATCGGAACGCCTCATTTTGCTGATGCCGTCGCGGCGACTGCGAAGAACGATGCGGCGACTGCCTACACAACGGCTGCGGGACGTGCCTGCAACGCCGCTATCTCTGCGGACTTGGGTGGCAGCACGCTCGCTCCCGGCGTTTACTGCGCGACGTCGTCCATGGGCCTGACTGGCACTTTGACGCTCGACGCTCAAGGCAATCGCGATGCCGTATTTATCTTCCAGATCGGCAGCGCGCTCACGACCGCATCGGCGTCGCAGGTTCGCGTCATCAATGGTGGTCAGAGCTGCAACGTGTTTTGGCAGATTGGCAGTTCTGCCACACTCGGTACGGGCTCGAGTTTCGCGGGCAATCTCCTCGCACTGACGAGCATCACCATGAACACGGGCTCCAGCAATAACGGCCGTGCCATCGCGCTCAACGGGGCCGTCACACTCGACAGCAGCAATGCCACGGCTTGCACTCTCGCGGTCAATAATCCAACGGTTAGCGTGTCGTTCATAGCGCCAACGATCAACGCGGGCGGCACGTCCGTATTGACGATCACTCTGGCGAACCCGAATCTTTCTGTTGCCACGTTGACCGCGGCACTGCTTGCCAACCTGCCACCCGGCGTGGTCGTCGCGCCGCAACCGAATGCCAGCAGCACGTGTGGCACAGCGACTCTGAGCGCGGTTGCAGGTGCATCGACTGTAAGCGCGTCGCCCGGTACGACCATAGCGGCGAACGGCAGTTGCACAATCACCGTGAGCGTCATTGCAGCAGTCGGTGGCAGCTATGTCGTCACGGCACCGGTCGGCATTTTGATCACCAGCAACGGCAGCAACGTGGCGCCCTCAGTGGCAACACTTATCGTTATTCCAACGGTAGTGACAGTCAATTCTGCGCCGCTCCTCGGCAAATCGTTTGTCCCGACGACGATCAACACGGGCGGAAACTCAACGTTGAACATCACCCTCAGCAATCCAAACAACACAGTCGCCACCCTGACTGCACCTCTGGTTGACGCTTTGCCGAGCGGGGTGGTGATTGCCATTCCGGGCGGCGCTTCGACCACCTGCGGAGCGGCGATTCCAGTCGCGCAATCTGGCGCAACATCGGTCACATTACCAGCGGGCGCAACCATTCCAGCAGCGGGCAGTTGCGTCGTCAGCGTCAACGTAACCGTGAGCTCAGCCGGAACTTATTTAAATCAGTTAAATGTTGGCGCACTGGCAACGAGTAATGGCGTCAACGCCGATCCAGCACTGGCCACCCTAACGGCGGTGCTGGTGGCAATCACTCCACCCAGCGCGACGGCACGACAGATTCCGTCGCTGTCGGTTTCCGCGTTGTTCTCCATCAGTCTGATAGTGCTGGTCATTGGATTCAGACGTCTGCGGCATCGAGTCTAGAGAAAGTCATACAGCTTTTTTGTTGAACCCATATTTATAAAGGGCTAACGCTGGATTTGTTCGACTGTCGAGTTTCGCTAAAAGCGACGTCTAGCCCCTGATGAATATGGGTTAAGGAGAAAAGCTGATATTCAAATGATCGATGCGGCGTCGCCTGGTGAAACGGCGGCTTTTTTTCGGCCCCGCTATTCCGATGGCACACCGTCATATGCGACGACGCCGCTGTAACCCGCATTGACGATTGCATTGTCTAGCAACAGGATTTCTGCCGCGCTGAACGACTGGTTTTTTGCCAGAATTTTTACGGCGAACTTATCGGCTTCGACGTGTATAGCGTTGGCAGTCGGACTGGTGTCGGTGACGCCTTTACCGGTGGCCATGCGGTGGTACAGGTTTTGCGCAATGAATGCCGCGCCTTCAGCAATCTGCACTGAAAGGTGTAATCCCCGTAAATCCTGACTGGCATGAACACACTCGTGAAGGAGCACGGAGCGTTGCTTCCACGTGACCAATTTAGCGTTTGGCATTCCGATCGTATTGGGATGGGTTGGGCGGTTATTCTGGGGATAGTAGACCGCGAGTCCCGTGTCCGCAATCGATGGTTCGTACAGGATTTTGATATGCCCAGCGTTAATACGCGATTTCACCATCGCGAACCACCCAACGTTCACGGCCTGGCCGCGATACACAAAATCTATTTGCGAGACGAATGGCCCCGACAGCACATTTATGACGGCGTCCATGGCCAAGTCTTCGATATAGGGATCATGGCTCGCGGGTAATGGCGGTAGCGGCGCGCCAGCGTGAGGCAACAAGTCGTCAAGTCTGCTCAGCGTGTGCTTGCCGACCTTGCCATCGGGGGTTACGCCCGGAAAGTACTTGAGCTGAAAGTTACGCACGCCATCGAAGGTCTCCTGGCCGAAATCACCATCGGGCGAACCGTATTTTTTGATCGAATTGGGGAGTGGAATGCCATCGTCGATGAGTGCCTGTTGCAGGCGACGAACGACCAGCTGATTTGTTTCGCCTCGCTTGATTGTTGGTGTGTTGTTAAGCGCTTTCTGAAAGCGTGCGGCACACTTAGGATCGGTAAAGCGCGGTGAGCGCAAAGGAATCGCCATAGTAGGAATCTCGGAAAGTCTGAAATATTTTGCGTCGACTGTGCAGATCTTGCGAGCTGTTTTCGCCCGCTTTGTACGTTTGCACGACGCTAGTTTGTACAGACGTCGCAGATCATCAAAATGTGACAGGCGCTGCTGCGACGGTCGAAGTTCCACTGCACTAACCGATACAGCTTTTTCATCAAACCGAAGTTATGCAGCGGCTGACGATGGATTATTGTGAATGTCGAGTTTGTTCGAAAACAACCTCTAACCCGCACCCCGTAGCCGTTTGGTTGAAAAGATGACAGGCAGGTTTTCGGCTACGGTGATGATTTTTGGGAACATTGCGGCATGGTTCCCAACATCAAACCCAACCCGTAACCCCGTGTTACGTCTCGTCTCGCCCAAGGCAGTCCGAGACGCGCCGCTACAGCGTCTATCCCGGAACAAGCGCCATGAGAACGGTTTTCATGATGCGATCAACTCTGGGAGACTTTGATGATGACCCGTTCTAGCTTTACGAAAATCGGTGCGGCAACACTGGCCGCGCTGGCCATCACAGCCAGCCAAGCACAGTGGCAGGGCATAGCCGCCAGCAACGCCGCCTTTGACGCAAAGTTCAATGCGCAGCTCGGCGCGATGCAGCGCCAAAACGCGCAGTCGCAACAGGCGCTATGGCAACGCCACCTGTCGGTCAACGGTCCCCGCCTTCGTGCCCAATATGCGCAAATGCGTGCGTCTGGCCGTGCCAACATGAGCTACGAGCAGTTCGCGTATTGGGACTTGATGACGGCGGCGGGCAGCAACGTTCAAGGCGCGCTGCAACATCAGCAAAATCAGTTCGCCGGTAGGCAGCAGGCGAACGCCACGGTGCAGCAAGGCTACGCGAGCTACAACGCTGGTTGGGCGCAGAACAGCGCGCGGCAATCGGCAGCGGTTTCGAACTATACAAATCAGGCCATTCGCGGCGTAAGCCCCTACGTAGATTCATCGGGGCGCTCGACGATGTTGCCGCACTCCCTTGCGCAAGGCCAGACCTATCAGAGTGGCGGCAACGTCTACGCGCAGGATGCTCAGGGCACCTATTACCGCCAGCAAAATAACGGTTGGGTGCGAATGCATGCCGCGCAACGCTGAGCGGCGACCAATTGCGCCACGCGACGCGTGTTGTGCGTCTTAGGTGCCCGAGATCGCGTGTCAACGATCGTCAATGTCTGAAATTGATATGCGGCGTTGTCTGACAGCCCGTGCATTTCGTTCTGCGAATTGGAGTTGACTATGTATCAATCTCTCGTTGAGTTTCCAGATTCACTGGCTCTCATAGGCGGCTCATGCGACCGTGCACCGATGCATCGACGGAATGCCGCTCTCGCAGACGGTTTGCGACGCTTGGCTGCGCTGGCATGGAGCGCAGTGGCTACTTGTGTCCTTGCGGTCGATGCCAACGTACACATTCCGGCAGGGCACAATGCGTTGGTACAAGCGTACCGGGTTAAGCAGGTCGAAAAACTCCACCCACACGCCGACAACCGAGTTGGGCTCATTGAGCAAGCGTCTGGGCTCCCGGAAGTGCCGTTCTTTAGCGCAAGCGAGTCGACCCAATGTCGGGAAAAGCCGTATCGCTTTTGCCGCGATTTTTCCCAGTCAGAATTCCGCTTGACTTCGCTGCGATTCATGGTGCCAGACGTCCGTGGTCTTACGCCAAAGAGCCTGACAATACGCCGCAACAGCGTTATCGCGAACTACACTTTCCGCTGAACGTGGGCAATCAATTTGACTCAGGCGGCTACCGGATTGGCAACGCTAGCCGCCGTGGGATTTGGGTCTCGCGCTGGCAAAAACGACACGGCGAGCGCGCTAAGCGCGGCGATGCCTGCCATAGTTAGCAGCAGCGCTGTGAAACCGCTGGCTTTCACGAATGGCCCCAGCACCCATACCGCCACCGACGAAATACCAAAGCTCACAGCAAGGCGCAAGCCCGCCACGCGCGATCGCATGCTGTCGTCAACGAAGCGGGCGATGATGGCGTCGGTGAACGGAATCGCACCGAAAACGAACGTCATGTAAGCGATAGCGAACACATAAAAAAGCCAACCCTGCGCATGCGCGGCGAGTACGAAACAGACCACTTGCGCCGCGACAATCGGCAGGAAGATACGTTTGAGCGGAAAGCGATCAATGAGCTGGCCGACCACTACTTGCGCGATTGATGCGATGGCGTAAACGCCTGCGAGCAACAATCCAAGTGTGGCCGGATCGCCCGCGATGGCGGCGATGCGTTCGCGCATTAATTCGCCGTTGCCATTGGTCGTGAAATTGAAAATGAGGCTGCCCAGCGTGGTGGTGCAGGTGAGCACAGCGAAAACGCGCACTGCGGTTGCGCGGTCCAGATGCAATGGATTGCTGTTCTTTTTCTTGGCAGGGGACACTGTCTCCTGGGGCACTTTCATGGCGAAAAAGACCCCCATCAAAAGCGAAAATATGCCAGGCACGACGAAGGCAGCGCGCCAGCCTACATTTTTGACCAGATAGCCGGTCAACAACGCAGCCACCGCGATGCCCAGATTGCCTGCGAGCCCATTTACGCCGATCACCGCGCCCGCTTTCGGCGCGCCCTGCAACAGCATGGGAATGCCAACCGGGTGGTAAATCGCAGAAAAGCCGCCCATCAACGTTAGTGCAATGCCTATTTGAAGTGGCGATTGTGTAAACGCAACCAAAATAAGCGACACGCCCATCCCGAAAAAGAACACCAGCATCATGGCGCGCCGCCCCCACAGATCGCCGTATCGGCCTGCAGGCAGGGAGGCGATACCAAACATGACGAATGCGCCCGTTGCATAGGGCATTAAATCTTCCCAGCGCGCAATACCGAAATCAAGCGCGATAGCGCTGACGGCTGTAGCAAAAATCAACAGTGCCAAGTGGTCGATGGCGTGGGCGAAATAGAGCAGAAGGCGAGTCGTCATGACTAAAGCTTATTGCATCAAGATTTTTGCTGAGCAGTGTTGATTCGTTTCTTGGAGCACCGATTAAGTTGGGCGCCGCGCAGGTCCTACGTAGGCGAATGCGTTGATTGCAACGATTGCAGACGGTACTGCAGCGGCCACAATGCAGGATCGAGCTTCATAGCGAGCATCAGGCGCGCGCGCGCGCCAGCGGCGTTACCTTGCCGCTGCAACAGTTCGCCTTGCGCTGCATGAATCGCGCCGATTTGCGGATGCCATGTGGCGAGGCTGTTGATGCCTTGCGCCTGCGCCTCGGTTCCCTGTACACGCATACCCAGTCGTGCGATGTAGGCCTGCCCTGCGGGCTCGGTTAACGAAATTCCCGAATTCATCAACGCCTGCTGAGTGGCGGCGGCGTCATCGTTCAACAGATGGAGTTCGGCGATTTCGCGCGCAAAACGGCTGTCATCGGGCCAGTCCGTGAGCACGGCTATTGCGGCATTCGGGCCGTGCACCGCGAGTTGCGCCATCGCCAGAGCGCGTCGATTGGATTCAATGGTTGACGCATCTGGCGCAAGTTCAATGACGCGTTGTGGCTGGTTTTGTCGATGCGCAAGTTCTAGTAGCGCGTCGCGATCAGTGGTGGTCAAAACCGGCGAGGCGGCGAGATACGTGGCAGCCTTGTCGGCACGAGCCAAATCGCCATCGGTAAGCGCCACACGTAGCTCGGCAAATCGTGTCGCGCGCGCGGCGGGGGCGATGCGCTGCATTTGCCGGAGTGCAGCGTGAGCGGAACCGAGCTCGCGTCGCGCCAAGGTTGCCTGCACCCGCTCGCCGTGGCTTTCGAATAGCGCGAGGGCCTGGGTCGACAGATCGGCTTCGCTCTTCGCTTCGCTAACTTGTGTTTCGGCCAGCGTTTGTGCAATCTCGCGAAATTTCGGCAGTAACGCGAGCCCGAGGCAGGCTAGCGCCGGAAAGAAGAGGGCGATGTAGGTGCTATCGCCACGCGCTGTTACTGCGATTTTTGGTATCGCGAGGATGAAGATTGCGCCGGCGACGGCCCACAGGGTCGCGACCGCCGCGCCGTTCGACCAGCGACGCGTTTGCGCCGGTGCTGGCCAGAGCTGATGCATCGCCAGCATACCGAGCGCCAGCCCTGGCAACCCGCCCGCGTTCGACGCGATACTGGCGAGGGCGCGAGTTGGATCAGTTAGCGGCGTGAGCAGCGCGGGCGCGGCGATCAGACCCTGCGATGCGGCAGTAATAAGAAACACGGGTAGCGCAGCAAGCGCCGCCCCGACAGGGACGATGGGCAGCCTGGCCGCGGCGGGTAGGCGTGAAAGCGCGAGCATCAGTGCGGGCACCAAAGCCACCGCTGCTACCAGCGGCGACAATGCAGCACAGACGCCTCCTGCGACGAGCGCCAGTAGCGTTCGTTGGACCAAGGGCAAAGCAACCGTACGCGGTGGATCAATCAACAAAAGCGCGATTACTGCAGCGATTCCTGCACCGATAGGCATCGACCAGCCCGGCCAGCGGTTCGCGAGCACGGTGGCGGCAACGGTGAGCAGCGTGAGCGCAACGGCGGCGCTTTTAAGCCCAGCCGCACGGCGAGCCGGGACCCGTCTGAAAATCAGCGCAATGATCGCAACGCTCGCTACGCAGATCAGTGCGAGCCACAGCGCCAGCGGTAACACCCGATGCGGCGACTCGTTCGGTACGATGATGTTGCTGGCGGTGCCAAACCATGCCGTAGACAACAGCGTGATTGCGCCGATAGGATTCGCGGGCAAAAGTTCAACTCGCGCGACGACCGCGCTTGGTGGCGCATTGCTGCCACCCGCGTTTTCGAACCCCAGCGCGATTTGTGTCACATTTTCGCGCCAACGCGGATGCCCCGACAACAGGACGACCGAAGTCTTCGGCGCAGCGCTGGCGGTCATCGGCGCGCTGGCAGTGGCGGACCGACTCAGGTTCTGCGTCGACAACCAGCCAAGCGCAAGTTTGATGTTTCCGGTCATCTCCACGGTCGATATTTTGACCGCCAGCACGTCGCGTGCAGGGATGTTCAAGCCGCGTGCCTGTGCCACGGCCGCGCCGCGTGAGGTATCAAATTTTATTGGTGCAGTAGCCTCCTTGCTCATCGTTTGTGCGTTGACGGCGGGTGTCAGCAGAAGGGAGGCGTCAGCGACGTTGCCGCCGAGACCCAATGCCCCGAGTAACGCAGTCTGAGCGATCAGCGCCACCAGCGTCACCGCCGCGATGACACCCGCGGCCACCATACTGATAGAGCGATGGTTCATCTGCAAGCGCTCCGCGAATTCATAGTGCTGCGCAACCGGGCCGTGTCATCGATAATCATGCAGGGGCAAAAAATTCAATATTGAGCCCTAATTTTCGCATTACCAGTGAACCGCCCATGCGCGCCGAACCCGACGACGACTATCCCCGCGAACCCAGCCGACGGCGCGCATTGCAGGCGGCCGCCAGCCTCGGCATGTTGCCGCTGGCGGCCGCAATCCCCGCAGCGCACGCGGCAAAGCTCGCTTTCACGCCCGCCTGCTTCGATGTGCAGGAAGATCGCGCCCTGATCTGGTTGAGCGCGAACGAGGCCGCGAAGCTGCATGTGCGCTGGGGCGTCAGCCCGGAGTCGCTCACAAGCCAGAGCGCGGTGGGCTCGTTCGACGCCACCAGCGATTTCACCGGCCACGTTGCGCTCACCGGCTTGCCGCAGGGAGCAACCGTGTTTTACCGTGCGTTTTCAGGCGATACGGTGGCGTCTGAATTGTGTCGGTTGCAAACGCCACGAAAACGAGGCCAAAGTTTTTCTGTTGCGTTTTCGGGAGATATGCAGGAAACCTACAAACCGTTCCGCATATTCGACGTGATGGAGACCGCGAAGCCGGATTTTTTTGTGCATTTGGGAGACACGGTTTATGCCGATTCGCCGAAGCGCGATTTCACGCCCACAACACGGCATTACCGAATGAAACATGCCCGCATTCGCGCGGATCGACCGCTTCAGGCGTTCATGTCGCAACGTGCGAATTTCGCGATTTGGGATGATCACGAAATCGAAAATGACGCGCATGGTGGATTGCCGCAATTGCCAGTTGCGGAGGCCGTTTTCCGCGAATACTGGCCCTGCGCGAGCGTTGAATCAACGGGACTCTATCGAATGTCCTCGCTGTCACCAGAGGTTGACCTGATCATCGTCGACACTCGTCGATTTCGCAGCGTGCAGTCGATGGTCGACGGCCCTGAAAAAACGATGCTGGGTACGCAGCAAAAAAAGTGGTTTATGGACACGTTGAAGCGCTCGAAAGCCACCTTCAAAATTGTCGCCACGTCGGTGCCGTTTCACGGCGGAAGTCAGGATGCGTGGGGAAATTACAAAACGGAGCGTGACGAGATTGTTGGCTTCCTGAAGCGTGAAAAGATCAACAACGTTGTGATGATTTCTGCGGACTATCACTTCGCCCGCGACTGGAGCAATAAACGCACTGGCATTCACGAGTTTATGGCGGGGCCGCTCGCTACATTCCGTGCATTCGATCGCACACCAGAAATCCGTGCACGCCATAGCAAGGGCGCGCATTTTGTGTTCGGCGACGACTTCAATTTCGGGCTGCTCGGCTATGACGCTGTCGCCAACAATTTGCGCGTCAGCTATCAAGACAGCCAGGGGAAGGCGCTGTTCGAAACGGTGATTTTTGCGGTGTAGTTTAAGGTGCGATTGTTGTATGGCTTTTACGTGAACGCCATATTTTATAAGGGATAGAACGAAGATTTAACAAAAGTCGACTTATGCATTTTTTCTCGGCTAACCCCGTACGAATGGCGTTTTTACGATAAAGTTGATAAATATTCTATCGTTCGAACCGTACGTAATTCGTGGCGTGTAAGCGGAGCGCTTCAGTTGTACAGCCCTATTTTTTTTACGAGAAAAGCAGAGGGTATTAACGGTATGACGTTGCGTTCCACCGAACTATCGCACGCCTTAGAAACCAATACTCCGCGCAAATTTCACGTCGGGCTTCACCTTATGCTCCTGCTCCAGCTGGGCAAGGAATTCCTCGGGCGTCATCGTTTCATCGAGCAGTGTGATCTGACGTTTAACCGCTGCGAAATCGCCCGGCGTCAGAATTTGCAGCTTGTTTAACCGCTCGCAAAACGCTCCCGTGAGGTTCGCGCTGTTTCCGTCTAGCGCTTCCGTTACAAACATCTTTTCGCGCTGCTCACGGGTGAGCGGTTTGAACTGAATTTTGAAGGTGAAACGACGCAGTGCCGCCTCATCGATACGATCAAACAGGTTGGTCGTGCAGATAAATACGCCCTTGAAGCGTTCCATTCCTTGCAGCATTTCGTTGACTTCAGTGACCTCGTAGCTGCGCTGTGCCAGCGCCCGGTTTTGCAGGAACGAGTCGGCTTCGTCGAGCAGGAGCACCGCCTTTTCCTGTTCGGCTTCCTTGAACATGGCGGCCATGTTTTGCTCGGTTTCACCAACGTATTTGCTCATCAAATCGCTCGCCTTTTTGATGATGAGCGGACGTTCGATCGATTTTGCGATGTGCTCGCCGAGCGCAGTTTTTCCTGTCCCAGGCAGGCCGAAAAAACAAAGCGATCCATTGCCTTTGTTTTTGAGCGCATTGACGATTTTTTCAATGGGGTGGCGAGTTTCTATGTTCAAAAGCGATAAGTCGTACGTGGTCACCAGCGGTCGATATTGCGACTTGTCGGCGTCTTCTTTGTTGCCGAGAGCCTCATCGCTGCGATCAAGCTGTTTGAGCATCAACGCTTCAACACTTGCCTCTATGTCGCCCTCGACTCGACCATGCGTGAGCTGCGCAAAGCGGGCAGCCGCATGGATTTGCGCGGGTGTAAGCGTGCGGCGGGTCGCGAGTTTTTCGACGAATTCGTCGCTCACATCAAGACCTGCGAGATGCTTCTTTGTAATGTTCGCACGGACGTTTTGTGGCGGGTTTTTCAGTTCGAGATGAAACTGGAAGCGACGACGATAGGCCGGATCAATCTGGTTGATTGAATTTGAAATCCAGATCGTTGGCACGGGATTATTTTCCAGCGTCTGATTCACCCAGGCTTTGCCGTTCACGCTGCCGCGATGCTGCTCGTCGGAGAGGAACATGTTGAGCATCTCGGAAGGATTGCTTGGAAACACGTCTTCCACTTCGTCGAACAGAAGCACTGTGTTGTCGCGGCCTTTCAGGAACGATTGTGACACCTGTAACGAGCGATAACGCTCTTTTCCAGACAGGCTTTGACCATCGCGATCAAAGCATTCCACCTCGTACAACTCGGCACCGGACAGAGCAGTGATGACTTTCGCAAACTCTGTTTTTCCCGTTCCGGGCGCGCCGTAAATCAGCACGTTCACCCCCTTCTCGCTACGTTCTGTCGCGCTCTTGAGCAAGGCTGCGAGGTAGCGCGCGTCGGCTTCGACGTGCGGGTAATCGCAGATCGTCAGTTCGGAGGCTTTGGCTGGTTTAGTGAACGCAGCCATCATTGCGCTCTCAGACTCATAAGCTTCGAGCAGGATCGGCAACAAACGATCCGAAAGCCGCATCAAATCGCCCAGATCGGTGATGTTGTGCTCGGCAATCGGTGTGTCGATCAGCGCGAGCGATTCAAGACGTCCGCCGGGCTTCAGCGCTACGGCGATATCGTTGGGCGACACTTTCGCGACCTCACCCAGCATCGCATGCGCTTCGCCCGCGCTGGCGGCCTTGCAATCGACCAACACCGGGCGCAAGTCACGTGTACATTTGGCGAGCGCGGCGCATTGAATCAAGGTGCGTTCTGCGCCGGTGAGTGAGAGCACTTTCGCCAGCATGCCAATGTTTTCGCTTAGACGAACGGGCGTGTCGCGCGTGAGCTTTTCCAGCGAGTCAACGGTACCCTGAAACAGCGCGAGCAGATCCTTTGCGTTCTGCTTGCAGAATTCATCGAGGTAGTAGAACAGGGTACTGTCGTCATAAGTGCCATTCCACACGCCGTGGCGTGCGATGAATTCGTCTGGCGATAGCTTGCCAACGCCAGCCCATGCGGGCATTTCGGCGCAGCGGTGGCTCAGAAAGTGTTGCACCTTTTGCGCGATAGAAACCGGCCAGACGAGGTGTCGAGCCGAAAGCGTCATCACGTCGTTAATGTCGCGGCGGAGATTGAATTTCGGGCCCAGCGAAAGAACCAGCTTGAGCGCAAACAACGACGACAGACGGTCAATCGGCACCGCATGGTGCGAGTGTGGCGACGAAATCATCAGGGCGCTATCGATCAGGTCAGACATGGAATTCCCCTCTAGATGGGTGCGTAGGCGCGGGTCGCGCTCTGGGCAACTTCGGTGACACTGTAACGCAGCTGTGATGGCTTCGGTGGACGGCATTGCTTACAATCCGCCCGCACCCCAAATACACACGCTTTTATGCAACGCATTGCTCCCCTCTTGCTCGCGCTTTGTGCCGCCCTTTCGTCTGCCGTGGCGCTGGCGGATTACCCGGATCGCCCGATCAAACTGATCGTTCCGTTCGCGGCCGGAGCAGGCACCGATGCGGTGGCCCGGTTCACGGCACAAAAAATGGAAGAACTGTTGAAGCAACCCGTTGTGGTGGAAAACCGCGTGGGTGCCAGCGGAGCCATCGGCACGCAGGCGGTCGCCAACGCAGCGCCTGACGGTTACACGCTGTTGTTTGTCGCGTCACCCTTCACCACGGTTGCCGCCGCAACGCCTGCGACAGCGAACTACGATCCGGTGAAGCAATTTGTGCCCATCGCGCTGATCGCGGCCGGTCCACTGGTCTGGATCGCCAACGCGCAGGCACCATTCACTACCATGCGCGAAATGATCGCCTACGCCAGGGCGAATCCCGGCAAGCTTGCCTACGGCAGCGCCGGCACCGGCGGCGTGAATCATCTCGCACTGGAACTGTTCAAGCTAAAAACTGGCACCGACATTCTGCACGTTCCCTATAAGGGCATTGCGCCGGCCACCACCGATTTGCTGGGTGGGTCGATCATGATGCTGACTGGTACGATCCCGGCCGTTTTGCCCTACGTTAATTCAGGCAAGGTGCGCGCGTTGGCCGTCACCGGCGACCGGCGTTCTCCGCTCATGCCGGGTGTACCGACCATGAAAGAAGCCGGTGCCAATGGCACCGAGGTTGCCAACTACTGGGGGATAGTCGCGCCGGTTGGTACTTCGGCAGCCATCGTGCAACGACTGAACACCGAGGTGCAGAAGTTTCTCGCGCAGAAGGATGTTCAGGAACGACTTGCAGCGGACGGCGTTGATTTAACGCCCGGTGGACCTGAGCGTTTGGCCGCGTTCATCGCGAATGATTACAACGGCTGGAAGCGGTTAGTTACCGATGCGAAATTGAAGCTGGAGTAATCGCCACGGCGGGCAGTGCTCGCACTACGGCGAGCCCGAACGCGCTACATCAACACGCTCTGCGCATACTCTTTGAGCGCCACCAACGGGATAATGTCCAGCGCCTTCTCATGGGTGGCTTCAAGCGCAACACGTGGCGCGCAGCCCACCCCGTATGCCTCAAGCCAGCGCGCAGCGCATAAACACCAGCGATCACCGGGCTGCAAACCTGGGAAAGCCCACATCGGCGCCGGCGTCGATAGATCGTTGCCGCTTGCTTTGCTAAAGGCGAGAAATTCTTCGGTCATGATGGCGCAGACCGTGTGCGATCCTGTGTCATGCGGGCCGGTTTCGCAACAGCCTGTGCGCATAAAACCGGTGACAGGATCGTGACTGCAATCCTGAATCGGCGATCCGAGTACGTTTAAACCACGAAAAGACATTCGCGAACACCTGTAAGAACAACGTGTTCGCGATTGTAGGGCGCGGCATCAAAGTGACCGCGCCAATGAGATAGCAATCGCAAGTCGCGACTGATTACATCGCAGAGCCGAAGTCTTGGCGAACGACGAACTTGCTGTCCATCGGGGTTGCTACGGTCTTGACCGACGCTGTCTGCGTGGTATCGCCAGCTTTTTCTGTATGGGCAGCGACGTTAGCATCGACGTGCTTCAACGAAGTAACAGTGACCGATGTTGACAAACCGAAGTTGTCTTCATGCGGTACGTACGTTGCCGAGAATGCGGTAGAAACGCCCAATGTAGACAGTGCAACAGTAGCGGCGATAGTAGAGAAGCGGATAGTTGATTTCATAGATAACTCCAGGAGGATTAATGAGTGGCATCTACTTGTCGTGATGCTCGTGACAAACCTTACGTTTCAGTAATCGATAAACGTCGCCGTCAAACGCTAAGCGGGTGCCGCCGGAAACGGCGCACCAACGATCAAACACCAGCACGTCGCAACGATCGTTAGCGACGTCGCGTTCTTCGAATATCGCTTCCCCTGAAAACGGCCACGCCGGCATCGCCAGATCCGCGAGTGCTGCGCGTAGTCGCTTGCCATGTTGTTCCGCCGTTTCGGTGCCATCGCACGCACCGTGGCAGCGCCCGACCTGCCGCGCAAAGCAGGGTTCTGAATCACTGCGTGGTCTGGAAAAACCGAGCGCGTGATCGCACAATTGATGTTCCCTGGCAGCAAACATAAGCCACTTTTTTGCCGATGCTTTATCGCTGAACGGACCGTACAAATTGAGCTGCGATTCGTTCATTTGCGCAGCTCCAGACCACTCAAGCGGCGCAATGGCGTGTTCGTCACGCAAGCGGTAGAACCCCAGCTTGTCTCGCCGACGCAAATTGACGTTGTGTAATGGCATGCGCTCCTTTACGAGCTGCGCTTCAAGCAATAACGCGCTGAACTCTCCCGCTGTCGGCAACCACTCGATACGCGTCAATTCCCGCGATAGACGAATGTCATTTGGCGTCATATGATCGTTGGAGAAGTGCGCGCGAATACGTTCTCGCAAATGCTTGGCTTTGCCAATGTAGAGCGGCAAATCATTGATGCCGTAGAAGAGATAGACGCCGGGCGAATCAGGAATATTCTTTAATGCATCGACCGGCAATTGCGCGGGCAGCGATGGCGTTTTAAGCAATGATTTGACGGCGGCCACGACCACTTCATTGCCGACATCGTTCGCCGCAACGCTCACGAATGCCGCTGTCGCTTCGGTATCACCCATTGCGCGATGCCGGTCAAAGCCGTGCAACTCATGGCGATGGATCAGCGCGTCCAACCCGTGCCCGTCAGCGTCGGGATACAGCTTTCGCGACAAGCGAACGGTACACAAAACATCCGCCGTAAAGGCTTCGGAGATGCGACGAAACTCATTCTTGATAAATCCGTAATCAAAGCGCGCATTGTGGGCAACGAACACCGCGCTTTCGAGCATGCGTCGAACGTCGTCACGCACCTCAAAAAAACTCGGCGCGTCGCGCACCATCGCGTTGGTGATTCCCGTCAGCGCCTGAATTTCGGCGGGGATCGCGACGCCTGGATTGATCAGCGACTGCCAGCGCGACTGCGTGCCGTCGGCATGAAACCGAATGATCGCGATCTCCGTGACACGATCGGTGAGGGGTTTCGCGCCGGTAGTCTCGACGTCGATGAACGCGAAATCGCCAAGCGCGCGCAGCGCGTCGGGAAGGGGCTCTGACGCGGGGCTGGATTCCACCGTTATCGGACGCTAGCGGTCACTGAAGCAACGAAGGAACACGGTTTCGAAGTTTCGATACCGCATTCAGCTTTTCCGTGTAACCGATAGTCATCGGTGGTTGAGCGCGGAATAATGAAAAAGTCGATAAGTAGAAATTCACGCTGCTAGCCCCCATAAAATGGTCGTTTAGTGAAAAAGCTGATAGCCATATATGTGTTGCAACGCCTGCTCAGCTTTCAATAACTCTGCTCAAAGGCCGCTTGCCGCGCTTTTCTCCAACACTGCATCCACTGCCCGCCGTTCATCGAATACGAAGCAATCCCCCGTGTAGTGATCGTGCCCGACTTCCTCAAAATATCGCAGGATGCCGCCCTGCAACTGGAACACGTTTTTCACGCCCAGTGATTGCAAGAACGGCGCAGCCTTTTCGCAACGAATACCACCGGTGCAAAAGCTCACCACCGTTTTATTTTCCAGTTCGTCGATGTGCTCGCGTGCGGCGTCGGCGAATTCAGTGAAGTTGCGATTGCCCCAATACAGCGCGTTGTTGAACGTACCTTTCTCGAATTCGACATCGTTTCGAGTGTCGAGCAACACAATGTTTTCGCCCGCATCCAGTCGACGTTTCAGTTCGCTGGCAGCCATGAACGGTGCCGGTGCATTCACCGGGTCAATGCCTGCTTGTCGGAACGTCACAATCTCGGGCTTGAGCTTGATTCTGATGCGTTTAAATGGCACGTCGTCGCTCCAGCTCTCCTTGATGTCGAGATCGTTGAAACGCGCGTCGTCGTTCACCATCGCGAGAAAGCTGCGCACGGTCGTCTCCGCGCTGGCGAGAAACATGTTGACGCCTTCCGGCGCGATCAGGATCGTGCCTTTGAGGCCCACGGCGACGGCTTTGGGCAACCATTCGGCTTTAAGTGCGGCAGGATCGGCGATGGCGACGAATCGATACGTCGCAATATTCAAAATTCGGGACATCAACGCATTTTAAGCGGGTCGCAAACCAAGATAATTCGAGATCAGTCGGCGATAATTTGCGCTCGCGCATTATTAAAACGGTCGTTTTGCATAGAGGCGGCCGCTGCGCACCACTTAGTTTTTTGAAATTGGAGACGAGCGATGAACGGACATTGGGTAGACATTAAGGCGCACGATGGCGGCAGCTTCGGCGCATACGTTTCCACTCCCCCGACCGGCAGCGGTCCTGGCATCGTGCTCATTCAGGAGATTTGGGGCGTAAATCAGCACATTCGCGACGTCGCAGACTCGTACGCGATGGACGGCTTTACGGTGTTCGCGCCTGACATCTTCTGGCGTCAGCAACCGCGGGTGGATTTGGGCTACAACGAAGTCGACAACCCGAAAGCGTTTGCCTTCATGAACGGGCTGGATCGCCCGAATGCAGCGCTTGATATGGCGGGTACTGCAGCCGCGTTGCGCGCGCATGCCGCAGTCAACGGCAAGATTGCGAGCGTTGGCTATTGCATGGGCGGCGCGTTGTCGTTTGTCTGTGCAGCGAGCGGCATCGTCGATGCGGCGGTGTGTTACTACGGCGGCGGCATCCACACGATGCTTGATCGCGTGGCAAACATTAAGGTGCCAATGCTGCTGCATTTCGCCGAAAACGACGGCCACATTCCAATGAGCGCTGTCGAGTCGGTGCAGGCCGCATTCGAGGGCCGCGACGAGGTGCGTATCGAGATTTACCCGGGCGTCGATCACGGATTTAATTGCTGGGGGCGCGCGATGTATAACCAGAAGGCGGCAGCGTTAGCGCGGGGTCGCTCGCTCGCCTTTTTAGCGAAGACAATTGCTTGATTGATTGATGGCACCGCCCTGGATGCGGACTGTTCATTCACCAAAAAACGATAAGAAAATTTCTACGGAGGAGAACCCCATGACTTACGCCGCACTTACCGGATGGGGCAAATGCATGCCACCGGCCGTTCTGACCAACGCCGATCTCGCGACATTTTTAGACACCGATGACGAATGGATCACCTCGCGCACTGGCATGAAAGAGCGGCGAATTTCGCATGTCCACGCGGTTGAGCTCGCCTACGTTGCCTCGATGCGGGCGCTCGCTTGTGCGGGACTCAAAGCGACGGACATCGATCTGATCGTGTACGGATCATGCAGCTTTGACGAGATGGTGCCGAACACGGCATCGGCCCTGCAATACAAGCTGGGTGCGGTCAACGCCGCTTCGATGGATGTCAATACGGCCTGCACGAGTTTTCTCTATAGCTGGACGACCGCCAACGCGATGATTCGATCCGGCGTCGTCAAGCGCGCGCTGGTGATTGGTGTTGAGATCATTTCGCGCTACATGGACTGGGAAAATCGCGGCGTAGCCGTGCTGTTCGGCGACGGCTGCGCGGCGATTGTGATTGAGGCGACAGAAGAAAGAACGGGGCTGCTGGCGGAATCACTCGGTTGTATCGCGGATGCGCGGGGCATTTTGCGCATTGGCGGCTATGGCGCGACTTACGCCAACGCCAACGTCGCGTTCGGCGACATGTCGTGGATCTTTGATGGCCCGCAAATTTTCAAGAAAGCCGTGCACGGCATGACCGACGCCAGCGCAAAGACGCTCGCTAAAGCAGGCGTTTCGGCTGAACAGATTGACGTCGTCGTTCCGCATCAGG